>WNFF01013375.1_pt1 | contig 11210 bp, 13 predicted proteins | sample 5400441 | NCBI WGS metagenome assembly WNFF01 (sample SAMN13153345, study PRJNA577476) | soil metagenome | isolation source: 120 cm saprolite under Douglas fir tree site 2 hole 3 replicate 1 | place: USA:California | collected 2015-04-18
GTCTTCGCCGGCGCCAATGACGGCATCTACAAAAGCGGCGACGGCGGGCAGAGCTTCGAGCGCCTCGACTCGCCGATGAACAGCCTCGATGTCTGGCGGATCGCGATCGATCCGGTCGATCCCGACATCATCTTCGCCGGTACGCGGCCCGCGGCACTCTTCCGCTCGACCGATGGCGGCGCGCATTGGCAGAAGCTGTCGGCCGACATCGCCGACGAATGCCCCAACGTCCGCGTGCCGCGGGTCACGGCGCTGACCGTCGATCCCTCGGACCATCGCATTGTCTGGGCCGGGGTCGAGGTCGATGGCGTCAGGCGCAGCACCGATGGTGGCAACAGCTGGACCCGGATCGCGGCGGAGGGGATCCCCGATCCCGACATCCACGACATTGCGGTCACGGTCAATGGCGGCACCACGGTCTTGACCAGCACGCCGCGCGAGATCTTCGCAAGCCACGACCGCGGCGAGAGCTGGCGCGGGCTCGGGGTCGCCGACCGGTTCCAGCTCGGCTATTGCCGCCACCTCGCGCAAAAGGCCGACGACCCGGGGACCCTCTTCGTCGCGACCGGCAACGGTGCGACCGGTGACGCCGGCGCAATCCAGCGCTCGCGCGATGGCGGGCGGAACTGGCAGATGCTGTCCCTCCCGGCGGAGCCCAATTCGCCGATCTGGGCCTTTGCGACGCATCTAGCCGACCCCGGCCTCATCCTCGCGTGCAGCCATTACGGCGAGCTCTTCGCGAGCCAAAACGCCGGCGATTCGTGGAAGAAGCTGCGCCGCGAATTCACCGAGATCCGCGCGGTAAGCTGGGTCCCGAACTAGCGCGCTGCATTACCGCGGTGCGTCCTTCGAGACGGCGCTTCGCGCCTCCTCAGGATGACGTAAGTTAGTGATGCCATTAAAAAAGAACGTCATCCTGAGGAGCCCGCAACGCGGGCGTCTCGAAGGACGCATCGCGCCGATCCAACGCTAGCAAACAGCGGACATCCGGCATGACGACGAGCCCCCCGCCTTTTGCCCGCCCCCGTCCGGGGACGCAGCCGCCCTATCTCTATCCCGACTATGCCAGCACGGTGAAGCGGGCGCCCAAGCGCGCGCCGATCCGCTTCGAGCACACGCTGTCGGAAGTCACCGGCCCGGTGTTTACCGAGGGCTGGGCCGGGCCCGATGCCACCGATCTGACCACGCAACACCCGGGCGCCCCGCTCGGCGAGCGCATCATCGTCCAGGGACGGGTGCTCGACGAGGAGGGGCGCCCGGTGCCGGGCACGCTCATTGAGCTGTGGCAATGCAACGCCGCCGGGCGCTACCACCACCCGGTCGACCAGCACGACGCGCCGCTCGACCCCAATTTCACCGGCGCCGGCCAGGTGGTGAGCGGGCCGGATGGCGGATATCGCTTTCTGACGATAAAGCCCGGCGCCTACCCCTGGCGCAACTCACCCAATGCGTGGCGCCCGGCGCACATCCATTTCGGGGTGTTCGGGCCGGGCTTTGCGACGAGGCTCGTGACCCAGATGTATTTCCCGGGCGACCCGCTGCTCGGCTACGACCCGATCTTCCAGAGCACGGCGGATGCCGATGCGCGCGAGCGGCTGATCTCGCAGTACGATCCGGCGCTCAGCGAGGCGGAATGGGCGCTCGGCTACCGCTTCGATCTGGTGCTGCGCGGCCGCGACGTCACCCCGGCCGACCCCGGCTGAGACAGGGCCGCGCGATGGAAGACAAGCTGATCTCGACCCCGTCGCAGACGGTCGGCCCATTCTTTCATCTCGGGATGGCGCGCGCCGAATGGGCCGATCTGACAGCTGACCATCCGGCGGGTGAGAAGATCGCGATCGAGGGGCGGGTCATCGACGGCGACGGCGCGCCGGTGCCGGACGCGATCATCGAGCTGTGGCAGGCCAATGCCGCCGGCCGCTACAACCACCCCGACGATCCGCAGACCGACAAGCCGCTCGACCCGCATTTTCGCGGCTTCGGCCGCGTCGCGACCGATGCCGAAGGGCATTTCCGCGTGGTGACGATCAAGCCCGGCCCGGTGCCCGGCCGCGGCAACGCGCTGCAGGCGCCGCATATCAACATCGCGCTGTTCGCCCGCGGACTGCTGACGCACCTCTTTACGCGCATCTACTTCGCCGACGAGTCGGCGAACGTGAGCGACCCGCTGCTGACCTCGATCGAGGACACTGCGGCGCGCCGCAGCCTGCTCGCCCAGCGGTCCGCCAGTGGCAGCCCGCCTCTCTACCATTTCGACATCGTTCTCCAGGGCGAGAACGAAACCGTGTTTCTCGATATCTGAGGCATACGGCGGAATGCGCTATCGCTTTTCCGCCCTACTTTTGCCTTGAGAACATTGGCGAGTAGGGCGGAAAAGCGCAGCGCATTCCGCCGGCGCCGCCGTCACAGCAGCTGGCCGCCATCGACGGAGATCGTCTGGCCGGTGACCCAACCGGCGAGCGGCGAGGCGAGAAACGCCACGACCTGCGCGATCTCCTCTGGGCGGCCGAGCCGGCCGAATGGGATGCTGCGCAGGATGGCGCCATAGAGCGCGGGGTTCGCGGTCTTGCTGCGTTCCCAGGTGCCGCCGGGGAACTCGATCGATCCCGGCGCGACGCAGTTGACGCGGATGCCCTTCCGGGCCAGCAGGGCGGCTTCGGACTGGGTGTATTCAATGATTGCCGCCTTGACCGCGCCGTAGGGCGGGGTGCGAGCCGAGGCGCCGAGGCCCGAGATCGACGAGATGTTGATGATCGCGCCGGCCTCGCTCCGTTCGAGAAACGGCAGTGCCGCCCGGATGGCCCGAACCGTGCCCAACAGATCGACATCGATGCTGCGCGCCCAGCCGGCCTCGTCGTGGCTGGTGCCGAACCCCGATGCGTTGCAGACCAGGATGTCGATGCCGCCGAGCGCCTCGCCGGCCGCCGCGATATAGGCCGAGAGCGCCGCTCCGTCGGCGATGTCGCAGGCCTCGGCATGCGCCGCGACACCATGTGCGGCAATCTCCACACGCACCGCCGCCAAATCCTCGGCGCCGCGCGCGCAAATCGACACCGCGGCGCCGGCCTCGGCGCAGGCCAGCGCGATCGCCCGACCAATCCCCCGGCTGCCGCCAGTGACCACCGCCCGTTTGCCCGAAAGGTCGATCTTCATGTCTCTCGGCCCTTTGTCGGATCTGCTCGATCCCGGATCATGCCGTCGATTGCTGCCGCTTCCCAGCCCCTCTCTAGTCCTCCCCCGCGTATGGGGGAGGGTGGGGCGGCGGTGACGCATGGGGATGCTTGCTTCAATCAGCAGCGATAATGGCCTAAGCTCAAGCTCTTACGGCGGCGAGGCGGTGGTGTTGGTAGAAGCGGAGAGGGGCGCACGGGTTCGCCCGCGCGGCCGTGGCGGCCGGCCGTCGCGTCTCGAATCGGCGCAGCTCTCGGACCGGATCCTCGATGTCGCGACCGCGCTGTTTCTCGGCGATGGTTTCGGTGCCACCAGCATCGAGGCGGTGGCCCGGCGCGCCGGCATCTCGAAGCGCACCTTCTATCATCGGTTTAGCGGCAAAGAAGTGCTGTTCGAGGCCGTGGTGCGGCGGCTGATCGAGCGCTGGACGCCGCCCTTCGATGCGGCCCTGTTCGAGGGAGCGGGCCTCGCGGAGACGTTGCGCCGCGCGGCCGAATACATGCTCGACGTGGCGCTGACCCCGGAGGCGCTCGCGCTGCATCGGGTCGTGATTGCCGAGGCAACCCGGTTTCCCGGGCTCGCACGCATCCTGCACGAGCTCGGTGCGGCAACTGGGATCGAGCGCATCGCGCGGGTGCTCGAACCGCGGATCGCCAGCGGCGAGCTGCGGGCGATCGATCCCAGATTCGCGGCCGAGCAGTTCATCCTGATGGTGGTGAGCGGGCCGCGGCGGCGCGCGCTGGGCCTCGGGGTGCTGCTCAGCCCGCCTGAGCTGCGCGACTGGCTCGACCAGTGCGTCGGCCTCTTCCTCGACGGTTGCCGCCGCAGCTGACTAGTAGGACGCGCGGGTAGTATCCGCCGTCACTTTTTCGCTTTCCAATTTATAAACCCGCGCGTTTCGTCAATTTCGCGCCTCTATCCCAATCCTGCCGGGATCTTTTGCCAATTCTGAACGTATATCCGCGTGGGCAATTGCCCGCAAGTTTGGCGGATGCATAGGGGAGCAGCTGATGTCGATGCGGATCACGTTGGCCGCCGGCGCTTGTCTTGCGCTGGCAGTGGTCATGTCTAGCAGCACTGCGCGGGCACAGGTCTTCTACCTCGGCGGTGAGGGCGGCTGGAACGTGCTCGAAAACCAGACCGACAGGGCGCCGGGGTTTGCGCCGGTCCGCAAGCGCTTTGATTCGGGGTTTGCCGCCGGTGCGCGCGCCGGGTACGAGTGGGGGCCGTGGCGCTTCGAAGAAGAATACACCTATCGCAGCAACGATTTGAGCGGGTTCCGGATCGGTGCCGTCCCCGCGGTCGGGGCGCGCGGCAACCGTCAGTCGCACGCGTTCATGACGAACGCGCTTTACGACTTCAACATCCCTAGCCTCGCCTGGCCGGTGACGCCGCATCTTGGCGCCGGCATCGGCGCGGTCAATGTCATCGACCGGGCTCGGTCGACGAATTTCGGCCAGGTTTCCCGCGGCGAGGACTGGGAATTCGGCTACCAGGCGATCGCCGGCGTGCGCTACGCGGTGGCGCCGAACATCGCGCTCGATCTCGATTACCGCTATCTGGCGACGACCGATTTGAGCTTGCGCGTGCCGGCAGCGCCCGCGATCAAGTACAAGACCGGGTACAGCAACCATACCCTGATGGCGAGCCTCGTTTACCGGTTCGGGCCGCCGTCCGCGCCGGTCGCCACGCCGCCCGCGGTGCCGGCCCCGGCGCCGGCCGCGCGACGCGTCTTCCTCGTCTTCTTCGATTGGGATCGCGCAACGATCACCGCCGAGGGCAGGGGCATCGTGCAGCAGGCGGCCGACGCCTACAAATCCGGCGCACCGGTGCAGCTCCAGGTGACCGGCTACACCGACGCATCGGGCTCGCCCGGCTACAACCAGCGCCTCTCCGAGCGCCGCGCCAACGCGGTCGCAGATGCGCTGACCCGGCTCGGCGTGGCGCGCACCGACATGATGGTCAGCGGCCGCGGCAAGAACGACCAGCGCGTGCCGACCGCGGACGGGGTGCGCGAGCCGCAGAACCGTCGCGTCGAGATCGTCTTCTAAGCCGCCTCGACGGAAGTCCCAGGAGAGGCCCGCTTCGGCGGGCCTCTTTTTGCGCGCTTGCCTGGACCCGAGCGCGGCATCAGCATCGCGGGATCACCCAAGGGGAAACGGCCATGATCAAGAGCCTGTCGTTGCTGACCCGCCGGCCCGAGCTGTCGCACGACGAGTTCGTCCGGCATTGGCTTGAGATCCACGCGCCGCTGGCGCATGCAGTGCCCGGCGTCAGGCGCTATGTGCAGAACCATATCGAGGGCGAGCGAAGCCGTGCCGACATCCCGACGACCGAAATCGCGGTCGATGGCATCGCCGAGCTCTGGTACGACGACCGCGCCGCGATGGACCGCGCCAACGCCTCACCCGAAGCCAAGCGCCTGCATGATGACGGCGCCTTGTTCATCGGCGGGATCAAGACCTTCATCATCGAAGAAAAGGTGATCATCCCCATATCGGGGTGAGGAACGCGGGCGGAGTGCAAGGAGCCGGTCATGGGTCCCGATACGCTGATTACCGCTGAGGCGCACGAGGCCGATAAGGCGCAGGCGGCGCTGCGCTACCTTTCGGGGTTTGGCAACGAGCTGGCGAGCGAGGCGCTCGCTGGCGTCTTGCCGGAAGGTCAGAACGCGCCGCAGGTCCCGCCGCGCGGCCTCTACACCGAACAGCTCTCGGGCACCCCGTTCACCGCGCCGCGCGCGCAGAACCGCCGGTCCTGGCTCTACCGCATCCGGCCCTCGGCGATGCACGGGCCGTTCCACCGTATCGATGACGGGCTGCTCCGCACCGCACCGTGCCATGAAGCCGATCCGTCGCCGAACCGGCTGCGCTGGAACCCCCTGCCGTTTCCTGCCGAGCCGGCCGATTTCGTCGAGGGCCTCGTGACGATCGGGACCAATGGCGATGCGAGCCAGCGCAGCGGGATCGGCATCCATGTCTACCGCGCCATCCGATCGATGACCGAGCGGGTGTTTTATGACGCCGATGGCGAGCTATTGATCGTGCCGCAGCACGGTCGGCTCATGCTGTACACCGAGTTCGGCGGCCTCGAAGCGAGCCCGGGCGAGATCGCGCTGATCCCGCGCGGCGTCAAGTTCCGCGTCGAGCTGCCCGACGGCCCTGCCGGCGGCTATGTCTGCGAGAATTACGGCGCGCTGTTCCGCCTTCCCGAGCTCGGTCCGATCGGCGCCAACGGGCTCGCCAACCCGCGCGATTTCCTCAGCCCCTGCGCCACCTTCGAGGATCAACGCGGGCGTTTCGAGTTGGTCGCCAAATTCGAGGGGCATCTCTGGGCGAGCGAAATGGACCATGCGCCACTCGATGTCGTGGCCTGGCACGGCAATTACGTGCCGGCGAAATACGACCTCGCCCGCTTCAACACGATCGGCACGGTCAGCTTCGACCACCCCGATCCGTCGATCTTCACCGTGCTGACCGCGCCGACCGAGGTGCCGGGCACCGCAAATTGCGACTTCGTGATCTTCCCGCCGCGCTGGATGGTGGCCGAGCACACGTTTCGCCCGCCGTTTTTTCATCGCAACGTGATGAGCGAGTTCATGGGGTTGGTGCATGGCGCCTACGACGCCAAGGCCGACAGCGTATCGCCGACACGCTCGCCTTCATGTTCGAGACGCGTCTCGTCGTCCGCCCGACCCGCTTCGCGCTCGACACCCCGGCGTTGCAGACCGACTACGATGCCTGCTGGGCCGGATTCGCCAAGAGATTCGAGCGATAAAACCGGGCCTCGCGCGCTATCTCTTCATATCAGCCAGGAAAATCCGCCGTCCCGGGTTCCGTTGACACTCCCCGGCACGCGGTCTAAGTCAAACGCTGCTGGGAGCCGCACTTTGCCGGAACCTGCCGTATGACATCCGACAAGCGGCCGCTGTCGCCGCATCTTCAGGTCTATCGCTGGCAACTCACCTCGGTGCTGTCGATCCTGCACCGGGCGAGCGGCGTTTGGCTCGCCGCCGGCACGATCCTCCTGGTGTGGTGGCTCGGCGCAGCGTCGGACGGTCCCGAACCCTATGCTCGGGTCCAGGCATTTCTCGGCTCGTGGGTCGGCCGGATTCTGCTGTTCGGCTGGAGCGTTGCGCTGTTCTACCATCTGTGCAACGGGCTGCGGCATCTGTGGTGGGATACCGGGCGCGGGCTCGAGCTGAAGAGCGTCTATGCCAGCGGCTGGGCAGTGGTCGCGGGGACGGCAGCGCTGACCGTCATCGCCTGGATCGCCGGCATCGCCAATTGGAGCCGATGAGATGGCAACGCCGCGCATGCGCTCGCCGCTGAGCCGCGCGATCGGGCTCGGCTCTGCCAAGGAGGGGGCCGAGCATTGGTGGGCCCAGCGGGTCACCGCGCTCGCGCTGGTGCCGCTTGCGCTGTGGTTTGTGATCGCAATCATCGAGCTGGCCGGCGCCGACCGCGCGCTGTTCGTCGATTGGGTCCGCCAGCCGCTCCCGGCGGTCCTCCTGGTGTTGCTGTTGATCGCGACCTTCTATCACGGCGCGCTCGGGCTGCAGGTCGTCATCGAGGATTATGTCGAGAGCGAAACCCTGCGTTTCGGGCTGCTGATCGTCATGCGGCTCGCCGCGATCCTCTTTGCCGTGCGCGGCATCTTCGCCGTGCTCAAACTCTCGCTCGGCGCCTGACCGGCGCGCAATCCCGCGGAGTCGCGCATGCCTGCCGCCTATCCGATCACCGAACATGTCTACGATGTCGTCATCGTCGGCGCCGGCGGCGCCGGCCTGCGCGCGACCTTGGGCGCCACCCTCGAAGGGCTGAAGACCGCCTGCATCAGCAAGGTGTTCCCGACCCGCAGCCACACCGTTTCGGCGCAGGGCGGCATCAGTGCCGCGCTCGCCAATATGGGCGAGGATGATTGGCGCTGGCACATGTACGACACGGTCAAGGGGTCGGACTGGCTCGGCGACCAGGATGCGATCGAATATATGTGCCGCCAGGCGATCCCGGCGGTCATCGAGCTCGAGCATTTCGGGGTGCCCTTCTCGCGCACCGAAACCGGGCAGATCTACCAGCGGCCGTTCGGCGGCCACATGATGCAATACGGCGAGGGCGCGCCGGCCAACCGCGCCTGCGCCGCCGCCGACCGCACCGGCCACGCGATCATCCACACGCTCTACCAGCAATCGCTGCGCCACAACGCCGAGTTCTTTGTCGAATATTTCGCCCTCGACCTCATCATGGACGAGGAGGGCACCTGCCGCGGTGTCATGGCGTGGAACCTCGAAGACGGAACGATTCATCGGTTTCGCGCCCAGATCGTGATGCTCGCCACCGGCGGCTACGGCCGGACCTATTTCACCTGCACCTCGGCGCACACCTGCACCGGCGACGGCAACGCGATGGTGCTGCGTGCCGGGTTGCCGCTGCAGGACATGGAGTTCATCCAGTTCCACCCGACCGGGATCTATCGCGCCGGCTGCCTGATCACCGAAGGGGCACGCGGCGAAGGCGGCTATCTGACGAACAGCACCGGCGAGCGCTTCATGGAGCGCTATGCCCCGCATGCCAAGGACCTGGCGTCGCGCGACGTGGTCGCGCGGGCGATGACGATCGAGATCCTCGAAGGGCGCGGCTGCGGTCCGGACAAGGACCACATCCTCCTCCATCTCGAACACCTCGACCCGAAGATGCTGCATGAACGGCTGCCGGGGATTTCCGAGACGGCGAAAATCTTTTCGGGCGTCGATGTAACGCGGGAGCCGATTCCAGTATCGGCGACCGTGCACTACAACATGGGCGGCATCCCGACCAATTATCGCGGCGAGGTGTTGCGCCCGACCGCAAGCGAACCCGATGCCGTGGTGCCGGGGCTGATGGCGATCGGCGAGGCGGCCAGCGTCTCGGTGCACGGCGCCAACCGGCTCGGCTGCAACTCGCTGTTGGACATCGTCGTGTTCGGCCGCGCTGCGGCGCATCGCGCCGCCGAGCTGGTTCGCCCGGGGATGGCGCATGCGCCGCTGCCGGCGAGCGCCGGCGACGCGGCAATCGCCCGGCTCGACGCGGCGCGCCAGGCCAAGGGCCCGCGCAAGACCGCCGAGATCCGCGTCGAGATGCAGCGGACCATGCAGAACAATTGCGCGGTGTTCCGCACGGCCAAAGTGTTGCGCGAGGGGGTCGAGAAGATCGACCTTGTGGCGAAGAGTTATGCCGATCTCGGCATTTCCGACCGCTCGCTGATCTGGAACAGCGATCTCGTCGAGGCGCTGGAACTGAAAAACCTGCTGGAGCAAGCCACCGTGGCGCTGCATTCGGCGGAGAACCGCACCGAGAGCCGCGGCGCCCATGCACGCGAGGATTTCCCCGAGCGCGACGACAAGAACTGGCTCAAGCACACGCTGGCCTGGCTCGATGGCGACGGCAAGGTACGCCTCGGCGCCCGCCCGGTGCACCTGTTCACGCTGTCCAACGAGGTCGAGGCGTTCCCGCCCAAGGCGCGGGTTTATTGAGATGGCCGAATTCAGCCTGCCCGCGAATTCCAAGATCGGCACCGGCAAGACCCACTCGCCGCCGCCCGATCCGAAGCGCCTGCGCCGGTTCCATGTCTATCGCTGGAACCCCGATGACGGGAAGACCCCGGTCGTCGACACCTACCCGATCGACCTCGCCGATTGCGGGCCGATGGTTCTCGACGCGCTGATCAAGATCAAGAACGAGATCGACACCACGCTGACCTTCCGCCGCTCGTGCCGCGAGGGCGTGTGCGGCTCCTGCGCGATGAACATCGACGGCACCAACACGCTGGCCTGCATCAAGGCGATCGAGGACATCAAGGGCGATGTGCGGATCTATCCGCTGCCGCACATGCCGGTAATCAAGGATCTCGTCCCCGATCTGACCCACGTCTACGCGCAATACCAGTCGGTCCAGCCGTGGCTGCAGACCGAAAGTACGGCGCCGCCCGACCGCGAGCGGCTGCAATCGCCGGAGGAGCGCGCCCGGCTCGACGGGCTGTGGGAATGCGTTTTGTGCTTCTGCTGTACGACGGCATGCCCGTCCTACTGGTGGAATGGCGAGCGCTATCTCGGACCCGCGGTGCTGCTCCAGGCCTATCGCTGGATCGCCGACAGCCGCGACGAGAAGACCGGCGACCGGCTCGACGCGCTCGAAGACCCGTTCCGCCTCTACCGCTGCCACACGATCATGAACTGCACCCGGACCTGTCCAAAAAACCTGAACCCGGCCAAGGCCATCGCCGAGATCAAGAAACTCATGGTAATGCGGCGGTAGGAGATCCTAGGTTCGATCGCTCGTGCTTCACGGGCATACCGGGATACGGTATGCTCGCCCGTGATTAAGTCGTTTGGCGACAAGCAGACTGAGGCGCTGTCTGACGATCAGTTCGTCCGCGAATTCCAGGGCGTCGCGCGTCCGGCCAAACGAACGCTTGAGATGCCGAATGCGGCCAGCCGCCTGGATGACCTCCTCGTACCGCCGTCGAACCGTCTGGAAAAACTCCAAGGGACGTTGAGGGAATTTTATTCGATCCGTATCAACGACCAATGGTGCATTGTTTTCAAATGGATCGATGGCCACGCGCATGAGGTCCGGGTGATGGACTATCACTGAGGACGAGACGATGCAGAGCGGAGAATTCGCGCCCATTACCCCTGGCGAGATCCTGAAGGAAGAATTTCTTGCAGGATATGATTTGTCGCAGGGTGCGTTGGCGCGCGCAATCGGGATCTCCCCTAACCGCATTACCGAGATCATCAACAATCGCCGCCGTATCACCGCAGACACGGCGCTGCGCCTTGCGCTGTATTTTGGGGACAGCCCGGAATTCTGGATGAACCTGCAGGCAAATTATGATCTGAAGGTCGCTTACCGCAATTTGTCGCCCGAGGAGGCCAACCGCATCAAGGCGCAACGGGCCGCTTAAAGAAGTCGCCGGGTGCAGCGTCAGTTGCTGTCGCCGAGCGGGCCGATTCCGAGGCTGCGGCCGATCACGGCATAGAGCGGCTGGCCGCCGCCCGG
>WNFF01004645.1_pt1 | contig 11205 bp, 7 predicted proteins | sample 5400441 | NCBI WGS metagenome assembly WNFF01 (sample SAMN13153345, study PRJNA577476) | soil metagenome | isolation source: 120 cm saprolite under Douglas fir tree site 2 hole 3 replicate 1 | place: USA:California | collected 2015-04-18
CAATCGATCCACACCGTGCGCTCGCCTAGCGCTTCCTGATCTGTCACTGCTCGCAACGAGCGGCCGATCAATCGCTGAATTTCCAGCGTCCGCCCGGACTGTTTCCCTCGCGCTGCCTCGCGCGGCGTGCGCTCCTCGGTCGCGCGCGGCAGCATTCCATATTCGCTGGTGACCCAGCCCTTGCCGCTGCCCTTCAAAAAGCTGGGCACGCCGTCGTCCACGGTAGCCGTGCAAATCACTCGCGTGTTCCCGAGCTCAATCAGCACACTTCCCTCGGCCGTGGAAATAAAATCCGGCGTAATTTTCAAGGAACGCATCTGGTCCGCGGTTCGGCCGTCGGTTCTCACTTTTCCTCCTGCCGTCATCCCTTCCGTCCTCAAGAATTCTACGGTTTGCGCTCCGGCTGCGCCAGCTTGCCTGGAGCTTGATCCGGCGTCAGCGTTCCGGGAGCAGGCGCAACCGGCCGCGTGTTAACGACAAACGTCCCCGTCAAGTCCAAGTGCCCCGCCAGTGTTTCCACTTCCTGCCCATGAATCAGGATTTTCAGCCGCTGCACCTGCGGCACATTGGCTTCCAGCGTCCGCGTGATGGAATTCACAGCCAACTGCTCGCTCACAATCCCAGAGGGAATGGAAGTCGCCAGCGCCTCGGAAAAATCCGCGATTGCCGTTCCATCCGGCAGCAGATAAAACGCCAGCAGCAAAGCGTCCGGCGGCAGCGTGCGCAGTTCCGCATCCACGGGACCCGCAAGCAGGGTGTTCAAAACTTGTTTCGACCGCAGCACCGGGTCATTCGAAAGCGGCAACTCGACCGCTACCGGCACCAGCGTGGCATCGATCGTATCCGAGGCCCAGAAGAGTTTCGTCTTCACCCGCGGATCCCCCGGATTGATGGCGATCGGTTGCGTCAATTCGCGCCGCGCCTGTTCTTCGCTCTGCTGCTGCAGCCTCGCCGCGCGCTTCACCCGCCGGCGAAGAATTGGAAAATAGATCGCGGCAGCAAGCACAATAAAGACCAAGCCGCCGATCAGAATAATCTTCCACCGAGACGTCACGGCAGCGCTCCCGACGCCGCTGGAACGACGTAGGAAGGTTTGAACGCCGCCGCTCCGCGCGCGATGGCATCCGCCACGCCGGGTGCCATACGGTCCAAATCGGCGCGGTCCTCCACCGTCACACTGGAAATTTCCACAGCAATCGCGGGCGCCGCCGTGGTTCGAAGCTGCCGCACGCTGGCAGTCTGTGCCGCATCAGGCGAGCCTTTGAAACGCTGGGTTAGAAATCCCTGTACCAGATCGCCAAACGTCCGGCTCAATCCCAAAAACGGCGCCTGCGCGTGGTCCCAGGGAATCAAGCCATTCGATTTCGCAACCGGCAGCAAATCCGAATTCACGTACACGCGCGCCGTGCCCGGCAATCCCGTCGAGGAAATGTGCAGCGTTACGAACACCGCTCCGCGCTGCGCATTGGCTGTCGCCGAGCGATCATCGAACGAAGGATTCTCATTCCCCTGCCGTGTCTGCACCACTTGAAATCCCTGCAGCTCCAGCGCGCGCCGAACCTGAATCGCGAAATCCAGAACGATCTCACTCTCGCGCATGCCGCCGGTGCCTCGCGCGCCCGGGTCCGTTCCGCCGTGCGCCGGATCCAGCACCACGATGTTGAGCACGCCTTGCTGAACTTGCGCGCCAAACGGAGAAGCTGCCGCTCCCGCCGCTCCTTGCGGAGAAGCCGCAGTGGGAGTCGCCGGCGCCGGCGTGCTAGGCGCAGCTTGCTGGGTTTGTGAAGGAACTTGGGAAGGAGAAACCAACACCGCAGCCAGAAGAGCCACGGAGAGCAGCCCAATCATGCAGAGAGAGTTGCTTCGAAGGATGTTTCTCACCTACAGCAGCATATCAAATCCGCCTATCAATCCGCTCCGCCCGAAAACAGCAAGTGCCGCGAGAAAAAGTCAGCCCAGCCGCTGCTCCGAATGCCATCGAATCGCCGCGTGCTTGTAGGGGTGCAGCATGCTGCGCCCTTACTTGGCAATCAATCACAATTCACTGCGCCACTCCTAGCAGTTACGCCAACCGAATGTTTCCTCACGAAAAATTCCAGCTACTACGGCGCCGGACTCTCTTCCACCAACAGCGGCTTCAGTTTTGTCTTTCGCAGCAAAGCGTTCACACTCTCAAGCTCATCTTTTTGGAACGCAGCCCAATGCGCCAGCGTTTCCCCCGCCGCTTCTTCCCAGCGCGCGCTCGCGTTGGCGGCATCCGCAGTGGGCCCCAAATCGGAACCGCCCACGATGATCAGCAGTCCCGTGAGCGCCGCCGCGGCGTGGCGAAGCGGCTCACGCTCCTGGCCCGGAGCAGCAATCCCAAACAACCCAAATTCCGCATCACGATCGCTCTCTAGCGCCGCCTCCAGCTTCTTTTCCAGCCCCTCGAAAGCCGTCAGAAGTTCCGCATTGCCACCCGCTTCCTTCTTGCGCTCGTCGAGCTGCTTTCGTAGTTCAACGGCCTGTTGCAACGCCAGCGAAACTTCCCCCAGTCGAGATGCCAGCTTCGAAGCCAACGCAAACTGCCGCACCAGCGTGTCCGGCGGCGTTTTCACGCGCGGATCCAGCTTGATCGTCAGCGGTTGCGTGCTGCTCTTCCCGTTCGCCGTAAACTTCACCGTGTAGCTGCCCGGCACAACCAAGGGTCCAGCCGGTCCCCAGTACGTGGTGCGAACGCCCTTCGGCAGTGCAAGACGAAGATCCCACACGAACCGGTGTATTCCTGCCTCGCCCAAAAGAGGTTTCGGATCGCGTATCCACTCGACTTGCAGCGGGACGTCGCTCGGATTCGTCTTGTGCAAAACGTCATCGCTCGCAAATCGCCGCACCAGCTTTCCTTCCGAATCGAAAATTTCCATCTGGATGGCCGTTGCCGGCTTATCCTTCAAGAAATAATCCAGCATCGCGCCCTCCGGCGGATTCGCCGCCAGCGACTCGTCCATCGGCACGGGCGTCCCCTGATCTGACGCCGCGCGCATGCGAATCGCACTTTGCGGCCGAAAGAGCCACACATCGGCGCCGGCGACATGCGCATCCATCTGCCGCAGCGGCGTCACGTCGTCCAATATCCAGAACGACCGCCCAAACGTGGCCACCACCAAATCGTTTTCATGCACCACCAGGTCGCGCACCGACGTCACCGGCAGATTGAATTGCAAGGACTGCCAATCGTCTCCGTCATTGAACGAAACGTAGACGCCCTTCTCCGTGCAGGCATAGAGCAGCCCTTTCCGAGCCGGATCTTCCCGGACGCAATTCAGAAAGCTCCCGTCAGGAATCCCCGGAGAAACGCGCTGCCAAGTCTTGCCAAAATCGCGCGTGCGATATAAATACGCCTGATAGTCATCCAGGCGATGCCTGTCCACGGCCGCGTACGCCGTCCCTGCATCTGAATGCGACGCTTCGATGTGCGTTACCTTGCTCCACGGCGTCAATTCCGGCGGCGTAACGTTCTCCCAAGTCTTCCCTTCGTCTAGAGTCAGTTGAATCAATCCATCGTCCGTGCCTGCCCAGATTTCTCCCGCCCGCACAAACGATGGTCCGATTGTGTAAATCACGCCGCGCCGTTTTCCCTTTGGAGCATCCGCAGCCGTCGCCGCGTCCAAATTCGTCGGCGCGCCGGGATCTTCCCGCGTGAGGTCGGGACTAATCACTTGCCACGAGCCGCCGCCATCCGCCGTTCGAAACAAAACTTGTGAGCCGAAGTACAATACGTGCGGATCAATCGGCGAAAAAACCAGCGGCAGCGTCCAGGTGCGCCGGTAATCCCCGGGATGCGCCAGCGACGGCGGCATCTGCTGCATCTGCTCGTCGCCGAAATCCTGGCGCGCCACAAACCCGCCGAACATCACGCCGGCATTCAGCGGATCCGGCGCGATGTACCCATTTTCGTCGCCCGCCTCCATTGGCCGCCAATCATGAAAATTCAACGAACGGTACTTGCTGCGGCTTGGAGTTGCCGCCGAGCCGCTGTCCTGCTGTGCCCCATACACCCAGTAAGGAAACTGGTTGTCCGTAACCACGTGATAGAGCTGCGCCGTCGGCTGGTTGTACCACGAGCTCCACGTCTCGCCGCCGTTGCGCGTCACAATCGTGCCTTGATCGCTGCTCAGAACCATGCGCTTCGGCTCATCGGGATCAATCCACAGTTCGTGATAGTCGTCGCCCCCCGGTGCGCCTTTGAACGCCGCGAACGTCTTCCCTCCGTCGAGCGATTTGTAAGTCGTGGTATTCGGGAGATAAACAGTGTCAGCGTCTTTCGGATCCACGCTGACTTCCCCGAAGTACCACCCGCGCTGCCAGATGCGTCGGTCCTTCGAAACGCGCTGCCAGCGCTGACCGCCGTCGTCAGAACGAAACAGTCCGCCCTCCTTGGCGTCAACGATCAAATAAATCCGCCGCGGATTGCTTGGCGCAAAAGCAATCCCCATCCGCCCAAGACCTTCCGATGGCAAGCCCTGGCCGCTGACCCGTTCCCAATGATCGCCCCCATCCATTGAGCGATAGAGCCCGCTTCCCGGTCCGTTCGAAGGCGGGTAAATGCTCCACGGTGGTCTTCGTGTCTGCCACAACGCCGCAAGAATCGTTTTCGAATTCCCCGGCTCGAACGCCAAATCGATTGCCCCGGTGTCTTCATCGTGAAACAGAATCTTTTGCCAGCTCTTTCCCCCATCTTTCGAACGAAGCACCCCGCGCTCCTTGTTCGGCCCATACGCATGGCCCAGCGCCGCAACGAAAACTCGATTCGCGTCCCGCGGGTCCACAAGGATCCGCCCAATCTGCCGCGAATCCTCCAACCCGATGTGCATCCACGTCTTGCCGCCGTCCATCGATTTGTACATCCCATTCCCATAGGAAATCGAGGAACGCATATCCGCCTCTCCCGACCCCGCATAAATCACATTCGCATCCGACGGCGCTACCGCAATCGCCCCGATCGACGCAATCGCCTGCGAATCAAAAATGGGATTCCACGTTCGCCCCGCGTCATTCGTCTTCCAAATGCCCCCGCCCACGCTTCCAAAATAAAATACCTCGGGCTGCCCCCGCACCCCGGCCACCGCCAGCGTCCGTCCACCGCGAGACGGCCCAATCAATCGCCACCGCAGATCCTGAAAAAGCTTTGGATCGTATTGTTTCGGCGCGTTGGGTCCGGCAAAAAGACGAACTGCAGCAACAAGCACAAATAGCAAGGATAGAAATGCAAGAGCAAAGTGGTGCAGTTTCACGTCTGAAGTCTCCCCGTAGTTTCCAAGCGTCCTCAAAGATTGCTGAGTATATCTCACCCGCATAACAAAACCGCCCGGCTCTTTCGAACCGGGCGGCAAGAAATCGTTAAAGGAAAGAATAGCCCTAGGCGGTTTCCAACTCTTGGATCTCTTCCACCATCACCGGCTTCGTTTTGCGAATTCTCAATTTTCCGGTGACGAAGTAGATCAAGAACCCGGCCATGATGATGAGCACGCCAAACAAAAGTCCATTCACGCCCATCACGGTTTCGTTGTTGCTTTCCACCATCGCCAGGCTGAGGAGCAACAGCGGGAAAATACCGCAGCTAATCGCGCCTGTTAGTCCGCCTGGCACGCGGAAGCTGCGCTTCAATTCCGGCTCGCGAATGCGCAAAGTCACCAAGGTCACAAATTCCAGCATCAAGCTGGCTCCATAGAGCATGATGTCCAGCGTCACCAGCCGCTTGAAACCCAGCCCCAGGCATAGCGCCCAGCAGGAGGCACAGAAAATAATGGCTACCCAGGGCGCCTGAGTCCGCGCGCTCCGCTTGCCAAAAAACTTCGGCAACAAGCCGTCCCGCGCCATAGCCAGCGGCAGACGCGAATAGCTCATTACCAGCGCATTGAACATCCCAAACGCGCTCATCATGCCCCCGAGCACGATCAAGAACCTGAGCCATTCGAATCCCATGAACTTTCCGCCAATTACTCCCGCCACCGCCGCCCACGACCCGTCTTCGCCAAAAACGGAAGAGGGGATACCCGTCAAATACACCGCCACAAACGGGAACACGTAGGTCAGCGCCACCAGCACCACTGCCGCAATCATGGCCCGCGGATAAGTCCTTTGCGGCCGCTCGACTTCCTGCGCAATCGTCGAAGCGTTATCCCAGCCCATGTAGTTCCACATCGCCACCAGCACCCCACCGAGCAATCCCAGCCCGGTAGCCGCAGGCGCGGCATGAGCTTCCGCGAGCGCTCCCATTTTGAACGGTGCCATCGCCACGATCAGCGCGAACGGCGCCGACAGCAGAAAGAATAGCCACAGCGACGTGATTCCCACCACGCGAATTCCCGCGAGATTCAGCGCCGCGCAGGTCGCCACCACGAACAGTCCGGCGTAAATTCCATGATTCCCAACGCCAAACCACGGCGACATCTGCTTCAAGTAGAAGACAAACAGTGTTGGGTAAATAGCCATGTCAAAGATGCTTGCGGCCAGCGAAAGCCACGCTTCCTGAAAGCCCCAGAAGTTCCCCAACCCGCGGCGTACCCACGCGTAATAGCCGCCCTCTTGTGGCAGCGCGCTCGATAGCTCGCCAATCATGAACGCCGTCGGCAGGCACCACAGCACCGGCAGGAACAGCAAAATCAAAATCCCGTGCCCGTAGCCCGCGCCGTGAATGATCTCTTCCGTGCCGTACGTGCCGCCAGACACCATGAAGAACGTGGCAGCCACAAGCGGCCAGAGCGTGAGCTTAGCGACTCTCTTTCTTGTTGTTGGGATGGCGTGGGAAGGTAGCTGGGTGGGAACCGATATTGAACTCAATTTTTACTCTCGTCCTCCTAAGGGAAACTCGCTCTCGCCGCTGCGGTAAAGCGAGTTCGCATTTGCAGAATACAAGAGTCGCAACTGCATGCAAGAAAAAAATGCGTCCCGGCGAAATTCTTTTTGAGCCGCGCCAAACAGACTTCCGTACTGCCCGGTCACCCATCCACCAAATCGCTCGCCGCCGGTTCCCGATTCTCTCCCCGCGCCGTCTGACAAAGAGCTTGTGCTACACTTCGCTCCCGGTTTCGGGCCCACATTCCCCAGATTGAGGAGTCATTCGCATGAAGCTCATCTCGTGCATCGCGTTCGCATTCCTTGCTACGTGCTTTTCCTTCCCCGCTCATGCTCAGGAGCCGGCCCCCAAGCCATCTGTTGCAGCTCCAAGCGCTCCCCGCGGCATCACTATTGACGACTTCTTCCAAATCCGCGATGTCGCTCAGCCCGAACTAAGCCCTGACGGCCAATGGGTCGCTTACTCCGTCCGAACCCGAATGCTCAAAGAAGATAAGAACGAACAGCGCCTCTGGATGGTCTCGACCCACGGTGGCGATCCCATTCCTATGACCGCCGAAGGAGTTTCCTCCTCGCACCCCCGCTGGAGCCCCGACAGCAAATACCTGGCCTTTCTCTCCTCCCGCGACGCGGGCAAGAGCCAGGTGTGGCTGCTCAACCGCCTCGGTGGCGAAGCCGTGCGCCTCACCGAAGTAGCACAAGGCGTCAACGACTTCGAATGGTCTCCCGATAGCACACGCCTCGTTCTAATCCTCCAGGATCCCAAGCCTGAGGACCTCGAATCTGCTAAAGATAAGAACAAAGACAAGTCCGCTGCCAAACCCAAAACTCCGCCTCCCTTCGTTATCGATCGCCTCCAATTCAAGGAAGACAACGCCGGCTACCTGGATCGCCGCCGCGACCACCTGTACGTCTTCGATGTAGCCTCAAAAAAATCAACGCAAGTGACCAGCGGCGACTTCGACGAAAACGATCCCGCTTGGTCTCCCGATGGCAAGTCACTAGCCTTCACCAGCAACCGCAGCACGCCCGATCCCGATCGCAACTACAACTCTGACATCTGGGTCGTCGCGGCGGACAATACCGACAAAGGAGCCCACCTCACCCAAGTCACCACCAATCCCGGCCCCGACCGTCAACCCGCCTGGTCTCCTGACGGCAAATGGATCACCTACGTCACCCAAACCGACCTCAAGGCCATGATCTACGCCACCCACCATCTCGCCATCGCGCCGTCCTCCGGCGGTGAAGCAAAAGTTCTGACCCTTGCTTTCGACCGCAGCGTGCGCCGCCCCCGTTTCTCCGCCGATGGCCGCGCGATCTACTTCATCGCCGACGATGACGGCACGCAGAATCTTTTCCGCATTGCCGCCTCCGGCGGCGAAGTCTCTCGTCCTATCGGCGGCCCTCTCAGTGTCGCTTCCTATTCGCCCGGCAAAGACGGTGCCATCGCCGCGCAAATTAGTTCGCTGGATCGTCCGGATGAAATCTTCTTTTTCAGCGACAACAAGCTTACCCGTCTAACCAAAACCAACGACGCGCTCTCCGCCCAGCTCCGTCTAGCCCAAGTAGACTACGTCCACTTCAAAAGCAAGGACGGCACATCCATCGCCGGCTATCTCTACAAACCCCTCGACTACGCTCCCGGCAAAAAAGCCCCCACCCTCCTCAATCCTCACGGTGGACCCGTCGGCCAGTATTCCGCTTCCTTCTACCACCTTGCTCAGCTCTACGCCGCCAATGGCTACGCCGTCCTTCTCCCCAATCCGCGCGGCTCCTCCGGCTACGGCCAGAAATTCTGCCAAGCCATCTTTGCAGACTGGGGTAACAAGGACTATCAAGACGACATGGCCATGGTCGATTACGCCGTCGCCCAGGGCGTCGCCAATCCCGATAAGCTCGGCGTCGGTGGCTGGTCTTACGGCGGGATGTCCACCGACTTCATCATCGAACAGACCACCCGCTTCAAAGCCGCCATCTCCGGTGCCGGCATCGCTCTGATGACCAGCGGCTTCGGCCACGATCAGTATCAGAAAGACTACTTCTCTGAACTCGGCTACCCTTGGGAAAACAAAGCCGCGTGGGAAAAAATCTCACCGTTCTACCGCGTCAACAACATCACCACGCCCACGCTTTTCATGGGCGGCGACATTGACTGGAACGTGCCCATCATCGGCGGCGAGCAGATGTACCAAGCCTTAAAAAGCCTCGGCCGCACCACCGAGCTAGTGGTTTACCCTGGCGAACATCACGGTTTTACCATGCCCTCCCACCTCAAAGACCGCCTCGAGCGCTACCTCGCCTGGTACGCCCACTACGTCAAAGGCGACACCACCCCCGCGCGTCCCCCCGAACCCCCGCCGGTGCCAGCGACGAAAGCAGGAGGTGAATAATGCGCGCCCGCGTTTCGATTCTCGCTGCGTTTCTTTCGCTGCTTTGTTGCATTTCGGTCTCGGCGCAATCCAAATTCACCGTCGGTACCGCCTCCGCCGCCCCCGGCGAAAAATCCACCGGCACCCTCGAAGTCCCCGCCGGCGTCGACGCCGCCACTAGCATCCCCGTGGTCGTCGTAAACGGCGCCAAGCCCGGCAAAGTCCTAGCCCTCGTCTCCGGCGCTCACGGTACCGAATACGTCTCCATCATCGCCATCGAAAAGCTCATCGCCGCCCTCGACCCCGCCCAGCTCACCGGCACCGTCATTCTCGTCCCGCTCATCAACATCCAATCCTTCGAGCAAAAAGTCCCCCACGTCAATCCCATCGACAACAAAAGCATGAACCGCTTCTACCCCGGCAGACTCGACGGCACGCAAACCGAGCGCGCCTCTTACCTCATCAGCAAGGAAATCGTCGACCGCTGCGACTACCTCATCGACTACCACGGCGGCGACCTCGACGAAAGCCTCCGCCCCTACGCCTACTGGGGCCCCACCGGCCGCGAAGCCCAGGACCGCACCTCCAAGGAAATGGTCCTTGCCTTCGGCCTCGACCACATCATCATCTGGCGCGAGCGCCCCACCGACCCCGCCGCCACCCGCTACCTCGATAACACCGCCTCTGTCCGCGGCAAACCCTCGATCGTCGTCGAAGCCGGCCACGCCGGCACCGTCGAGTCCGACGACCTGGCTCTCCTCGTCAACGGCACCCTCAGCACCATGCGCGCCCTGAAAATGCTCCCCGGCGATCCGCATCCAATCGAAAATCCCGTCTGGATTGAAAAGTTGGTAGACGTCCTGGCCGACGGCCCCGGCATCTGGTATCCCTTAGTCAAGCGCGGCACCTACGTCTCCGCCGGAATGAAGCTCGGCACCGTCACCGACTACGTCGGCAAAGTCATCGCCGAGCCTCGCGCCCCTGTCTCCGCCGTCGTTCTCCACCTCAACGCCGTCCCCTCCCTGAAAAAAGGAGACAACATCGCCGATCTAGGCGTAGTCGCCTCTCACGTCCCCTAACTTGGCGCCGACTTCTATTTGATATTTGATCTTGTGGTGGCGACTGAACGTCGCCATCTTGCGCCCGCATCGCGACGGTTGCGCTCAGTTAGTGCGCGTGGCGAACTGGCGATCCATGCTCATGGAGAGACTTTGGTCAAGTACCACTGCCACGTAGCGCGAGCAGATTTGCATTTCACCTTTTGCCCATGCGGAAATGGCCGGAAGCTTCACTCGCAAAGCGTTCTCCAGTTTCTCAACCGCGCGGTAGTACACCGATACTTCTCTTAGCCAGGGACTCTTCTTCTTCAAATCAGGGGACAACTCGTGGCACAAATTCAGGAGTGTGCTGAAATCACCGGCGCCGACGTGTGCTCCATCAATCCCAGTCGTCAGTTGCAAAGAGTCAGACAGCGGCTGATTCGCGGTCGTTATCCAAATCGCGCGCCATTGCGAGATTCCGAACTTCACAAGGGCGAACGCTGCAAACACGAGGATGAAGATCGAGACCATATTTTGCTCAACGTAAGTTTCTTAGAATTCACCTCTTTTTCCAATGGGACGCGGGTACCAGCCAAGTAGAACTCTTGTATAGCCGGAGACCCTCCGTAAGTGACTGATTATAAATATGTTAGTGTCCATCAACTTACCCCTTCGGTCTTGGTCACGCTTCCTATCTCCGAGTAACCAACTTGTAATTCCAAAAATGGAACAGTCTTGACCCCGAAACCCGGACAGACTAACTTAGTTAGGTCGGTGCAGTCTTGCCCTTCACTTCCAACCCATGAATGAGCCCCCCATTCATCCCATCGCAGTTTCTGTAGAGGCCAGAGATCAAGAACTGGCGCGCGAATTTCAGAAAATTGATAAGCGCGATTGGTGGGTCTGGGGTCACTCGATTTTTGTTGTTTTTCTCCTCGCCTTCACAGTTATCGCTTTCA
>WNFF01007843.1_pt1 | contig 11204 bp, 9 predicted proteins | sample 5400441 | NCBI WGS metagenome assembly WNFF01 (sample SAMN13153345, study PRJNA577476) | soil metagenome | isolation source: 120 cm saprolite under Douglas fir tree site 2 hole 3 replicate 1 | place: USA:California | collected 2015-04-18
GAGCGTCGAGCGCCTGCTGGCGCAGATGCAGGAGCACGGCATCGACCGGGTGGCGCTGATCGCGGCGCCGTGCGATCCGCTGCACGTCGGTAAAGCGGGGGCCGCGTTGGCCAAGGCGATGCGCCGCGCGCTCGAAGGCGGCGCGCCGCGGCTCGGACGGATCCTCTACTGCAGCACGGTGCACAGGTCGGGGCGCGTCTCGTTTTGGGGGAAGAGCTCTGCCATCTATCCCGCGCCAGACAACGACGCGGTGGAGCGGGCGCTCTTCGCCCATCCGGGCAAGTTCGTAGGCTGGGTGTTTCTCAACCCGCGCGCGAAGGCGCCGGTGGAAGAAGCGGAGCGCCGCTTCCGCCATCCGGGCTGGATCGGCGTCAAGGCGCATCCCTTCTGGCACCGCTACCCGGTTGCCGCGCTGGACGACGTGGCGGCGCTGTGTCAGGAGCGCGACAAGCCGATGCTGGTGCACCTGGGCGCGGGGGATCAGCGCGGCAACTTCCGCCACCTCCCGGAGCGCTTCCCAAGGCTTAAAGTCGTCTACGCGCATGCGGGGATTCCCTGGTACGGCGCGCTCTGGGACGACGCGCTCCGGCGCGAGAACGTGTTCGTGGATCTCTCCAGCCCGTATCTCGACGAGGAGCTGCGCCGTCGCGCGCTGCGCTCGCTGGGCGCGGCGCGCTGCCTCTACGGGAGCGACGGACCCTATGGCTACCCGGCCCGCGACGGCGGCTACGATCACGGCGCAATCTTAAAGCAGATCGAGCGGGCGGGGCTTCCCTCCCTGGATCTCGATCGCGTTCTCGGTGGAAACTTCAAGGCGCTCGCGGCGGTCTAGCGGGCAGGAGGCAGGCAGCGATGGACTTCTCGGAATCGGATCGGGTGCGCGAGGTTCGCCAGACAGCGCGCGAGTTCATGAAGAAGGAGATCTACCCGCTGGAGGCGAAGTTCCGGCACGACGGATTCGCCGCGGTGCTGCCGGATCTCCGAGAAGCGCGCGCCAAGGCGAAGGAGACGGGGCTCTGGGCGGCGCACCTGCCCGAGGAGTGGGGCGGGGCGGGGCTCTCGCTCACCGAGTTCGCCCACCTTTCCGAGGAGCTGGGGCGCAGCCCGCTCGGACACTACGCCTTCAACGTCCAGGCGCCGGACGTGGGCAACATGGAGCTTCTACTCTCGCACGGGACCGCGGAGCAGAAGGACCGCTGGCTGCGCCCGCTGGTGCGCGGCGATATCCGCAGCTGCTTCACCATGACCGAGCCGGAGTTCGCCGGCTCCAACCCGGTGTGGATGGGCACCACCGCGGTGAAGGAGGGCGATCGCTATGTCATCCGTGGACACAAGTGGTTCTCCAGTTCGGCGGACGGCGCCGCCTTTGCGGTGTGCATGGCCATCACCAACCCCGAGGCCGAGCCGCACGGGCGCGCGAGCCTGATCATCGTCCCCACCGACACGCCGGGATTCGAGCTGGTGGGCAACATCTCGGTGATGGGCCACCGGGGCGCCGATCACCAGAGCCATGGCGAGGTGATGTACCACGGCGCTCGCGTGCCGCTCTCTAATCTCCTGGGCGTGCAAGGGTCGGGCTTCCAGCTGGCGCAGGCGCGGCTCGGCGCGGGCCGCGTCCACCACTGCATGCGCTGGATCGGCATCTGCGAGCGCGCCTTCGACATCCTCTGCCGCCATGTCGTCACCCGCGAGCTGGCGCCCGGAGACCTTTTGGGGTCGCGCCAGCTGGTGCAACAGTGGGTGGCGGAGAGCCGGGCGGAGATCAACGGCGCGCGTTTGTTGGTATTGCACGCCGCCTGGACGATCGAGCAGAAGGGCACGTCCGAGGCGCGCGAGGAGATCTCGATCATCAAGTTCACCGTTGCGCGCACCGTGCAGCGGGTGCTGGATCGCGCCATTCAGGCGCTGGGGGCGCGCGGGCTCACCGACGACACGCCGCTCGCGTTCTGGTGGGCGCACGAGCGCGCCGGGCGCATCTATGACGGCCCCGATGAGGTGCACATCACTTCGGTGGCCAAGCGCATCCTCCGCCGCTACGGTCGCGAGCAGTGAGCGAGCCGCGCGCCCGCCCGGAGCTAGCCATCGATGAGCGCGCGGCCGTGCGCGGACATCGAAGAAGGCAAAGAACCGCCGGCTGGAGTCGCCATCACTGGTGATTAGGCACGTCGTACCTTAAAACTGCGCCGCCTCCTCCGACTATCCAGAAAGTGGACCCCGCGCTCCATACGCCGGTCAGGTATTGCTCAACCGGCGCGGGCGCAACAGACCAGCCGACACCGTCCCAGTGAATGACAGAATGTCCGCAGGTAGCGAGGATGTCGTTCGCCGCGCGTCCCCAAAGACCTTTGCACCCGAACATCCGTGGGAAATCGACCGCCGACCAGCGCTCTCCATCCCAGTGGTACACGGCGCTGTTCTCGGCCAGGGCCCACACGTCTCGAGGCCCGTTACCCCAAATAGCCACCAGACGCTCACCGACATCGTGGGCGGTGGGTGCCACGTAATACACCGTCCAGGTGCTTCCATCGAACACGGCCCATACGTCGTCCGGTGCAAACCCGAAGAACCCCAGGACGGTACCTTGGGGATGCGGTGTCCACTCGGACCACGCAGCGCCGTCCCAGTGTAAAAATGCATTGTACCCGCCCGGGCGTTGCCAACTCCCCGCCCACACATCGTCCGGGCTGCTGGCCCAGACTGAAGTGAGGTCTTCCGGCGTAGGGCTCGAAACATTGGACCAACTGTGACCATCAAAGTGAAATGAGGTTCCGCCATCTCCAACCACCCAAACGTCATCGGCCGACGTTCCGCCGATGGCTGAAAAGGTTCTTTGCGTGGGGAGTTGAATGGTCTCCCATTCGGTGGGCGCTCGGCGAAGCACCGTCCCTGATTTGCCGGCGGCCCAAACATCGGTATCAGACAACCCGAAGATCTGGTTCAGGTCCACCACTGAGCCTGCACGGCGATCTTCGAAGCGTCCATCGAATCGAACGAGTGCCCCCTTCTCTCCCACGGCCCAGACCTGATCCGGTGCACTTCCGGCAATTCCATGCAATCGGTACGGGCCGGAGTGGACTATTGACCAGTCATTGCCATCGAAGTGGAGCAAAGAGTCGTCTGGTACTCCGCCCGCCAGTGCCCACGCCTCGTAGCTTCTGTCCGACCAAACCGCTCCCACATATGGCGTCGGGGCTAAATAGCTCTCCCAATCTCCATCGTGAAATCGGAACAGATGGTCGTCCAGGATGCGTTTGAACCACGCCTCGCCCGGACCATTACCTCCGAGATATGGCGCCGGCGTCGGCTCTATTGGCTGCCATGAGCTCCCATCCCAATGAAAATGCGCGTGAGCCCCGTCGACGGCCGTCACATCGTTAGCTGCAGTTCCCCACAGGGCCGCCCCCCCGTAGTGCCAAGAGGCGGGGGTTCGCTCCTGCCATACACTGCCGTCCCAATGATGAACCTCCCATTCGCTGACCGTCCATACATCGTCTGGACCTGTACCCCAAACCGTTATCCGACCAGCGCCAACCATTCTCGGATTCAGTCCGCTCTTGACCCACGCGTCTCCGTTCCAGCGCAGAAGCCGATTGTCAACAATGGCCCAGACGTGGTCTGAATCGCTTGCCCAGATTAGGCGCACGCCAAAGGGATTTTCCACCATCGAGACCGAATAGGTGAGGTGCCAATCCCTTCCGTCCCAGTGCATTAAAGTGGCGGCGCCGCCCGCCCAAACATCGTCCGGTGCTAGAACAAAAACCGTGTTGAGGTAATTGCCCTGTGGACGCGGATTCTCCCAGTGCCACGGTCCCGTGCTCAGGGCCGGGCGGACTGAATCTCTGGCGCAATCGACCTGCGAGCTACGGGCCGGGCGCGTAACTGCTCGGGCGTGAACCACAGCGGGAAGCGATACCAGGAGCGCAAGCAGAAAAACCTGGGAGGCCATGCCACGCCGAACAGGATAGATGGGGCATTCACGGCAACAGCGGCGCACGAACGGATCACGGGTCGGCACGCTTGCATCTCCCATGGGCTCGGACCTCCCTCCAACCGGCGGTGCTCCTTTTAAGCAACGAGCGCCATCACTCACAGCCCGGCAAACGGGTAATGACGGTTATCGGACGGCGAGTCAGGGGGAACTCTTTGGACGCGGCCATGGCGGAAAGCAGCGAGCGGCGCCACTTGACGGCCACGGAGCTTGCCAAATCCCACAAGTAGCCGGGGCTGAATCGGACTGCGACCGCGACTCGACACTCGAGTCACGGCCATCGTCCAGGCATCGGATTGGTAGGCCCGCTTGTCAGATGACTTGCGTACCGGAATCCCGAGGACCGCTGGAGCGGCGCCGCGTTACTCTTCCAGACCAGGTAGGACGGTGGTGCCTTCGCGCCGCACAGCCTGCAGCTCCGGCGGATCCAGGCCGAGCGCGTTCAAGATCGTCGGCGCCACCTGTATGTTGGTGACGGGCGATGCGATCGTCTGTGGCTCCAGCGAGGGATTCGACACCACCAGCAGCACATGCCTGTCCTCTTCGGCGAAGCCGCCGTGCTCGGCGATCTTTGCCGCACTCCCGGAGTAGATGGTCCCTGGAATCGGCTGGATGATGATATCAGGGGTCCGGCCATTCCTTGGGTCACCGAAGAGCTCCCTCAGTTCCTCGCCAGAGTAGATCGTCTGAATCCGCGCCCGGTTCGGCCCCGCGAGATCCGCCTGGAGAATCGAGACCGCCTGGTCGACCTGGTGCTGATTGTCCAGCCAGAGGAGCGCGATGTCGTCAGACGTTTCCTGCGCGACGGAAACACCGGCGGCGGTCAGCATGTCGATCGGATCGGTCACGTCCAGAATGGCTCGGGGATTCGGATGCGCGCGACTCGGCATCATGTGCAGCGCGTGGACATCGATCGGGGACTGGCCGTGCTTGGCCCCGACGACAATCAGTGTCCGGTTGAGCAAATGCTCCTCGGTCAGTGCGTCGATCATCCACCTCAGCGCCTGGTCGACCGACTCCAGCGACAACTCGAGTTGCGGGCTCGGGGTTCCGCTTGCGTCCAGGTATCCGTCGACCGTGACTTTCTGCCCCACGCTGACCGCCTGGAAGTTCATCCCGAACAGTGCCGGGACACCGACGAAGTTTTGGCCGGTGTGGTCAAACCCGTGGATCCAGTTCAGCACGGCCGTCACTTTGAATCCGTCATAGGTGCGGGTGAAAGCGTAACCCCGGGTGCGGCGGCGGTTGAGCGAACCTCGCATCAGCCCACTGAACCGCCCGGTTTGTTTCGCGGTGTTCATTCGACCGTCAGGGAGTGAAACGGATGAGGCGCCCATATGACTAAGGGAAACGGCAAACAACGGTGAAGAAGATGAACCCGGCGGTGGCTTGTCCTTCTGATCGTAACCGCGGCGATTTCCGGATTTGCATCGGTGGACAGTACCCCCTTCCCCACCTTTCGCGGGAGCTGAAGCATGAGTCTCGCTCAATCATATGATGTCATTGTCATCGGAGGCGGTGCGGCAGGAACAGCGGCGGCAATAGGCGCTGCGAACGCCGGTGCTCGGACGTTGCTTGTCGAGTCCGCCCCTTTTCTTGGTGGAGCGGCAACCCTGAAAAACGTGCTGACTTATTGTGGTCTCTTTACGAACCAGAGGAAACAGGCCGTCTTTGGGGTTGCCGACCAAGTGCTCCAACAGTTACGTGGGATGGGCGCAGTTTCGGAACCCATCCAGTTTCATGGAGTGGCCGTCCTCATTGAGCCTGAGTCCGTGAAATACACTTTAGACCAGCTTTGTAAGCGAGCGGGCGTTCATGTCTTTCTTCACACCATGCTCCTGTCCGCCACACGCAACAGAGATCACATCATTGCCGTCACCCTCCACGATCACAATGGAAATCACGAGGTCAGCGCGAAGGCATTTGTCGATGCCAGTGGAGAAGGAGACCTTGCCTTCTTTGGTGGAGCCTCGGTACGTTATGGGAACCACGGGACGGTCCAGACGGGGACGTTAAGTATGCGTCTTGGTGGGATCACGGCCGATGCCGATCTTTCGCCGGCCAGCTGGACAGCAGCCATTCAGCGCGCGAAACGGCGCGGCGTAGAACCGCTTGTCTCCGAGCAGGGATTATTCTTCCGAGTGCCGATCACAAACGACGTGGCAACCTACTTCATTGATGAGAAGTACGACGCCAGAGATGCACAAAGTCTGACCGAAGCGGAAATCCATGGGCGAGAACAAGCCAGGGCCTATTTGCAAGCCATTCGCACTCTGCCTGGTTGTGAGAACGCGTATATCCTGGCTACTGGACCAGAAATTGGAACACGTGAGTCCCGTCACGTGAATGCACTTTATCAGGTAACAACACAGGATGTCGAGAACGGAGCACACTTCGACGATGTGGTTTGCCTGGGAGCGTGGCCGATGGAATATCACGCAGAACCAGGGCAACCGACCGTCTGGCGGATGGTCCACGAGAACAGCACCTATGACATTCCTTTGAGGACGCTCTGCAGCAAAGATACCCCCAACCTATTTGTTGGAGGACGTCTGACGGATGGTGATAGCTATGCAGGCGGCTCACTTCGCGTCATGGGGACGTCCTTCGGCACAGGACATGCGGCTGGCGTGGCTGCGGCAGTCTATGCGCAGTCAAAAGAAAGAGATTACCGCTCCGTTCAGAAAGAGCTTCTGCGTCAGAATGCTCGTGTCAAGCTTGACCAGGAAGCTTGACGGACCGTCGACTTCGTCGACTGCGCGCCGACCACGACCAAGCCGAGCTCGGCGTAATCGCGGTTCCACGCCTTGACATAGGGCGAGGTGCGGTCCATGTCTCGCGCGACGTGGAGGTTCCGCGGCATGAACGCGAGCTCGACGCTCTAACCGTCCCTACCCGTTTCCCAAGTGGTCGAGCCGTCGGTATTCAATCCACGTCAGCACAATGACGATCGCGTCGAGGATCGTCAACGCGATCATTCCGAACGAGGAGGACAGATAGTATCGATACATCTGGTAAACGCCGAACGCGGCAAAAATAACGATCGCCGCTGGGTACGCCCAGCGCTTTCCGCGCAGGAGTGCCCAGACGAGAAAGACTTTGATAGCGCCATGCACCAACAGGTAAACCGCGGCGAACAATTGGGCACTGGCAGAGAATTGCTGGAACATCCGGAGCAGGTGCGTTGCGATGAAGTCGTGCGGATCTTCGCTGAGCTCGTGCTGCGTCACGGTTGCTACCGCACGGCTGATCGCCTCCGGCGGCACGACGAAAAGCAGCAAGGCTCCGATGACCTGCGCTACGCCGTCGAGTCCCTTGAGAAGGACGCCGATCTCGAAAGCCGCATGAAGCGGTGATTTGGTCTTCAATCGTCCAACCAATAACGGCGTCTGAGCGCCGCAGCCCTATCGAATTAGCTCTCCGTTCGGAACCGGAATGCTCAGCCTGGAGTCACCGCTCGTCGCCCTCGGCGGTGTATCCATCAAGCTACCAGGCGCGATGGGAAGAGCGCAGTCTGGGGTGACGTCTATCCCCCACGGGCCCGCGAAACCAGGAACGGTTGCGACCACGGTGTTGGTCGCCGTCCTGATGACGGAGACCGTATCGGATCCGTAGTTGGTGACATAGGCAAAGTCCCCCGCCGGGGTAAGGGCCAACCACGTGGGCATAGCGCCGACCAAAATGGTGGCGACGACGAGATTTGTTGCGGTATCAATCGCCGATACCGCGTTAGCACCATGGGCGCTCACATATGCAAAGCGGCCGTTGGCGGTGACGGCAACAGCCGAAGGACCAAGCCCTACTGCGATTGTGTTGACGACTTCGTTGGTACCGGTATCGATCTTCGAGACGGTGCCGCTGAGATCGGTATTCCAATTGGCCACAAAGGCAAAGTCCCCGGTTGGGCTGACGGCCACCCCAAGCGGGGTCCTTCCCACCCTCACCGTGGCCACGACGGTGTTCGTTGCGGTGCAGACTACGGAGACAGTATCGGACAGACGATTCGCTACGTAGGCGAAGTTGCCATCTGGCGTGATTGCGACGCCAACCGGGGAATCGCCGACCGTCACGACGGCCACGACCATTCTCGTTGCGGTATTCAACACCCAGACCGTGTTGGAGTTGTAATTCGCCACATATGCGAAATCGCCGCCCGGAGTGACGGCTACGCCGTACGGACCGGGTCCCACTCGGACCGTTGCTGTGACTGTGGGGGTGCTCGTATCGACAACCGACACCGTCTGATCGTTGATGTTCGTCACATAGGCCAAGTCGCCCAGCGGCGAAATGGCCGCTCCAACAGGATTGCTCTGCACCATAAATCTGGCCACCACGGTGTTCGTTACGGTGTCGATCACCGCAACGCTCTCGCTAACGTAGTTTGTTACGTAAACGTAGGGCTGTGCCCGCACTGAAACTGGGTCCACCGCAATGGCGAGCAGCCCCAGGACTGCGAAGCGGGCGATATGCTCAACTGGCAGGTTGCGTCTGTTGCGTCGAAGCGTTGTCACGGGCTTTCCTCCCCCTTCAGCGATTACACGGAGCGTTTAGGCGTATAACCCACGTTCTGTAACCTCGTCGAGCCTCTGAGGTCTCCAGTCCGGCGACAATGCTCAGGGCCAGGACACCCGCCCCCGGGCGGATGAAAAAGATGAACGCCGGAAGAGCTCCCGACGAGAAGAGCATCCAGTGTTTTTCAAAGAGATGAATCGAGGCGCACGCCAGCAACGCGGCCACCCCGATCATTTGATACTCGTACTGAAGACCCACCACCAATGCCGTTGAAAAACCAAACGCCCAGACGACCAGGGGCGCGACACGCCTCGTTTTTACGAGAATGGAGATGAGCAAGACCGCCAGAACAGCGTGCAGGCTCAACTGGAAGACGATTGCTTTGCTGAGATTGTCACCGATGTTGATCGGCGATCGCAGATATCCGAACGGGCCATAGCTGAAGACAACATCGCGACCGAAAACCAATCCCTGGTTGGCTGCGAGATTTATCCCGTAGGTCCACGAAGCATCCAGGCCCGGTTCAATCGTAAAGCGCTCGGCGGGAAATCCAACCAGAAGGGCGTAAGCCAGCGCGATCACCGCGACGGCAATCCACAGCGTGCGCCGACCGGCATCCTGAGTAAGGTTGGTCAAGATCCGCACGATGTCTGCGCGCTCCTTGATTCAATCGCCGTTCTGACGGGATACCTGCCCGAGCAGGTGCACCGAGGCGACGATGATGATCGGGCGGAAGAACAGGTTCAGCACCGGAGTAGCGAGGAGAGCGGCGGTCATCACTCCGAAACCGGCAACTAACGAGGGGTGACCCTCCGCCAATGCCAACTCCTCGCGCCACTCCAGCGACAGCTTGTCGCAGAATCGCGCAAATGAGCGTGTCAGTCGCCGGAAACCGGGCGGCAGCCGATCGGCTAGCCAATTGAAGCAGCGAACGAACCAGGGGGTAGGCGCGGCCTTGTTCTTTGCGTCCACATCCGCGAGGGACTCTCCGGCCTCGAGGATGCGCGCATCGTCGAAGGCATCAATCACCACCCAGTGGAGAGCCCAAAGGGCTGCTGCCACCCGGGCCAGGTATCGACCGAGAAGTGGAGTGATGCGCAACAGTGCGATCGCGGGGCCAGCGGCGATGGCTATCAAAATCGCCTGATATACCGCTCGACGAATCGCGCGCCCTATACTTTCGAGTCTCGGCTCGCAGTCGCCGAAGCCGAGCTTCCGATGGGCTGTTGCCGCCAGTCGAGCGTAGTGACGAGCGAAGATGATCGACGGCAGCGGCGCCAAAACTGCAAAGACGCGATAGAAGCGGCGAAAAAAACCAGGGTTGATCCCTTCGCCAAGCAGCGCCACGCCGGCGCAGAACACGCCGAGAAGAAGCGGAGGATAGAGCGCAGACTTGAGGAGCTCTGCGTCACGTACGATGATTCGTCCGCCCAAGACTGGCTGAGCGAGGCCATACAGGATCCGGTCGAGAGTGGCCCCCCTCGGGGGTAGTGGACTCCCGCCGCGAATATATTCGCGGAAAGACAGCCAGGCATGACTGCTTACCCGCTGTAACTGCTGAACAGCAATCGCCACATTCGGAGGCGCACCCAAGCGCGCCAACTTAGGTCAAGACGTCCGCTCGCTCAATGGCAGAAGAGGGATGTCGAGCACCATCCTCGCGGAAGACCCTGCGCAGCTGTTCTCCCAGAGCAGCTCACCCCGCCGCTGAGCGCAATTCGGACGTCCCGAGCCGGATAGGGAGGCAGCTCGGCGCCTCTTGCACCGTCGATCGTCGCCCGCCCGTCACCAGCGATTCAGTTGCAGGTGTAGCTTGCCGCCGCGGTGATCGAGCCCGCCCGGTTGTAAGTGGCTTTCTGCGGGTAGGGGCACACCGGTAGGCTGACACTGGAGTTTGCCGAGCTCAGGACCAGCGACGCTGGAGCATTGTTGTTTTCGACCCAGTCCACCAGCGCGTTGAAGAACTGATTCGTCGCCGGCAGCGGGACGTTGTTGGCGTTCAACGCCGGCCCCGCCGGTCCGTTCACCGAACCGATACCGCCGCAGTGCCCCATCCCGGGAACCAGGAACAAACGATTGAACTTGTTGACTTCGACATCGCCTCCCATGCCGGCGGAGACTCGACTGAAGTAGTTGAGCGAGCCTTGATGAGCGATCAACACGTCTGAAAGCCCATGGTAGCTGATGATCTTGGCCCCGCCATTGCGCGCCATCGTGAGGTCCGGACTGTCGGTGTTGATGTTTCCGAAAGAGGACTGCAGCGCGATCCCCTGATTGTAGGCGGAAGCGAGATCCGCATACGTCATTTGCTGCCACCTGTTGGTCCCGTTACTGACGGCATTGATAAACGTCGGCGTCGCGTACCTCGGATCTTGCAACTCCAGCGCCACCATGTCCGTCGCAATCGAGAAGGGGTTGGTGCCTGCCAGAGAGCCGAGATTGGTGCCGCGGGTGAGCCCCCACCACAGCTGGTTGCCCGAGGCAAGGGCCGGACCGCTCGCGTTGTCTACCGCTGGGTCGGGATAAGTGCCGTCAGCCGTCTGGCCGTACCAGATCTTGTTGATCGCGTTGGCTTCGGCCAGATTCACGCAAGCCGCGTTCATGCTCGTGCCGGTCACGCCGCGGCCAGCGACGCCATTGCATAGCACCGACGCGTCCCTCGTCGGGTCATAGCGGCACTGCGAGGTGTCGAGGATGAAACCGA
>WNFF01023157.1_pt1 | contig 11203 bp, 10 predicted proteins | sample 5400441 | NCBI WGS metagenome assembly WNFF01 (sample SAMN13153345, study PRJNA577476) | soil metagenome | isolation source: 120 cm saprolite under Douglas fir tree site 2 hole 3 replicate 1 | place: USA:California | collected 2015-04-18
GATCTGCTGCATCAGACAAAACGCAAAATACGCCCATATCCTGCCGAATGAGCGGTAGTTGGGAGGAGGAATCAGCGGCTGGCCGAGCGCCAGGCCAACGATGACAAGGGCGATCGCAAAAACGCCGTAGACAATCGCTGCCTGCCAGGTTGCCGGCAACAAATTATCGCCCCGCATGCCAAGCGATTTAGGCGTATCGCCGTGAATCAGAAAGCTCGCCAGCAGCCAGACCGGGAATCCGACCCACGCGCGAGGCGCAGCGAATTGTCCGCGCCAGATGAACCACCCGATGTAGAAGGGTATCCCGATCACGTCGGCAAAGGATGCCGCCCTTCGCAGATGAGCATTCACGTCGCGCAGCTCGTGCAACTGGGAGCGTTGAACGATTCTTGCAAAGCGGCGGTACCCACTTGTGAAACCGGAGTCGCGAAAGATCGGCATCCCACCCGCCCCCAACGTAAATATCAGAATCAGTCTCTGATCCCGGATTGTCAAATTGGAGATTGCGTATCCAAGGAGGCGTGTTCAAAGGCGGGAAAGATTATTTGTGGCGCGCTATAAATAAGAGCAGCGCGAAAATGACAGGTGGAATCATCGCAATCAGCACATAGAAGAAGACTTTTCTGCGGCCGGGCGAGCGGCGCTGCTTCCAATTTCGGTGCTCTTCCCGATCGGCGACTCCGACCTTTTCAGGATGGATCAGGTCGATGGAAAACTCACGCGTGCTGGCATAGCGCTTCGCGGGGTCCCGCTCCAGCGCTCGATAAATAATCTCCTGCATCTCGGGAGAAACTTCGGGATTCACTTCGCGCGGGGGAATGGGATGGTTGAGCAACCGATCGTTCATGACGGCGAAGGGGCTGGGACCTTCAAACGGCACTTTGCCCGTTAGCATCTCGTAGAGTATGACTCCGAGCGCGTACACGTCGCAGCGCGCGTCGCCACGCTTGCCTTTGACTTGTTCGGGAGAAATATAGTCCGGTGTGCCCAATGTGCTTGAGAACTTGGAAAATGTCAGCCGGCGCGCGCCCGCGCTGGCGGCGATGCCAAAATCGATCAGTTTGATGTGGTCTTCCGCGTCCACCATGATGTTTTCCGGCTTCAAATCGCGGTGGACGATGCCCTGGCTGTGAATGTATTCGAGCGCATCGCAGATCCCGAGCGCGATCCGAACCGCACGTTCAGCAGGGAGCTTCCCTTGCTCACCGAAAATTTGCCGCAGCACCTTCCCTTCCGCCCACTCCATGACAATGCAGACGCGGCTCATGTCGCCGTTGGAAACAACCTTTGCTACGCTCGGGTGGTCCAGTTTCCTGCCAATTTCCGCCTCGCGTTGGAAGCGGCTGAAAAATGCTGGATCGCATTCCATCTCAGGGTGGGGGATCTTGATAGCGACGGCGCGGCCCGTGCGCAGGTCCGTGGCACGGTAGATCGTTGTCATGGAAGTGCGCATGGCCAGGGCGTCGATGCGGTAGTGATCCAGTCGATCGCCAACTTCGATGGGAGTCATCATGATGATCTGCGGCACAGTAGCCCTTAGACTCTAAGGAAGGCATAAACAAATCATTCGCTGCTTATAAATATCGACTTACGTTTAAAAAGGTGAGGTTCAGGCCCTCGTGATGCAACATCGTTTGGCCTTACAATCCATGGAATATTTTGGACGTTGTCGGTGGTTCTGACACGAAGGAAATCAATGTTGCGTTTATCAAAGCCGGATCGAGACTCCATTCGCGCATTTCTTTCCACGCAAGGAGGCAAGCAGTTCTCATACTCACACGTGGGAGCTTCCCTGGAAGGCGCACCCGAAGAGTACACCGTTGATCACAACCGGATTCTATTGGGCGAAGGCGCCGATGTTTTCGAATGGGCGAGGACTGCGATTAGGCAGTGGAAAATGTTCGACATGCCATGGATCGATCTGTGTTGGCCGAGCACTCCGATCAAAGTGGACGCCACGGTAGCTGTCCTCATCTCGCACTTCGGGTTTTGGTCCCTAAACGCCTGCCGGATCGTGTACGTGATCGAGGAACATGGAGCCAAGGAAAGGTATGGCTTCGCCTACGGGACTCTGCCCGAACATGGAGAACGCGGCGAAGAACGGTTCACAGTGGAATTTCATACCGAAGACCAAAGCGTGTGGTACGACCTCTACGCGTTTTCCCGGCCTGGTCCCATGGCGCGCTTGGCCTATCCAATCACACGGGCCTTGCAAAGGCGCTTTGCGAGAGATTCAAAAGCCGCCATGCAGAGGGCAATAAGGAGCGGCAGAGATTCCCATCCTCAATGAACCCCGTGGAATCAGGTCGCGCTCAAATGGAAACTATCCGGCAAACTGGCGCCATTCCTCATTGAACCCGCCGGGGCATACCATTACACTGCTATCAGGAAATCGGAGCGAGTTTAACTCGATTCTGAAATGGCCTCGGACCTTCATTCCACACTGGACTGGAAAGCGCTGTTCCGCGTACCGGGATTCCCATTCTTTTTTTTCGCGATGTTCGTGTCGTTGTTCGGCACGGGAATGAATTTCGCGGGTGTTACCTGGTACGTTCTCGGAGCCACGCATTCGACGGTAAAGGTCAGCTTGATCGTGATCCTGGTAACGCTGCCGGGGCTGGTCGTACCGCCGTTCGGCGGCGTGCTGATCGACCGCGTGGACCGGCGATACCTGGGAATCACGCTCGACGCGTCGCGCGCGGTGATCGTGCTGGGCACGGCGGCGCTGGCCTACGTGGGCCGCCTAGCCATGTGGGAATTGTACTCGATGGTTTTTTTGCTGGGTGTAGGGTTCGCGGTGTACTGGTCCACGACGAACGCCCTGGTGCAGGAACTCGTCCCAAGGGAGCAGTTGTTGACGGCGAATGCCACCGTACTCATCGCGGTGCAGGGCGGGATGACCGCGGCCGGCGCTCTGGTTGGATTCATGTATGAACGCGCGGGGCTCCCGGGAATCCTGGGAATTGACGGCACCACCTATCTGATTTCGGCCATTTGTCTGCTGATGCTGCGACACGGGTACCACGCTCCGCAGGACGCACACAACACCCGGCTCGTGTCCGCGGCCCCCACGATTGAAGCGCCTCCCGAAATGTCCGAGCCGTCGCTGATGCGCACCGATGAGGAGCTGTTCGCGGCATCCCGCGTCTTCGCCGACATCGCCGAAGGGCTGAGGTATCTGCAACAGCAGCCCCGTGTGCTGGCGCTCGGAATCACATATGCGTGCATGATGGCCGGGGTGATCAGCGCAAACGTGCTGGTGGTGGCTCTTGCGAAAGATTTACTTGCCGCCGGCCCGACGGGATACGGACTCATCGAGATGGGATGGGCGATTGGCGCGGTGGTGGGAGGACTGGGCGCCGGCGCGGCGGCGCGAAAGAATCCGCACGGCGTGCTAGTCATGGCGTTGGCCACTTTGGCTGTGGGTCACACACTGTTTCCCTATGCGCGCATGCTGGCCACGGCTGTGGCGATGAATGCGCTGTTCGGCGTGTGCCGTGCGTTGGGCGGCGTCCTTACCCAGTCCTCGATCATGACGACGGTGCCGCGGCGGCTGATGGGCCGGACGCAATCGGCGTTTTCGGTGATTGCGACGGTCCTGCAGGTGATCATGAGTTTTGCGCTCGGATGGTTCGCACAACACATTGCGCTTTCCGTCGCTTTTCTGCTGCTCGGTGCGATCTATGGCGGCGGTGTGGTTGCGGCGCTGCGAGCGAGGACTCTGTCGATGAATCCGCAGCAGACGCCCACGCCGGCGCCGGGTTGAGAAGGTGTTTGTAGCGCCGCCCTTCACAGGGCGGCACTCTAGATTCGAGCAGGTGCCCGCTTGAAAGCGGGCGCTACAAGGAGCCAACCCGCTCTGCCGCAAAGACTCTTGAAGCATGCGCAGGAGTGATCCGATGAAGGTGTTTATTGCGGGGGCATCCGGAGTGCTGGGCAGGCGGCTGATCCAGCAATTTACCGGGCGAGGCCACTCCGTCGTTGGGCTGGTCCGCAGCGCGAAGGCGGAAAGCATCGTGCGGGCAGCGGGCGGCGAACCGCAACACGCGGATCTGTTTGACGCCGAATCGCTGGCCAAAGCCGCTGAGGGCTGCGACACGGTAATTCACGCGGCTACGGCCATCCCCACAAAGCGCAAGACGGCTCCTCCCGACTGGGCCATGAATGACCGCATTCGCCGGAAGGGCACGCGATGCCTCACCGAAGCGGCCGCGAAAATCGGCGCGAAAACGTATCTGCAGCAGAGCATTGCGTGGATCGCGCGCCCGAAGGACGATTCCGCGTTCGATGAAGATTCTCCTGCCGTGCCGGATCCAGCCATTCAATCGGCCATCGATGCGGAAGCGATCGCGCGAGAAGCAGGATCAACGGACGGTTTCACTGTCGCGATCTTGCGCGCTGGCTTCTTTTACGATTCCGAATCCGCGCACACACGAATGTTGGCGGACGGCTTGCGAAAACGCCAGATGCCCATCGTCGGGACAGGCGACGCTGTTTGGGCGATGATTCACACCGATGATGCCGCGAGCGCTTGCGTAGCCGTCGCCGAGCAACCGAAAAACGGCGTGTGGCACGTCGTGGACAACGAACTCGTCACCGTGCGCGCGTTTCTTGGAGAATTCGCTTCGCGGCTGGGCGCGCGCCCTCCGCGGCGCGTTCCGGTGTGGCTCGCAAAATGGCTTGCGGGCGAGCAAGCCGTGGCGTACTTCACAAAGTCCAACCGAACCACGAACGCGCGCCTCCGCCGTGATTTCGGCTGGACGCCCCGCTACCTCACGTATCGCGAAGGGCTCGACCAGATCGTCGCCGCGTGGAATGCCGAATCCTCGCGCGCCGCCGCTGCCTCGGCGTCTGGCGGATGAAAGGACAATGATGCCTACCTGCGCGGGGCCAACTTCCCCGGAAGGAATTTTTGTGCAAGTCGATGGCGGCGGGATGTTGGTGCGAGGAAATCAATCTTACTGCCGCGGCGCGCGAGGACATTTCACGCCACTACCGCGATTGCCTGTGCCGCAATTGTCTGGCACTCTTCGCTGCCAACGAACGCATGCCAAATCAAGAAGGAAAGCGATAGCATGAATGGAACGAGGAACTCTAATGCTTGTGAAAATCGAGGTCTACAACGACGGCGAATTCTGGTGTGCCCGCGGCATCGGTGAGGACATTTTCATGCAAGGCCAGACCGTGGATGAACTCTACGCCAACATCAAGGAAGCCGTGGCTTTGCACTTTGAGAACATCACGGATTTAAAGAAATGAAGCGATATTTGATCGTTATCGAACAAACGGACAGCGGTTACTCCAGCTATTCACCAGACCTTTCTGGCTGTGTTTCTACGGGAAAAACACGCGAAGATACGGAACCGAACATGCGTACGGCCATCGAATTCCACGTCGATGGTCTTCGAAAAGAGGGCTACCCGGTCCCGGAACCACAGGCGTTCTCCTCATACGTTGAACTCCCCGTCTAATCAAAACAATTAGTTTGCGGAAAAAGAGCAGGATGTTGTCATTCCGAGGAGCGAAGCGACGAGGAATCTCTCATTGTTCAAGACCCAAGAAAAGAGAGATTCCTCACTCGCAGGAGCGGGTTCGGAATGACAACATTTTGAGTTTTTCCGCAAACTGTTGAATCAGAGGTACTCGCGCGAGGAGCCTTCGAGGAAGGCGCGGAGCTTGCGTGAGCGTGACGGGTGGCGCAACTTGCGGAGCGCTTTCGCCTCGATCTGGCGGATGCGCTCGCGCGTGACGGCGAACGACTGGCCTACTTCCTCGAGCGTGTGCTCGGAGCCGTCGTCCAGGCCGAAGCGCATCTTGATGACTTTTTCTTCGCGCGGCGTCAGCGTCTTCAGCACCGAAGCGGTTTGTTCCTTCAGATTGAGGTTGATGACGGCATCCGATGGCGAAACGACAGCCTTGTCCTCGATGAAATCGCCCAGGTGCGAATCTTCCTCTTCGCCGATGGGCGTTTCGAGCGAAATGGGTTCCTGCGCGATTTTCAGGATCTTGCGCACCTTCGCCACGGGAATGTCCATGCGCTTGGCGATTTCTTCGGAGGTGGGCTCGCGGCCGAGTTCCTGGACGAGCTGGCGGCTGGTGCGGATCAGCTTGTTGATCGTCTCGATCATGTGGACCGGAATGCGGATGGTGCGGGCCTGGTCGGCGATGGCGCGGGTGATGGCCTGGCGGATCCACCAAGTCGCGTACGTCGAAAACTTGTACCCGCGGCGCCACTCGAACTTGTCCACGGCTTTCATCAGGCCGATGTTGCCTTCCTGAATCAGGTCCAGGAATTGCAGTCCGCGATTGGTATATTTTTTGGCGATGGAAACGACGAGGCGAAGGTTGGCCTCGATCAGCTCTTTTTTGGCTTGTTCGGCTTCGGCTTCTCCCCGAAGTATCACCTGGAGCATGCGTTTCAGGTCGGTGAGGCCGGTCTCGCTGGAGACTTCGATTTCGTGGAGTTCCGTGCGGCGCGTGCGAAGCTCCTTGCGCGCCTCGGCGGCGTGATCGCCCTTCGAGGCGTCGGCGCGGCGTTCGAGCTTGCCCGCCTCGCGCTCGAGGGACTGCAGGCGCTCGACGGTGCTGCGGATCTTTTCGATCAGGCGCTTCTTCTCGAACAGGTGGTACTCGAGTGAGCGCGCCAGTTGCGACATTTCGATGCGCAGCCGCGCCACATGGTATTTCAGGCGGATGTATGGGCGTTTCTTCGACTTCGTCATCCGCTCGAGTTTTGCGGCTTCCCTCAGACATTCGAGGTAGAGCTTCGCAATCTTGTCGAGAACCTTGAGAGTTTTCTTGGTCTTGTTCTCGATCTTCTCTTCGGTGAGCTCTTCATCGTCGAACTGGACGATTTCCTTGATTGACCGTGTGCCGCTGCGGAGATCTTCACCGATCGTCAGAAGTTCCTTGAGGATGATGGGGGAGCGCGTGATCGTTTTGAGCACGAGCATTTGGCCGCGCTCGATGCGCTTGGCGATGGCGACTTCGCCCTCGCGCGTCAGCAGCGGTACCGTGCCCATCTCGCGCAGGTACATGCGAACCGGATCGTTCGTCTTTTCGAGCATCCCCGGCGTGAGGTCCAGGTCGCTCTCCTCTGCGACAGGGAGTTCATCCTTGGATTCGACTTCGGGAGCTTCCGATGCGGTCGGATCGGCGGTTGCGCGGGCCGCCTTCGCGGCGGCGAGGTCTTCGTAGATATCGATACCGTAACGCTCGAAGGTGGAGAGCAGGTCGTCAATCTCCTCCGACGAGTGCACTTCGGCGGGCAGGATATCGTTTACTTCGTCATAGAGCAGGTATCCCCGCTCCTTGCCCATGGCAATGAGCTGGCGTACCTGATCATATTTCTCTTCAATGGCCAACGCCAAGAGATCCTCCCCAAGTCAGACGCGAGCCTTTACGCCCGCGGGCGCGCAAAGCCGCCGCGCTCCCCAGATCGCTTGCCAGCGAAATCGCCACACACTGAGACACAAGTTTCGCGATTCGTACTGAAATTGAGAATGAAAGCCCACCGGTGAGGTGACCCTATGCCTCGCAGCGCTCGATTCATTCGGCCCGCCTGCCCTCGAATTCCCGAGGCTCGCGCCCTACAAGAAGTTGGATGCACGCAGCCCTTCATTCGTTACACTGGCTACAAGGTGAAACCTCAACAAGTTACACAGGGCTAACCAAACGCGTCAACTATTTTGTTTTCTAAAAACTGGAAAGAGATACTAGGTAATTATCTTGGTGGGACGGGATTTGATTCGTTTCTCAGCGGTCAAACCACATGAACTTTCTTGCGATACGCCACGTTAACAACCTGCTCTGTCGAACCGCCTCATGCTGGAGGATCCAGGCGTCTTCGCAGTTCTTGCTTGCGTTCCAAGAGGCGGCGCATCTCGCCGCTCGATCCGGCCACCGCGGCTTGTGTTTCAATCTCCCTCTGGACTGTGGCCAGCTCCTCTTCGGCGCGACGGCGACGCAGGACCGCCATGCAGCTTTCGGCTTCCTCCCAAGTGGGCGGGGCTCCGGTTTCAAACGCAATTTCGAACAGCAGGCGGCGGTCGCGGTCCTCAAGCGCCAGGGCCAGGGACGCCGCGTCAGGCCGCTCGCCCGATTCACACGCCCCGACCAGCACCGTGAGAATACGCTCGGTTTCAAGCCCCCGGTGCAACTCCCCGGCGCGAATCTCTTGCGCGAGCTGGGAGCGGAACTCTTCGGCCTCAATCAGCATCTGCACCAGGCGCCGCTCGGCAGGTTTCCCGGCGCGGCTCACGAGCTCCGGCCGGGCCTTCACTTCGCTGCGGCGTTCGTTCGCCGCCTTGCGCATCGATTCGCGCAGCACCGGTTCCTCAATGCGTAGCTGCTGCGCGATGCGGGTAGCCCACTCCGAGCGTAGGATGCGGTCGGGAATGCGCTGGACGTATGGCATCAGGAAATTCACCGCGCGCAGCTTCCCTTCGGCAGAGGTCAAGTCCGTCTTGCGCGCGCGGGAGATCAGATAATCCACGTACGGCGGCGCTTCGTTGAGCAATTTCGTGTAAGCCGCGGCACCCTCGGTTCGGATGAAGCTGTCCGGATCCTTGCCGCCGGGCAAGGCAAGAACGCGCACTTCGGCGCCCTGCTCGAGCAGGATCGAAAGCGAACGTTCGGTGGCGGCTTGGCCCGCCGTGTCGGGATCGTAGTTGACAACGATGCGGCGTGTGAAACGGTTGAGGAGCTTCACTTGCGGTTCGGTAAGGCTCGTGCCACAGCTGGCGACGACATTCGCGACTCCTGCGAGTGCCACCGCAATCGCGTCCATGTAACCTTCGACCAGCACGGCGAAGTCGCGCTGCCGAAGCGATTCCTTCGCGCGGTCCAGATGATACAGGACGTTGCTCTTCGAGTAGATGGGCGTCTCTGGCGAGTTCAGATATTTCGGCAGGTCGTCGCCCAGCGCGCGCCCGCCGAACGCTACAACCTTTCCCGATTCGTTGGCGATGGGGAACATGACTCGCCGGCGGAACCGGTCGTAGAGCCGCCCGCTCTGATCGCGGCTGAACAGGCCGGAAACCTCCAGGACCTTCTCCGGATGCTTCTGCTTCATCACGCGCAGCAATCCTTCGCCACCCGATGGCGCGAAACCGATGCCGAACCGCGCCATGGCTTCGGAGTCGAGTCCACGGTCGAGCAGATACGCCTTCGCGGCCTTGCCTTCGGGCGTGCCGTTCAATTGCTGCACGAAAAACGCCGCGGCTTCTCTGTGCATCTCCACCAGCGACGTGCGTTGCTGGTTTTCGAGGCGTTCTTCCGGCGAACGTTCCCTTGCTTGCGGCACTGCAATACCGCATTTTTCCGCCACGGCCCGTATCGCTTCCGGAAACGAAATCTTTTCCATTTCCATTACGAACTTGAAGATGTCTCCGCCCACTCCGCACCCAAAGCAGTAGTAAAACTGTTTCGTGGGACTCACGGAAAACGACGGGGTCTTTTCGGAATGAAATGGACACAACCCGCTGAAATTCTGCCCGGATTTTTTCAGGCGGACGTATTCCCCCACCACGCGGACAATGTCCGCCTGTTGCTTCACGCGATCCGCAAATGAGCCCGCTTCAGCCATACGGCTTGCCTTTTTTTGGTCCTAGAGAGCCGTGTTAAGTTCCGCCTCTTCCATTCAATATATTTCAAGGATTGGATAAAGCGAACTGCGATATTTCTTGCAAGAAAGAGTCTAACCTTCTCAACATGTCGCGGGAAGCCACAGCGCAAATATCCGTTGGCGAGTTCAACTCTCTGTTGATATGGACGAGATCGCGATAACCGAAGATAAAATCAGGAAGAACAGCGTTTGGCATTGGTTTTTTGAAATTTGTATTGAAAACTCCGACGAAGTGTTGCAGGCTTTTCTCTAAATCGAGCGCGAATGGCGATCCGCGAAGCTGTTCGATAAAGGTCCGCTGACTTTGGAGAAAAGTGAATAACTTCAACGTATCTGTCATCGCGCGATCTTTCCAACACGCGGGTTGCGTATTCAGGCGCTGTCTTTATTTCAAATTTAAGAATCTGATAGAGCGAACCGCCCTCAAAAAGAAAGTAACCTGGGCGGTCGGAACGTATGTCGATAAAGAAAGAATAATTTGTCAAGCCACCCTGGGAAATTGGGAGCCACCTTTGCCCAATTTCAGCGTTGAGAAAGCCTCGACAGAATTCAAAATCCTTTGCCTCATCCGTCTTAACCAATCCGATATACGGCCTGGATTGACCGTATGCAGCTAGAAGAGCAGGCAAGGTACCTAACCTCTTAAACCCTTCTCAAAGCCTGACGATCGATTTCCAACTGCTGTGTGAAGTGCGCCACGGAGGTTGCGTCAATCAACACGAACGGGGATTCTTTGGAGCCTGCCTTCCAGTTAAGCGATATACGCGTAGGGCCAGCGATCCTATCCACAGGTATCCCGCTAAACAGCTCTAGAAGGCAGTGTTCAATTTCACGTGGGGATTTAGCAAACCATACGGCGAGAGCAAGAGGGCCGTGTGGGTATACGCCCTTATGGTACTCGACCATATCTTCTAGAAGCGCCCGCAATCTAGCTTCTCTACCCTGCTCTTCCAAATTCAATTGAGCTACATCACCCATACAACGTAAGTCTATCGGATTCAATAATGTTTTTCCACACGGTCGCTCGTTATACCTTCAACTCAACGACAGTGATTGCATTCCCGCCGCGATCCTCGGCTTCTGAGCGCATGGCTTCGACCAACGGATGCGTCTTTAGGAATTCCGCTAGGCCGCGGCGCAACGCGCCCGTGCCGTGACCATGAATGAGGCGCACCTGGGATGAGCCTGCGAGCGCTGCCTGATCAAGAAATTTGTCCACGCGGCGCGTGGCTTCCTCAACCGTGCAGCCGATGAGATTAATTTCCTCGCTTGCCGGCTCGGTCGAGGGCTGGCTGCGCACCGTAACCCCACGCGGAAGAATTGGCTTCACGGACGCGTCGTTTCCAACGACTGCGGTGATGTCGGCGAGCGCGACCTTCATTCGCAAAGGTCCGGCTTCGACTTCGACGCTCGTGTCGTCGCGGCGGCGAAGCGTCACCGGAGTGGGCAGACCTCGCACTCGGACGCGCGCTCCTGGAACGAGGTCGCTTTGCACGACGGGCTTCAAAGCTTGCGCGGCGGCAGTCCCCAGATCGGCCTGCGAATCCGCCAAATGCGCAACGGTTGCGGCATCGACCT
>WNFF01005146.1_pt1 | contig 11202 bp, 6 predicted proteins | sample 5400441 | NCBI WGS metagenome assembly WNFF01 (sample SAMN13153345, study PRJNA577476) | soil metagenome | isolation source: 120 cm saprolite under Douglas fir tree site 2 hole 3 replicate 1 | place: USA:California | collected 2015-04-18
TACTTTTCCCTTCACCTCACGATAGAGCAGGAACAGCACAAACGCCCCAAGTAGAATACCGAGTATTGGCACAAGAGCTACAGTTTTGTCTTTCAATCCCTGCACAAAATTATTTGCAGCATTGATATTTTTGGGGTCAGTAATATATATCGAGGTAGATCTAACCCACGCGAATAAAAACTTGGCCGCGATCCCGGCAATTACGAAATACACCAGCGGGGTAGCAGGAGCAAATGTTTTCGGCAATAACGCAACTGAAGGTGATTCTCGATTGATGCGTGAACGTAACGGCAATCTCAGGCCAAGTTCCCACGCGATCAAGGCTCCCAGAAAACTTCCGAAGATCAGTACCGTTAAAAATGTCGCCTCTTTTGTTGCGTAGGAGAACGAAAATCCCGCAGCGGCTATCACCAGCCAGCGCATTTTGCGTTCACGTATATAGCGGGCGACACCAACCACCATCAGAAGCGTAAAGAAAGCCATGTAGATATCTTCTCGGGCAAAGCGAGAGAAATAGACCATGCTTGGCGAGACGGCCAGCAGTAAACTCGCTAACCAGGAACCCACCTTGCCGAGATAGTCGCGCAGGAAATATGGCAATGCCACGATTGCCGTTCCAAGGGAAGCAGCAAGGATACGAACGGTCGTCGTATTCACCCCATTATCGGGAGCGCCTAGTAATTGGCTGATCTTGTAGACAAGGGCTATGAAATGGAACTGGAATGGGCCATGCAGTAGAGGAGTATAAATGTAGCAGCTATAGCCCTGGGGCGGAGGATTGATACACCAAATCCAGTGTTCCATGTTATGCAATAATTGCAAGGAATAGTAGGCATGCAAGCTTTCATCATGGTGCAGAGGCTTATCTCCCAATGCCCAGAAGCGTAAGATCGCGCCTAGCAGGATTACACCCCAGAAAGGAATCCAGAGTAGCAACTGCTCGCGAGTGGGTGGAGAGAATCTACGGCGGCCAGGTAGTTCAACCTCTTCTTCGTCTTCGCGAGCGAAAAGCTCAGACTCAGGCGATTCAGCCACACCGTCAATGACCCTGGTTTCATCCTCCGTTGTAGAGCGAGTATCGCTCATAGATCTACCCCGGCCCACAAGCTCGTGATTCTCCGCTGCCGGGCCTGAAGTTGCTGCATCTTCAATTGGCTCTGTTTCATAACTCTTCAAAGGAAACACTCCTCCGGTACCCCAAGGGGCACTCCTACAATCCTCTTGTACTGACAGAGGGCACATCATCACCTAATATTATACTCTGAGAACCTGGTATATTGTCACACCATTAGCAGAATAGACTACCCGCATGAAAGCGCTGAAGCGGTGAAGATTCGCAGCAGGATAGGTCATCTGCTCTAAAGGACCTACGTAGAGGTACTGCGCTTTGTATTGTGCCATCAACTTCAGAACCTCATTGGGAGCCTTATCAGTATAGATCGCGTTAATATCCGAACCGCGACGATAGAAATCAGCGGCATTGTAATCATTGTTAAGCCAGTTGACACGCCACTGGTACTCATGCCCTATCCAACCCATTAGTGTTGGAAGACCTGTAAATGCCGAGATTCGCCCATAGTCGCTATAATCCCCTCCCTGTGGGTCATACGCCTCCACGAGGATCGGATTACCCTGGATATGACTATTGAGCCACTGTATGGCGGCATAATCGCTGGGATCATACGATTGCATGTAGTTTAGTCCATCGAGGCTATTCGTGCGCTGCATGAAGTTATTCGTGCGCTGATAGCTTCCTACCACTGGATAAACAAGGCCCGCCAGTACCAGGAGTAGTAATATTGCTGACCAAAGCGCCTGGCTTCCACGACGTACCAGGGGATGTAACCCGGCCGCCACTGAGGCTGCGGATGGACGAAAAGCATCTAGAATAAAGTATACACCTGCGCCGGACGTGATAGAAAGCAATGCCCAGGCCTGGAAGTAGAATTTAAAGACGGTATTCATACGAGGATAACTACCCACAAAAACATCTCTCAAGAAGAAGATCTCAGTCATGGCAACAAGGCCAAAAGCTGCTGCGCCCAACAGCATTGTAAATGCCCGCGGACGGTCATGCAGATGGTAGAGTGCTAATGCCGCACCCAGCGCGGCAATAGTAAATGCCACGGCAAACGTCAAGCCGTTCTTCAAAATAGCAAATGCAAGCAGTGCTACCCCTATGACTAGCACGACACTTATTACTCTCATATCCAACCAGGCTGGACGAGAAGAGAGCACTCGCGTCACAAATTGGGCGTCAGGAGGCAGGGTACCGGCAAGTTGGGCGGCTTCTTCATCCGCGTATTGATCGAGATCCTGCATGTTTTCTGGAGGTATACCGTTGCCTACATCTTCAGATTGATGAAGAATGCCTTGAGAAGCAGCGACGACTTGTTGACGTACCTGAGCAGAAACGTGTGGGCCGCTTGCAATATTCAATCTACCGCTAATGTTCCCTCCCCGCATCTCATTCTGATTTACCCCATTATTCATCGAATCCCTGGCTACCCGATCAGGATTGGATGGGCCTGCCTGTTGGCTTAAAAGGTTGGAGCTAGCAGCGAATGAATTCTTGCCAGAAACGGCCTGTGTGTGAAATCGCGGTCGCAGCAGACTGGCAAAAAGCAACGAGATGAAGATAAACGCAAACATACCATAAATCAGCACTTCGCCGCTAATTGGAGAGCGGTCTGCCAGGCTAACAATGCCAATGCCCTGCGACGGCGAAACGAAATTGAGATAGAAAGGTATGTACAAGAAAAATGAGAACGCCACCAGGGCCGCGCTCACCGTGACCACATCCAATACTAATTCGAAGCTAAAACGCGATCGGTAGGCCAGCCATTGCTGCAAGCCGATGCAGATGAGAGTTATTGCCGCGTAGGTGGGGTAATCCCAGCCATTCATTGTGAAGAGGCCACCAAGGACCAAAGCAGTTATTCCCAGAGTAAATGGAAGACGCCAGCCACTACCAAAAACTCGCAAGCCTTTTCCTTTTCCATCCTCATCTCCACTATGTTCCAGAAAGAGATTGAAAGCGAGACCTATGGCTAGAATAGTGAATGCAAGTGATAACACATGCGCGTGAAAACAAGAGAGCAAGAAACTGAAGGCAGGGAACTCGTTAATTGTTTTATCGATGATACGCGAAGTGTTAAACCAATACAATGGCGGTAAATCATCATGTAGCTTCCACCACTGCTGAGTCGAAGCGAGATTGCCCAGAACCTCGCCCATGAGCATCGTGAGCAGGCCATAGGGTATAGCCCCGTTTAGTGGTGGAAGCACGTTATCAGGTCGAATCGAACCGCCATCATTATCCTGGATGATGACGGCATTCTGTCGCCTTCTCCAAAATGCGGTCCATATATGTCTTCCAGGTGTACCGATGGACGCATCACCTCTCCTGCGCAGGTAGCGCGCCCAAGACACGATATTGCTGGTGATGCCAAAAAGATTGACTGCCGTCAAACCAAAGAAGATACAAATACCTGTGTTAAAGGCGATGGAGGGAGATTGCCCCAGGAGTTTTGCCAGCATGGCAATTGTAAAGTGCGCATAATAATAATAGTTGATGGAATAGCCGGAGAGCCACATGTCGTTGGGCGGGAAATGCGGGCTACGCATGATCGCTGCAAGAAAGCCCTCATCCATAAACATTTCGAAGGAGTGAATATCCGGCCCATAGGAACGAATCCAGCCAAGCAAAAATACCATACCCAGAAAGATCGCTTCACACACAACGATATAGAAGATGTTAGCACGTACTAATTTTGCGAGGGCGTGCCGCACTCGTATAAAGCCGATGATGCTGAAAGCCAGTAAGATGAGCAATACCCCGGCAATATATAACTGGCTGAAAGGTAATGCTCGTAGATACATTAAAGGGAGCCAGACACAAAATGCCAGCAACGCCAACCCAATGGCTTTACTAAAGGCCCAGCCACGGTCTGGAAGATTATGTGAGACGGTCATAGTGAGCGGAAGGCACATAAGACCCAGCACTTCTATCATTGCCCACATTTGAATTAATTCGATCATATTTACTCTCTGATAGTTTTCCGCCAGGTACCAGCTACTCAAGGACCGGAGATTGGCATTCCCCCGAGATTGTGTACCCTTACATTAAAACATGTGACCAGCAATATAATTTTGCGTATAGGCGGGAGGTTCATCCCATTATATTTAATGACGTATTAATTATCCCATACGTTCCTTCTTTATGCTATATGTCTTATTTCAAAGTACTTCATAGATCGTCACACCGTCTGAACGGTAGACGACACTCAAGGTATCACCAACCATGCGGTCAAACTTATCTAAACCCGCTCTCGATTGTTGACCGTAGGCATACCGTTCTAAATCCCCTACATAAATATAGCGTACATGATAATAACGAAGTAATATCATGGCCAGAGTCGAATCGGGAGTAGTATAGATAATTCCAATGTCGGTCATACGATTCAGAGGCTGATCGGAATAACGCTGTTCACCTACGTGATCCGTCCAGCCTAATACATCCGGCAGCCCTGTATAAATGGAGATACGATTGAACCATTGAAAAGAAATAGGGGCTGCGGCCTCTAATATTACAGGGGAGCCAGCGATATTCGCATTGAGCCATGCAATTGCCCTGGCATCACCGGGATACCATGCCTGTATAAAATCCAGGCCATCCAACGTTGGCGCGTAGCTGGCGCTTTGAACCGGAGGCTGTGCATCCACCCAAACCTGGTGATCACCAATCCGGGATACGGTTCCTTCCACAAGAAATACAGAGCCGCCCAGCATTAAAAGAACAAGCATAACAGCCCAGGCACGTCGCACAAAGCCACCCAGGAGACCCCATAAACGCTGTACCGCTAAAGCACCCGCTATAGCGAAGCAGAGCCATGCTTGTATGGAGAACTTGAAGACCGTGTTCAAGCGTTCGTTAGCGGTGCCATCCAAAAAGTCTCGCACATACACGATTTCCAGTCCCAGGCTGATACATAAAGCTACAAGCAATAAGAGGTAGGTAAAATGAGTTCCGGCATCAAAAACAATAGAGTCATTTTTCACGTGCGCAGTATCCCTCATCTGCACTAAAAAGAGGAACATACCGAGTACGATCAACAGCATCAGCAGTGCCTTCAATCCTAGTAGTGCGGCAAAGGTCAAAACTACCCCACAGAGCAACAAGTAGCCTGCCACGCGACCTGCTGACGATCCTCCCATCGCAAATGTATTTCTCCCTTGAATGATGGCTCTTGAATTCCGTCGTTGTGTCCACCAGCGATAGAGTTCGAGTAGAAAGAAACTGAGCGCGATGAATATCCAGAGACCAGATATGGTGAGATAATTGCCCAAATTTGTTCCCTGGCTGACCAGTCCCAGTCCATTCACGTAGAGTTGCTGATACGTAGCATAAAAAGGCCAATAAAAAAGATAGCCAAGACCACACAAGAGCACAAACGAGATAAGAGTGAATGTCAATGAAACCAACAACTCTTTTTTGGGTACTCCTATTTGCTCCCGCAGTTTGAGTATGATAAGCCCAACGCCCAATAGCAGCGCATAGACGGGCACATCCCAGGGATTCACACAGGCAATCGTGCCAAAAATGAAAGCAGCGAGCAGATATAGCAAAGCATTTCCCCGTCTGCGTTCACCGGGAATTCCATTCTTTTGATTAGCAGAGAGCAGTAACGTTCCTACGACTCCCAGCATCAGTACTCCGATAGGCAAATCTATGACATGTGGATGCAGATCCGCGAAAAGAAAGCTCCAGAACGGGAACTCGTTGATAGTAAAAGGGATGATACGACTGCTGCGCCAGTAGTCGAATGTTTGTGGATGTATCTTCGTCAGTAAAGTAAAGACTTGCTCTTTGAGCTGTATCAACCCATCAAAGTTACCGATAAGCGCCGCAAAATATCCTCCTAACAATGCTATGGTGAAACGCCGGGTGAAACTATAAACCAGCGTAACCACACCTGTAAACGTCAGAGCAAACAACATGGGAATAGCCAGGTTGAACGCAACTGTCGGAACAATGCTTGTCAGCTTGATACACGCGCCGAAGATCACATAGCCATAATAATAGTAATTGATGTAGCCACCTGCGAACCACGGATCGTAGGGCGGCATGTAGGGACTGCGTAGCACGGCATTAAGAAAAGCCAGCTCCATTGGCTTTTCTCCACCGAAATAGATTTGCCAGAGATCGGGGTTGAGCGAGCGAATACCAACAAACAAGAGGAATGCAAGCGTAAAGATACCTTCCTCGATCAGCAGCAGTCTCCAGCGCTGGCGCAGGAATGCATTGATAGCTTCTCTTTGCCACATGTACAATATGCTGGCTAGCAATAGCAACACGGCCATTACTATCAGCGTCGAGAGATGGCTGAAGGCTACAAGATGCAAGCACGCCAGAATCCATGTAAAATAGGCGAGCAGCAGTATACCTACTGTCTTGCTGAAGATATAGCCACGGTCAGCCAATCCACGAAAGGCCGAGAACAGCATCGGAAACGCTAATAAACCCAGCAGTGTGAGTGCCAGCCACCAGAAGAAAACGGGAAATATATTGGAGAGGCTATGCGCTGGAAATTGAACACCGAAAGGAGGAGATTGCTGATCCTCAGCAATCTGTTGAGCGCTTAGTAGTAAGGAGCGCTGGGTACCTGCGAGGTTAGTACAAAGAGGCGGCAGTTGTACGCCCTGCAAGAGCTTGTGATAGAGTTGGTCCGATGTGTAAGGGTAGGGATTATCGCGTACAAAGATACGTACTGTGGGATGATCGAATACGGAGTAGCTCTCATCGGCATTACTATCGTCAAGTGTGATTCCTAGCAGATTTGGACGATTCTCAAACTGCGCTGCCAGGTGAAAGCCGAGCTGCCCGCTGAAGAGCAGTTGATAGTAGTGAATGGTCAATGGATAGCGACAAGGGAGACGGGGAATGGATTTATCCAGGCGATCACTGGCCATGGTAATGGCATTAACGGTGGGTAAAATAGTTGCAAGCAGCCGTGCCTTTGCCGAAGTATCGTCACCATAGAGATCCAATCCCTGCTGCGGTTGTCCATTAGCATCGTCATAGGTGGCTTGTTTATACACAGAAGGATCATGATTATCGATTGCTACGGGCAAAGCATCATCCCACTGTTCGTATGTCAACTTACTTCCAGGTTTCAAGTGGCTGAAAATCCAGCGTGAAGCCTGAATGCGTGTATTTGGCACGCTATAGACATTCAGCAGCGCCAGTCCCTGAAACATCGTCCCGGCTAGCACAATCACGATTGCAGCATACGGCAGGATTGTGGTTAAGACTCTCGTAAAGTTGTACCTGGCTTCCGCCAGGGAATTGGGCCTGACACCCGCCAGGGGTGCCACTACATTTCTGAGCGTACCTCCCCATAGTCCAATGGTCTCAGGCCTAGCCGTGCCAGCTAAATTCGCCGCCTTCGTGCTCCTGCGACGCACAAGGGCTATCAAGATGCTCGCTGCCATCAATGTCAGAAACGGGTAGAGAGGCAGCATGTAGCGCATGAATTTAACATAGAAACTGCCCGTAATAGCGCCATAGACAACTACCCAGGACAGCACAACGAGCCAGGAACCGGCATCACGTTTCCATACACGCCAGCAGAGCCAGAGGAATCCGGCTAACGCAGCAAGTCCAAGTGTCAAGCCCATTCCCCAAAAGAGCATATTTTGGGCCTCATAGACATACAGAGTTGTTCTAGCGAATTGTCGCACATAAGGCAAATCGAGTGCTCCTCGCGCAAGATCGCCCTGCGCGGAAACCTGCTGGATGAACTCAGGCAAATCTAACAACGCGTATGGCATGGCTATAAGAAAAACCAGGAGTGTAGAACAGGTGGAGAGGAGGAGCGGGACAAAGATAGAGGATAAACCATGCTTATACCAGCGCATCACCAGGGCCACGAATAGCGGAACGGCCAGTGGAGCGGCGCTGAATTTTGTAGCGAGAGCCAGGCCAAAGCCGAGGCCAGCGATCAGGGACCAGCGTACAGGCTTATCAGTGTCAACTAATACAACGCAGGCAAAAACAGTCAAAGTGATGAAGAAGAGCAGCATGGTATCAACGGTGTAGAAGTGTGAAAGCTGCAACTGCAAAGGAGTGAATGCGACCAAAGCGGCAGCCAGCAGGGCTACTGACCAGGCATATCGTCTTCCCGGTGTGCGATCGTTGGTCAGCAGCAACCCCAACCAGCCCGTCAGGAGTATGGTGCCGGTATCAAAAAGGGCGTTGAGAACGCGCCCTGTGAGGGTGAGGTTGGCAAAGTTGGCTAACGCGGGAGAAATGTGTGAGAGGATATTACCTACTGATGCCAACAGGTAGAGTGGGAAGGAGCCATAAGCGAAGAAATGTGGATTAAGCGGTGAAGTTGCCGCATTCAAGAATTGCGCCACGCTATTGGGCCACGACAACTGAACAACATGAAAGAGGATCTGCCTCTCGTCTGGATGGAAGTTATTTCCCTGGGCAAAATCTACCCCATACAAATGAAGTAAGAACTGATAGCGGGCTTGCATCTGATCCCAGTCGAGGCCATATAAGCGTAGAGCCATGCCGAGTAATGCTGCGCCAAACAAAGCTAGTGGCTGCCAGCGAATCACTATCTTCAACTTGTATGATCTCTTCCTCCCACCTTGGAAAGGAGGGTAAAATCCTGCTCATCCAGGTATTTGTGCTGTTGAACCCCGCTTTAGTATAGAGAGTTAGTCTTGACCGGTCAAGAGGTAGCAGGAGGAGGAAACATTGCACTATTTTGAGGAGCCAACACTTGCCGATGTTAGAGATCCACGCGAGATGAATCGTTGGTTGGCGAATAATACGGTAGTCTCACAATAGCTCGCTTGCAGGCTTCCTCAAATGCCCGGGTAAAGTCCAGCATGGTTTTGAAGCGACGGCCTGGCGTTTTCTGTAAAGCAGTCAGTACGACTCGATCGACGGCAGCCGGTACCTCTGGCACCATGGCGCGTGCCGAGGGCGGTGAAAGATTCTTCCGCTGCCAGGCTATCTGCTCAGCAGTACCGTAAAAGGGACTACAGCCTGTGAGCCATTCAAACACAATCGTCGCAAAAGCGTACTGGTCGCTTGCCGGGCATGGTTCGCCCTGTTCCTGTTCGGGCGCCATATATGCCCTTGTTCCTCCAAACTGCCAGATCAGGCGGGAATAGAAGCTGTTATGAATACGTATGGCAAGGCCAAAATCACCAAGCAAGACCATGTTTCTGGTTCTCAGATACATATTCTGCGGTTTTATGTCCCGGTGGATTAGCCCCTGGATATGAATATAATGGATAGCTCTCCCCACCTGGCTGGCATAGGATCTAACGATAGGGAGAGGAAGTCGCTCTCCAAGACGATGGCGCTGCGCCAATGACCCATAAGGGGCATATTCCATCACGAAGTAAGGCAGTCCATACTCTTCCCCATAGTCGAATACCTGCACTATATGCGGATGATTGAGTTGCGCGAGGATACGGGCTTCCTTGTGGAAACGCTTCTTAATGCAAAATCGCTCATTACTCCTGACTAACTTTTGAGGAATCAATATCTTGACCACGACCTTCTTTTTGAGGTCAATATGCTCACCTAGCCAAACCTCTGTATAGCGGCCCTCATCTAAGAGACGAAGGAGTCGATAGTTGCCAATGTGCATATCGTGATTACCCATATTTTTATACGCCCTCAGTGGGAAGAGACACATTACGCTGTGCCCTGTCCAATTTGTCATGATACAGTGACTTTGCATACATTCTTTTCTGAGAATTTGGCGCTCTAATACCGATAAGCAATCTCTTCCAGATAATGAAGGCATTTTCTGTCAGTGCAGTTACAGTTACCACTCGCCTGGCCATGCGTTCAGCAGTTAGAGTGACAGGGTACGGTATATGACTTTTTCTGATAAGAGCCGTTTACATATAGTAAGACGTTGGTTTGGGGGGTGTCCTAAAAAGGAGAGAAGAAAATGTCCTTTTATCTCATACCTGGCAAATATAGCGAACAACAAATTGCTGTTATCGAAAAGTTTTGTCCACGTAACGCCCCAGATGCTAAAGTGCTCTATTTAGGCGATGCTCTTGACGAGACCGCGATTTATGTGAAGGAACAGCTAGAGCAACTAGGAGTATCCGCTACCGCATTTAATAACCTGCCTGATATCATCCTCTACAACGAAGCCGGGAACCAACTCTATCTTATTGAAGCTGGGATATCACACAGAGTTGTAACGCATAAGCGACGACATGAGTTGGAGGAATTGTTTCGGGGATGTAGCGCAATACGTATTTATGTATCAGTTTTTCTCAATCATGCAGAGTTTGGAAGGTACGTATCACGCATTGCATGGGAATCTCATGTTTGGATAGCAGAGATACCAGAGCATATGATCCACTACGATGGGGATAGATTTCTAGAACCACACGAGTAGCCGCCCAAGAAATTCAGTAGTATTTATACGAAAGTAATCGATTGCTTTACCGCTGTTTGCTCACTACAGAAGATCAATGTAAGATGGTGTTCTCAGGAATCCCCAGGAGAGTAGCCGCTCCCACAATTGGCGCATTTTCACCCAATACAGCCAATCTCAACTCCAGCATGCCCCATTTTAGGATAGCGTTGACCTTCTCCTGCAGCATGGGTAAGAGAAATGAATTGTTAAGTGCAACAGATGATTGGGCTATTCGACATCGCCCTGCTGTGGGGGAGTGGTCAGCGATAGAAGTGCTGGGCCACATGATTGACAAGATGTCTCATTGGTCCAACCGTGTTGAGCGTATCTTGCTTGAGGAACGGCCAACATTACCAGGGTACGATCAAGATGCAGAGGTACGTGAACATGGGTACCAGCGTGCCGATCCAGCCGTCCTGAATGAGCACTTACAGCAGCACTGTAAACGCTTTGCAGCCCTTGTTGCCTCTCTTCCTGCTGCTGCCCTGCAACGTGAAGGCGTCCATGGCGAATATGGACCCATGACACTCCAGCACTGTATTGAGGCCCCTCTGAAGTCAGTCCCAGAACACCTTGAACAACTCCGCGCAGCTCAAGAGGCTCTCTTCTCATAAGATGTGAGCAGGAAACGAAGAAGCGCCTTCGGACGGAGAACGCTGAGCCCCTAACACGCTTCAAGGAGGGGTCAATGAACAAACAGCGGCAGGCTTGCCTTGTCTCCTGTAGAGCAAAA
>WNFF01004648.1_pt1 | contig 11200 bp, 10 predicted proteins | sample 5400441 | NCBI WGS metagenome assembly WNFF01 (sample SAMN13153345, study PRJNA577476) | soil metagenome | isolation source: 120 cm saprolite under Douglas fir tree site 2 hole 3 replicate 1 | place: USA:California | collected 2015-04-18
TAGTACACGAGGTAGAAGCGCGAGCCGAACAGCCGCTCGATCTCGCCGCCGAACATGTAGAGCGCGAACATGTTGAAGAGGATGTGCGTGACGCTGCCGTGCAGGAAGCTGTAGCTGATGAGCTGCCAGGGCTCGAAGCTGGGGCCGGCCTGCGGGCCGGAGCTCACCGGCCAGAGGGCGAACCCCTCGATGAGCGGCAGGTCCGTCGCCATCTGCACCAGGAAGACGGCGACGTTGACGAGGATCAGCGCCTGGGTGACCGGGGGCATGGGCAGGAACGCGATAGTACCGCGGCGATGACGCCGTTCAAGCGGCGTCCAGCTCCGGGTAGCGGCGGAAGATCCCCTGCTGGTTGAACGGAATGCGGCGCTTCGACTGCAGGTATTTCCTGAGTCTTGGCCGCTCGGCGACGCGCTCGCGCAGTTCGATCAGGTGGGGGCAATCTTTTTCCAGGCTGCTCATCGTCTGCGGGAAGGCGTAGCGCAGCCCCTCGATCATCTGGAAGAGGGACAGATCGACGTAGGAAAAAACCCTGAAGTCCATTTGCTCGAAGTACTGCAAGAACTTCGGCAAGCGTTCGGTCCTGAAGTCTGCCGCGCGGCGTTTTGCTTCGGGCCTCTGGTCTTCGTAGTAGAGGCCGCTGCCGATCGGGTGATGGGTGTCGTGCACCTCGACCAGCCAGTCGGCGATGGTGAGCTGCAGCTGGTGCAGCCATAGCCGGCCGGCCTCGCCCTTGGGCGCGAGGCCGAGACGGGACCCGAGGTAGAGAAGGATGTTCGCGGTCTGGGCGATCAGCAGCCCGCCCGCGCGCAGGAACGGCGGTGCGAAAGGCGCCCGCCTGATCGAGGGACTCTCCAGCACATGCTCCATCGCCCGCATGCCGCGCGGACGACGCGCAACGTCGACGTAGTCGGCGCCCGCGTCTTCGAGAGCGAGGCGAACGAACTCGCCGCGGCCCTGAATGGAAGGCCAATAATAGAGCTCGTATTTCATAAGATCATCTGCGTCTGGATAGTGAGCGACAGCAGCCTGCCCGAGTCATCGGTGACGCGCGTCTGCCAGACATGCGTGCGCTTGCCCTTGTGGAGGGCGGTCGATTCGGCGCGCAGCTTGCCCGCGGTCGCCGCCGCGAAGAAATTGGTCTTCGATTCGAGCGTGGCGGTCTTCAGGCCCATGGCCGAGGTGCCGACCGCGCCGATAGTGTCGGCGAAGGCCATCAGCGTACCGCCATGGACCGCCCCGGTGGTGGTCTTCAGGTGCTCGCCGATCTCCAGCTCGCCCACCACGCGCTCCGCCGCCACCTCCAGGATGCGCATCCCGAGGTGCGCCATCAGCCCGGTATTCCATTGATCGTTCACGGACGTATCCCTCCTTTAGTGAAGTCGCTAGCTTTTCTGCCCTGTAAACGCCAGTAGCGCCATGGTAAGAAGCAGCAGCGCCGCCGCACTCGCGGCCAGCGACCAGTGAATGCCGATGAGGCTGCCGCCGAGCCCCACCGTCACGCCGCTGAAGGCGCGCAGCCCGAGGCTCGCCATGGCGAACAGGCCGATGACACGGCCGCGGACTTCGGACGGCGCGTGCACCTGCACCAGAGTCTGCGCCATGGCGTTGAACGACAGCTCGAAGAACCCCGCGGTAAACAGCAGCGCGAGCGCGAGCGGATAAGACGTCGCCGCAGCGAAGCTGCCGATGGCGACGCACCACAGCATCGCCAGCAGGAATGCGGTGCGCGGGTTGGGCAGCAGCAGGCCGCGGCTCTCGAGCATCAGGCCGGCGACCAGCGCACCGGCGGCGTCGGCCGCGAGCAGCATGCTGTAGGTGAAGTCGGCGTCGCCGTGGCCGAGGTCGCGCGCGAACTCGGGCATCTGCGCCTGGTAGGCGTTGCCCACCAGCAGCGACGCTCCGCCCGCGAGGAGCGTCATCGACACGATCACGCGGCTGTGCGCAGCCGCCCGGATCGTCGGCAGGAGCTCGGCGAAGCCGCGCGAGGCTGCCGCCGGTTTCCGCCCACCGTACGGCGCCTTCCACAGCCACAGAATGAGCGGCAGGTAGATCAGCATGTTGAACAGGATCCCCCGGGCGGGCCCCATCGCGAGCAGGATCAGGCCGCCGATCGCCGGGCCGAGCAGCAGCCCGAGGTAGCGGCCCGTGGCGAGGAGCCGAATCGCGCTATGCAGGTGCTTTTCGCCGACGATGTCGTGGATCAGCAGCTGCGCCGCCGGCGCCCACAGCACGCCGGCGAAGCCGTGCACGACGAGCAGCGCCGCGGCATGCCACATCTCGAGCGAGCCGGTGAGGAACAGCAGCCCCCAGCCGAGGGAGGCCGCCATGAACAGCAGCATGCCGAGCTGGATGAGGCGCCGCGGGTCGAAGCGGTCGGCGAGCGCGCCCGAGTACACCGAGAAGAAGAGGAACGGCAGCCAGTGCGACAGCACCGCGAAGCCGCCGAGCGCCGGCGAATGAAACTTCTGGAAGATGATCCAGTAGCTGATGACGTGCTCGATGCTGTCCGCCATCATGGCGAGCGCCGAGCCGATGAAATAGGCCCGGAAGCCCGGATGGCGCAGGGCGGCGAAGGACTGCTGCGGCACGCCGGAGCGCGGCGGCTAGGTGTTTTCTTCCGTCCTCGCGGCGGGGAGGGCGCCTTTTTTCGGCCGGCCCGGGCGGTAGACGACCTGGAAGATCTTCACCGGCGGCACTGCCGGCGGGCTCTCGAGGAAGCGGCAGTCGGACTCGGTCGGCATGCTCGCCAGCGCGCCGATGCGCTTGCCGCCGACGAACACGGTATAGCGCAGCATGTGCGTCGAGTAGGGAATCGGCTGCGCCACCACCTCGTACTTGCCGACCATGAACCGCTTGCGTTCCATCACCGGGATTCTCATGGAGTCAATATCGCTTTCCAGAGTTGAATTCCACCTTGACCCGCGCGACTGCGCGCCGCACGGCTTCCATCTCGGCGCGCGCCGTCTGCGCCTTCTGCACCAGGTCCTCGCTGAGCGCGCCGCCGGCCGCGGCCTGCAGGCGCGAGATCTCCTCGTGGACCCGCTTGTAGCGCTCCGCGGCGAGGTTCCAGCGCTCCACCAGACGCTGCTCCTGCTCTCGCCATGCCTTGCGCTTGTCCATGGATGCCTTTGAGGTGAGCTGTGAAGTTTATCACACGAACCACCCTTGCCGGCCCCCGGTTGAGGCGGTAGGCGCTTGAAAAGACTATGAAAGCCCCTGCCGGGGGCTCAGAACTTGGTGGCCCGCTGAATGGCCGGCCGCCCGCCCAGCTCCTTCGCCCAGCGCTCCAGGTTGGGCAGCCCTTCGCAGGTCTCCGGCACCGCGCCTTTCGCGCGCGCGTAGCCCGCGTAAAGCGACAGGTCGGCGATCGTCAGCTCGCCTCCCGCACAGTACTTGCGCTGGCCGAGATAGTCGTCCCACACCTTGAAGTAGCCGCGCACGCGGCTGCGGAACAGGTCCGCGGTCGGGCCGTGCGGGTCCTTGGAGCGGATCACGGCGAACAGCGCGCCGAGCATCGGCGTGATGTCGGTAGAGGCGCTCATCAGCGCCTGCAGCGTCGCCGCGCGCGCTGCCGGATCGCGCGGCAGGAACCTGCCCGACTTCTCCGCGCAATACACCAGGATCGCGGTCGACTGCGACAGCGTCAGCGGCTTGCCGCCCGGGCCTTCGCTGTCGACGAGCACCGGGATCTGCCCCATCGGGTTCATGGCGAGAAACCCGGGCGACTTCTGCTCGCCCTTCTGGATGTCGATCGGGTGGAGCTGGTAGGCGAGGCCGCATTCCTCGAGGGCGATGCGCGCACGCATGCCGTTCGACGTGCCGGCGGCATAAAGATCGATCATGGGCTCCTCCGCAAAAAAATGATGGTACTCAGAATCAGGCCGCTGCCTCAGGCCTGCGCCTTCGCCGCCTCCACCCTCTCATCGGCAAGCCCGAAGCGCTTGAAGGCGAGCGGCAGCAGCAGCAGCGTGAACATCGTCGCGCTGACGATGCCGCCAACGATCACCACGGCGAACGGCCGCTGGGTTTCAGAGCCGATGCCGTGCGACAGCGCGGCGGGCAACAAGCCGAACCCCGCCATCAGCGCGGTCATCAGGATCGGCCGCAGGCGCAGCACCGCGCCTTCGACCACCGCGCTGTCGAGCGGCCTGCCGCGGCGCACAAAATCCACGATCTGCTCGACCATGATCACGCCATTCTGCACGGAAATCCCCGCCACCGCGATGAAGCCGACCGCGGCCGAAACCGAGAGATGCAGGCCGGCGCACGCCAGTCCGCCGACGCCGCCCACCAGTGTGAAAGGCACCATCATCAGCACGATGGCGGCGCTGCGCACGGAGCGGAATGCCCAGAACAGGAGCGAGAAAATCGCGAGCAGCGACAAGGGCACGACGACCCGCAGCCGCGCCATCGCGCGCTGCTGGTTCTCGAACTGCCCGCCCCAGGTGATGGAGTAGCCCGGCGGCAGTGCGACTTCCGCGGCGACCTTGTCCTGCGCCTCGGCGACGAAGCTGCCCTGGTCGCGGCCCAGCAGATTCACCTTCACCGCGGCGATGCGCCCGCCCGCCTCGCGCGCGATGCGCGTGGCGCCCTGCCTGACCTCGACGCGCGCGATGTCGCCGAGCGGGACGGTCGGGGTGAGGGCGCCGGGCGGAGCGCCTTTGTCCTGCGGCAGCGGCACCTGCAGGTTGGCGATGTCGTCGACCGAGTCGCGGTAGCGCTCCATCAGCCGCAGCGTGACGTCGAAGCGCCGGTCGCCCTCGTAAAAGGTATTCACGGCATTGCCGGCGAGCGAGGTCTGGATGACGCTGTTGACGTCGTTGACGTTCAGGCCGAGACGCGCGATGCGGGCGCGGCTCAGGCTGATGGTGAGCTCGCTCTGGCCGCTGACGCGCATCGCGGCGACATCGACCGCGCCACGCACCCGGCCGACGAGATCGACGATCTGGTCGGCCTTGTCCTGCAGGATCTCGAGATCGGGGCCGAAGACCTTGACCACGATCTCGCCCTTCGCGCCGGACAGCGCTTCTTCCACGTTGTCCTGGATCACCTGCGAGAAGTTGGTCGGGACTCCGGGAATGGCATGGATCTTCGCCGACATGTCCTGCACCAGCTCGTCCTTGGTGCCGAAGCGCCAGCGGCCGCGCGGCACGAGGTCGGCGAGGATCTCGAGGTTGTTGGGCCCCTTGGGATCGGTGCCGTCGTCCGGCCGCCCGACCTGGCTGATCACCGTCTTGACCTCGGCGTAGCCGCGCAGGATGGTGCGCACGTCGCGCTCCAGCTCCTTGGTCCGCTCGAGGCTGGCCGGCGGCGGCAGCGTGATGGTGAGCCAGATGTTGCCTTCGTCCAGCTTCGGAAGGAACTCGCTGCCGAGCAGCGGGACCGCGCCCACGGAAACGAAGAGCGCGGCCGCGGATGCGCCGAGCACCAGCGGCCAGTGCCGCTCGGCGCGCTGCAGCAGGCCGCGGTAGCGCTCCTGCAGGCGGTGCATCCACTTCGAAGGCTTCTCCATGAACTCCGGGCGCCGTATCGCATAGGACAGCAGCGTAGGCACCAGCGTGAGAGTCAGGATGATCGCGCCGAGCAATGCAAACGACAGGGTGTACGTCACCGGAGTGAAGATCCTTCCCTCGACTCGCTGGAAGGTGAAGATCGGCAGGAAGGCGGTGATGATGATCGCCTTGGCGAACAGGATCGGATGGCCGAGCGACACCGCGGTTCCCTTCAGCTCGTGCAGCCGCCAGCCGTAGCCCGCGTGCTGTGGGTTGCCGTCGGCCTGCGCGATCGCAAGCCGCACCATCAGCGCCTCCACCAGCACCACGGCGCTGTCGACGATGATGCCGAAGTCGACCGCGCCGAGCGAGATCAGGTTGGCCGAGACGCCGCGCGCATCCATCAGGATGAAGGCGAACAGCAGCGACAGCGGAATCACGGTGGCGACGATGACCGAGGCGCGCCAGTTGCGCAGGAAGACAAGCAGCACCCCGATCACCAGCGCGGCGCCGATGAGCAGGTTCTCGAGCACCGTCTTCACCGTATTGTCGATGAGATCCGTGCGCTGGTAGATCGGGTGGATGCGCAGGCCCGCGGGAAGCTTGGCATTCACCAGCGCGACCCTGGCGCGCAGGTCCTTCACCACCTTGACCGCGTTCTGTCCCTTGATCATCACCACGATGCCCTCGACCACGTCGTCCTCGCTGTTCGCGGCGACGATGCCCTGGCGGACGCGGTGGCCGATCTGCACTTGCGCCACGTCGCCGACATAGATCGGCTTTCCGCCGGGCGACGCGACCATGGTCCGCGCCAGGTCGTCGAGGCTCTGATAGAGGCCGATGCCGCGCACCACCAGCGCCTCGTCGCCGCGCGGCAGCAGCCCGCCACCGACGTTCGCGCTGTTTGCGGCCACCGCCTGCGAGGTCTGGTCGAGCGTCACTCCGTAGCGCTTGAGCGCATAGGGGTCGATGCGCGCCTGGTACTCCTTGATCAGGCCGCCGAAGCTGATCACGTCGGCGATGCCGGGAACGATGCGCAGCGCCGGCTTGACCACCCAGTCCTGCACCGCGCGCACTTCATGCAGCGGCATGTCCTTCGGCGCCTCGAGGATGTAGCGGTAGATCTCTCCCACGGCGGTGGAGAGCGGGGCGAGGGACGGTTGCGCTCCGGCCGGCAGGCTCACGTTGCCGAGCTTTTCGAGCACTTGCTGGCGGGCGAAGTAGTCGTCCGTGCCTTCGCTGAAGGTGAGCGTCACCACCGACAGGCCGGTGATCGACACCGAGCGCAGGTTGGTCTGACGGGGGACGCCGCTCATTTCCCGCTCGATCGGGAGCGTCACCGCGCGCTCTATTTCCTCCGGCGCGATCCCCGGCAGCTGCGTGACGATCTGCACCTGCACGTCCTGCACGTCCGGAAACGCCTCGATCGGCAGGTTGTCGAGCGCGCGCAGGCCGAAGGCGACGAGCGCGCAGGTCAGCACCAGCACGAACACGCGCTGGGAGAGGGCGAAGGTGATGAGCCTCTCGAGCACGCCGCGCGCCGCGTCAGGTGCCGGAGGCCAGTTCCGAGTTGAGCAGCAAGGCTCCCCGGACCACCACGCGCTCGCCGCTCATGAGCCCCGCGCCGACGTAGCTGAATTCGCGGTCCTGCACCATGAGCTCGATCTTTCGCTTGTCGAACACGCCGGGCTCGCGCTCGACGAACACGAACGAATACAGGCCCTCGGCCACCAGCGCCGCATTGGGCACGCGCACGGCGCTGCGGGTTTCGTCGGCGAGCACGCTGACGCGCGCATACATTTCCGGCTTCAGCTTGGCGTCGAGGTTCTCGACCGAGCAGCGCACCTGCACGCGCCGGGTCGCCGGGTCGACGACCGGCGCGATGCGCTCGATGCGCCCGTGGAAGCGCTCTTCGGGCCAGGCATCGGCCTCGGCGGCCACAGGCTGGCCGACCGAGATCTTGCCGAGATGCTGCTCCGGCAGATCCACCACCAGCTGCAAGTGCGTGACGTCGGTGACGATGAAAAGCGCATCGGGCAGGTCCGGACGCACTTCCATGCCGGGATTCGCCTTGCGCTCGGCCACTACCCCGCCCACGGGCGTCGTGAGGTGCAGGGTCTGCCCGATGGTCTTGGCGCGCCGCGGGTTCAGATTGGCGAGGCGCAGCGCGGCGCGCGCCGTCTCGGCTTTCGCCTGCGCGAGCTCTGTCTCGGCGGTCTCGAGGTCCTTTTTCGGGGCGACTTCTGCGTCGTAGAGCTCCCGCACGCGGCGCAGGGCGGCCTCCTTGCGCCGCTCGTCTGCCTGCGCCTTCGCGAGATCGGCCGCCGCGGCGCCGAGGTCCGGCGCATCGATCAGCGCGAGAAGCCCGCCCGCCGGGACGCGGTCGCCGAGCTGCGCGCGCAGCTCGACGATCCTCCCGCTGATCGGCGACGACACGCGCGCGGTGTGGCTTTCGTCGAAGGCGACGCGCGCATTGAGCGGCTCGGCGAGCGGCACCGGCATGGTCGGTACCGGCGCGATGGCGAGCATGGCAAGCTGCGGGGCGCTCGGGGCGAAGCGCAGCACGCCGCGCTCTTTCGGCCGCGGCTGGGCAGCAGTTGCCGTCAGATCGGGCTTGCGTTTAGCCCAAAGCGCCCCGGTGCCGAAACAAATTCCTGCGGCGACGGCAGCGGCGATGAAATAAGCGAACGACTTCATGGCCGCGATGATGGACTCGGCGATTTGCGGCGCGCTGACCCGGAACTGACGCGCGGGTTACACAGTCAGTTTCCTGCCAGAATAAGAGGTGGTAAGAGCCAAGGCACGCCGCAGGCCGCGCAAGGCAAAAGCCGGATCGCGCGGCCTGACGCCGCTGGAATGCCGCCTCGAGTCGCTGTCAGGTGACGGCAAGGAAGCGAAGAGCCGGGTGGAAGGCGAGGGCGGGATCGTGCTGGGCTGCTACAGCGACCCGCTCGGCAAGAACCCGCTGATCCTCGCGATCCTGCCGATCGATTCCATCGAGCCGACGCCGTTCCAGCGCGATCTCTCGCAGACGCATCACCGCAGGCTCGCCGACGTCATCGACCGCACCGGCCTGTTTCTCGACCCGGTGATCGCGGTCACGGCGCCCGGCAAGGGGTTCTGGACGCCGAACGGCCGGCACCGGCTCGAAGCGATGCGGCGCCTCGGCGCGCGGGCGATCACCGCGCTGGTCGTGCCGAAGCGCGAGATCGCCTGGCAGATCCTCGCGCTCAACACCGAGAAGGCGCACAACCTGCGCGAGCGCGCGCTGGAAGTCATCCGCATCTACCGCGGGCTGATCGACGAAGACGGCGCGCGGCCGGAATCGCAGTTCACGTTCTATCTGGAAGAGGCTGCGCTGGTCACGCTCGGCGTGTGCTACGAGCGCAATCCGAAATTCGCCGGCGCGTCCTACAACCCCATCGTGCGCCGGCTCGTGTCCTTCTCGAGTGAACCTCTTTCAAAAGTCATCAGGGCTCATGAGAGGCAGGCGGAAATGCTGCTGGAGCTCGACGAGCGCGTCGCCGCGGTCATCGCCAGGCTGAAGGCGCGCGGCTTCGTCAGCCCGTATCTGCGCGCCTTCGTCGTCGCGCGCATCAACCCGCTGCGCTGGATCCAGGGCGAGCCGCCGCCGCTCGAGGAAGTGCTGAAGACGATGCGCGAGCGCGCCGGCAAGTTCAATACCGAGAAAGTGAAGCAGGAAGACCTCGCTCGCGCCGGTGGCGCGCCCGACGAGCCGGATTGAGCGCTGCAAGTCAGTTCGCAGTCAGTTCATAGTCAACCTGGTGTCAGCGTCAGCGCGTTGCAGACGCAACACGTCCTTGCACTGCGCTGACGTAAGCCTGACCGGCGAAGTTTCCGCTGGACTGTCGCAGACCTGCTCGCTCATTCTTCCCGCGGGGTCGCCTGCATTGGGCGACGTTTTTTTTAGACGCGCACCAAGCTGAAAGAGGAGAGAAGCAACCATGAAGTTGAATCGCACCGCAGTTGCAGTCGCGCTCGCCATGGCAGGCGGCAGCGCTCTCGGGCAACAGGCCGCCGCTCCCGTGACGGCGGAAACCTCGGTCCAGCTCTACGGGCACCTCGACGTGTCCATCGATGACATCACGAAAGGCATTGCCGGGAAGACCGGTGGCGCAGGTCCCGCGACCGGTAAGCTCGGCTACCAGTCCGACATCTCGAGCAATCTTTCCTACCTCGGTGTTCGCGGATCCCAGACGCTCGGTTCCAGCGGACTGAGAGGGGTGTTTCAAGTCGAGACGCAGCTCGATATCGCCTCAACCCCGGGAACCGGTATCCCCGACGGTTCGGTGAAGGGGGCGTGGGCATCGCGCAACAGCTTTGTGGGCTTGGCAGGGAGCTGGGGCGCGTTCAAGATCGGCAAAACCGACGCACCCTACAAGCTGTCCACCGCGCGGATGGATCCGTTCGCCTCCACCATCGGCGACTACAACAGCATCATGGGCAACACCGGCGGCGACAATCGCGCGGAGTTCGACACGAGGCTGTCGCACGCCGCGTGGTATGAATCGCCAAGCATGGGCGGCTTCAGGGTCAATGCACTGTACGCGCCCGGCCAGAACCGGTCCTCCGACAACTCGATCCCCGCCAGCGGGGAACCCAACTGCACCGGCGGCAATACGCCGCCATGCAACGATGGCTCGTTCGGCAACGCGTACAGCATCGCCGCCATCTACGAGGCGGGCCCGGCCTACTTGATCGCCGCCTTCGAAAAGCACAGCGACGTGAATCGCACCGGAGATGATGCAAGCGGCGGCGGTCCGGCGCCGGCGGGAGCAGTCGGCATCGGTGACGAGCAGGCGTTCAAGGTGGGCGTCCAATACAGCTTGCCGACCAATACGACGCTCAACTTCATCGTCGAGCGGATGACCCGTCACGGATCCGTCGCCGACTTCAACGAGCGGCAGCGCAGCGGCTTCTGGCTCGCCGCGACGCAGAAGGTCTCGGCGAACGATGACGTGAACATCGGCTGGGCGCACGCCGGCAAGACGCCGGGCGATCCGGGCGCCGGGCCGGTCGATAACAAGGCGAATATGCTGGCCCTCGGCTACAAGCATCACTTCAACCGGCAGGCCAACTGGTATGCGGTGTATGCTCGCCAGGACAATAAGGATGGGGCGCACTACGACCTCGGCGCGAGCGGACACGGCATCACGACCGACTGCCACGACGCCAACGGAAACTGCTTCCCCGGAGGTAAGCTACAAGGCGTCTCGGTCGGAATGCAATACAACTTCTAGGCCCGATTAGTTAGCGCAGGCTCGAGGCGGACATCGTATGATGTCCGCCTCGGTTTTTTCAGACTTGGGTTTCCATATGAAGCGCCTTCTTTCCACTGCCATGCTGCTGGTGGCGCTTTGCGTCGCCGCGCCGCCGGCGCTGGCGGTGTTCGTTTTCAGGGTGGGCGATACGGTCTACGTCGACGGCAAGCGATACAGCTGGGAAGAGTGGAAGAGAATCCGCGATAACTATCAGGAAGCCCCTGCGGCGAAGACGCCCGACACCGTCGCCGCGGCACCGACCGCGGTCCCGGCTGCCGTGCAGGAACCGCGCGCAGCCTCGTGCATCACCAGCATTTATTACGACGAATTTCCGAGCGACGACGAGCGCTTCCAATGCACCTCCGGCCTCGGCGCCTTGACTCGGGAAGAGATCCTGCGGCGCGGCTGGAAGGTCGATCTGAT
>WNFF01006767.1_pt1 | contig 11198 bp, 7 predicted proteins | sample 5400441 | NCBI WGS metagenome assembly WNFF01 (sample SAMN13153345, study PRJNA577476) | soil metagenome | isolation source: 120 cm saprolite under Douglas fir tree site 2 hole 3 replicate 1 | place: USA:California | collected 2015-04-18
CCTCGTCGCCGACGTTGAGCACCTCGGAAGGATGCTTCACGCGGCGCCAGGCGAGGTCGGTGATATGGAGCAGCCCGTCGATGCCGCCCAGGTCGACGAACGCGCCGTAGTCGGTGATGTTCTTGACGATGCCCTTCACGGTCGCGCCTTCCTGCAGCGAAGCGAGCAGGTTCTGCCGCTCGGCGCCGGCGGTCTCCTCCAGCACGGCGCGCCGGGACACGACCACGTTGTTCCTCTTGCGGTCGAGCTTGATGACCTTGAACTCCATCTCCTTGCCCTCGTACGGCGTGGTGTCCTTCACCGGGCGCAGGTCGACCAGCGACCCCGGGAGGAAAGCGCGGATGCCCTTGGTCATCACGGTGAGGCCGCCCTTCACTTTGCCGGTGATCACGCCCTCCACCTTCTCGCCGGTCTCGAGCGCTTTCTCCAGCTCGAGCCAGGCGGCCATGCGCTTCGCCTTGTCGCGCGAGAGGCGCGTGGCGCCGTAACCGTCTTCAAGGGCTTCGATGGAAACGCTGACGAAGTCGCCGGGCTTCACTTCCACCTGCCCGGCGTCGTTGCGGAATTCGTCTACGGCGATGATGCTCTCCGACTTCAGCCCCGCGTTCACCACCACGAAGTTCTCGTCGACACTGACGACCTCGGCGGTGATGACTTCGCCGATGCGCATCTCCTTGCGGTTGAGGCTCTCCTCGAAAAGCGCCGCAAACGATTCGCCGGCGAAAAACCTTTTCAAGCCGCAGGCTTAGCAACCGCACTGCGAGTCAAGTTAATAAAAGGCCGCGCGTTTAACGCAGCCCGCCTGTCCTCTCCCGATACCAGCGGACGATCAGCTCGGCCACGGCGTCGATCGAAAGCGCTGAGGAATCGAGCACTTGCGAATCCGGCGCGGGAACCAGGGGCGCGACCGTGCGGTTTCTGTCGCGCGCATCCCGTTCCGCCAAGTCCCGGGAAAGGGAGCGAAGATTAGCAGGGATTCCTTTGTCGATCAACTGCTTATATCGCCGCTCGGCCCTCACTTCCGGGCTCGCTGTCAAGAACACTTTAAGGGTCGCGTCGGGAAAAACAATTGTCCCCATGTCGCGGCCGTCGGCAACCAGCCCCGGCGGCCGGCGGAAGGCGCGCTGGCGTTTCAGCAGACGCTTCCGGACCTCAGGCAGCTTGGCCACTTCGGAGGCCCGCCTACTCACCTCCTCGCTGCGCACGTCCAACGTAACATCTTGATCCGACAAGAGGATCTTGTCTTCTGCGAAGCTGACCGCCATGCGCTCGGCGACCTCCGCCAAGGCCTTTTCAGCGCTGATCCCGTCCCCCAATGAGACGAGCGCGATCAAGCGGTAGAGCGCGCCGCTTTCGAGGTAGTGAAACGACAGCTCATCGGCTACGCGCTTGGCGATCGTGCCCTTGCCGGAGGCCGAGGGACCATCGATGGCGATCACCGGCGCGACCGAGGCTGTCATGCGGCCGCGATGCTGGCGAAGGCGCTGAAATACTCCGGGAAGGTCTTGGCGACGCAGCCCGGATCGTTGATGCGCACCGGCACGCCGCCCAGCGCGGCGAGCGAAAAGCTCATCGCCATGCGGTGATCGTCGTACGTATCAATCACCGCGGGCTTCAACTTCCCTGGGGAAATTCGCAAGGAATCCCTTCCCTCCTCCACGCGCGCTCCCAGCTTGCGAAGTTCCGTCGCCATCGCTGCGAGCCGGTCGGTTTCCTTCACCCGCCAGCTGCCGATGTTCCTCAGCGTGCTCGGGCCGTCGGCGAACAGCGCCATCACCGCCGCGGTCATCGCGGCATCGGGAATGTGATTCAGATCCATATCGACCGCTTTGAGCTTCTTTCCCCCGGCAGCTTCTATCCAGCCCTCCCCCATTGATACCCGCGCTCCCATGCGCTCGAGAACCTCGGTGAAGCGCACGTCGCCCTGGATGCTATCGCGCCCGACGCCCTCGACGCGCACCGGCCCGCCGCCGATCGCGCCGGCGGCGAGAAAGTACGACGCGGACGAAGCGTCGCCTTCGACGTAAATCTTTCCCGGTGAGACGTACCGCGCGGCCGGGACCTCGAACGAGTGAAGCGGCAGGGCCATGAGCAGCGCCGTGAGGAACTGCGACGACACGTCGCCTTTTACCGTCACCGGTTCATTCAGCTTGATGGTCGCGGGATGCAGAGCGAGCGGCGGATAGCCGTCCGCACCAAGGTATTCGACGTCGGCCCCGATCCCGCGCAGCGCGTTCACGAGATCGCCAATGGGGCGCTCGTTCATCCGCGGCGCGCCGGAAAGGCGGTATTCGCCGCCGGTCATCACCAGTGCGGCGGTGAGCGGCCGCAACGCGGTGCCGGCGTTGCCGAGGAAAAGCTCGGCTCTTTTTACCGGGAACGGGCCGCCCACGCCCCGGACGCGCCGCTTTGAGAATCGAACCCCCAGCTTGGAGAGGGCGTCGCGCATGACGCGGGTGTCGTCGGCGTCGAGCAGCCCGCTCACCTCGGTATCGCCGGAGGCGAGCGCCGCGAGAAGCAGCACGCGATTGGAGATGCTTTTCGAGCCGGGAAGCCGCACCTTGCCCGCCGCGCGGCGGATCGGCTTCAGCTCGAGGCTGTCCATCAGGATTCGAATTCGCCGTCGAGCCAGCGCTGCCGGGCAGCGCGGGCATCGCTGAACAGCTTCTCCAGCGCAGCCGAATCCGCTGCTTCAATGATTTTTCTTATGGAGCCCAGGTTTTTCGAATAGCGGTCGATCTCTTCCAGCAGGCGATCGCGGTTGGCGATGCAGATGTCGCGCCACATTTCCGGGTGGCTCGAGGCAATGCGAGTGAAGTCGCGAAAACCGCCGGCAGCATAGGAGACAAGCTGCGCCGCGTTCGCGCGCGCCGCGACGTCGTGCACCAGCGCAAAGGCGAGCACGTGCGGCAGGTGGCTTACGGCGGCGAGCACCGCATCATGCTCATCAGGGTTCATTTTCGTGATCCGTGCGCCGCACGACTCCCAGGCTTGTTCCACTTTGCTGACCGCTGCCGCCGGGTTTTCCGGCAGCGGGGTCAGAACGACTCTCCTGTTTCTGAACAGCTCTGGCGTCGCCGCCGCGACGCCGCTCTTCTCGGCGCCGGCGATCGGATGCCCTGGGACGAACTGCGCAATCTTTTCCTTCATTGCGTTGCGCGCCGCGGCAACGACGTCGCGCTTCGTGCTGCCGGCGTCCGTGACGATCGCCTTCGAATGAAGGCTCATTGAAGAGAGAATTTTCGGGTAGTGCGAGACGGGTGTAGCGAGAAGGACGAGGTCCGCGCCGCGCGCCGCGGCGGCCGGATCCGGAGCGATCGAATCGATGGCGCCGCGTTGCAGAGCGAGGTTCATGTTGCCGGGATTGCGCCCGGCGCCGACGACGTGCGCGCAGGCCCTCGCCTGCTTGAGGGCCAGCGCGAAAGAGCCGCCGATCAGGCCGACGCCGATGATCGCGACTCGCTCGAAGAGCATCAGTCCCTGAGGCTCGCCGCGAGGGCGGCCAGGAATTTCTCGTTCTCCTGGGGCGTGCCGATGGTGACGCGCAGGTGCTCGGGCAGCCCGTAGCCGCCGCCCACCGGCCGCACGATCACGCTCCGGCGCAGCAGGCGCTTGTAGATCTCGGCCGCTTTGCCGACGCGGAGGGTGAGGAAGTTGGCATGCGACGGAATGAAATCGAGCCCGAGGTGACGGGCACCTTCCTCGAGCTGTTTCAGGCCTTGCAGGTTCTCGGCGTAGCTGCGCGCGACGAACTCCATGTCATCGAGCGCGGCTCTGGCCGCGGCGAGCGCGACGCTATTCACGTTGAACGGCTGGCGCACGCGGTTCATCACGTCGGCGACCGACGAGTGGGCGAGCGCGAAGCCGACGCGCAGCCCGGCGAGCCCGTAGGCCTTGGAGAAGGTACGCGTGAGCACGAGGTTCGGATGGCGCTTGATCCACTTCGTGCTGTCGGCACGCAGGTCGGGCGTCAGGTACTCGTGGTACGCCTCATCGAGCACCACGATGACGCGCTCGGGAACGCGGCGCAGGAACGCTTCGATCTCGTCCGGGCGCGCCAGGGTGCCGGTCGGGTTGTTGGGGTTGGCGATCCAGGCCACGTAGGTCTCGTCGTCGATCGCCTTGGCCATCGTCTCGAGATCGTGGGCGTAGTTTTTCGCCGGCACGACGATCGCGCGCGCGCCGCGCGCCTGCGTGGCGAGCGGATACACAGCGAACGCGTGCTCGGACAGCACCGCGGCGCGGCCGGGTCCGAGGAAGGCGAGCGCCGCCAGCTCGAGCACGTCGTTCGAGCCGTTGCCGAGCACGATCGACGACGGGTCGACGCCGTAGCGCGCCGCGATCGCCTGCTTCAGCTCGAAGCCGTTGCCGTCGGGGTAGCGCGCGACCCCGCCGATCGCCGCCTCGATCGCCGCGCGCGTCCGCGGGCCGATGCCGCGCGGGTTCTCGTTCGAGGCGAGCTTGACGATGCCGGCTTCGTCGAGCCCCATCTCGCGCGCCAGCTCGGAGATCGGCTTGCCCGGCTGGTACGGCGCGATCGAGCGCACGTACGAGGGCGACAGTTCACACAGGTCCATCAGCATGCCGAGGGGTAAGAGCCAAGTATTTTTAGATACGGCGCCTTCGCACGCAGTTCGGCGAGTGCCGCGGCAACGCTCGGGTCCTTTTGATGGCCCTCGATGTCGATGAAGAACATGTACTCCCACAGCGCGGCCCCTGCGCGCGACGGGCGCGACTCGATGCGGCTCATGCTGACGCGGTTTTGCGCGAGCGGTGTCAGGAGCGCATGCACCGCGCCGGGCTTGTTTTCGGCAGACATCACCAGCGAAGTGCGATCGTTGCCGGTCGGCGCCGGATCGAGGTTGCCCAGGACCAGGAAACGCGTGGTGTTGTTCGGTGCGTCCTCGATGGAGCGCGCCAGCACGTTCAGCCGGTAGCGCTCGGCCGCGGCTTCGCCTGCGATCGCGGCGGCTCCCTCCTCGGTGCTGGCGCGCTGCGCCGCCTCGGCATTCGAGGCGACGGCGATGCGCTCGGCGTTGGGCAGGTTCTGCGCCAGCCAGCCATTGCATTGCGCGAGGGATTGGGCGTGCGAGTAGACGCGCCGCACGGCCCGCAGGCTTTCTCCCTTGAAAAGGAGATTCTGCTGCACGCGCAACTCGATCTCCGCGCAGATGCGAAGCGGCGTGGCGAGCAGCAGGTCGAGCGTGCGCCCCACGACGCCTTCGGTCGAGTTCTCGACCGGCACCACGGCGAATTGCACGGCGCCCGACTCGCAGCGGCGGAACGCGTCATCGACCGAGCCTGACGGCTGGCCCTCGACCGCGCGGCCGAAATGCTTGCGTACCGCCTGCTCGCTGAAGGTCCCCTCGGGCCCGAGGTAGGAGACGCGGATCGCCTCCTCGAGGCCGCGGCAGGCCGAGATCACCTCGCGGAACACCGCGGCCAGGCGCTCCGCGGAAAGCGGGCCGGCATTGGCCTGCGTCACGCGGCGCAGGATTTCGGTTTCGCGCTCCGGGCGGTAAGCCGGCGCGCCGGACTTCACCGCGCCGATGCGCTGCGCGAGGTCGGCGCGGCGATTGAGCAGCGCCGCCAGCTGGTCGTCGAGCGCATCGATCTCGCGGCGCAGCTTTTCGATTTCGTCAGACATCGGCGGGAAGATAGCGCACCGCCAGCACGCCTTTCAATTCGCACAGCTCGTCCACCATCGCGGCGGGAACCGGGCTGTCCGCATCCACCAGCGTGTACGCCATCTCCCCCTTGGACTTGTTCAGCATGTTGTGAATGTTGATCTTGCGCCGCCCGAGCGCGTGCGAGATGGCGCCCAGCATGTCGGGAACGTTGGCGTTGGCGATGGCGAGCCGGTACGGCGCCTCGCGCGCCATCGCGGCGTCGGGGAAATTCACCGCGTTCTGCAGGTTGCCGTGCTCGAGGTAGTCGCGCAGCTGGTCGACCACCATGATGGCGCTGTTGTCCTCGGCCTCGCGCGTCGAGGCGCCGAGGTGCGGCAGCGCGATGACCCCGGCGTGGCCGAGCAGCTCGGTGCTCGGAAAATCGGTCACATACCACTTCAGCCGGTGGCTGTTCAGCCCCTTCACGACCGCGTCATCGGCGACGACGCCTTCACGCGAAAAATTGAGCAGCACCGCGCCGGCGCGGAAGTGGTCGATATTCCCGGCGTCGATCATGTGGCGCGTCTTCTCGCCGAGCGGGACGTGCAGCGAGACGAAATGGCTCTGCTTCAGCACTTCGTCGACGCTGGCGGCCTTGCGCACCTGCGAAGGCAGGCTCCACGCCGCATCGACCGTGATGTGCGGGTCGTAGCCGAGCACGTTCATGCCCAGGCGGATCGCCGCATCGGCGACCAGGCTGCCGATCTTGCCCAGGCCGATGATCCCCAGCGTATGTCCCGGCAGCTCGGAGCCGGCAAACTGCTTCTTGCCGTCCTCGACCTGCTCCTCGAATTCTGAAGAAGTTTTCAACCCTCGGACAAAATCCAAGGCGGGTGGCAGGTTGCGCGCGGCGAGCAGCATGCCGGCGAGGACCAGCTCCTTCACCGCGTTGGCATTCGCGCCCGGCGCATTGAACACCGGCACGCCGCGCTTCGACAGCGTGCTCACCGGGATGTTGTTCACTCCCGCCCCGGCGCGGCCGACGGCCTTGAGGGAAGGCCCGAACTCGTGCTTATGCAGGTCGGCCGAGCGCACCAGGATGGCCTGCGGATCCTTCGCCTCCTTCACGACCGCGTACTGCTCCGCAGGAAAGCGCTTCAGGCCGATCTGGGCGATGTTGTTCAGCACCAGGATCTCGCATTTCTTGGCGCGCGCCTTAGCCATGCTTGGCTTCGAATTCCTTCATGTACTCGACGAGCCTCTGCACTCCCTCCAGCGGCATCGCGTTGTAGATCGACGCGCGCATGCCGCCGACAGAACGGTGCCCCTTCAGCTGGACCATGCCACGCTCGGCCGCCCCCTGCAGGAAGAGTTCATCCAAGGAAGGGTCTTTCAAGGCAAAAGGCACGTTCATGCGTGAACGATCCTCTCTTGCGACGGGGTTGCGGTAGAAGCTGCTCGAATCGAGGAAGTCGTACAGCAGCGCGGCTTTTTTTATATTTCTTTTTTCAACCTCCCCGATGCCGCCCTGCTGCTTCACCCACTTGAACACCAGCCCGGCAATGTAGATCGAATAGGTCGGTGGTGTATTGAGCATCGAATCAGATTCGGCCTGCAGCCTGTAGTCCATGACCGACGGCGTGCCCTTCGCCGCGTTGCCGAGGAGATCCTCGCGGACGACCACGATGGTGAGCCCCGCGGGGCCGACGTTTTTCTGCGCACCGGCGTAGATCAGGCCGAACTTCGAGACCTCGAGAGGCCGGGAAAGGAAATGCGATGACGCATCCGCCACGAGAGGAATGCCTTTCACGTTCACTGCTTCATGATATTCAACCCCGCCGATGGTTTCGTTCGAGCAGTAGTGGACGTACGCGGCATCCGGCCTGACCTTCCATTGCTTCGGGGCGTAGGTGAAATTGCGGTCTTCGGAGCTGGCCGCGATGCCGACATCGCAATAGCTCTTCGCTTCCTTCACTGCCTTCTTGGACCATTCTCCCGTGAGCACGTAGTCGGCCTTGCCCTTGCCCCGCAGCAGGTTCATCGGCACCTGCGCGAACTGCAGGGTCGCGCCGCCCTGCAGGAACAGCAGCTTGTAATTCTGCGGGACCACCAGCAGCTCGCGCAGGTCGCGCTCGGCGTCGGCGGCGATGCCGACGAATTCCTTGCCGCGGTGGCTCATTTCCATCACGCACATGCCGCTGCCGTGCCAGTCGAGCATCTCGTCGCCGGCACGCGCCAGCACCTCGGCGGGAAGCATTGCCGGCCCGGCGCTGAAATTGAAGATGCGCGACATCAATGCACGGTCGGGCCGGAGGGCGCCGGCGGCAGTTCCGGGGCGGCTTCGCCGTCGCCCTCGCCGCCGTTGCCGTTGCCCTCGAGTTCGCGCTCCTCGATCCGCTCCAGGCCGGCGAGCTTTTCGCCGTCGCTCAGGGAGATCAGCGTGACGCCTTGCGTAGAACGGCCCTGCTCGCGGATCTGCGACACCTTGGTGCGGATCAGAACACCACCGGTCGAGATCAGCATCACCTCGTCGTGGTCGTCGACCAGCACCGCGCCGACCACCTTGCCGTTGCGCTCGGAAGTCTGGATCGCGATCACGCCCTGGCCGCCGCGGCCGTGGCGCGGATATTCACCGATCGGCGTGCGCTTGCCGAATCCGTGTTCGGTCGCGGTCAGCACCGACTTCGATTCATCGTGCGCCGCGAGCATGCACACCACCCGCTGGCCCTCGCCGAGGCGCATGCCGCGCACCCCGGTCGCCTGGCGGCCCATCGGCCGCACGTCGCCTTCCTGGAACCTTACCGCCTTGCCATCCGACGAGAACAGCATCACGTCGTACTTGCCGTCGGTGAGCGCCGTGCCGACCAGGTAATCGCCCTCGTCGAGCCCGACCGCGATGATGCCGCTCGGCCGCGGGCGCGAGAACTCGGCAAGCGGCGTTTTCTTCACCGTGCCCTGCGCGGTCGCCATGAACACGTAGTGGTTCTCGTCGAACTCCTTGACCGGCACGACCGCGGTGATCTTCTCGCCTTCCTCCAGCGGGAACATGTTGACGATCGGCTTGCCGCGGCTGGAGCGGCTGCCGGCGGGTACTTCGTACACCTTGAGCCAGTACAGCGTGCCGCGGCTCGAAAAGCACAGCAGGTAATCGTGTGAGTGCGCGACGAACAGGCGCTCGATGAAGTCGTCCTCCTTCATCGTGGTGGCCATCTTGCCGCGGCCGCCGCGGCGCTGGGCGCGGTAGTCGGCGAGCGGCTGCGACTTGACATAGCCGCCGTGCGAGAAGGTCACCACCATGTCCTGCGGCGCGATCAGGTCCTCGATGGCGATGTCCTCGGCGACGGTCACGATCTCGCTACGCCGGGCATCTCCAAATTCCTCTTTTATCTTCTTCAGTTCTTCAGCGATGATCGCCATGATCCGGCTGGGCTTGGCGAGGATGTCGAGCAGGTCGACGATGCTTGCGACCACCTCGCGGTACTCGTCGCGGATCTTGTCCCGCTCGAGGCCGGTCAGCCTCTGCAGCCGCAGCTCGAGGATCGCCTGCGCCTGCTCGTCGGAAAGGTGGTAGCCGTCTTCCTTGATGCCGAAGTTCGCGGCCAGGTCGTCGGGGCGGAACTGCTGCGTCGGCCCGCTCCCCACCAGTTGCCTGACCAGATCCGAACCCCAGGGCCGCGCCATCAGGCCGCGTTTCGCCTCCGCCGGCGTCGGCGCCTTCTTGATGAGGTCGACGACCTCATCGACATTGGAAAGCGCCACCGCGAGGCCTTCCAGCACGTGACCGCGCTCGCGCGCCTTGCGCAGGTCGTAGACGGTGCGCCGCGTCGTCACCTCGCGGCGGTGCGAGATGAACGCCTCGATCAGCTCCTTCACCGACAGCACCCGCGGCTGGCCGTCCACCAGCGCCACCATGTTGATGCCGAAGGTGTCCTGCAGCTGCGTCTGCTTGAAGAGGTTGTTGAGCGCGACCTCCGGGATCTCGCCGCGCTTGAGCTCGATCACCACGCGCATGCCGGAGCGGTCCGACTCGTCGCGGATATCCGAGACGCCTTCCAGTTTTTTCTCGGTCACCAGCTCGGCGATGCGCTCGAGCAGCGCCTTCTTGTTCACCTGGTAGGGCAGCTCGTCGACGATGACCGCGTGGCGGTCGCCCCTGCCGATCTCCTCGAAGTGCGTGCGCGCGCGGATCACTACGCGCCCGCGACCGCTGCGGTAGCCCTCGTGCACGCCGGCGAGGCCGTAGATGATGCCGGCGGTCGGGAAATCGGGCGCCGGCATCAGCTTGATCACTTCCTCGATGGCGCAGTGCGGCTGGGCGAGCACATGCAGGCAGGCATCGACCACTTCGCCGAGGTTGTGCGGCGGGATGTTGGTCGCCATGCCCACGGCGATGCCCGAGGAGCCGTTGACCAGCAGGTTGGGAACGCGCGTCGGCAGGACGGCGGGCTCGCGCTCCTTGCCGTCGTAGTTCGGCGTGAAATCGACCGTCTCCTTGTCGATGTCGAGCAGCATCTCGGAGGCGATCTTGTCCAGCCGGCATTCGGTATAGCGATAGGCCGCTGCCGCGTCGCCGTCCACCGAGCCGAAATTGCCCTGGCCGTCGACCAGCGTGTAGCGCATGGAGAAGTCCTGCGCCATGCGCACCAGCGCCTCGTAGGTCGCGGTGTCGCCGTGCGGGTGGTACTTGCCCAGCACTTCGCCGACAATGCGCGCGCACTTCACGTACGGCCGGTTCCAGGTGTTGTTCGCCTCGTGCATCGCGTACAGCACCCGGCGGTGGACCGGCTTCAGGCCGTCGCGCACGTCGGGGAGCGCGCGGCCCACGATCACGCTCATGGCGTAATCGAGATACGAGCGCCGCATCTCCTCTTCGAGGCTGATCGGCAGGGTTTCTTTGGCGAACGGTTCCATTTCTCGGTCGATCGGCACGGGCGCCTGGGAGGGCGGAAAAGCGCGTCCGGGAAGGATGAAATTTTATCATGCGAAGCCTCGGATTTCCCTCGAAAAAATGTTGTGCCGGACGGTGCCCCTGTGCTTAAATTCGGCGGTCGTCAATACATAAGAACAGGGAGACCCCTTGACCACCAAACTGACTTTGTCCGTGGCGCTTGCCACCGCTGCGACGACGTTTTCGCTGGCCGCCTTCGAGGCCGCCGCCCAGGGATACGTGACCTCTCCGCCGGCGGGGTCCGTCTGGAAGAGCGGCTCCGGCGGATGCGTGCGGACCGGCTACTGGACGCCCACGCTGGCCGATGCCGATTGCGATCCCGATCTGGTGTCGAGACCTGCGCCTGCCGCGCCGCCGCCCCCGCCGCGCGCGGAAGTCGCGCCGCCGCCTCCGCCCAAGCCGGAAGTAGCGCCGGTGGCGCCGCCGCCGCCGCCGAAGCCCGCGCCGCTCAAGCCCGTGCCGCTCACCCTCGGCGCGGCGGAGCTGTTCGCGTTCGATCGCGCCACGCTGACCGCGGCCGGCCGCGCGAAGCTCGAAAAAGAAGTGGTGGACCGCGTCAAGCAGGACTATTCCGACCTCCGCGTCATCAACATCAACGGGCATACCGACCGCCTCGGGGGGGCGCAGTACAACCAGCGGCT
>WNFF01008804.1_pt1 | contig 11198 bp, 8 predicted proteins | sample 5400441 | NCBI WGS metagenome assembly WNFF01 (sample SAMN13153345, study PRJNA577476) | soil metagenome | isolation source: 120 cm saprolite under Douglas fir tree site 2 hole 3 replicate 1 | place: USA:California | collected 2015-04-18
GACTTCGACAATTTAATGTTCGTTGCGGGGGAAGTGGCGCAAATTCCCTGGCAACCGCACTTTTTCTCGCACGCGATTTCCGTGGAATCCTCCTACTACTGGCCTGATCCCGCCGCGGGCTTCAAAGATATTTTTCGGGTCCTCAGCGATGGCGGCTCAGCGTGGATCCTGATCAACTATTATCGCGACAATCCGCATTGCCACCAGTGGGGTGATCTGCTGGCCGTGAAGACGCATCTTCTTTCCGCCGAGGAGTGGGCCGAATTGTTTCGCGCTGCGGGATTTACGAGTCTGGCGCACGAACGGATCGTGGACCGCTCGCCGTCGCCCGAGACCTATTCGGGCCGCTGGTTTCGCGATGCGGAACAACTGCGCGCGTTCAAGAGTGAAGGCGCGTTGTTGGTGCATGCAATAAAACAGCTGGGATAGGTTACTTTCTTGTACCAAATGGCGCTGATACCTGCTTTGTTACCACACGCGCTGCTAACATAAGGCTCGGGTTATCGCTTCCATCGGGCCGTTTGAGTACTCCAGACCGATCGCGTCGCGTTCGATATCGTCAATGACTGAAGCCGTGTCCAAATTGTGTTTGTTGGCGGTGGACGATTCGCCCTTTTCGCGGAAGCTGCTCGAGCGCGCGCTTTCGGGAGACCCGTATTCGCTGTTGTTCGCGGAAAATGGGAATGGGGCTTTACAACTCTTCAAGGAGCACCGGCCCCCCATAGTGATCACCGACTGGATGCTGCCGGATTGCTCAGGACCCGAGCTTTGTCAACGAATCAGGAAAGAATCTCCAGATTCCTACACCTACGTCATTTTATTGACCAGCATGACGGAGAAGGAAGACATCGTAAAGGGCCTTTCTTCAGGGGCGGACGATTATTTGACGAAACCCTTTGATCGCGGCGAACTGTTGGCGCGCATCGGGGTGGGGAAACGCATCATCGATCTGCACCGTGAAATCGACGCCAAGAATAAATTGCTCGAGGAAATGGCGCATACGGATTCGCTCACAGGCCTGCCGAACCGCCGGGCGATTGAGGAGTGGGCGGGGCGCCAACTGCGCGGGGCGGCGCGGCATGGGTATTCGCTGTGGGTTGTGCACGCGGACCTGGATAGCTTCAAGATCATCAACGACAGCCATGGACACGAAGCTGGCGACGAAGTGCTGAGGGGATTCGCTGCGATCCTGAAAGAAAATACACGCGCGTCGGACATCAGCGGGCGAATGGGCGGAGATGAATTTCTAGTGGTCCTGACGCATGTCCAGCAAGACCAGATACAGCTGATAGTGGAACGCCTGCGCGCGCGATTTGCTGCGAAGAAGTTCAGCTTCGGCGGCGAAGGAATTTCAGTGACGGCTAGTTTAGGAGCTTGCGGATTCCAGGGCAAACAGCCGCCGGAATTCTCTGACCTGGTGCGACGGGCGGACAAGGCGCTGTATTGCGCCAAACGCGCGGGCCGCAATCAGGTCAAGATCGAGCTCTTTTCTCCGTCTTGATTCCCTGATTCTCGGGAAGTTCCCTCCCTGTGGTGACATCGTTCGAACTGTGATATGAGTGGGCCGGCCAGCAGCCTATCCCGCGAGCCGGGCCAATCCGCACATCGAGGCTCTCGAATGTCCTTTCTCAGTACAGGCGTTGCCGTGGTGACGGGGGCGGGATCGGGGATCGGCCGCGCTCTAGCGCAGCAATTGGCCGCCGCGGGCTCGGCGCTGGCACTTGCGGACGTGGACGAAGCAGGACTCTTGCAAACGGCGCAATCGTTAGCGAAAACCAGCGCGCTGGTGACCACACACGTGGTGGACGTCGCCGATGAGGAGGGCATGCGGTCGTTTGCAGAGGAAGTCAGCAGGAGGCACGCACGCGTAACGCTGCTGATCAACAATGCAGGAGTCGCTCTGGAAGGCACGTTTGAGGAGATCTCGCTCGATGACTTTCGCTGGCTGATGAACATCAATTTCTGGGGCACAGTGTACGGCGTCAAGAATTTTCTGCCGCTGCTGAAGCGAGAAGAGCGTTCCCACATCGTTGACCTTTCGAGCGTGTTCGGACTGATTGCCCCGCCAGGCCAACCGGCGTATTCCGCCAGCAAGTTTGCTGTGCGGGGATTTACGGAGTGTCTGCGGCATGAACTGGGAGACACGTCCGTCGGTGTATCGTGCGTGCACCCGGCAGGAATCAGGACTGCGATTGCCCGCCGGGCGCGCATCGGAGCCGGAGTGAGGAGGACGGGACTCGAGGAGAAAGCGGCCCAGTTTGAGCGGCTTTTCCGGACTTCTCCCGAGGAGGCCGCCTCGCGCATTCTTCGTGGCGTGGAGCGAAGTGAACCGCGAATCCTGATTGGTTCGGACGCCTATCAGATTGACATCCTGCAGCGCCTGCGTCCCGGCACCTATTGGAAGACGCTTTCGCGCAAGCTCAAGAACATCCGGCGCGGCTAAAACTGACTGCGACAGAGCAAGAGTGCCCGCAGAGAGGTTTTGACTCCAACGGGAACGGTGAATATACTCGGCGTCATCAAGGAAGGATCGGCCAATGGGCGTACTGGACCAACGGTTCGAAAAGAACTTCATGATCACGTCGGTGGACTACGTGTTCAATTGGGCGCGGAAGAGCGCGATCTGGCCTCTGACGTTTGGACTGGCGTGCTGCGCCATTGAGATGATCGCTTCGACGACTTCGCGCTTCGATATGGCGAGGTTTGGAGCGGAAGTATTCCGGCCATCGCCGCGCCAGGCGGATTTGATGATTGTGGCGGGCACGGTAACGCTAAAGATGGCGCCGGTGCTGAAACGCGTTTGGGAGCAGATGCCGGACCCCAAGTGGTGCATCTCGATGGGGGCGTGTTCGAGCGTGGGTGGACCGTTTAACGCATATTCGGTCTTGCAAGGCGTGGATCGCATCGTACCGGTAGATGTGTACGTCGTAGGATGCCCGCCGCGACCGGAAGGTCTTTTCTTCGCACTGTTGAAGTTGCAGGACAAGATTGACCAGATGACGCTGGCAAAGCGGCCCACGGAAGTTCGCCTGAAGCCGCAGATGGTGGAAGAATTCAAAAAGGGTGTGATGGTGGCGCAAACGCCGGAGCCACGATAGAAACTGGAAATGGAAAAAATAGAAATTGGACGGGCTCGAAGGGCGCTCACCACACCGGATAGAGAGAACGCAACAGGAGAGAGAAAAAGAGATGGCGTTTGCGCGAACTGCAAAGACGAATGAAATCACGCCGGGAACGATCCGGGAGTTCCAAGTCGAGGGCAAAGCCATTGCTCTCGCCAATGTGGGTGGCAAGTTCTACGCCATCAACAATACCTGTTTGCACCGCGGCGGGCCGCTCGGTCAAGGGGTCATGGATGGCAACATTGTCACCTGCCCGTGGCACGGGTGGCAATACGACGTGACCACGGGCAAGATTGGCCAGAATCCCAAGGTGGGGGTGGATTGCTACGCCGTGGAGGTTCGCGGAGAGGATATTTTCGTCGATGCCGGGTAGTACCGTGCAAGCTATTGAAAACAAATAGCTTGGTTCGACTCTGCCGCGATATGGCCACTCCCAGCCCGTATTCCGTGTACCCCTAACCCCCATATTTTGTTTCGCTTTTTGGATGCCAGCGTGTATATTGCTGCCGACCCGAAGCCTCGATGGCGATACCGACTGCTCAACGACACTACTGGATCTTCAGCGCCGACCCACACCACTATCACTGGGACACTCTTTTCGTAAAGGGCAAGGAGATGTGGCACGGTGCCGGGTCAAAGCCTGACGCGATTCGTGCCCTAAAACAAGTTCGCAAGGGCGACCGCGTCTTGTGCTACCACTCGGCCCCGGAGCGGACCCTGTATTCGATTGCGGAAGTCACGCGAGATCCCTACCCCGACCCACACGATTACAAGGGCAAAAACCTGGTAGCGGACTTGCGCGCCTTTGAAAAGCTGCCCCGGCAGGTGACGCTGGCGGAGATGCGCGCGAATCCCGCGTTGAAGAAAATGAAGTTGCTGAAGAATGTGCGGCTGATCATTTCGCTGCTCACCGACTTGGAGTATCAGGAAATCCTGCGCATGGCCGGGATTGTCGCGACGCCGGGGATTCCGCTGCCCTGAGTTTGGGCGCGGGCAGGGGCCGTCCCACCGGGTGAACTGAGGTGAGCAATGGCTGCCGTCGGCCGGTCGAGTTTTCTTGTCATTACTTTTGTTGTCCTGACTGCGCTCTTCTCACAGAACATGCGCTATGATTCGAAGCTCGAAGGCATTCCGTCCGGAAAGACACGCGTGCTCGATCTGAGTTACGCAATCAATGACAAGCTGGTGCCATGGCCTGGGGACGAGAAGTTCTTCGAAGCGAAGGTCAACGCGAGCGTGGAGAAGAACGGCTACTTCACGCGCAGCTTCTGGATGCTGGAGCATTACGGAACGCATCTGGATGCGCCGGCGCACTTTCCGCCGGGAAAAACGACCGTGGACCAAATCCCTGCGAAACAATTGTTCGGGCCGGCGGTGGTAGTTGATGTCCGGGCCGAAAGCGATAAGAATGCGGATTATCAGCTCGTCGCCGCGCGCATCGAGGATTGGGAGAGGCGGCACGCGCGGATTCCCGAAGGTGCGATTGTGCTGCTGCGAACGGGTTGGGCGTCACGATGGCCGGATGTGAAGAAATACCGAAATCAGGATGCTCTGGGCAAGATGCACTTCCCCGGATTTTCGCCGGATGCGGCAAGGGTGCTGATAGAGCGGAAAGTGAGCGGTCTGGGTTGCGATACGCTAAGCATCGACTATGGAGCGTCCAGCGACTTTGCGGTGCATCACCTGGCGCTTGGAGCGGGCCTCTATCACCTTGAAAACCTGTCTGACCTGAGCGAGTTGCCCGAAACGGGCGCGTTTTTGGTCGTGGCACCGATCAAGCTGGAAAGCGGCTCGGGTGGGCCAGCTCGGGTATTCGCGCTTCTGCCTTAAATCGGTCTCGTTTTCTGAACACATTTTTGATGCCTCTTACGTCTGACGAGGTAGGTTCTGCGCGGTGGTGGGTCTCAAGCAAGAAGATGGTTTGAAGAACGGCAACGCCGCCTGCTATTCGAACATTTCCTAGTTACGCTTGAAATTTTTCCGGGAGGAAGAATGCGTTTCCGAATCGCGGTTCTGATTGGCGTCTCGCTCGTTCTTGCGGGGACTTCCCGCGCTGCGGAAGAAACGGCTCTGCTGGCGCATTCCCCGACGGTCAGCAAGACCCACGTGGTATTTGCCTACGGTGGCTATCTCTGGAGTGTTCCCCGCGACGGCGGCGATGCGCGGCAGTTAACTACGGGCGGACATGAGGGTCTGCCGGTGTTCTCTCCGGATGGAAAGTGGCTCGCGTTTACCGGCCAGTATGACGGAAATGTGGACGTGTTTGTCATGCCGGCCGAGGGTGGCGAACCGCGGCGGCTGACGTGGCATCCCGCAGCCGATATCGCCGTGGGATGGACTCCCGACGGAAAACGCATTTTGTTTCATTCGGGGCGTGAAGCTTACGCGGATTTCGATCGTCTCTACACCGTTCCTGTCGAAGGAGGTCCGGCGGACGTGTTGCCGATGTGGCGTGGACAAGATGCTTGGTTCTCGCCGGACGCCGCGCGAATCGCTTATGTGCCGAACGATCTCTGGCAGACTTCCTGGAAGCGCTATCGTGGGGGACAAACGACCGCGATATACATCGTCCGCTTGAGCGATCTGTCCCTTGAAAAGATTACACGCGAGAATTCGAATGACAAGCATCCCGTGTGGTTCGGCGACACGGTCTACTTTCTTTCTGACCGCAACGGAGCGGTGACGCTCTTCGCCTACGACACCAAGACGAAGGCCGTGAAACAAGTTGTCGAAAACAAGGGGCTCGATTTCAAATCGCTTTCCGCCGGACCGGACGGGCTAGTCTATGAACAGTTTGGCGGGATTTATCTTTTCGATCCGGCAAGCGGCAAATCGAGAAAAGTTGACATTCGAATTGCCGGCGATTTGCCCGCGACGCGGACTCATTACGAGAAGGTGGGCGACAAGATCCAGAACGCGGCGATTTCTCCGACCGGCGCGCGCGCCGTATTCGAAGCTCGCGGCGAAATCCTTACGGTTCCGGGAGAAAAGGGCGACATCCGCAATTTGACACGGACGCCGGCGGCAGCCGAGCGCGATCCGGCCTGGTCGCCGGACGGGAAATCCATCGCCTATTTTTCCGACGAGTCCGGCGAGTATGCGTTGCACATCGCCGATCAAACCGGTTCGAAACCCGTCAAAAAGATCAATCTCGGCAATCCTCCATCGTACTTCTACTCGCCGTTGTGGTCGCCGGACAGCAAGAAGATTGCTTATACAGACAAGCGGCTGAACCTCTGGTATGTCGACGCGGAAAAAGGCACGCCCGTAAAAGTAACAACGGACCGTTACGATGATCCAACTTCCGGTTTTGCCGAGACCTGGTCGCCGGACAGCAAATGGCTGACGTACGCGAAAGCGCTCGAAAACCATTTGCGCGCCGTGTTCGTGTATTCATTGGAGACCGGCAAAGAATCGTTGATTACGGATGGCATCAGCGATGCGCGCTATCCGGTGTTCGATAAGGGCGGGAAATCGCTGTACTTCGCCGTGAGTACGGATGTGGGGCTCACGGCAGGCTGGCTCGATTTGTCCAGCTTCCAGCATCCGGTCCTGCGAAGTGTCTACGCAGCAGTGCTCAAAAAGGGCGATCCTTCGCCCGTGGAACCGCAAAGCGACGAAGAAAAAGTCGCCGACGAAAAGAAAGATGGCGCCAGCGGAGAAAAAAGCAAGGAAGCCAACAAGAGTAAAGAGGGAGATAAGGGTAAGGACGCCGACAAGACAAAAGAAGGCGAGAAGAAGGAAGAAGCCGTCAAGGTCACCATCGATCTGGATGGGATCGGCCAGCGCATCGTCTCCTTGCCCGTCAAGGCCGCCAATTACGTGAGCCTGGATGTTGGCAAAGCTGGAACGCTTTTCGTTTCCGAGATCGTGGACGTACCGCGATTTGACGCGCCGGCTCCGGTAACTGTCTCCAAATTTGATCTGACGACTCGCAAGACTGAGCCGTTCCTCGGCGGCATCAACGGATTCGCGGTTTCTGCCAACGGCGAAAAAGTGCTGTACCGTCAGGGGCCGGGATGGTTCATCGCCAAAACCGACGCTGCCCCGAAGCCGGGAGACGGCGCTCTGAACCTGGGTGAGATGGAGGTCTTCGTAGATCCGCGTGCCGAATGGAATCAGATGTACCACGAAGTTTGGCGCATCGAACGCGACTTCCTCTATGACCCGCACCACCACGGACTCGACATCAATGCGGCGGAAAAGAAGTACGCCTCTTATCTCAAGGGCCTGGCTGGGCGCGGCGACTTGAATTACCTCTTCGACGAAATGCTGGGTGAAATCACCATCGGCCATATGTTCATCGGCGGCGGAGACGTGCCGAAGCCGAAACAGGTGAAGGGCGGCTTGCTCGGAGCCGATTACAAGATCGAAAACGGGCGTTATCGTTTTGCTCGCGTCTACAACGGAGAGAACTGGAACCCTGATTTACTCGCGCCGCTGACGCAGCCCGGTGTGGATGTGAAGCCGGGTGACTATTTGCTGGAAGTGGAACGGCGCGAGGTGCGGCCGCCGGCGGAGGTCTACAGCTTCTTTGAGAACACCGCAGGGAAACAAATCAAAATCAAAGTGGGCCCGAATGCGGATGGCAAGGACGCGCGGGAAGTCACGGTAGTGCCGCTGCCGAGCGAATTCCCGCTGCGTAACCGCGCGTGGGAAGAAGACAGCCGGCGAAAGGTGGACGCTCTCAGCGGTGGAAAGCTGGCCTACGTTCACGTTCCGGACACGGCCGTCGGTGGCTGGATCAATTTCAACCGCTACTACTTTGCGCAGGTTGGCAAGCAAGGCGCCATCATTGACGAGCGCTACAATCATGGCGGCCAGGTGGCGGATTACATCGTTGACATGCTGAAGCGGCCGCTTCGCAACTGTGCGATTTCCCGTGAAGGCGAAGCGTTCTGCTCGCCCCTGTCGCAAATCTACGGACCGAAAACGATGGTCATCAATGAAATGTCCGGTTCGGGCGGCGACGCGCTGCCGTGGATGTTCAAACAGGACAAGATCGGGCCGCTCGTCGGCACGCGCACCTGGGGCGGGCTGGTGGGGATTTATGGGTATCCGCCGCTGCTGGATGGCGGTTTCGTTACCGCGCCCCGCGTGGCCATTTACGGTTTGCACGGCGAGTGGGAAGTGGAGAATCACGGCATCGCGCCGGATATCGAAGTGGAAAACGATATTATCACAAGAAATAGTTGCGGCTAGATTTTTCTTGTAGCGGCGCAGCATGCTGCGCCCCGGCTATCGAGATTCATATAAATCGTTTTTTGCTATTTTCTCGAATGCGCTGCAGTTGATTCACCGAAACAGCAGATAGCATTTTGTTGTGCGAAGAGCATTGCTCGCACCCCTGTGCTATTTTGAAGACTCGCTCTTCCTATGCCGGAACTTCCCGAAGTCGAGACCCTAGCGCGCGGATTGCGGCAAGCCATTCTCGGGCGGCGCATTGTTTCCATCACCCTGGGTAAGACCGACTTCATCGACGATCCCGCGGCGCTGGAGCGACACTTGCCAGGCCGCCAGATCGAAGCCGTCGAGCGTTACGGCAAATTCATGCTGTTGCGGCTTTCGGCAGTGACCCGCGATTCCGTTGCCGGTTCGAACAGTGACGCTGCGCCTGCTTCGCTTCTCGTCCATCTGGGGATGACCGGTCACATCGCGCCCGCACCAGCGGGGCAACCACTCGAAAAACACACCCACGTTTGCCTGCTTCTGGATGACGGGCGCGAACTGCGCTACACGGATGCGCGGCGCTTTGGCCGCATCGCGTACCTGACGAAAGCATTGCTGGTTGAGGAATTGACAAGATTCGGCGCCGATCCGCTCGAAGTGAGCAAAGAGGAATTCGCAGACAGGATTTGCGGACGACGCGCGCGAATCAAGTCGCTCTTGCTCGACCAAAGCGTGCTGCGCGGCGTTGGCAATATCTATGCAGATGAGAGTCTATGGAGGGCCAAAATCCATCCGGCGCGACTGGGAGAAAAACTAAGTCGAAAAGAAGCGGAAACATTGCGCCGCATGCTGCAAGACATTTTGCGGAAAGCGATTGTGCTGCGCGGTTCTTCGATTTCCGATTTTCTTGACGCCGAAGGTGAACCGGGAGAATATCAGCGACACCATCGCGCCTATGGACGCGAAGGAAAAAACTGCTACCGCTGCAAAACACCGATCCGCCGCGCGATTGTGGCGGGGCGAAGCAGTTATTTTTGTCCGCGATGTCAGCCCTCGCCGAAAAGGTTTGCGGCGTTGCCTCTGGCGGGGAAAAAGAGAAGAGAGATGAAACGCAGAGGCACAGAGAAATCGAAGAGAAAAAATGGAAAGTTGCAGTGACGTCGGGGAGTCGTCGAAGATCGGCGAAACGAAGCGAGCCCTCCAGAACGTCCGTAGAAAGAAGTCTGAAAAGCGGGGCCGTACAGCCAGGACGGCGGCGTGGTCGGATTGGCTGTGCGAAAGCGGATCAGTTTTTCCGAAAAATAGCTGAATACGGCAAGGGAGAGCGAATGAACGTACGGCGAGTGGTTCTTGTTGTGTTTTGGGCGGTACTCCTGCTGGCCGCAGTTCGAGCAGGCTTGGCGCGGCCCGCTGGAGATGAAGCGAGCGCTGTTGCGGCGGCGGATGCGCGGATTCTGAGCGAAATCCACAATCACAGCCAGGCGATGGAGAATCTCGAATATCTGTCCGACGAAATCGGGCCGCGGCTGACCGGCTCGCCACAGTTAAAGCAGGCGAATGAGTGGACGGCGGCCAAGTTTCGCGAGTACGGTCTGACCGGTGTGAAGCTCGAGCCGTGGAGCATCGCGCGCTCCTGGACCCGGGGAGCGGCGCACGCGAGCATTGTAAGTCCCGCCGTCCATCCGCTAACGATTGCAGCGGCCGGGTGGTCGCCTGGTACGAACGGAATCGTTCGCGGGCCGCTGGTATACGTTGATGCGAAAACAAAAGAAGACCTCGAAAAGTTTCGCGGAAAATTAAAGGGTGCGATCGTCATCTACCAGGAGCCGGAAAGTCTCTCTCCGCCTCCGGCGGAAAATCCGGATCGAGTGCTGACTCGTCCCATGCAGACGCCGCCGCCGGTGAAGGGGCAGCCTTCCGTGCCTTCGCCGTTTGCCGCTTTGCAGGAAGTGGCGCGTGCGCGAAACGAGTTTCTCAAGCAGGAAGGCGTCGCGGCGGTGTTGCGCGATTCGAATAAACCGCACGGCCTCATGAACATGACCAGCGTCGGGGGAGAGAAGTTCGAAATCGGCGCGATCCCCACGGCATTCATCACCGGTGAAGGTTACCGGATGCTCTTCCGCATGCAGAAGCACGGCAAAGTGGAGGTCGAAATCGAGATGACCAACTCTTTCGGCGACAAGCCGATCGATGTTTACAACACGGTCGCGGAAATTCGCGGGAGCGAAAAGCCGGACGAAGTGGTGATTCTCGGCGCGCATCTGGATTCCTGGGATCTCGGAACCGGCTCCACCGATAACGGCACAGGATCAATGGCGGTGCTCGAAGCAGCGAGAACGCTCGCGAAATTAGACTTGAAGCCGAAGCGAACCATCCGGTTTGTCTTATTCACCGGAGAAGAAGAAGGGCTCGTCGGTTCCGTGAAGTACGTGGAAGCCCACAGGAATGACTTGGAGAAGGTTTCCGCCGTGCTGGTACACGATACGGGCACCGGCCGCGTGCTGACGCTCGGGTTGCATGACAACTACCAGGATCGGGAAATTGTGGACCAGGTTCTCGGACCGCTGAGAGATCTGAAGTTGATGGAGCCGAGCATGGCGCGCTCCTTTGGAACCGATCACGCCTCGTTCGACGAGGTGGGCGTTCCAGGATTCTTTTGCATTCAGGACGGTGCGGAATATTCGAAAACGCACCACAGCCAGTCGGACACCTTCGACAAAGTGTGGAAAGGCGATCTGAACCAAGGTGCGCAAGTGCTGGCGGCGTGGGCGTACAACACCGCGCAACTGCCCGCCATGCTGCCGCGGCGCCCGTTGCCCTACCGGCCGTCCGCAGATGCGGCCAAAGCGGAAGCGCCGAAAATCGATCCCATCGTGGAGATGGACAGGAAAATTCTCGAGCAGGTGA
>WNFF01004650.1_pt1 | contig 11197 bp, 11 predicted proteins | sample 5400441 | NCBI WGS metagenome assembly WNFF01 (sample SAMN13153345, study PRJNA577476) | soil metagenome | isolation source: 120 cm saprolite under Douglas fir tree site 2 hole 3 replicate 1 | place: USA:California | collected 2015-04-18
GATCCGAGACTGGCCGTTGCGCTGGAGGCGCGGATGCGCCTTGCCGCACTTGGGTCCGCCGGAGGCCTTGATAGTTCAAAGTCCGACAGCACCCCGCTTCCACCGCCCGGCATTGCGCGCGTGCGCGCCTATTTCGCTGAGGCCGCCGGCACGGCTGCTCGCTTTCTCGCCAAGGCGGACGGCCCGCGTGTCGGGGCGGTGGGCTTTGTTGGGTGGGATACGCACATCAACGAGGGCGCGGCCTCCGGTCAGCTCGCCAATCTGCTCGGAGCTCTCGACGGCGCGTTGGCAGCCATCGAGACCAACATGGGCGACGCCTGGCGCGAGACAGTGGTCGCAATCATCACGGAGTTCGGACGCACCGCGCGCATCAACGGCACTGACGGAACAGACCACGGTACGGGCACCGTTGCCTTTCTCGCCGGCGGCGCACTCCGGGGCGGACGCATGGTCGCCGACTGGCCGGGACTGAAGCCCGCCCAACTTTATGAGGGACGCGACCTCAAACCAACCACCGATCTGCGCGCGGTGCTCAAGGGTCTGCTCAGGGATCACTTGAGAGTCGAAGAGAGCGTGCTCGCAAGCACCGTGTTTCCCGACAGCGCCGAGGTCGTGCCGACGGCGGGTCTTGTTGGCTAAGTCTTGTTGGCTAATAGGGAGGTCACCCATGAAGCCACTGGCCGTTATCTTGATGACCTGGTGTCCCGCTGCTGGCCGCGACGTGGTGCTCGACTTCGGCAGTTGGTCCCGGCCCTAAACAGGCGTTCTCATGTCGATTTTCACCGGCCGCGAACTCGAATTTCTCGCCAGCCTGAAGACAAGCTGGCGGAGGCTCTATTGGAACGAGCTCGCGCGTCTGCTGAAAGAGAATGACAACCCATGCGACGCCCGGCACGAAGCCCATTCCATCGCCCCGCGATCCGGAGGCTCGAAAGGCTTCGTTCCGCACCAGGCGGAATGGAATCAGGCCACGGAATAGGCTGTGGACCGATCCCCGGCGAACGCCGGGACGACGTGTCTGATTCAATTTTCAAACAGCCAAAGACGATTCAGTTGTAGACCATCATTGCGAGCCAACGGGGCGCGCATTCGCGCGCCCCGTTGGCTCGCAATGACGTCTAAACACACGTTCACAACCTCGCGGCGCGATGCGCCCGAGGCGTTGATGAATCTCTCCCTCCCGCTACTCCGCGGCCGCTTCACGCACGTAGCGCGCGGTCGGCGTGCGCATGGTCACGAGTTCCTCAGCCGCGGTCGGATGCAGCGCGAAGGTGGCGTCGAAATCGGCCTTGGTCGCCTTCATCTTGACGGCGATGCCGACGGCCTGCACGATTTCGGCGGCGGTATCGCCGACGATATGGCAGCCGACCACGCGATCGCTGGTGCCATCCACGACCAGCTTCATCAGGATTCGCGTATCGCGGCCTGACATCGTCGACTTGATCGGCCTGAAATCGGTCTTGTAGATATCGACGTGGCTGAACTGCGCGCGCGCCTGCGCTTCCGTCAATCCGACGGTGCCCACTTCAGGCTGCGAGAACACCGCGGTCGGAATGTTGGCGTGGTCGACCTGAACCGGGCGCTTGCCGAACACCGTATCGGCGAACGCGTGGCCTTCGCGGATCGCGACCGGCGTCAGATTGACGCGATGGGTGACATCCCCGATCGCGTAAATATTCGGCACCGAGGTCTGCGAGAAACCATCGACCGCTATACCGCCATTGCCGGGATTGATGGCGACGCCGGCGTTCTCCAGACCGAGATTGGCGACGTTCGGATGCCGTCCGATCGCAAACATCACCTGATCGGAGGCGATGCTGGAACCGTTCGACAGGTGCGAGATGAATTCCTTGCCAGGCTTGTCGACCTTGTTGACCGTGCAGCCGGTGAGAATGGTGATGCCTTCCTTCTCCATCTCGGCGCGCACATGGGCGCGGACATCCTCGTCGAAGCCGCGCAGGATGTTTTCGCCGCGATAAACCACTGTTACATCGGAACCGAAACCTGCAAAGATACAGGCAAATTCCAGTGCGATATAACCGCCGCCCTGAATCACGATGCGCTTCGGCAACTCCCGCAGATGAAATACTTCGTTCGATGAGATCACGTGTTCGATGCCTGGAATCGCCGCGCCATGATTGGGCGCGCTTCCGGTTGCGATCAGCACGTATTTTGCCCTGACGGCTTCGCCATTGGTCAAGCGAAGCGTGTGGGCATCCTCGAGCACGGCGCGGGTCTTGACGATGCGCGCGCCGGATTTTTCGACATTGGTGGTGTAGATGCCCTCCAGACGTGCGATCTCCTTGTCCTTGTTGGCGACCAGCGTCGGCCAGTCGAAGGTCACCGGCGGGATCGACCATCCAAAGCCCGCGGCGTCCTCGATCTCGTGGTGGATGTGCGATCCAATAACGAACAGTTTTTTCGGCACGCAGCCGCGGATCACGCAGGTGCCGCCCATCCGGTACTCTTCGGCGACCATGACCCGCGCGCCGTAGCCCGCGGCGATTCGGGCGGCGCGAACCCCGCCCGAACCTCCTCCGATGACGAACAGATCGACGTCGAACTCAGCCATATTCACCCCGACCGAAATTAGGTTTCCAGGTCAGATTTAAACGTCAGACCTACTTAAACGTTAGACCTGCACTTCAGATTTCCTTGCCGCGTTTGCGCATCTCGGCGCGAAACTGGCTGTTCACCACCTCGGCAAAGTTCTGCGCCCACTGGTTCATATAGGACATGCTGAATTGAATAGCCCGGGGCTCGGTCCAGAGCAGCTTCTGGCCGAGCGTCGACTTGTAGAATGTAACCAGGTCTTTCAACTCCTGCTCGGAAAACTCGTTGGCATAGATCTTGGCCATTCCCTCGCCGATCTCCTTCTCACGGCCGGCAAGGCTCTGGGCGACGATCACGGCAACTTCATTGAGATCTTTTTGGTAGTTGAGGTTGTTCTGCAGCAAAACTTCCTTGGTTTGCTGGACCAGGTTGGGAACGGCGCTCGCATACATCGCGCTCGCATTCTTCATCGTCAGAATTTCCTTGGCCGCCGCAATGGCTGCCGGCGACGCCTGCTTGAGCGGAGGCGCGGCCGGCTGCTGCGCCCCGGCGGGAGCGCCGGCCAGAGCCAGTCCGAGCGCAAGGCCCGCGGCCGACAAAATTCTTGAAAGGCTCTTCATTCCGATTCTCCTAAGGTTACGGCGTTACCGCCGTTCGACAACACGAATTCCCTGCGAGCCTGCCAGCATCGCCGTGCTGGCCAGACCGATGAACAGCCCATGCTCGACAACGCCCGGTATCGCGTCCAGCAGTCGCGCCAGGCACGGAGCATCGTTTATTCGTTCGAGATGGGCGTCGACAATCCAGTGGCCGCCATCGGTGACAAAAACGTGGCCGTCCCTGCCCTTTCGGACCACCATTTGCCCGGAAACGCCGCTTTCCGCAAATACCCGGCCCATGGCGCGCTGCGTCGCCGCGAGGCCGAATGGGATCACCTCTATCGGCAACGGAAACCGGCCGAGTACCTCGACCCATTTGGAATCGTCGGCGATCACGATCATGCGATCAGACGCCGCGGCGACGATCTTTTCGCGTAGCAGCGCGCCGCCGCCGCCCTTGATGACATTAAGCGCGGGATCGATTTCGTCGGCGCCATCGACCGTCAGATCGAGCCGGTCGATGTCATCCAGCGTGGTCAGCGGAATGCCGCAACGCGCGGCGTCGGCGCGTGTGGTTTCCGATGTCGGCACGCCGATGATGTTCAGCCCCGCGCTGACCCGCTCGCCGAGAAGCTCGACAAAATGTTTCGCGGTCGAACCGGTGCCGAGGCCCAGCTTCATTCCGTCGCGCACATGTTCGAGCGCACGGGCCGCCGCTTGCCGTTTCAATCCGTCCATATTCACGTGCAACGATGCCTTTAGGATGGGGGGCCGGTCGTGCGACCGGCGGTGTCTGGCGGGGGCATATCTAGCGTCGTTTTGCGGGGAGGAACAGCGCTATACGTCGACTTGGACGCTGATTTGGCCGCAATTGACGACCTTTGCCTGGAGTCTTTTCCGTTTAGATGGCGGCAAAGCCGCCCCTCCACCACTTGCACGATGGCGCCAGTACCGATAGCGGTTCGTGATGATCTCTTCCCGCACTGTTGTATTCGATCTGGACGGCACGCTTGTGGATACGGCGCCCGATCTGATCAACGCGCTCAATCATGTTCTCAACCGCGAGGGCCTGCCGCCGGTGCCGCTGCATTCCGCGCGCAACATGATCGGCGCGGGCGCGCGCCGGCTGATCGAACGCGGCCTGGAGCTGGAGGGCCGCTCCGTCGGCCTCGAAGACATCAACCGGCTCACCAGCGATTTCATCGAATACTATGCCGCTCACATCGCCGATGCTTCGCGCCCCTTCGATGGCCTGGAAAGCGCGCTCGACGATCTCGAGGGCCGCGGATATCGCTTTGCGGTTTGCACCAACAAGCTCGAGTGGTTGTCGAAGCTTCTGCTCGATCAGCTCGGATTGAGTTCGCGATTTTCCGCGATTTGCGGCGCAGACACCTTCGGCGTTTCGAAGCCTGACCCGGCGATCCTGCAGCAGACGATCGCGCGCGCGGGCGGGCAGCTGTCATCCACCATCATGGTAGGCGATGCCGGTCCGGATATCGGCGTCGCCCGTCGCGCCGGAGTTCCGGTGATCGGCGTTGAATTCGGATATACCGACGTTCCGATCGCCGACCTCAAACCGGATCTCCTGATCGGTCACATGAGAGATTTGCCGACCGCGGTCGAAAGCTTGATGTCCACGAGAACTTCAACGTAAGATATTGATTAAATCACCATATTAATTTCGCTAGGCCCGAGAATTAACCATTAATTAACTATCCCGGCCCGCACGGTTGCACCGCTGTAGTGACACTCCTATGCTCGCTATGGGAGCTGGTGGCGGGCTTATGCACGCCATGGGAATTGTGGCGGCTGGCCGCACAAGAGTGGCGGATCGATCATGCGTCGTGTCATCGCGATTGCAATTGCGGGATACAGCCTGGCCGGCTGCTCCTCTCTTTCCTGGGATGCCTTCAAGGCGACGCCGCCAACCGTGCAGGTTCAGCTCGAGTCGGTGCCGCCAGGCGCCGATGCCCGGACGTCGCTGGGGCCGGGTTGCAAGACACCCTGCTCTGTCGCTGTATCCGCCCCTGACAGCGGTTTCTCGGTCACCTACACGCTGAACAAGTTTCAGCCGGCGACCATCCCGGTGCAGGTCACTCGCATCCCCGGCGATTTTTCGTCTCCCCCCTCGACGACGATCGATCCCAATCCGGTTGTCGCGGAACTTCAGCCGGCTGGCCCACCGCCGAGGGCAGCCGCCAAGAAGAAAATGCTGGTTGCGAAGAAGCCAAAACCGCCCAAGGACACGGCGTCCGCTCCCGCCGGATCGGCAATCCCGCAACCTGCGCAAGCCGCCCCACCCCCCACCCGATGATGGCTTGCACTGCACCCAAAAAGGTGCCGATTGTATGCGCATCGCATCATGCATAGATTGTGATTGCGGAAGTCCGGGCCGTATCCATCATGGCGGCTGCCGCAGTAACAAGGCGTATTGAATGACCGGACCAGCATTGAGCCCTTCCGCATCGCTGTCGCATCCGATGACCGACCCGTTCGGCCGGACCATCAGCTATTTGCGGGTATCGGTCACGGATCGCTGCGATCTGCGCTGCTTTTATTGCATGTCCGAAGACATGACATTTCTGCCCAAAGCCGATTTGCTGACGCTTGAAGAACTCGACCGGCTTTGTTCGGCGTTCATCGCCAAGGGGGTGCGAAAGTTGCGGCTTACCGGCGGCGAGCCGCTGGTCCGGCGCAACGTGATGTCGCTGGTGCGCTCGCTGTCGCGCCACCTCGATACCGGTGCGCTCAATGAACTGACGTTGACGACCAATGGCTCGCAGCTGGCGCGTTTTGCCGGCGAATTGCGGGACTGCGGGGTGCGCCGCATCAACGTATCGCTGGATACGCTTGACCCGGCGAAGTTCCGGGCCATCACCCGCTGGGGCGATCTCGACAAGGTTCTGGCCGGCATCGAGGCGGCGCGATCGGCGGGCCTCGCCGTCAAGATCAACGCCGTCGCGCTGAAGAATCTGAACGAGGACGAAATCCCTTCGCTGATGGAATGGGCGCACGGCAAGGGCATGGCGCTGACGCTGATCGAGGTCATGCCGATGGGCGACATCGGCGAAGGACGTATCGACCAATATGTACCGCTGTCGCTGCTTCGCGCGCGTCTCGCCAAACAATACACCCTGACCGACCTTGGCGATGATACCGGCGGCCCGGCCCGTTACGCATCCGTCAGCGAGACCGGGGGCAAGCTCGGCTTCATCACGCCGATGACCCATAATTTCTGCGAGTCCTGCAATCGGGTGCGGATCACCTGTACCGGCACGCTGCATACCTGCCTCGGCCACGAGGATGCCTCCGATTTGCGCAAACCGCTGCGGGCTTCCGCCGACGATGACCTGCTCGCCACCGCGATCGACCGCGCCATCGGCCTAAAGCCCAAGGGCCACGACTTCATCATCGATCGCCGGCACAACCGCCCGAGCGTCAGCCGGCATATGAGCGTCACCGGCGGCTGAGGTTGCGCTGCTCCGGCGATGGTTCTCAGCTGAGCTAAATTCCCCCACAATATCAACAAACTTCCAATTGACGGCGGCTCCGCGCGCTGGAATGCTGCGGCGGCTTCATGCTAGCGCGGCTGGATAAGCCGCTGCGTCCGATGGGCGTGGTCAAGACGGCAGAGGCGCAATCGGGGGAGGACTACGTTGCAATCGCTTCTAAACGTGAGCCGTGGAATCGATGCCTTCACAAGGTGGGTGGGCAAGCGCCTGGCCTGGCTGATTTTGGTCGCCGTGGTGGTGTCCGCTCTCAACGCCATCGTGCGCAAGAGCTTCGACACCTCTTCCAATTCCTGGCTCGAGCTTCAATGGGTGCTGTTCAGCATCGTCTTTCTGCTGTGCTCGTCCTGGACCCTTCTCGACAACGAGCACATCCGGATTGACATCGTCAACAACATGCTGCCGAAGCAGGTGCGCGACAGCATCGACGTCATCGGTCATGCGTTTTTTCTGATCCCGCTCACTTTCGTCATGATCATAACGGGCGGGCCGTTCTTTATGCGCTCGGTCGAGATCAACGAGCAATCGGGCAACGCGGGAGGCTTGCCGCAATGGCCGGCCAAGTCGCTGATCATCATCGGATTCACCATGCTGTTGGTGCAGGGCGTATCCGAACTGATCAAGCGCATTGCGGTGATGCGCGGCCTGATTCCGGATCCGCACGCGTCGCAAGTGAATGCTCTAGAGGCCGAGATCGAACATCTCGTCGAGGCGATCAAAAAAGACTGATCGCGGACGCGGTCGCAGAGGGATTCTGGATGTCAGCTTTTCTTATCGCCAATATGGCGCCGATCATGTTCGCGTCGCTGGTCGTTGTCCTGTTGCTCGGTTACCCCGCAGCATTCTCGCTTGGCGCGGTCGGACTGATTTATGCCTTCGTCGGCATTCAGCTCGGAGAGTTCCGGCCCGACTTCCTGCAGGCGCTTCCCGAACGCGTCTATGGCGTGATGAACAACGATACGCTGCTCGCGATTCCGTTCTTTACGTTTATGGGACTGGTGCTCGAACGATCCGGCATGGCCGAGGACCTGCTCGACACCATCGGGCAGCTGTTCGGCACCATCAAGGGTGGCCTTGCCTACGCCGTGGTGTTCGTCGGCGCGTTGCTCGCCGCCACCACCGGCGTGGTGGCGGCTTCCGTGATTTCGATGGGCCTGATCTCGCTGCCGATCATGCTGCGCTACGGATACGACCGGCGCATGGCTTCCGGCATTATCGCAGCCTCCGGCACGCTGGCGCAGATCATTCCACCCTCGCTGGTTCTGATCGTGATGGCCGACCAGCTCGGCAAGTCGGTCGGCGACATGTATGAGGGCGCCTTCGTTCCGGGTTTGGTGCTTGCGGGCCTCTATGCCTTGTATGCGTTTTTCGTCACGCTGATATTTCCAAAGGCGGCCCCGGGTCTGCCGCCTGACGCGATCGGTTTTCGCGAGAAGGACGGCAGCCGCGGATTGTGGTCGCTGCTGGCGCTTTTCATTGCCAGCTGTTTCTTCGGCTGGTTCATGATGCGGAACTCCGCGACGCACGGCGCCGATTTCGTTGTGCTCAGCATGTTCTTCGGCATCCTGTTCGCGTTCTTCGTCGCCGTTCTGAACTGGATCATCGACAAGCTCACGGGATTTCGCTTTCTGTCCGCGATGGCGCAGCAGACCACCTTTGTGATGGTGCCGCCGCTGTTTCTGATCTTCCTGGTGCTGGGCACGATCTTCATCGGCCTCGCGACGCCGACCGAGGGTGGCGCGATGGGCGCCGCCGGCGCGATCATTCTCGGCGCCGCCAAGCGCCGGCTGACCTGGGATCTGATCCGGCAGGCCACCGAATCGACGGCGAAGCTATCCGCCTTCGTGGTGTTCATTCTGGTCGGCGCGCGCGTTTTCTCGCTGACCTTTTATGGCGTGAACGGTCACGTCTGGGTCGAACACCTGCTGACCTCCCTGCCCGGCGGCCAGATCGGCTTTCTCATTTTCGTCAACGCCTTTGTGTTCGTGCTCGCCTTCTTCCTCGATTTCTTCGAATTGGCCTTCATCGTCATCCCGCTGCTTGGGCCTGCAGCCGAAAAGCTTGGCATCGACCTGATCTGGTTCGGGGTCATCCTCGGCGTCAACATGCAGACCTCGTTCATGCATCCGCCGTTCGGGTTTGCACTATTCTACCTGCGTTCGGTGGCGCCGAAGGAATCCTACATCGACCGCGTCACCGGCAAGCGCATGGATCCGGTCACGACAGGCCAGATCTATTGGGGCGCGGTGCCGTTCGTGGTCATCCAGGTGGTCATGGTGCTGCTGGTGATCATGTTCCCGGCGATGGTGATGCATTACAAAGGCGCCGCGTCGACAATCGATCCCAACACGATCAAGATCGATATTCCGCAGATCGAACTTCCGCCGCTCGATTTCGGCCCACCGGCGAAGCAATAATCAATTCGGTTTCCGCAACCGAAAAAACCCCGGAGCATTCGCTCCGGGGTTTCTATTTTCCATCTCGATTTATTTAGCTCTGTGAGTGGCGCGCCATGAAGTTATCGTAACCGACTTCCGCGACCTGGAACCATTGATAGCCGTTGTTCGAAAATGTGGTCAGCGATTCATAGACCTTCTTGAAATCCGCATTGGTCGCCGAGACTTCGTTGTGCAATTCCTTCGCCGCCTTGAAGGAAGCTTCCATAACGGGCGCCGGGAAGGCATGCAGCTTGGCGCCGTTGGCGAGCAATCGGCGCAGAGCCTGAGGGTTGGCCTGATCGTACTTCGCCATCATCCAGTTGTTGGCATAGTGACCGGCCTGTTCGAGAATGCTCTGATAGTATTTCGGCAGCGCATTCCATTTATCGAGATTGACGAAGGACAGCAGCATCGGCCCGCCTTCCCACCATCCGGGATAGTAATAATGAGGGGCGACCTTGTAGAAACCGAGCTTCTCGTCGTCGTAAGGACCAACCCATTCCGCGCCGTCGATGGTGCCTTTCTCAAGCGCAGGATAGATGTCGCCGCCGGCAATCTGCTGTGGTACCGCGCCCATCTTCTGGAGCACGCGCCCGGCGAAGCCACCGATGCGGAATTTGAGACCCTTGAGGTCGTCAACGCTGGTGATCTCCTTGCGGAACCAGCCGCCCATCTGGCATCCGGTGTTGCCCGCGAGCAGCGACACGACGTTATATTTCTTGTAAAATTCGTTGAGAACTTCCCTGCCGCCGCCAAGCATGTACCAGGCCTGGTTGATGCGCTGGTTCGGTCCGAATGGCACCGCCGAGCCGAAGGTGAAGGTCGGGTCCTTGCCGAAGTAATAGTACGATGCGGTATGACCGATTTCGCATGTGCCGTTCTGTACCGCATCCAGAACCTGCAGTCCCGGTACGATTTCGCCCCCCGCGAACGTCTGAATTTGAAACTTGTTGTCGGTGGCTTCGGCAACCATCTTGGCCATCATTTCGGCGCCGCCATACAGCGTATCCAGCGACTTCGGCCAGCTGGTCGGCATCCGCCATTTGATCTCCGGCATCGATTGGGCGATCGCAGGTGCCGCCATGGTCGCGGCGCCCGCGACGCCCATTCCGGTGATCTTGATAAAGTCTCGTCGCTTCATTGAGTTATTCCTCCTGTGGGGTGTCGGCCAGCCTTCGTGTCGAGGCTTGGCCACAGCATGGAACATCCGGTTCCGGAACTCCATGGCGAACTGGATATCGCAACGCAAAAGCCCGGCCTTTCGCGGAGTCCGGGCTTGCGATCTACGACTTAAGGAGTATCAGCCGCGGGTGCGCGAACGGATCATGAAGCTGTCGAAGGTATATTCGGCAACCTGCCACCACAGATATTGGTCGGAGCGGTAGGCCTGCATCGCGTCGATCGATTTCTTGAAGTCGGGGTTTTTCGCGGAAATCTCGGCCCACAATTCGTTGGTCGCCTTCAGGCAGGCTTCCAGCACCTCGTTGGTGAAGGGACGAAGCTGCGTGCCGCCGGCGACCAGACGCTTCAATGCCGCCGGGTTCTGCATGTCGTAGCGCGCCGCCATCCAGCTGTTGGCGTTCGCAGCCGCGTTGGTGACGACAGCCTGATAGCTCTTCGGCAGTTCATTCCACTTGTCGAGATTGGCGAAAGCGTGAACCGTCGGACCACCTTCCCAGAAACCGGGATAATAATAATACTTGGCGACCTTCTGGAATCCGAGCTTCTCGTCGTCATACGGCCCGACCCATTCGGCCGCGTCGATGGTGCCCTTCTCGAGCGACGGATAGATGTCGCCGCCCGCGAGCTGTTGCGGCACGACGCCGACCTTCTGCAAGACCTGGCCGGCAATGCCGCCGATGCGAAACTTCAGACCGGAAAGATCGGCGACCGTCTTGATCTCCTTGCGGAACCAGCCGCCCATCTGGGTTCCGGTATTGCCGCAGGGGAAACCGATCACGCCCGACTTCTTGAAGAATTCGTTGCCGATTTCCATGCCGCCGCCCTGATACCACCACGAGTTCTGCTGGCGCGCATTGAGGCCGAACGGCACCGACGCATAGATCGCGAAGGTCGGATCCTTGCCGACGTAATAATA
>WNFF01004651.1_pt1 | contig 11197 bp, 8 predicted proteins | sample 5400441 | NCBI WGS metagenome assembly WNFF01 (sample SAMN13153345, study PRJNA577476) | soil metagenome | isolation source: 120 cm saprolite under Douglas fir tree site 2 hole 3 replicate 1 | place: USA:California | collected 2015-04-18
CTCCACTTTCCAGCGAAACCGAAATGCGGTGTAACCTTCCAAACTCCGCAAGCAGCGGGCTATCCGCCACCCTAGCTTGGAAAGCTTGTATTGATCCCATCTGTACCCGCAGCGCCGCCATCTTCGGGCTAACCGCGTGCTGCGATACGACCGTGAGCAAAATCATCAGGGCCACTAAAAGCGCCGCAGGCGTCGCTAGACTGGCAAACGTTCGTGTCCTCAACAAACGCGCCACCAGAATCGCGATCCCGCACACCACTCCGATCATGTGCATCCACCAAAGCCCGTACCCAACCATCGCTCCAGCCTGGTCCCGGCTCGCCAAAATCCGAAACGCCCCCGGGGCCACCACAAAACTCAGGAACACATCGCTTCCCAGCCACAAGCTCAAACCGAAAAACTCAAGAGTGCGCAGCAAGCCCGTCATGCGAGCACTATACAAGACACCTCATCTTCCGGCCACTGGATTGCTCTCCAACCCACTGTCATGGAATGGCTGCAAACCACGTTTCAACCTGCTTCTAAATAGCAAGTTCAGCACAAAAAACGAACCGGGCCTGCTTGTTCTTCATCGTTGTGGGAGAATGAGAAGGAGTGGTGGGCGACAAAGGACTTGAACCTTTGACCTCTCCCGTGTGAGGGGAGCGCTCTAACCAACTGAGCTAGTCGCCCATTGCCAGTAACCGCGACAGCCGCTACCGCCATCTATTTGTAACAGGAAGGACGCGCGTTTTCAACCGATGTCGACTGCCACCTCCCAAGTCGTCTCTCAACTCCAGCGTTCCATCGCGCGCGCCATTTACGGCAAAGAAGAAGCCATCCAGCTTGCGTTGATCACCTTGCTCGCGCGCGGTCACCTGCTCATCGAAGACGTCCCCGGCGTCGGCAAAACCACTCTCGCACAGGCGCTCGCAAAATCTTTTCATTGCAGCTTTCAGCGCATCCAGTTCACTTCCGACCTGCTCCCCAGCGACGTGCTGGGCGTCAGCGTCTACAATCCCGAGTCGCGTGAATTTGAATTTCGCTCCGGCCCGATTTTCGCGAACGTGGTCCTCGCCGACGAAATCAACCGCACCACGCCGCGCACGCAATCCGCGCTTCTCGAAGCCATGAACGAAGCGCAGGTTACTGTCGATGGCAAGACTCTCCCGTTACCTCAGCCGTTTCTTGTCATCGCCACGCAAAATCCTGTCGAACATCATGGCACCTATCCGCTCCCCGAATCACAGCTCGACCGCTTTCTGATGCGCATCAAGATGGGTTATCCCTCCCACGAAACGGAAAAGGAAATTCTGCGCAAGCGCGCTGGCAATAATTCTCTTGATTCGCTGGATCCTATCGCGGACGTCAGCGATGTGATGGGCATGCAGGACGCCGTCGCGCATGTCAAGGTTGACTCCAGCCTGCACGACTACGCTCTCGAAATCGTCAACCGCACTCGCAAGAGCGAGCAGCTCGCCCTTGGTGTCAGTCCCCGCGGCACACTCATGCTGCAGCGCGCCGCGCAAGCACGCGCCTTCCTTGATGGCCGGGACTATTGCCTCCCTGACGATTTCAAGCAGCTGGCTGTTTCTGTCTTCTCGCACCGCGTCGTCGCCAGCTCGCGCCACGCCTCGCTCCAGAAAAAGTCGGAAACCACGGATTCCGTTCTTCGCGATATCGTGGAATCTGTCCCCGTTCCCTTGTGAGCGTCCTGCCAAGTATCGCGCGACTCTGGGCAAGGGCCGACCGCTCCGCCGTGCGTGCCTTCTTTCTCTCCATCACCGCGCTCGCCGCCGCGCTCCTGCTGGCGCTGTATTCCGGCGCCGCTGCGGAACTAGGCCAGATCGCGCTGGCCACCACTTCGGCAGTCGCCGCGCTGGTCATCGCCGGCTGGGTAGGAGTGACGCTGGTTCCCATCCTGGCGAAGCGCACGCCGCTCCGCTGGATCGGTTACAGCACGCAATTCCGGATCACCTTCCAGGGCTGGATCTACTTCGGCGGGCTCCTTCTTGTCGCACTCGCCGCGCTCAATACCGGCAACAACCTCCTGTTCCTGATTCTTGCGAGCCTTATCGCCCTCCTTTTGATGTCCGGAATCCTTTCTGCCATCACGCTTGCGGGCATCGGATTGCGGCTCGTGCTCCCTGAACATATTTTCGCCGGCCAGCCGGTACGCGCCATGGTCGAGCTCGAAAACGAGAAGCTGACTCTGCCCTCGTTCTCGCTGCGCGTGGAAGCCGCCAAAGCCAAGAATGCTCAGCCCGCAGCGCTGCTCGATACGCCGGTCTACTTTCCTTATCTCCCGAAACATGACCGCGTGCAGCAAACCATTCCCGTGACCTTTCCGCGCCGCGGCACCTATCACCAGGAAGCTTTCCGCGTCGTCACCAGCTTTCCGTTTGGCTTCCTCAGGAAATCCCGCGAGCTGAACTTGAAAACGCAAGCACTCGTCTATCCCTCAGTGGAACCGAGCCCGGAATATCTGGAAATCATGACCGGCTTGCAGGGGGCATTGGAGAGCGTCACCAAAGGCCGCGGTCAAGACCTCTACGCGCTGCGCGATTACCTCCCCACGGATAGTGCACGCCACGTTCACTGGAAAGCTTCCGCGCGTTCCGGTTCATTGATGGTTCGCGAATTCACACGCGAGGATGACTGCCGCATCTTGCTGGTACTCGATCCTCACCTGTCGGAGAAAGAGTTCTCTCAGTTGAAGCAGGGAGTGACTGCAACGAGCGAGCGCTTCGAGCGCACCGTCACAATCTGCGCCAGTCTGGCCTGGCACTTCTACGAAAACAACTCGCTGTTGGAATACCGCAGCGCCGGCGTGGAAACTCCTCTCGCTCCCGCCGTTGAACTCATTTTCACGATTCTCGAGCATCTGGCGATCGCGCAACCTTTGCCCCCCGATCCCGATCAGAAGTTCATGGCCGATCTGGCGGCTTCACCCAATCTTTTCAAGATCATCGTAACCAGCCAGCCCCACGGCTCCGTTCCCGCCTCCGTGTGGAGCTCTTCTTACGTCGTCTTCCTCGAGGATTGCGTCGAGTAAACTAGGACGGCAGGAATAGCTGCCCACCCAGCTGTGCGAGAATGTGGCAGCACCATGTTCAACCGCCGCGAACTCGCCACATTTCGCAATCAACTGCTCGGTTGGTTTCGCCAATTTCAGAGAGACTTGCCGTGGCGCCGCACGAAGGATCCCTATCGCATTTGGCTTTCAGAAATCATGCTGCAGCAGACGCGCGTTGCCGCCGCGATCCCATACTATGAGCGGTTTCTTCGACGATTCCCGGAGGTTCGCTCGCTCGCCACGGCACCCCAGGACGAAGTGCTGCGGCTCTGGTCGGGTCTCGGCTATTACGGCCGCGCGCGCAATCTGCAAAAAGCTGCGCAGCAAATCATCGCGAAACACAAAGGCCGGTTTCCAACACGCCTCGATGATGCCCTCGCGCTGCCCGGCATCGGAAACTACACGGCCGCGGCGATTCTGAGCATTGCGTACGATGAAAAACAAGCCGTTCTCGACGGCAATGTAGCGCGTGTTCTCGCGCGCCTTTGCGCAATTCGCGGAGATATCCGCGAGCCTCGGCGCTGGCAAAAGCTGCAAGAAACCGCGGATACCTTACTCGAACAAAAATCACCCGGCGATTGGAATCAAGCCATGATGGAGCTCGGCGCGACGTTATGCACTCCGAAATCGCCGCAATGCCTGCTCTGCCCCGTCGCGCAATTCTGCGAAGGACGCAGACAGGGCATCGCTGAATCCTTGCCGGGTAAACGCAAAAAACGCGCCACGGTGGAAGTCGCTCTTGCCGCTGCGGTATTTACGGATGGAAAAGGCCAAACTCTGCTGCTTCCGCCGCCGAAAAGTACAAGAGAGAACGCTTCCGCGGATCACGTGCCAACGCTGGTTTCAAGAATGTGGCATTTCCCAACGTTCTCCGTGGCCGGAGCGCCAGGCAAAGACCTCATCGCCTTCCTCCGCAAAGAATTACCGGAAGAGCAAAATCGCAACTGGGAACTCGTGCCGGCCGGCAAAGTACGTCACGCGGTGACCTATCGCGCCATCACCCTTTTGCCCTTTCTCATCGAAGTAAAAAACCTCCCGCGCGTCTCCGGCGCGAAACGGGTCCCACTGACAGACATCTCCAGTCTGCCTGTCTCCAACCTCACCAGGAAAGTCGCCCAGGCCGCTCTGGCCGCTGTCGCTTCCGCCAAGAGCTGAGAGTTATACTTTCGTCCAGCCTCGTTCCTCCCGAACCCCGCAGGTGCTACGATAAAAAAGTCCGGCATGGCCGCCATCCTCTCATCTCCGAGTGCCCCCGCTCTGCCCGCCGAGCGATTCTTCCGCACGTCACTTTCATTGTTGATGCTTACTTCAACGCTCACACTCGTCAGCACGGGAAAGCTTGACATCGTCACCAGCTTCGCAGCCCCGCTTATCGTGCTCTACAAGAGCTTTCGCTGGTGGCACGGGCGCCCCGCCGAGCTTTCACATCGCACCGCAACCTGGTGCGTGGTTGCTTATTTGGTGTTCTTCCCCGTGGATAGCTTTTTTCTCTCGCGGTTGGCGGTAGGAAACTCCGCCAATCCGCCGCTTTTCGCTCTACTTTTAGGGGCAGTACACTTTCTGATTTTCGTCAGCGTGGTGCGTTTCTATAGCGCCGTCACTGACCGTGACGCTTTGTTTCTCTCGATGCTGTCTTTCGCCGGCATTCTTGCAGCCGCCGTTCTAACCGTCGATACGACTTTTCTTGTTCTTTTCTTCATCTTTCTCCTGTTCGGTGTTTCCACATTTGTCGGGATGGAACTTCGCCGCGGAGCGATCGGCGCAGTCTGGCCCATTGTCCATGCGCGCACCGAGCGTGATCGAAAACTAAATCGCGCTCTGAGCCTTTCGGCTCTCAGCGTGGCTGCCGGATCCATCGTTCTCGGTGGCGTGCTGTTTTTCTGCCTCCCGCGCTTCAATGCCGGGTACCTTGGGCGCGCCAGCTTCAATCCCTCGCTCATGTCCGGTTTCACCGAAAGCGTGGAACTCGGTCAAATCGGCGAAATCAAAAAGAATTCCACGGTAGTCATGCGCGTGCAAACCGGCAAGCCGATTGCTTACGAGCGGCTGCGCTGGAGAGGCATCGCGCTTACAACCTTCGACGGCAAACGGTGGACCTCTCCGGAGCAAAACGCGCAAAAATTGGAGCCCGGCGAGGATGGATGGATCCGCACCGCGGATTCGCCGCGGAAAACAGATTCTCTCTATCCCCGCATGATTTACACCGTATATCTGGAACCCGTGGCCACCGACGCCATTTTTGTTCCCGGCAAAGCCATTTCTCTGAAAGGAAATTTTAGCGGCGAGAGCAGGAGTTCGTTCAACGTGGTTCGCCGCCCTTTTATTCTCAGGGATTCCACCGATACCCTGCTGAATCCTTTTCACAACTACGGAGCCATCCGCTATGCTGGTTTTTCGTTGTTACTCCCGATGGACGCAGCGAAATTCCGCGCCGCGCCCACGGAATACCCCAGCAATATCGCCTCGACCTACCTTCAACTTCCTGCTGCGCTGGACCCGCGAATCACCGAGCTTGCGAAGCAGACCACGAAATACGCCCGCACTCCATTCGACAAAGCCCTGGCGATTGAAACTTTCTTGCGCAATCGTTACACCTACACGCTGAATCTCACCGGGAAACCTGGAGACGACCCGCTGGCGCATTTTCTTTTCGAGACGCGCGCGGGCCACTGCGAATATTTTGCGTCGGCAATGACCATCATGCTCCGCACGCTTGGAATTCCCGCACGCGAAGTCAACGGGTTCCTGCCCGGCGAATACAACGAGCTGGGCGGAGATTACATCGTGCGCGCGAGCGATGCGCACAGCTGGGTGGAGGTCCACTTTCCCGGCATGGACTGGCAAGTATTTGATCCCACCCCGGCGAGTCCGGAAAACGAGGCCGACTTCCTGTCACGCATAGGAAAATATGCCGACTGGATGCAGCTCACCTGGAGCGAATGGGTAATCGGGTACGACTTCGCACACCAAGTAACCCTGGCGCAGGATGTGCAGCGGAGCTCGCGCGATATGTCGGAATCGTTGCGCGAGTGGTACGCCCAGCAGTTGAGCAGAGGCAGAAGGTGGATGAAGTCCTGGCAGGACGGGCTTGGGGTGTTGATCTCGCTCACGGTTATCGCGTTCCTGATCTTGCTGCGCTTCGAGGCACTATCCGCAATGCTGGAGCGGCTGTGGTTGTCGTGGCAGCTTCGATCAGCGAAGGCCGCGCGTGCGAATCCACAACTTGCGTCGAGGCTGTACGCGGAACTCTTGCGTTTGCTGGCGCGGCGCGGAATGATTCGAGAAGTGTCGCAGACGCCACTCGAATTCGCAGTGGCAGTGGATTCGCCGAACCTCGCGCCCGCGGTCCGGGAATTCACACAACTCTATACCCACACCCGCTTCGGCGGCGCGCCTTGCGATGCCACGCGCCTTCACCAGCTCCTCGAACAGATTCGCGCTGCGTTGCGTGCGCGCTGAAACGCTTCACACCTCGCCAGATAGGGCGCATTGATGCTGCACCCTACAAATACAACCGCTAACAGCCCATGTTACAATCGAGAATTGCGCAAAGGCTCAAATTCACTGCCTATGACTAAGGTCGGATTCGTCAGCCTGGGATGCCCGAAGAACCTCGTGGACAGCGAGGTGATGATGGGTATTCTTGCGCGCGAAGGCTATGAACTGACGCCGCGCGCGGATGAAGCCGAGGTGCTGGTCGTCAATACGTGCAGTTTTATTGAAGCAGCGCAAAAAGAGTCCGTAGAAGCCATTCTGGAAATGGCGCAACACAAAAAATTCGGCGCGGCAAAAAAACTAATTGTGGCGGGCTGCCTGGTGGAGCGGTTTCGCGCGCAGATTCTCGAGCAAGTGCCGGAAGTGGACGCGGTCGTGGGCACGGGCGAGGTGGAACGCATTATGGAGGCAGTGGAGGGCGACCTTCGCGTGCTTCCAGCGCAGCCGCCGGCTTTTCTGTATCACGACTTGACGCCGCGGATCGTCACCACGCCGAAGCACGCGGCGTACATCAAAATCGCCGAAGGCTGCGATCATCCGTGCACATTTTGCATTATCCCGCAGCTTCGCGGGGCGTTTCGCAGCCGGCGATTCGAATCGGTGGTGCGCGAGGCGGAAAACCTGGCAAGGGCCGGCGCGCGGGAAATCACGCTAATCGGGCAGGATACGACTTCTTACGGCGAAGACCTGGGGTTGCGGGAGGGGCTCGCGCAACTGCTCGAAAAACTAGCGCGGACCGACGATTTGTTGTGGGTGCGATTTCTGTACGCTTATCCGAACCGCGTGACGCAGAAATTGCTGGATACGATTGCAGAGCATCCGCGGCTTGCCAAATACATGGATATGCCGCTGCAGCACGCCAGCCGCAACGTGCTGGCGCGGATGAAACGCGGTTCGAACGGCGATGCGTTCCTGAAACTACTGGAGCGTATTCGCACAACCATTCCCGGCGTTTCGTTGCGCACTTCATTTATCGTGGGATTTCCGGGCGAGACGGAAGCCGATTTCGAGGAACTGTGCGATTTCGTGAAGGCCGCGAAGCTCGATTGGATGGGCGTGTTTGAATACTCCGACGTGGACAACGCGGAAAGCTACGCGCTGGACGGTAAAGTGGATGCGGAGACGATCAGCGAGCGGCGCAACCGGTTGATGGCGATTCAGAAGAAGATTTCGCGAGAAAATTTGCGGGCTAAGTATTTACGCGGGGAGCCGGGCACGACTCGGGAAGACGGAAAAGCGGCAGCGCGGCTGCCGCACTCCAAAAGAGTTTTCACGGCGCTGGTCGAAGGCCCGTCGAAAGACAATTCGCTGGTATGGGAAGCGCGGCTGGAAGGCATGGCTCCGGAAATCGATGGGAAGTTGTATCTTACGGATATTGAATTGCCCAGTGGAGAAATCGCGGAAGCCGGGGACGTTGCTCGCGTGGAAATTACCAAGACGGACGCATACGATCTGATCGGCCGCGTCGCGGAGATTTTGCCGAGAGCTGCGGCAAAGGCCGAGTATAGCACAGTGTCAATACCGCCGGTTCCTCCCATCGAAAAGCTTCACCGCATCGCCACGGGGGCGCCCCTCCGTGTCCTGGGCTGAGCTATACTCTCTTCTCGAAGCGAACGCTTTCTGGACTGTCCGCGATCTCTGTGGTCTGCGCATAAGATTTTCAACACAGAAAACACGGAGTTTGCTAAGAAGAAGAAAAACATGAAGCACAAATTCCCTATTTGTAAGGCTGAGACGGACTCTGCGGTTCACGCGGACTTCCCTTTTTGCAGCGAGCGCTGCCGGAACCGGGATTTGGGCAACTGGGCCAGTGAGAAATATGTGGTCTCCGAACCGGTCTTCGATGAAGAGGACATTGCTGATAATAAGCGGAACACCATGGTCCTTCCTTTAGACGACGCTTTGGAAAGCTCGAATGACCCCGAACACTGACGCCACGCCGGCACCCGCGTCACTGCCCCAGAAACCGCGATTCGCTCTGGCGCTCGCCACGGTCTTGGGCGTCGGCTACATTCCCAAAGCCCCGGGGACGTTTGGCTCGCTGGTGGGAGTCGCGACTGCTTTTCTGTCTTCGGTTTTTTTCCTGCAACCAGGGTCCGTCAGGGCTTTGTTTTCGCTTCACCCCGACTACGAGACGGTTCTAAGAAATGAACTTTTCCCTCTGCCCGGCAGCAACGTTCACAATGCAATGCTCGCCTTGCCCATATTATCTGCGCTGGTCTTGCTACTTGCTCTGGGGGCGATTGGAGTATGGAGCGCCTCGCGAGCCGCGAGTTACGCGGGAATCGAGGATCCCCAATTTGTGGTCATCGATGAAGTGGCGGGACAGCACCTGGCACTGCTGCTCCCACTGATTCCGATTGCGCTGCCGCACTTGACCGCGCACATGGACCTCTCCGTCTTCACGATTTTCTTTGCGCTCAGCCTGGTGAATTGGAAATATCTGTTGCTCGGTTTTATACTTTTTCGGGTGTTCGACATCTGGAAGCCCTGGCCAATTCGGCGCGTGGAAAAACTGCCCGGAGGCTGGGGAATCATGGCCGATGACTGGATGGCGGGCATCTACGCTGCAATTCTGCTGCGCGTGGCGTTACACTTTGGGCTGCTGACGTTTTACATTGGCTGGGTATGAAACTCGGGTTCCGCTCGTCGCCAGAAAAAAACGGCATTCCGCACATTGAGAGGGTTGCGCCCACGGCAGCCATTCCTGGCGGTGAAATGACGATTCATGGACGAGGCTTTGTCTCGCGCGCACAAGCGCGCCCGGTGGTAAGGTTTGGAGAAGCCGAAGCGGGCATTGCGCTTGCCAGCGAGAATCGCCTGGTAGCGCGGGTTCCGGAGGGAGCGAACGGCGGAGAGGTGCGGGTAGCCACGGGCGAGCACGAAAGCCCCCCGCATCCGGTGCACATCGGACTGCAAATCGCGGACAACCTTCATCCCGTAGCGAATCCCGCGGTCGATTTGGAAGGCAATATTTACGTTACGTTTTCCGGCCCGCGCGGCCAACGCGTTCCTGTCTCTCTCTATAAAATCACCGCGAACTATAGCGTGAAGCCCTTTATCACTTCGCTGGTGAATCCGAGCGGGCTGGCGCTCGATCGCATGGGCAATCTTTTCGTTTCTTGCCGCAACGACGGCACGATTCATCGCATCACGCCCGAGGGCCGCGCCGAGCAGTGGGTGGAAGGCATGGGCATCGCCACGGGCCTCGCGTTTGATCGCAACGGGAATCTGTACGTGGGCGACCGCAGTGGGACGGTTTTCAAAATCAGCCCGAGCCGCGAGATTTTTGTATTCGCCACGCTTGAGCCTTCCGTAGCCGCGTATCACCTGGCGTTTCATCCCAGCGGCGATTTGTACGTTTCCGGGCCGACGACTTCCAGCTTTGACCGCATCCACCGCATCACGCAGGGCGGCGAGGTGAGCGTTTTCTTCCGCGGCCTTGGCCGGCCGCAGGGCATTGCTTTGGATCGCGACGGAAATCTTTATGTGGCGGCTTCTTACGCCGGGCGGCGTGGAATTGTGCGGATTACGCCGCAGGCGCAAGCCGAAGTGGTCCTCAGCGGCTCTAGCATCGTGGGCATGGCCCTCCAGCCTTCCGGGCGCGCGATTCTTGCTACATCTGAAAATAACCCGCCAGCGGGCGCACTCTTCACGCTCGACTGGGATGTTCGCGGCTTGCCTTTGGCCGGATAAATGAACAAATGAAAGCGGAAATCATTGCGGTTGGTTCGGAACTGCTGACTCCGGACCGCACGGATACCAACTCGCTCTTTCTGACCGAAGAGCTGAACAAGCTTGGCATCGAAGTGGTGCGCAAATCGATTGTCGGGGACAACCGCGACTATTTGAGCATGACGATCAAGGAAGCGTTGGAGCGCGTCGAGTTGGTGATCGCGTCGGGCGGGCTGGGTCCTACGGAAGATGACTTGACGCGCGAAACCGTTGCGGACCTTCTCGGCCGCAAGCTACACCTGAATAATGAAATTCTCCGCTACATCGAAGGGCGCTTCCGGCAGCTCGGCCGGGAGATGCCTGCGGTAAATGCTCGCCAGGCGATGGTGCCGGAAGGCGCGGAGGTGCTGGAGAATCCGCGCGGCTCGGCGCCGGGGCTGTGGATTGAAGATGCCGGGCATTTCATCGCGCTGTTGCCCGGGCCGCCACGCGAATTGAAGCCCATGTACCTGGAGCAAGTTTTGCCGCGGCTGCAGCGGCGCAGCTCGAACGTTCGAATGTTCCACCGGGAATTGCGCGTGGCGGGCATGGGTGAATCGGGCGTCGAGCAGCGCATTAGACCCATTTACACGCGCTATGCCGACGTGAACACAACGATTCTCGCGGCGCCAGGCGAGATTCAAATTCACTTGCGGATGTGGACCGGCGACGCGGGGCACGCGCAAAAAACGCTGGACGAAATCGTGCAGGGTTTCGAAATCGCGCTGGCCGACCGCATCTTCTCGCAGGACGGTTCTTCTATGGAGGAAGTGGTAGCAGGCCTGCTGACCAGGAACAACTCGACGATTTCCGCAGCGGAAAGCTGCACCGGCGGATTGCTCGCGCAGAGGCTGACGAGCATCGCTGGCAGTTCCTCGTATTTTTTGGGTGGCGTGGTGAGCTACAGTAACGAGCTGAAAACGGCGTGGGCGA
>WNFF01004655.1_pt1 | contig 11193 bp, 7 predicted proteins | sample 5400441 | NCBI WGS metagenome assembly WNFF01 (sample SAMN13153345, study PRJNA577476) | soil metagenome | isolation source: 120 cm saprolite under Douglas fir tree site 2 hole 3 replicate 1 | place: USA:California | collected 2015-04-18
CCTACACGCTCTTCAGCAGCCGCAACAAATCCGCCGTCAGCGCCGCAAACGGCGCGCGCGCCACCGAACTCTTCGGGTGTATGACAATGTCCCATCCTGCGGGTATCTCCAGCCGGTGGCAGCGCACGACCTCGCGCAGACGCCTCCGGATACGATTGCGCACTACCGCGCCGCCCAGGGCTTTCTTGATGCTGAAGCCAAAACGGCTCTGCGGCAGTTCGTTGGCGCGGAAGAAAACTGTGAAGTGGGAACTCGAGCGGCGCTTTCCGGCGCGGTAGACAGCATCAAATTCTCCGCGCCGCACCAGCCGCGCTTCGCGCGGAAACAGATTCCCGTGCCCGCTCGAACTGGCCGTGGGCAACGGACTCCCCGAATTATTCGGGGGTGAGCCGATGGCGTCCCTTCTTGCGGCGCGCCGCCAGCACCTTGCGGCCACCCTTCGTCTTCATGCGTACGCGGAAGCCGTGCGTCTTGGCGCGTCGGCGTTTGCGCGGTTGAAATGTGCGCTTTGGCAAAACAATCCCCCTTTGTAGTACGCGATCGCGGGGCAGTCTCTTTCACCCGCAACGGCAGAACAGCCCACTAGCCTCTTCATCGGCTGGTCCCGAATTTAGTAGTGTATTCGACCCTTGCGCGCAGGGTCAAGAAACGATGAGCGACTCCAATCGCTTGCCGGGCTAACTGAGCTTCACTTCGGGCAAGCTTTTTCTCGCGCCGGTATCCCTCGTACGCGCCGAGACATGCAGCGGCGTGTGAGCGAGTCTATCTTGGCGTGGCGTCATTTCAGGATGAAAGGTCGGAATACCTGCGCTTTTGGGGTGCCGCGCCGTTCGGTCTTAACGGTATGTGTCGCGGAGCGTCGCAAGATCAGGTTTGGGTGTCAAAATGCCGACAGCTCTCCAGGAGCGAATCAAAGCGCCTGACATAGAGCCTGGGTAATCTCAATCTCTAGCACCGACACTGTTCTTGTTTTCCGGCCCATCCAATAGACTTTGATGAAAATCCAAATTGGTACGCCAAGTGCTCCTTCACCTGCATGCTTCTTCGAGTGCAAATCTCGCATCAACATCAAAGGGAACGGGCTGCCAGAACCGCATTTTGCTTGAATTAAACGGCACAGGAGATCCCAGTGACAAACCTCACCCGCAGATCATTCGTAGGGCAGGCAACAGCCGGGCTTGCCGCATTGGGTGCATTGGCATCCAGCGCGAATTCGCAATTGGTTTACACACGATCGGAGTGGAAAATTGCTGAGTTCGATCAATTGGTTAAGAACCCTGCTCGCGTGAAGCAGGTTTTTGACGAAAACCAGATTGGCGGCGGCAAGTTCTTGAACAATATCAAGAACTCCCTGAACGGCCTCCACTTTGGTTTCAACATTCCGACGGACCAGATCAAAATCATAGCCGCTATGCACGGTTCCGCGAACGTGCTTAATTTCGATGACTACGCTTGGCAAAAATATCGCATCGGAGAATGGCTGAAGGTGGAGGACCCCAGGACCGGGCAGCCCGCCGTGCGTAATCCGTTTTTTGCAAGCAAGGCAGCGCCGGAGTTGCATTACGCCACGCAAGATCCCAACGACGAGAAATCGCTGTTCCAGGACACCAGTATTCAGGCGTTACAACTGAGGGGAGTTCAGTTTCTGTGCTGTCATACCGCGACGGAAGAGCAGTCTCGCATGCTGATCAAGCAATTTGCTCTTTCCCAGCAGCCCGAGGAAATTGTGAAGGACTTGTTGGGGCACACCGTACCCGGCGTACTCGTCGTCGCTTCCATGGTTTCGGCCATCGCGTTGCTCCAAAGCGAAGGCCACTATTCCTACATCACCGTCTAAGTCATCTCGGAAAGGATGCATAGGGCGCGTCGCGGCGGCATAAATCGCTGGGGCGATTCGAGTGCCAGCGCGCCGGGTGCCCCCGAATTCCAACTGGGATAGCTGTTGTCGAAAATGTTACCTGTCCGGAAGTCGTGAATCGAACGTACTATTGGAAACGGCGGGGTCTTCCAGGCAAACTATTCTGAGGTTATAGTTCTGTCGTTTGCGATTACGTGGGAGGGTGTGATGGGTAAATTCTCTCGTAGTTGGCAGCTCGTCAAGCAGAGCTTCGCCATTCTTCGTTCCGACAAGCAATTGATGCTCTTTCCGGTTCTCTCGGCTGTTTCTTGTTTTGTAGTCACGGCCGTTATTGCCACTGGCGGCGCGTTCCTGATGCTGCCGGCCAGGGCCGCGGCCCTCGCTGCCGGCGAACGGTTCAATCCGAACCAGTCGCCGATGTTCCTGCTTGGCATGTTCACCTTGTACGTTGTGAACTATTTCGTGATCGTGTTCTTCAACGTCGCCCTCGTCGGCGTCGCCAATAGCCGCTTGATGGGCGGCACGTGGACGTTCCGCGACGGCATCGAGCTGGCCTGGGAGCGCAAGGGCACCATTCTTCAATGGGCACTCGTCGCCGCCACCGTCGGCGTCATCCTGCGCACTTTGGAAGAACGCTTGGGCTTGATCGGCCGTTTGATCATGCGAATCATTGGCGTCGTCTGGACGCTGGCGTGCTACTTCGTGGTTCCCGTGCTGGCCTTCGAAGACCTTACGCCCATCCAAGCCATAAAGCGCTCCTCCAAGCTCTTCCGCGATACTTGGGGAGAAAAGGTCATCGGTGGCTTCAGCCTCAGCCTCGTTTCTATCGTTCTCATGCTGCCCGGGATCGGCCTGGTGATCGCCGCCTCGTTTCTTGCCGGGATCAACGGGCTGCTCGTCGGCTCGGTTTTAATGGTTGTTTATTTCCTCTTGCTCTCGGTTTTTATGTCCGCGGTAGGGGGCGTGTTCAACGCAGCGCTCTATCGTTACGCCTGCTTCAAGCAGGTGCCGCCGGCCTTCTCCCATGAGCTGATCGCCTCAGCCTGGGCGCCGAGGAGCTAACGATCATTACAGCGGGGCGGGCTGTTAAGTCCGCCCCGTGCAACATTCCCCTTACAGTTTTATTGATCGCTTTCGGCCCTCCGGAGCACCCACATCCCCTGCGTGAAGACGCCCTTTTCAACGTACACTATCTACTGGGCCGGCCCGCTGTAACGCAAGACGCCTTCAGCGCGTCCTAAATTACAATCGAGTGTTGGCCTCCTCTTTATGAGCCGGCTTGTTCGTCAGGTACACAGAATAGTCTGTGTCTATCTTCTCCTTTGCTGCGCTGGGGCTTTCGTAGCCCCCGCGCAGGAATTTCGCGGCGCACTCCGCGGCATCGTCCAGGACGCAGGTGGTGGCCGAGTCCCCGCCGCGAAAATCATCGTCCGGGCGGCCGAGTCCCCGCTCCAGCGGGAAGCCTCCAGCGACTCGCGTGGCGAATTCCGGATCGACAATTTGCTGCCCGGCGTCTATCGCGTGAAAGTACAGGCCAGCGGATTTGCGGAAGCCAATTCGAACTTGAAAATCACCGCCAGTTCGGTGCAGGTAATCACCGTTACCTTGAAACCGCAAGCCGTGCAGCAGACCATAACGCTGGATCTCGACGGGCCAGGCTCCATTACCACCCAACCCGTCGATACTTCCAGTGCCGCGCACCAGACCATCATCACTTCTCATGATCTCGACAGCATTCCTCTTGCCGCTCGCAGCTTTGCCAACATCGCTTACCTGGCTCCGGGAACCGAACCGCTCGAGCCCTCGGATCCCACCAAGGCGCGCATCACGGCGGTGTCCACAGGCGGAAGCTCAGGTTTGAATAACGACCTGACTGTGGACGGCGCCGATAATACCGATGACTGGATCGGCGGATTCCTGCAGAACTTCTCACCCGAGGCTATCGAGGAGTTTGCTATGCGCACGGCGCAGGAAGACGCCGACACCGGACGCACCACCGCTTCCTCCGTCGTCATCACCACGAAGAGTGGCACGAACTTCTGGCACGGCTCAGCAGGCATCTACGGTCGGGCAGCGGATCTCAACGCAAGATTCCCGATTGACAACCCGGCCCCCGATCCCAAACAACCCTTCTCGCGGCAAAATTACCTGGCAACACTCGGCGGGCCCGTCGTGAGGGATAAATTGTGGTTTTTCTCTTCTTTCGAATTCGTCCACGAAAACGCCAGCATCGCCTATAGCTCGGCCAGCCAGGCCGAATTCAACGCCCTCGCCCAGCTCGCCGCCGCAGGCCTGCTCCACGACAGCAGCAGTGGCACCACCGTCAACCAAATTAATGTGCCGAAAAATGTCCCGGTCCCGTTTCGTGACTATCTCGCGAACGCGCGTCTGGATTGGGCTCAGTCGGATAAATCACGCTGGTTTCTTCGGGCTTCCACGGACAGTTACCTCACGCGCAACGCCATGGTGCAGCAAGCCGCGCTCCCTTCCACTGGCGCGACTTCGCACAATAATTACTTCAACCTGGTTGTGGGCGACCAGTACGCATTTAATCCCTACTGGGTTGGCTCCTTCGTTTTCAACGCCAGCGGCCTTCACCTCACCGCCGCGCGCAATTCGAATCTCGGCTTCGCGCTCGAATTTCCGTTCACGTCAACGCGCAGCACCATCTCCGGCCTCGAAACCTTCGGCGACAATCAATTCGTCACTCCCATCACCGCTTTTCCTGTTTTGCGCAACCAGGAAAAATATCAGTTTCGCTACGACATCACCCATGCCGTTGGCCGCCACGCAACGCGATTCGGCGTCAATTTCATCCACGAGCCGGTAATGAGCGGCGCTCTCGCCGCTGGCGCCGAAACAATTCTTTCATACCGCAATGATCCGAGCTTCTACGCCGCAAATCCTTCGCAGTTTTATTTCAGTATGAACTGCCTCCCTCCCGTGCCCGCCGATGTCAATTGTTCCGCCACGCCGGCCGGGGATGGCAGCTTCTCGCAAAACGTGCAGCGCCTGGGAATTTACGCGCAGGATTCCTGGCGCGTCACGCCCCGCCTGACGGTCAACTACGGCCTGCGCTACGACACCACTTTCGGGCTCTTCGTCGCCTCCGGCCATAACCAGGGCGTGAATCCCGCCCTCGCCGGCAATGGAGTCGTCTCGGGCATCCCTCACGATTACCGCAAAGCCTTCGCGCCGCGCCTCGGCGTCGCCTACGGCCTCGGCCAGTCCGGCAACACGGTTTTGCGGAGTGGCGTCGGTTTGTATTTTAACGACCTCGCGCAAAACGGCTGGGTCCGGGCCTTCACCGCAGTGAACAACTTCAACCTCTTGCACGCCGGTGGCCCGCCCTCGTTGATCGATTCGAATTACCACACGCCGTACGCGCTGCATGCCACCGCCGGCGTTCAACACGCCTTCAACGCCAACTGGATTCTGAGCGCGGACTACACTCTCGAAACCGGCATGCACGGCTACCGCCGCTACGATTTTCCAAACGTTTCCGTATTTCGCACCGACAACCGTTCCAGTTACAACGCTCTTGCGCTGCATCTTCAGGGCAACGTCTCGCGCCGCTTGAATCTAGTCGCTAACTACACTCTCGCCAGCGCAAAAACCTGGGGATGCCAGATCGGTGAGCTCTTCGATTATGTCAATGGCGTCTGCGATCCCTTCAACGCCTTCGCCCCGGGCGATTATGGCCCCTCGGGAGAAGACGTGCGGCACCGCCTCGTGCTAGCGGGAACCATTCACGCCCCAGCGGGATTCGATGTGACATTTCTCTCGCAGGCGGAGAGCGCGCGGCCCTTCACTTTGACGACCCCGGTCGGCAATCGCGTCGTCATCAATGGCGTGAAGTCCACTCTCGACCAATTCCGCGGCACGCCTTACATTCAAACCGATTTGCGCGTCAGCCGCCCCATCAAATTCCACGAGCGCTGGTCGCTCGCGCCCTTCATCGAATTTTTCAACCTCTTCAATCGCAGCAATCCCGGCAACAACTACGTCGGCAATATCAGCGCGCTGCCCATTCCCGTGAACAACCTCGCGAACGTCACCGCACTGTGCCCTACTCCGGCCTGCTCTGTGCCGGTCACTAGCGACAAGCAATTACTCGTGCCCGCCGGCGCCCTCGGTGACTTTTTCGGCCCGGGCACCACCGTCGGCATCCCCTTCGCCGCCCAACTCGGCCTCAAGCTCTCGTTCTGACCCGATTTTTTCTTGGAGTGCCCTCGTTTGACCGCCGCGACCCTTCAACCTGATATGCTTCATTTCCACCGTGATGGATGCTGATCGTTACCATGACTGACAATCGCAATCCCGAAGCCGCTCGGACCTATCACGAGGTCACCAAACATTCCTACACCAGCGTCCGCACCAACCCCCATTTCATGGACTGGTCCATTCAGCCTCTGCCTTTCAAGATCTATCCGACCCTCGATCCCATGCGCTTGCCCGATGAAGTCCGCCAAACCGGCGTCGCCGCCCTCTCCGCCATCGCCGAGAGCGTCCCCGCCAACACCAACGCTTCACCTGATCTGGAAGCGGTAGCCCAGCTCCTCTACCTCTCTGCGGGAATAACTCGCAAAAGGAAATATCCCGGCGGCGAACTCTACTTTCGCGCCGCAGCCTGCACCGGCGCGCTCTATGAAGTCGAGCTTTATCTCGTTTCCTGTGATCTCGCCAACTTGCAGGCCGGCGTCTATCACTTCGCTCCCGCCGAATTTGGCCTGCGCCGCCTGCGCGCTGGAGATTTTCGCCGTGTCCTGCTCGAAGCCACCGGCGGCGAACCCGCCATCGCCCACGCACCGCTCACCATCGTTTGCACCTGCACCTACTGGCGCAACGCCTGGAAATATCAGGCCCGCACTTATCGCCATTTCGGCTGGGACAATGGCACTCTCCTGGCCAATATGCTCGCCGTCGCCACTGCCCTTGGTCTGCCTGCCCGCGTGGTCTGCGGCTTCGTCGACGCCAGCGTCAATCGCCTCCTGGATGTCGATCCCGAGCGCGAAGTGGCCTTCTCCCTCGTAGCCCTCGGCCACGCCGCGGCTCTCCCGCCGCCATCTCCCGCGGAAATTTCACCTCTTGGCCTCGAAACCGTTCCGCTCTCTCAACGCGAAGTGGACTATCCACTCATGCGGGAAATGCACGCCGCCTCTTCGCTCGATTCCTCCGAGGAAGTGGAATCGTGGCGCGGTCAAACTCCAGTTACAAACTTTCGTCCGCCCACCGGACCAATCCTTCAGCTCCAACCTTTGTCCGATGCCGAAATGCCGCGCGATCCCATCGAGCAAGTCATCCAGCGCCGTGGTTCCACGCGCAAATTTGCCCGCAGCCCGATCACCCTGCCGCAGCTTTCGACCATCCTGGACCGCGCCACCCGCGGCGTGCCCGCTGATTTCCTCGATCCGCCCGGATCCCAGCTCAATGATCTCTACTTGATCGTTCACGCCGTCGAAGGACTCCCTCCCGGAGCCTACGTCTTCCATCGCAGCCGTGGCGTACTCGAATGCCTGAAGCAAGGAAATTTCCGCGCCGATGCCGGCTACCTCGGCCTCGAGCAGGAGCTGCCCGCCGACGCCGCCGTGGACATCTTTTTCCTCGCGGACCTGCGCCCTGTTTCGCAGCGCTTCGGCAATCGCGGCTATCGCGCCGTGCAACTCGAAGCCGGCATCCTCGGCGGCAAGCTCTATCTCGCGGCCTACGCCCAGCGCCTCGGCGCCACCGGCCTCACCTTTTTCGACGACGACGTCACCCGCTTCTTTTCTCCCCACGGCGCAGGCAAGAGCGCCATCTTCCTCGTCGCCCTCGGCCACAGCGCCAAACAAAAACCCGCGTGACCGGTTCCGAAGAGGCTGCGTTCAACGCATATCCGCAGCACGTCGGAGCTTCAGCTCGCTCCTGCTGTGCGCTCGAGCGCTTCACCTGTCAGCAGCACGGATTTCCACCGATCGAGGAATGTAGCGCCCAGCCTCTTGTAGAAGTCGATCGCCGGCTGATTCCAGTCCAGCACTTCCCATCGCACGCCGTAACAATTCTCGCGCTGCGCCATCCCGGCCACCTTTGCGAGCAACGCCCTGCCGATTCCCTTGCCGCGAAAGGGCTCGCGCACAAACAGATCTTCCAGGAACAGCCCCGGACGCCCCTCCCAGGTGGAGTAAAATCCAAAAAACAAAGCGTATCCCGCCGCCTGCCCGTCCCATTCCGCTATCAGCGCGCGAAACTTCGGCTGCGGCCCGAAACCGTCTCTCACCAGGTCCGCCTCGGTTATCGCCACCTGGTCGCGTTCCCGTTCGAACTCCGCCAGCTCGTAAATCAGAGCCTTCAGCAGAACCACATCGTTCACAGTGGCAGCACGAATCGATAGCATAAAGAGAAACTCCAATCGCTCGCAGCGGGAATCACCTTACGCCGGATAGTATCCTGGATTTCCGTCAGTCCCCAAAGTGGCGCCACCGGTTCAGGTTTTGAAGACCAACCGCCTCTATCTGCGTATGATGTGCCCGCCACCCAAGGAGCTTTCCATGAAGCGCGTTTTTAACCTGTTTCCAATCCTGTTTGTGCTCGGCCTGCTACTCTACTCCGCTTCCTTTTCGGCAGCGGGGTACGCTGAAACACCAGAGGAGACCTTCGTCTCGCGCACCGCGGAGATCGATGGCCTCAAGCTGCATTACACGACAGGTGGTCACGGCTCACCGCTGATTCTGCTGCACGGCTACGCGGAGACCTCGCGCATGTGGACACCCATCCTTCCTCTGCTCGGCAAGAAATTTACGGTGATCGCGCCGGACCTGCCTGGCATTGGCGACTCGGAGATCCCCGCGAACGGCCTGGACATGAAGACTGCGGCGATTCGCATACATGCGCTCTCACGCTCGCTCGGCGTCCAGAAAGCCAGGGTGGTCGGGCACGACATCGGCCTCATGGTCGCCTATGCCTACGCCGCGCAGTTCCCTGTCGAAGTGGAAAAACTCGTGGTGATGGATGCGTTCCTCCCCGGTGTGGGCGACTGGGGAGCGGTCTACAACAATCCGGGCATCTGGCATTTCCGTTTCAACGGGCCGACTCCCGAAGCGTTAGTGCAAGGACGCGAGCGCCTGTACTTCGAGTATTTCTGGAACGATCTCGCCGCCGACAAGACGCGCTCGCTTCCGGAATCCGATCGGAAAGCTTACACTGCCGCGTACTCCCGTGCGGGTCGCATGCGCGCCGGTTGGGCCTACTTCGTTTCCTTCCAGCAAGCCGCCAAGGATTTCGCGCAACTCTCCCCGACCAGGCTGACCATGCCGGTCCTGTCCATCGGCGGCGATAAATCCCTCGGAGATTTCCTGGCGCAACAAATGAAGCTGGTAGCCTCGGATGTCACCGCCGTAGTGCTCAAGAACACCGGCCATTGGATCCTCGAGGAAAACCCCAAGGAAACCACCGACGCCCTAGTGAAGTTTCTCTGACGATCGCAGGCCAGCCGTAGTTGGTTGATGACAACGTGCCCAGTCATCACTCCGCCGCGCTTCCCCACGTCCCTCTCGGGGGTTCTGCTCTTTTCCTTTGTAGGGGCGCAGCATGCTGCGCCCCATCTCAGCAAGACCATTCACGTTCCACCGCCATCGATCAAGCCGTCTTCCCGCGCTTCAACAATTGCAGTTTTGTACTCCCGGCATTCCAAGCAGGCGGATCACTCGCAGGAAAAGATTCCATGGACGCTTCTTCAACAATGTCCAGCGCTTCTTCCTGAGGAGGAGTCTCGCGCGAATCCATCGACGCCGGTGGTGTCTCTTGGGGATCCTTTTCCATAGCAACCCCGATTCTACTCCGCCGCGCCCCCGAAGTAACACGCCCGCGGCTCGCGCACTCTAAGTGTCCCTTGACAGAGCCGGCGCCATCATAGAAGGTGTCAGGCTCCGGCCCCTAAGTAAGTAAGATGCTGATGCCGCATACTTTGATTTTTGAGGCGTGCGGGTTTTGACTTTGGCTCCGTCTTCTCGCTTCACTCTCTTTCTCAAAGTCTTTCGCTTTCCCGCTCCACATCCCCAGTCCTCAAATTTCGCTCCTCAATTCTTTAACCCCCTGCCTTCTCAACACCTTCCCGCTCCATTCGAATGATATCCAATAAATATATTGACAAACAGACTACTTCCTGCCATTCTGTTCTGTGTTTGCCAAGTTCCACGCTCGCCGATCTCTTGATTTTTTCTCACGCCCGACCTCTACTCCCTGCACCCCATCCCTTAAGTCCCATAGAATCAATATTTTTGCCGACCCCCACCCTCTAACCCCTGCCGCATCAATCTTTTACAAAAACATGGTGGGGGAGGTGGCCCGTTTCTCCTCTCCAACTTCCAACCTCCAATCTCTAACCTCTTTATTTGCCACACATCCGAAATATCCACCCATAACTCCTTTGCCTGCCACAGATCCAGTTTTACGCAATTCTAAATCCTTTGCTTGCCACACTTGCGAGATCCCCCCGGGTGTGGCCGGTAAATTGTTAACCAGAAATGCGCGCGGCACAGCCAATCTTGCCTGGGCTCTTCCACAAAGCACGGGCACGACCCACGCCCATACCCGCTGTCGCTCCGCCCTGCTATTCTTAGGAGTGCATTCCAATGAAACTTGCCCATTACAATCGCGACCGCATAATTCCATCGGGCCAGTCCCCGGAACAGATCGCGGCCTCAAGCCTCAGATGGTTTTCACGAGTCACCAGTCACCAATCACGAGTCACTAAGAATGTTTGAGAACCTGACAGAAAAGCTGCAACGCACCTTCAAAAACCTGCGCGGACAGGGCAAGCTCACCGACGAGCACCTGGATACCGCGCTCTCCGAAATTCGCGAAGCCTTGCTCGAAGGCGACGTCAACGTCGGCGTAGCCGACGAACTCCTCGCCAACATCCGCGCGAAAGCCATCGGCAGCGAAGTCATGCTGCAACTTTCGCCCGATCAGCAAGTCGTCAAAGTCGTTCGCGACGAGCTCGCCGCTATGCTTGGCAAGCACGCCAAGCCGCTCTTCGCTTCGCGCCCGCCTTCCGTTTGGATGATCGTCGGCCTGCAAGGTTCCGGCAAAACCACCACCACCGGAAAACTCGCCAAATGGCTTTCGCAACATGGCCACCGTCCGCTCGTCGTTTCCACGGACGTTTATCGTCCCGCCGCCCGCGAACAGCTCGCGCAAGTCGCAAAAGCTGTCGGCACCGCTGTCTGGCCCGGCACCGGCACGGACAAGCCCCTCGAAATCGTCAAAGGCGCCATCAAGGAAGCCAAACTTTCCGCCAGCGACGTGGTCCTCGTCGATACTGCCGGCCGCTTGCACATCGACGATGATTTGATGAA
>WNFF01004657.1_pt1 | contig 11192 bp, 10 predicted proteins | sample 5400441 | NCBI WGS metagenome assembly WNFF01 (sample SAMN13153345, study PRJNA577476) | soil metagenome | isolation source: 120 cm saprolite under Douglas fir tree site 2 hole 3 replicate 1 | place: USA:California | collected 2015-04-18
CGGCGAGTTGCGGTCGCTCTGGCGAAAGGCGCGCGAGAACGCCAACGCAGCGATCATTCAACAAACGTTCATCAACGTAACCGAGTCGTTGTTCGGCAGCTATGACCGCCTGGTGGCTGGGGCGCCGGCGCGGGTCGTGGCGCGCCTCAACGATGAGCTGTGTGAGGCCGCGGCGCAAGATGGAGTTTTGCTGCTCGATATCGCTCGGGCCAGCGAACGTGACGGACTTGACGCGTGGTTCGATGCCGGCCGCTGGTTTCAGGGTAAGTTGGAGATAGCTCCACAAGCAGCGCCGTTATACGGCGATATGGTCGTCCGTACTCTGGCCGCTCACCGCGGGCTGTCAAAGAAGTGTCTCGTCCTCGACCTCGACAACACACTGTGGGGCGGCGTAGTCGGCGACGACGGGCTCGAGGGCATTATTCTTGGAGAGGGAAGCGCCGTCGGTGAAGCACATCTGGCGCTGCAGTGTCATGCCAAGCAGCTCAAGGAACGCGGAGTCATTCTGGCCGTCTGCTCCAAAAACGAGGCAGGAATCGCCGAAGCGGTGTTTCGCGAACACCCTGAAATGGTCCTTCGCCGCTCGGATATCGCAGCGTTCGTGGCGAACTGGGACGACAAGGTCGAAAACCTTAAGATCATTGCGACTCGCCTGAACATCGGCATTGACAGCCTGGTTTTCGTCGATGACAACCCGGTGGAACGGGCCCGCGTCCGCCAAAGCCTGCCGATGGTTGCGGTGCCGGAATTGCCGGACGATGCTGCGCAGTACGTCCGTTGCCTCGCCGAAGCGGGCTACTTTGAAGCGGTCGCCTTTACGTCCGAAGATCGGCAGCGCGCCGAGCAATACGCCGCAAATGCTGAACGTGAGGCCTTGCTCGCATCTGCACAAAGTATGGACGACTTCCTCCGCGGGCTTGAAATGTCCGTTGTATTTGGGCCATTTACGGCCGTCGACCACGCTCGCATTGTCCAGCTGATCAACAAGACCAATCAATTCAACACGACAACCCGGAGATACACCTCTGAAGGGATCGCAGATCTCATCAATCTGCCCAGCGCTTTGACCCTGCAATTCCGTCTGTTGGATAGGATCGGCGACAACGGCCTCGTGAGCACGATGATTCTTCGCCCCACCTCCGAGGACGAAGGCGTGCTTGAGCTCGAAAATTGGGTGATGAGCTGCCGCGTGTTCGGCCGGCAGCTCGAGTTCGAGGCTATGAACATCGCGGTTGAGGCAGCGCGCCGGCGTGGCGCGAAAGCATTTATCGCGGACTACATTGCGACCCCCAAGAACCACGTGATCAGCACTCTGTATCAGAGTCTCGGCTTTGCCGCAGTTAACGGGTCCGCGACGCGCTGGTTTCTTGACCTTGAAGGTTATATGGCGCTGAACACTCAAATCGCTCGTGCTGGAGCAATAATTCATGCCGGAGCACAGGATGACGCATGACGAAATTCTGAGCGCATTTACTCACATCGTGCGCGACCTGTTGCTGGATGACTCGATCGTTTTGACCATGGAAACTCGACGCGAGGATGTTCCTTACTGGGATTCATTCAATTACATCAACTTTATCGTTGCGGTTGAAATTAAATTTGGTGTGAAGTTCAAGGTTGCTGATATCGAATCGTTCGTAAACGTCGGTGCAATCGTCGCCGAGACGGCGAAGATGTTGACTTAAAAGACGATTGGTTGCTGGCCCAGAATCCTCGAAAGGACACCCGCCAATGCTATTCAATTCAACTGAATTCCTTTTCGCTTTTCTACCGCTGACCCTCTTTGGATTCTATTTGCTAGGTACCATCTCTCGAACATGGGCGCTCGGTTGGATTGTTCTCGCGTCACTTGTGTTTTATGCATGGTGGCGACCGGTTAACGTACTTATCATCGCGCCCTCGATCGCCGTCAACTTCGCATTAGCACGGATCCTGCTGCGGCTGAACGAAAAAGAAGGCTCGCGCGATGCCTCCAAAGCGGTTCTCTTGCTCGGGATCGCATTCAATGTGGCATTTCTCGGCTTTTTTAAGTACACCGACTTTATATCTGGCGCTATCAATGACGTGTTTGGCGCGAACCTCGTATTGAGACACATTATTCTTCCTCTGGGGATATCTTTTATTACCTTTCAAAAGATTGCCTTCTTGATCGATGTTCAGGCCGGGCGCGTCAGGTCATTCACACTACGCGACTATTGCATTTTCGTGCTGTTCTTTCCCCAGCTGATCGCTGGCCCAATTGTACACTATCGCGAGATGATGCCCCAATTTCATGCCGCCCCGTGCCGTTTCAACACGGAGAACATCGCCGTCGGCCTCACGTTGCTGCTTTTTGGTTTATTCAAAAAGGTCGTCTTTGCCGACAACATCGCGCTCTTCGTTACGCCAATCTATGAGCACTCTGCTGCTGAAGGTGGAACCACCTTCTTGCGGGCATGGATGGCGGCAATCGGATTCACACTGCAAGTGTATTTTGACTTTTCCGGCTATTCTGACATGGCGCTCGGGTTGGCCCGGTTCTTCGGCATTCGGCTGCCGCAGAATTTCGACTCGCCCCTTCGTGCTTCGAGCATCATCGATTTTTGGCTGCGCTGGCATATGACATTGACGCGTTTCCTGACGGCATATATTTATAATCCTTTAACGCTCTGGTTGACGAGACGGCGGTTGGCGAAGGGGCTAGCCGGATTCGGCGGGCGCAATACGACAGTTGGGGCGTTTGCTTATCTGCTGATGTTTCCCACTCTCTTGACAATGTTCATCTCAGGGCTTTGGCACGGTGCCGGTTATGGATTTGTCATCTGGGGCTTGCTCCACGGTCTCTATCTTACTATCAACCATGGGTGGCGCGTGATCGCGGGCCAGATTTGGCGGGATAGGCGGAATTATATCCGTATCATGGAACCCGTGGGTTTCTTGTTGACCTTTCTTTCAGTCACTGCCGCAATGGTTTTCTTTCGATCTACGACGCTGACGTCGGCGATCGACTTGGTGAAGGGCATTATTGGACTGAACGGCATCGGGCTGCCACAAACTCTTCTTGATCACCTCGGGCCGCTGGCTGAGAGGTTACACGCCGTCGGAGTGGCGGCCGAGCCATGGAGCATTCAAGATTTCGCGAAGACGACCATTTGGATTTTCTTCCTGATGTTCGTCGCTCTTGCTTGTCCCAACACGCTTCAAATCCTGGCTCGTTATGAACCAGCACTAGGTGTGACATCGCAGTCAGCTAAACTTCCGACAGATTCAATGATTGAATGGAATGCCTCGCTTCCTTGGGCAATTGCGGTGTCGGCCGTCGCAGCGATCGCGATCGTCTCTATCGGCGGTCCAAGTGAGTTTTTGTACTGGCAGTTCTAAACGGAAGCGCGATCTCGCAGCGTTCATCGAAAGCCGGAGGAGGCGACCGCAGCCAAACGTCAAGCAAGGCTACCTCTGGAACAGCGGATGCAGAATGGCCTCGAGCACGAGTTTCTGGAGTTCGACGATTTCTGTTCGGACGCCGCCGCGAGTCTCCCACCACCGGTCCGGGTCAAAACTGGAGTAGCGCGCGGGTTGAACCGTGACACGTGTCGGATGACCTTTCATGACCCGATCGAGCATTCGCCGCACTCGTCGCGAGTGGTCTCTAGCCGTCACGAACACAATGGATCGGAACTGGTGCTGGTCGCACCATGGCGGAAGCACCTGGCCTTCACCCTCGGTTCCAACGTCGGTTCTGGGGATTTCCACGATATCCGTCACGCCGAGCCATATCAGTTGCCGAATCTGCCTTGCGCTCGCATCCTCGTAAGGCAGCCCGCGCCGGATAAATTCGTGATCTTCCCCGCTCGGAGGGTCGGTAAAAACCGCAACGCGCGTCGCGATGCCGCTTTGCACGAGGTCCGCCACTTCCAGCGCCCCGGCGCCGGCGGAATCGAGCGATACGACGATGATGTCGGCTGGCGCGACGGGCTCATTGACGACGAGCGCCCATCCTGCGGCTCGCAGAACGGGCTCCCGGACGGACGGCATAGCAACGATGGCAGCCGCGGCCGCTGCGACCACCACCACGATCGCGGCCCAACTCGGCGGCCGGAGGCTTATGCTCAGGTTCATCTCCAAGTCTTACGTGGGCACATGGAAGGCAAGGGAATCGAACCGGGTTGGTTATCCTGCTAGTCGCTCGCGTCAGCCAAGATGAAGGGGTCAGAGTTCTGAAGAATGGTGGGATACACACCGCGGTTCCGGTCGTTGATCCATTCACTTTGGGTGACGCTGCCAACTAGTGGGGTTTCGGAAAAGCGCTTGTTAATCATATTCTGATAGAACGCTACACGCCCACTTTCTAGGAGCCTGCCCCGATCAAAGCCGATTTTCGCTGACCAATATCACATAAGGGTTTGATACGCGTGAAGCGCTCCATGCGGAAACTGGCGACTCTTTGTGGGGTCGAGCGTCAATTCCAAGAGGACGCCGTTCGAACCGATCCTCGGATACCGCAACGCACGCCAAAGATCCAGGGTCTAGCAGTTTCTCTAGTTTCCAACGTTGTAGACCTCCGGGGCGCTATTTCGGCAGCCGAGCTGCCAGAGCGTTTACGCAAGATGTAGCGTTCGGACTTCAGCTATTCGGCACTTAGCAAATCCGTTTGCTGTTTGATCTGACAAGCAGCGCTGCGCGTACGTCGTCGGTGGGCTCCGTCACCAGCTCCCAGACGCCGAGGGATGTCCATAGGCGATTGCCCAGTTCCGGCCGCACCGAGCCCGCGGGCGCGGCTTTCTCCTGGCGATAACGGGCCCATTCTCTGTCGCGAAAACGACATCTTCGCTTGCGAACCGCGTCGCAGGGCCGAAGTCCGCCCTGTTTTCGACAAACCGGTACCGCAGCGCCCTTGACACCAACACTCATGAGCAATACCTTTGTTAAGTCCGTTAAGCGACGGAGAGCACGATGATGAAAAAACTACAGCAACATATGGGCACGCGTCGGCAGCTGTTCAGAGTAATTGCTGCAGGCGCTGCAAGCGTTCCTTTCCTTGCGTTGGCCAAGAAATCCTCGGCTCAAAACGTTGCTCCCGCCGTGCGCCCCGTGCACTGTGTACTGAAGGGGACAAAAATATCGACTCCCGCGGGCGATCGTCCAGTGCAGGAACTGCAAATCGGAGATGAAGTTCATACACTTGGCGGCCGTAAGGCCATCAAGTGGATTGGCTACAGCAAATTCACAAAGGAAGATGACAGGGCTTGGCCGGATAGCGTAATGCCGATCCGCCTAGCGCGCTTTGCGATCGATGATCATTCGCCTCACAGCGATCTCTATCTCTCGCCGCTACATTGCATCCTCTTTAATGAAGCCCTGATTCCAGTGAAGCATCTCATCAATGGGACCAGCGTCGCGCAGGGTGCGCCTTCGGACATGTCTGCGATTGTGTACTATCATATCGATCTGGGTACGCATGAAGTGCTCTATGCGGAAGGGGCTTTGGTCGAGAGCTTTTTTGATGGGGATTCGGATCGCGAGTACTTCTCGAATTTCGTTGAGTACGAGCGACTCTACGGAGCCGAGCGTCAGCCCAAGATGGCGCCGTTCGCTCCGATCCTCGGATACCGCAACCGGCGCGAGAAGATAGGGGGCGTCGCGAGGTCTCTGATTTCCAACGTTGTTGACGTGCGTGATCCGCTCCAAATTGCTCACGACCAGATTGCTAGACGAGCGGAAGCGATGCTCGTCTAAGACCGGCACCGCACCCTGGAACGGCGCCGCGTCGGTCCCCGGGTGCCATTCTCGGACCCAGTTATCAGAGCCTTTTTTTGAGGCGTGGCATGGCCTTCGGCTGCTGACCGTTCGGCGGCGTGGCGAGTACTTTCGCGGTTCGATCGATTGGCAGCGCGGTTCCGTCCCGGCCTCCGAAGCGTTCCGCTGTTCCCAGTTCCGGCCGCGCACATCAGGCCCAGAGGAGAGGGGCCGCTTTCCAGAGCAAGGGCTCCCACGCCGAACATCGCCTCCATGAAAATGATCCAACGGAAAGCTCCGGCCGGTGGGCTCGTCCGCGTTTCACTGGGAACATGAGATAAAATACTTGGAACAAATTTCGGCTCGCCACGGGAGTGCCATCTTTCCGATCTGTGTTTCGTCGGCTGCGATTTGCGCGCGCCATCGAGCAGCTGCTGGGCGCATTCGCATATGCCTTCATGCCGTGTAGCGCTCGCGCGCGGTTGTGTGTGGAATCCGAGATGCCTGGAAATTTAGAAGCACGGCTGGATATTCTGGAAGCCCAAGGGGTGACCATCCTAGATCGTCGGCAAATCTATTTAGACGAAGCAGTCGACCTGCATCGCATTCGCGCCGGCGCGATACTCTACCCAGGCACTCGTCTCATTGGTTCCAACACCTTCGTCGGTGTTGGTGCCAAGATAGGCCTTGAAGGACCCGCGGTACTGGAAAATACAGTTATTGGTGAGAACGCGGAAGTCGCTAGCGGCTTTTTGAAGGACGCCGTAATGCTACGCGATGCCAGAGTGGGGGCGAATGCTCACATCCGCGTCGGAACATTGTTGGAGGAAGAAGCATCCACTGCCCATGCGGTAGGCCTTAAACACACAGTGTTAATGAGCTTTGTGACATTCGGATCGCTCATAAATTTCTGCGATGGCCTGATATCAGGCGGCAGGTCCAGGAAAGAACACACGGAGGTAGGGAGCGGGTTTATCCATTTCAATTATACCCCGCGGGGTCGCGCCGGAGACAAAGCGACTCCGTCTCTGATCGGCGACGTAGTAAATGGTGTATTTCTTCGACAGCCGCGAATTTTCTTAGGCGGGTTGAGCGGCATTGTGGGTCCGCAAAGGGTTGGTTTCGGTTCGTTTACCGTTGCCGGCCAAGTTCTCAGAAGAGAGGTGCCTCCGAATAGAATCATTGGAGATGCCAGCCGTAGCATTGACAAGGAATTCCACGCTCTGAATCAATTCCCCGAGCGAACCTTGAAATTGAACCTCGAATACATCGGGCAGCTGGCTGCACTGCAGGCCTGGTACCGCCATGTTCGGCTGGCTCGAACACCGACCTCCTCGCGGTACAACGATTTGCGAATTGTCACCCAGGCGGCTGCCGACCTGCTATCCGTTTCAATCGACGAAAGAGTTCAAAGGCTGCGACAGTTTCTTGACGAACGCGGACTGGCCACTCCGGCGCTGCCAACAACGCTCCCACCCTGTCCACTCAGGATAGAGCCAAGTAGTCCGTACGTCGATCACGTCGCGTGGGTATCAAAATTGGCGGATAGCGACGTGCAATTAGGTATTTCGTGGTTACGGGCAATCGTTGAAAAGTACAATCGATAAAACCATTGAAGGGGAGGATTAGCTTCCGTATTTGACGAGGGTCTGCAAGACCTAACACTTCTCGGTTGCGCAACATGAACGGCATTGACAATTTTGCCGTCATCACTCGAAGCGCTCGACCTGAACTCGCCGGCTGAAGAGGGACCCGGAAAAGGAAAAGTGTCGTTTGTGGCGCTTCATTTCTGCGTGATGTCCGGACGACACTCTGCAAGTCGAGGAACGCGATTCAATAGGCGTTTGTGTACGCGCTCTTCGAAAACACGGTCATGACCATGATTCGCAGGTCGAGCCAAATGGACCAGTTATCGATATAGTACAGGTCATGCTCCACGCGCCGCTGCATCTGCTCAAGGGTCTCGGTAAATCCCCGGTAGCCGTTGACCTGAGCCCACCCGGTGATCCCCGGTTTCACCACATGTCGACGCGAGTACACGGATATCTTGCCCTCAAACATCTTGTTATGGGCGGTGGCGTGGGGGCGCGGACCAACAAGCGACATTTCGCCGCGAAGGACGTTGATCAGCTGTGGAAGCTCGTCGATATTGGTACGCCGCAGTATTGCGCCAACTCGGGTGACTCGTGAGTCATTGCGCACCGCAGGCACGAATTGGTCGCCATCCTCAAGCTTCGTCATCGATCGAAACTTGAATACCTTGATCGTCTCGTTGTTGTAACCATGCCGCGTTTGACGAAACAGGACTGGACCTGGCGAGTCCAGCTTAATGGCAATTGCCACAAGTGTGAGAAGCGGCGCCAAGATCACAAGACCTGCTGCAGCGACGACGACGTCAAACACGCTCTTCGCTGCCTGCTGTAGCTGCGACAGCGGTGGTCGCAATACTTGCATCGTAACGGTGTTGCCGAACTCGACGATTCTTGCGGCGGCGAGAAACGCGGCTGCTTCAACCATAACGACATGCAGCCCGGCCGGCACTTCCGATAGAGAACAAACCAAGCCGTTGAGCCGGGCGAGGCCGTCTTGCTTGGCCAAAATCAGAATGTCGTCGGGCTTAAGGCGCCGGCACCCATCGATCAATCTGCAGACCTCTCGCTCAGCGCATTCCTGTGGATCTCCATCGCCTGTCGTGCCGTCGCGCCAAACCGGAAACGGAAATGAACCGACAGTTTGGATTCCCGTAGCTTTCAGCCGCTTGGTAAATTCGGCGCGATCGATAGCGTCGCCGATCAGGACCACGCGCCGGGCGTTCACGAGTCCAGCGGCAATCGAGGATTGCAGCCGCGAATAGAAAAACGCCCGCGCAGCCAAGACAGCGAACTCGACCGTAATGAACTGAAAGACAAAAGTTGCGCGGGAATAGAGTTCGGTGATCTTGAGGAGAAATAACGCTGAGAGCAGAAACGAAAATGCGAGCGCAACGGCTCCGAAGCCGCTGAAAAGAAACCCGTGCCGAGACTGCGACTGGCAGTTTTTGTAGTGGCCAAATCCTAGCGCGATCAATTCGACCGTCGCCGCCAGGGAGAGATTGGCGGCGATGTAGAGATGGGACGATTGCAATTCCCCCATGACCGCTTCGTGGTAGATGACGCTCGCCAGATATGCGGCGCCCGCCACAACGAAAAATTCGCAAATCAAAAGTTTTGTGATCGCCGCCCACAACGGCTGAGGCGGGCGCGAGACCGATTCCTGGCGTGGAAGGACGACAGAGGCTGCAGCCGTCCGGTGATTGAGCAGAGGCCTGTGATTGTGCTGCGATGGCATTGCGATGCGAGGCTGTTTTCTGAGGTGATGTTCTATTGGTTAAAATTTAACATAACATTACCAAACAAACGACGCAAGTGAGATAGTTAACACATGGGCCGTGGAGCGGTCACGAAAATGGACTGAGTTCGTCGCCCTGAGGGCCGAAAACGCGCCGAACACGAAGCGTCATTGCTGTGTCCTTCTTCCTTCTTATCGCGGTTGACGGCGATTTCTCGCGATGACGGTGACATGATGGCGTCTGCAATTTCCCGCCACACTCAGAAAGTGAACCGATCTGCGCGAGCCCCTGGTTGCCTCGAACGGTGGGCAGCGAAGCTACTCAGCTTCGGTTGCAGCGGGCGTGATCAGGTGCTCTGCAACGCCTCACGCAATGCCGTTGTATCTCGCTCCAATTCGGCCACCATGTTCTGCAACCTGCGATTCTCTGCTAGGAGGAATGCCAGTAGACTGATTGTGCGACTGTCGGATCTTCCATCGCTCTGCTCCTGCGAACGCGACTTCACGTTCGCAGTCCCCAACACGCATATCGAACTCATAGCAGCTCCCCTTTTCTTATTATGAAGACGAACTTCACGGCTTGCACCAAAGTCTGAATTCAGGGCTGCGATGTGGTCAGCCTGGCACGTTGGGTCATTCTTGGAGATCGCGCTTGTTGGAAAGATCGGGTTTCTTGTCCCACCACGAAATCCGATCGCGTCAACGGGGTGAAAAGGGCCGCGCTGAGAACATGACTACCGGCCGAAGGCCGCGACATCATTCGCTTCGATGTGCGCTACCGCTGCGCCGTCCAGATCCAGCGCCCGCAATATGCGCGCAACCATTGCCCCGGGTCCGGAACACTCCGGTTGAGGCAGTGGCCGGCAAAACGAATCCTCGTGGTTCAGGATACCCCACATCAGCCCCCTCGTTATTGGCCAATTAGCGGTTTGATTACGGCAGATTCAAGCTTCGGTCCTGGCTACCACAGGCCGAATACACGTACAAGCGGACGAAGGTCGCTAAGCATGTTAATGTCGTAACTGTGGCGAAGCGCCACGGTCACGCCATAGGCCCATCGATTTGCGGACACATATGGCGCAGCGATGGAAATGTCCAAGAGCTTTCGAGGCTTACAGTCGCGAGCTCGCCATTGCGAGCCGTCCTCGATTTCGAGGTTCGATCTCGCCTCAGCCAACGCCGACCATGCCCTCCGAAAATGTGGCGAAAATCACTATTGATCTGAAGCCCGACATTGGAGGAAGGCATGTGACGGTTGAGAAATATTTTTCCCACAGGCATTTCTGCCTTTATCCCCACAATGGCAATCTATGCAGAAAATCGACCGCAGCCGTCACTCAGGTGCTCCTCGCGGCAACAAGAACGCGCTCAAGCATGGGTTCTTCACCCGCGAGGCTATTGCGAACGCCGGCAGCTCCGCGAGTTGATCCGGCAATCGCGTAATCTGCTCCTGAAGATCGAGTAAGCGAGGATGCAGCGCCAGCGCCGACGGCGTCATGGGCTCCACAGAGAGAGGGTCAAGGTAGATCGCCATGCCTCATCGGCAGTTCATAGGCAAGGAAGAGGCGGCGGCGTCCGCCCGTGTCGGGTGAAAGAGGCGAGACTGAGCCGGACGACCTCTCCGCCGATCGCAATTCCACATTATCTGGTGCTTGTCGAGTTCGACGCGGCAATACGTGAAGGTCTGTGGCACGTTATGCCCCGCCTGTGATGAGCTCAAGGATGTTTTCGCCGTCTTCGACACCGATCACGTTCGCTTTCTAAGTGGCTTCTTCAATCGAACACCTGGCCCTCCGCCATTCTCATCGATGAATTCGACGCCGGCAGATTCCAAGGCACGGCGAACGGCCAAATCGTTTGCCATTGTCATGGAGGTCTCCTCTTCGGTGAGTTCGGCACGCCGAATCGTCGCGACGCCCACCGCTGAGTGTCGGGCGAGATCTTCCGCGCGCCATCGAACAAGAGAGCGGGCCGCCCTGATCTGTGCACTCGTCAACGACCTGAGTTTCATATTGACCATTGGAATATCTCATGATATTAGGGATATCATACGATATCTAACTGATCGAGTAACCGTTGAAGCAAACGCCATTTTGCAATCGAGAGGAAGCCATGAAATCAACCATGTGGACAAAGACTTACGGCGATCG
>WNFF01009511.1_pt1 | contig 11187 bp, 6 predicted proteins | sample 5400441 | NCBI WGS metagenome assembly WNFF01 (sample SAMN13153345, study PRJNA577476) | soil metagenome | isolation source: 120 cm saprolite under Douglas fir tree site 2 hole 3 replicate 1 | place: USA:California | collected 2015-04-18
ACGCCTTCGAGGAAGCCATCTGCATCCCGCCGGTGAAGATCGTCGAAGGGAACGAGATCCGCCGCGACATCGAGGAGCTGTATCTGAGGGCCTCGCGCAAGCCCGAGGCGGTGGCGCTCGACTTTCGCGCCCAGCTCGCCGGCAACCTCACCGCGCGCGACCGCGTGCTCGCGCTCATCAGGCGCTACGGCTCCGAGGTCGTGAAGGGCGTGATGCGCAAGATCCTCGACAACGGCGAGCGGGCGTTCCTCGCCAAGCTCAAACGGCTGCCGGACGGCGTCTGGCGCGAGCGCAGCTACGTGGAATGCTGCCGGCCGGGCGACCGGCGCACGCACCAGGTGATGCTGGCGCTGAGGAAGAAGGGCGACAAGCTCACTTTCGAGAACGACGGCACCGCGCCCCAGGACGGCGCCATGAACGCAACCTACTCCGGCTGGCGCGGCGCGATCATGGTGGCGCTGAATCAGCTTCTGTGCTGGGACCAGTATTTCTCGATCGGCGGGGCGCTGCGTCACGTCGAGTTCGATCCCACCCCGGGGACTTTCAACTGCGCCAATTTCCCGGCCTCGGTCTCGACCGCGCCGATCCAGGCCATGGAGATCTCGCTCTACCCCGCGTACAACGTGCTCTCGAAGATGATCCATGCGGACCCCGAGATGCGAAAGGACATCATGTGCATCGGCGGCACCAGCCAGTGGCCGGCGACGATTTTCCGCGGCACCGACCAGTGGGGCGAGCGCTACGGTTACATCCTCGTCGATCCCATCGGCGGCGCGATTGGCGCCTTTGCAACCGGAGACGGCATTTCCACGGGAGGACAGTCGAGGACTCCCATCTGCAAGCTGCCCAACGTCGAGCATACCGAGCAGACCTTTCCGCTCCTTTTCCTTTACCGCAAGGAAGTGATCGATTCCGGCGGCGCCGGAAAATTCCGCGGAGGGCTATCGGCGGAGTCCTGCTTCATTCCGCATCGCACCGACGCGATCACGCAGGACACTCTGTCCTCGGGTAACGCGATTCCGACTTCGCCGGGCATGATGGCGGGCTACCCCGGCTCGGTGAACGTATACAAGTTCAAGCGGGCGACCGATATTTTCGAGCGCCTGAAAGAGCGCCGCATCCCCGGCGACATCGCGGAGCTGAAAGGCGAGGAGGTGACGCTAGCGCTCCGCCAGGAAAACTTCATCCAGAAGCCCAACGACGTCTACGCCGTGATCTGGTCTGCAGCGGGCGGCTTCGGCGATCCGCTCGAGCGCGACCCGGAAAAAGTGCGCGACGACGTGATCGAGCAGCGCTCCGTGTCGGCCGAGGCGGCGCGCGAAATCTATGGCGTGGTCATCACCTCGGACGAGCGTGTCGATGCGCCGGCGACGACAAAGCTCCGCGCCGAGCGGCGCGAGGCGAACCGCAGGAAAGGCGGCGCGGTACAAAAGCTCGACGGGAAAATAATCGCGCGCGTTACGGAAAATCTCGACGTGCGCCGCGACGGCAGCGGCCTGCGCACGGCCTGCGCGAAGTGCGCCGCCGACCTGGGCCCGGTGCGCGACAACTACAAGGACCACTGCGTGCGGCGCGAATCGGACGTGAGCACCGCCAACCCCAACATCGGCGACTACCGGCGCTACATAGACGACCGGCCGGTGTTCCGCCAGTTCTCCTGCCCCGGATGCGGCGCGCTCGTGGAAAACGAGGTCGCGCGCGCCGACGACCCGGTTCTGCGCGACATCGAGCTCGATATTCGCTAAGAGCCCGCGGTTCTTTGCGTTGACACGAGTAGAACCCGGGGACAGACCACTATTTTTCTAATCGGGGGAAGGGTGAAAACATGGCGTGAAGAAAAATGGTGGTCTGTCCCCGGGTTTCTTCGTTGACACGGCGAGGCGCGGTTGATAGATTGCGCCGCATTGCTCGCGCAGGACCGGAGTTCCACATAACGGAACGCGCGAGCGATGACCGCCGGCAGGGAGACGTACAGGTGGCGGCGTATCGACGAGGAGGAGCAAAAAAATGCAGGCGGCGGGCTATCCCGCGATGAACGCTGCGGCCCCGGCGCTGCTGCGCTCGTTCGACTGGAAGTGGGTCGTGATCGGGCTGTGCGTGGTGTTCACGATCTACATCGCGGTGGTCCCGCTCGCGTTCCTTCTCTGGCAGAGCTTCTTCACGCCGCAGACCGCGGCGAAGGCCGCCGAGTTCACGCTGGGCAACTACACCTCGGCCTACGGCTCGAGCGAAACGCTGCGGCTCTTCTGGAATTCGGTCCAGTTCGCGGTGGGGGCGTCGGTCTTCGCTTTCGTCCTGGGGACGGCGCTCGCGTGGATGAACGAGCGCACCAATACGCCCTTCAAGACGCTCTTCTTCGCCCTGTCGATCATCCCGCTCATCATCCCGGGCATCCTGTTCACGGTCGCGTGGATCCTGCTCGGCAGCCCCAAGATCGGAATCATCAACCTTGCGCTGCAAAACTGGTTCGGGCTGGAAAGGCCCTTGTTCAACGTCTATTCGCTGTGGGGGATGATCTGGGTCGACGGCCTGCACTACTCGCCGATGGCCTTTCTCCTGATGACGGCCGCTTTCCGCGCGATGGATCCTGCGCTCGAAGAGTCCGCGACCATGAGCGGGGCGAACATCTTTCAGGTCGCGTACCGAGTGACCTTGAAGCTCACCTGGCCGGCGATCCTCGCGACGCTGCTGATGCTCTTCGTGCGCGCGATCGAGTCCTTCGAGGTGCCCGCGCTCCTCGGGCTCCCGGTCGGGATCCACGTGTTTACCTCGGCGATCTACCAGGCCGTGCACCGCTATCCCAGCCAGATCGGTCTCGCCTCCGCGTACGGGATGACCTTGCTCGTGATCACGACCGTGGGCGTGTACTTCGTCTCGCGCCTGTCGAGCCGCGGCAGCAAGTACGCGACCATGACCGGCAAGGGCTTCAGGCCGCGGAGAATCGACCTCGGCCCCTGGCGCTGGTTCGCCGCCGCGATCTTCATCGTGTACTTCCTCCTGATCGTGGTGCTGCCTTTCGCGGTGCTGCTGTGGTCGTCGTTCCAGAGGTTTTACTCGGTGCCTTCCTGGCAGGCGCTGCACAACCTCACTCTCGACCCCTACCGTTTCATCTTCACCTACCCGAACCTCGCGCGCTCGGTGTGGAACACGCTGATCCTTTCCTTCGGCAGCGCGACGCTGATCATGCTCGTGACTTCCGTCATCTGCTGGATCGTCGTCAAGACCAAGCTCCCCGGACGCTGGCTCCTCGACAACGTCGCCTCGCTGCCGATGGTTTTTCCGGGACTCGTGCTCGGCCTTTCGATCATGATCTTCTACCTGAATTTCGACATCGGCATCTACGGCACCCGCTTCATGCCGTACGGGCTGCGCTACAACACGACCTCGATGCTGCAGATCCACAAGGAGCTCGAGGAATCGGCGGCGATGAGCGGCGCCTCCTGGGGCACCACGTTTCGCCGCGTTATCCTGCCCCTGCTCAAGCCCGGGCTCGTCGCGGGCTGGATCTACGTGATGATCGTCTCGATCCGCGAGCTCTCCAGCTCGATCCTGCTCTACAGCCCCGGCACCGAAGTCCTGTCGATCACCATCTGGGAATTGTGGGAGAACGGCCAGTACGTGGAGCTGTCGGCGCTCGGCGTGCTGTTCATCCTCGCGCTCTTCGTCCTGGTGATGCTCGCCCAGTGGCTGGGCAAGAGATTCGGAGTCGAGGAGTGATCCGGAGAACCGCGTGCTGAAAGTCGCAGGGCTCTTCACCGAATACCCCAACGAACGCGGCCAGATCGTGCGCGCGGCGCAGGACGTGACGTTCGAAGTGCCGGAGGGGAAGCTGTTCACCCTGCTCGGTCCAAGCGGCTGCGGCAAGACCACGACCCTGCGCTCGATCGCGGGCCTGGAGCGGCCGCGCGCCGGCGAGATCAGCGTCGGCGAACGCGTCGTGTACTCCTCGAGCCGGAATATCTTCGTCGCGCCCAACCGGCGCGGCTTCGGCATGGTGTTCCAGTCCTACGCCATCTGGCCGCACATGAACGTCTTCCAGAACGCGGCCTTTCCGCTTGAGGTCGGCGACCGCAGGTTTTCCAGGCAGGAAATCCGGGACAAGGTCCTGCGGGTCCTCAAAGCGGTGCAGCTCGACGAGCTTGCCGACCGCGAGGCGACCAAGCTCTCCGGCGGGCAGCAGCAGCGCCTCGCGCTCGCGCGGGCGCTGGTGATGGAGCCGCAGCTGCTCCTGCTCGATGAGCCGCTCTCCAATCTCGACGCGAAGCTGCGCGAGCGCATGCGCTTCGAGCTGAAGCGCCTGCAGCGCGAGCTCCGGATCACGACCGTGTACGTCACTCACGACCAGAGCGAGGCGCTCGCCCTGTCGCACTCGATCGCGGTGATGAACGAAGGCCATATCCAGCAGATCGGCACGCCGCGCGAAATCTACGAGCGGCCGCGCAGCCAGTTCGTCGCCGACTTCGTCGGCTCGACGAATTTTCTGGACGGCACGGTTTTGGGGCGGGGCGACGAGCCCGGTCATTTCCGCGTGCGCACCGAGTTCGGCGAGGTCGAAGTCCTGTCCGACGACGATCTGCGCGGCAATGACCGCGTCGTGCTTTCGGTGCGTCCCGAGGACGTGGAGCTCGCCGAGACGCGGCCTCGAGGAGACAACGTCTGGGAGGCGCGCGTCGACCAGAAAGTATTCCTCGGCGAATTCATCGACTTCCAGGTCAAGCTCGGCGGCCGCATCCTGCTCGCGCGAAGCCATCCCTCGATGCGAACGCCCGTCGGAGACGCCCTCTACGTCAAACTCCATCCTGAAAAGTGCGTGGCCCTCAAGTCCGCCTGAAACCATGCCCAAACAGAAATCACAGCTTGCCAAGAACGAGAACAGGGTGAACCCGGCCAAGGAACGCTGGGCCTCCGACGTCATCGTCGATCTGCTGCACGCGTACGACCTGCCGCACGCGGCGCTCAATCCCGGCGCGAGCTACCGCGGGCTGCACGACTCGATCGTGAACTACGGGAAGAACCGCCCGACGATGATGCTGTGCCAGCACGAGGAGACGGCGGTGCAGATCGCGCACGGCTATGCCAAGGCGAGCGGCCAACCGATGGTCGCGATCCTGCACAATCTCGTCGGCCTGCTGCACGCCAACATGGCCATCTACTACGCCTACATCGATCGCGCGCCGATCTTCATCATCGGCGCGACGGGTCCCATGGACGAGACCAAGCGCCGCCCGCGCATCGACTGGATCCACACCGCGCAGAACCAGGGCGAGGCGGTGCGCAACTACACCAAGTGGGATTACCAGCCGCACACGATAGACGGCGCGTCCGAAGCCTTCGCGCGCGCCTACGCGGTGATGATGACCGAGCCCAGGGGCCCGATCTACATGTGCTATGACGCCTGGCTGCAGGAGCAGAAGCTCGACCACGAGGTGCCTCTGCCGCCGGCGCACGCGGCGAAGGTGCCGAGCCGGCTCGCGCCGGACCCGAAAGCGCTTGCCGCGGCCGCGGATCTCATCGCCGCCGCGAAGAACCCGGTGATCATCGCGGAGTTCGTCGGCCGGGAGCTCGAGGGCTTCCATGCGCTGGTCGAGCTCGCGGAGACGGGCGGCGTGCCTGTATACGATGTCGACAGCCGCCTCAACTTCCCCACGCGCCACCCGCTCAACATGAGCATGGCGAAGGACGTGTTCCGCGACGCCGACCTCGTGCTCTGCCTCGATACGCGCGACTGGGAGCGTCCCACCACCGAGCTCGCGAGCACGACGCGCGAGCTCACGCCGATCGTGCCGCCCGGAGCGAAATGGATCGAAATCGGCTTCGGCGACCTCGAGCTCTCGAGCTGGGCGCTCGACTACCAGCGCCTGCACCACGCGGACTTGCGCATCCTGGCCGATACTTCGCTCGCCATTCCGATGTTAAGCGGGCTCCTCAAGGGCCGGGCCAAGAGCGACAGGAGCTATGCGGCGAGCGTAGCTGCGCGCAGCACTGAGATCGCCAGACAAAGCAACGCGAAGCGCGAGCGCTGGGCGAAGGAAGCCCGCGAGCACTGGGACGCAAGCCCGATCGCGCTGGCGCGGCTCGCCTCCGAGGTCTGGGATGCGATCAAGGGTGAGGATTGGGTGCTCACCGCCGGCACGCTCGACGAATGGGCGCGCATGCTGTGGGATTTCGACCGGCCCTACCGGCATCCCGGACGGTCGCTCGGCACGGCGACACAATTCGGCATTTCGCTCGGCGTCGCGCTCGCGCACCGGGAGAAGAAACGCCTGGTCGTGGACCTGCAGCCCGACGGAGACCTCATGTTCGACGCGGGCGCGATGTGGGTCGCGGCGAAGCACCGCATCCCGCTGCTCGTCGTCATGTACAACAACCGCGCCTACTACAACGACTGGGAGCACCAGATCAGGATGGCCAAGCTGCGCGGCACGCCGGTAGCGCGCGCGCACATCGGCATGGACATGGACGAACCCGCGCCGGACTTCGCGTCGATGGCCCGGTCGATGGGCTGGTACGCAGAAGGACCGATCGACGACCCCCGGAAGGTCGCCGCGGCGCTCGAGCGCGCGATCGCCAAGGTGAAGGCGGGGACGCCGGCGCTGCTCGACACGATCACACAGAAGCGCTAGAAAGCCAGGAATGAAGAAGGCTATTCCGCACCCAGTGAAAACCGTCGGCGTCGTCGGTGCAGGACGCATGGGCACGCCCATCGTCGGGCACCTCGTTCGCAAGGGATTCGCGACGCGGGTTTTCGACCTCGACGCCACCCGAGCAGGCGCGGTGAAAAAGCTCGGGGCCCAATGGGCCGCGAGCCCGGAATCCCTCGCCGCCGAGTGCGAAGCGATTCTCGTCTGCGTAGGCTTCGACCGGGAAGTGCAGGAGCTCCTAGCGAAAGGCGGGCCGTTGCGCAAGGCAAAGCCGGGCACCATCGTCGCCATCCTGAGCACCATTCATCCCAGGACCGTACAGAAGCTTGCGAAAGAGTGTGAAGGCGCGGGCCTGCACGTCGTCGATTCCACGGTGTGCCGCGGCGGCGAAGCCGCGGACAGCGGCACCCTGCTTTCTTTCGTGGGCGGCAGCGCCGAGGTCGTCGAGCGCCTCACGCCGGTGCTACGCGCCTATTCGTCCGACGTCGTGCACACCGGCGGCGTGGGAACCGCGCAAGTCGCCAAGGCCGTCAACAATCTGATCCTGTGGGCCTGCCTGGTCGCCGATCACGAGGGGCTCGCGCTGGCGCAGCGCTACGGCGCCGACGTCGAAGCCTTGCGCCGTGCGCTCCTCATGTCGAGCTGTGCGAACGGACCGCTCGAGAAATGGGGCAGCCAGACGATGGCCTGGGCCGAAGACGACATGGCGATCGTTGCCGAGATGGCAGCGGAGGCGGGCATTGCGCTGCCGCAAGCGGGCGTGAACCGCGAGATTTGCCGCGCGCTCAAGCCGCGGCGCCATAAGTTGGAAGTCTACGGGCGCTGATCGGGTCGAATCGAGCCTTAGTCCGTCTCGCCGTTTCCTTTCCTGCGCGCTCGCAACCGAGCACCCGCCTGAGCCGCTTAGCTTGCATTTCGTTGACAGTGCAGCGGTCGCAGGGTAAGTTGCGACGCAGATGTTCCGTAACACCGATTATTGTTCCGCATGAAGGAACATCGGGGGCAGAGGGCAGAAACGGAAGAAAAATGTCCGGGCGCGCTCTGAAAAAAATTTACCAAGCGAAGGAGGAGACGCAATGAGTCTGAACAGAAAAGCGATGGCCTTGGCCGTCGGGGCGGCGCTGGCGGCACCTGGCGCCTACGCGCAAATCAAGAGCCCGGCGGGAACGGACTGGGAGTTCTACGGCAAGTTCTATCCCGAGCTTACCCATGTCCGTGGCGAAGGAGCTACCGCACCTGGAACCACGGTATCCACTCTTGCCGGAACGCTCGGCGGCAATGCCCTCGTATCCAGATGGGAGATGCAGGTCAGCAACACCTACCTCGGGTTCCGTGGCGAGAAAAGGATCGGGGGAGGGAATAGGGCGATCTGGCAACTCGAGCAACAGGTAAATATCGACGAGGGGAATACCACCACTTCTTTCGCCAACCGCGACTCGTTTGCCGGTTTCAGCAGCGCCGATTGGGGCACAGTCCGGCTGGGCAATATGGATACCCCATTCAAGAAATACGGCGACACGCTGGGCTTTCTCGGGGTGAGCAGCGGCAATTTCGTCACCACGAGCAACGTGTTCCGGAAGACGGGATTCGGTACCAGTTCCTCGTCGAGCTTCAACCTGCGGCGCGCCAACGCCATCGACTTTGCCTCGCCGACGATCCTCGGCGGACTGCAGACCGCGGTGCAGTATTCGATCGGCGATCCCAGCGAAGACAAAATTACGACGACCCCGAAAACTAATCCGCGAGTTGTATCTTGGGGAGTCAAGTGGGAGCAGGGGCCGCTGTATACCGCCTTTGCCCAGGAAAGCCATCTCGATCTATTCGGGGGCTCGCGCAACGCTCCGGCGGCGAGGAGCAACTTCACCCCCCGCGATCCGTCGGTCAACTCGGTGGACACGGCCAACCAATTCACGGTCGCGTACAAGATCGGCGTCCACACGATCGAGGCGGACTACGTCATGAAGCGTTACAAGGAAGACAACGTCGTCGTCAACGGCCGCTTTCAAGAGTACAAAAACAATGCCTATATGCTGGTCCTCGAGAGCCGCTGGAGCGGAACGTGGCGCACCACTTTCCACTATGTGAAGTCGAGCGCCGGCAGCTGCACCTTGCTGAACACCAACTGCACGACGGACGGCCTGGAGGGTAAGCAGATCTCCGCGGGCGCTGCCTATTTCATGGACCCGAACTTCTACCTGTTTGTGCTCGCCAGCAAGCTGACTAACGGATCCTCGGCCCGCTACAGCAATGTGGCCTCGACGCAGCCAAACCCGAATCCGGGCGAGGACATCACTCAGGGCGCAGTCGGCCTCGCGTACACCTTCTGAGGCGAGCCGGCAGCTTCGGTTGTCGCAGCACGTGCACGAGCCGGGCGGTCGCTCAAGCGTCCGCCCGGTTTTTTCATAGGAAGGTCCCAAGAGGCTTTCCGGCAGAGGAGAGATGAGATATGCGCGGTGGAGTCGATTCCCGCCGCAGGAGGATTCTTGCCGGCGCGCTCGGAACGGCACTTCTTCCCGGTTTCGCTTTCGCTCAAGGCCAGCGGGATGCGGGGAAGAACCGGGAGATCTACCTGTACAGGGGCGCCGATCGCGAGAAGAAGATCCTCGAGGGCGCGAGGAGGGAGCGCGAGGTCGTCGTCTACACCTCCCTGAACCTCAAGGACTCGGTGCCGATCGTCGAAGTCTTCGAGAGGAAATACGGCGGCGTGAAGGTCCAGCTTTGGCGCTCGAGCTCGGAGAAGGTGTTGCAGCGGGCGATCGCCGAGGCGCGTGCCGGGCGGTTCAGCTGCGATATCCTGGAGACGAACGGTCCGGAGATGGAAGCGATGCACCGCGAGGAGCTGCTCGAGGAGTTCTTCAGTCCGCACTTCAAGGACCTGCCGCCGGCCGCCTTTCCCAAGCATCGGCACTACGTCGCCGACCGCTTCAATTTTTTCACCGTCGCCTACAACACCAATCTCGTCAAAGCAGACGAGGTACCCAAAACCTACGAGGACCTGCTTCACCCGCGCTTTGCGGGCCGCGTCGGGATCGAAGCCGGCGACGCCGACTGGTTCGGCGCCATGGTCAAGGCGATGGGCGAAGAGAAGGGCCTCGCATTCTTCAGGAAGCTCGCCGCCGCGAAACCCGAAATACGCAGCGGGCACACATTGATGGCCGAGCTCGTCGCCTCGGGCGAGATTCCACTCGCCGCCACGATCTACAACCATAACGCCGAGCGGCTGGTCGTAAAAGGCGCCCCGATCCGGTGGAAGGCGCTCAAACCCACGTTCGGGCGCCCGAACGCGATCGGCGTGGCCCGCCGCGCCCCGCACCCCCACGCGGCGCTGCTCTTTTCCGACTTCATGCTCTCCCTCGAAGGCCAGACGATCCTGAAGGAGCGCAACCGGGTGCCCTCGAGCCGCGCCGTGGACACGCACCTCAACAAGTTCCCCTTCGAGATGATCGACCCGGTGATCACGCTCGACGAGGCCGACCGCTGGGAGAAACTTTGGTCGGATCTCTTCCTCAAAGGTCAGAAGATCCAGAGGGAAGCCGACTGACCGGAGCAAGAGGACTCATGAAGCCCCCCAGATTCAATATTGTCGCCGGCCTGTTCTTCGCGGGCGCCGTCCTTCCGGCGTGCGTTCTCGCGCAGGTCAAACCGAACGCCACGGCCGCGGACGTCGGCTTGTACTCGGGTCGCGATCGCCTTTCGAAGCTGGTCGAAGGTACGAAGAGGGAAAAGGAGCTCAACCTCTACACCTCGGCGCAGTCCGACGACATGGGAGCGCTGGTCGCGGCGTACGAGAAGAAATACGGGGTGACGGTCAACGTATGGCGCGCAAGCTCGGAGAAGGTGCTGCAGCGCGCCGTCGCCGAAGCGCGGGCCAACCGCAACACGGTGGACATCGTCGAGACCAACGGACCGGAAATGGAGTCGCTGCACCGCGAAAAGGTCCTGCAGCTGGTCAAGTCGCCGCACCACGCCGATCTTATCGCGCCCGCGCTCCGTCCCCATGGCGAATGGGTCGGCACGCGCCTGAACGTGTTCGTGCAGGCCTACAACACCCAAACGGTGAGGAAACAGGATCTGCCGAAGACCTGGGAGGACCTGCTCGACCCGAAGTGGAAAGGCAGACTCGGCATCGAGCAGGAGGACTCGGACTGGCTCGCCGGCCTGTTCGACGAGATCGGCGAGGCGAGGGGCACGAAACTCTTCAAGGAGATCGTCGCCAAGAACGGGATGTCGGTGCGCAAGGGGCATACGCTCCTGACGCAGCTCGTCGTCTCGGGCGAGGTGCCGCTCGCGCTGACCGTATACAATTACAAGGCCGAACAGTTCAAGGGCAAGGGTGCGCCGATCGACTGGTTCTCCATCGGAACGGCGATCGCGCGGCCGAACGGAGTCGGAGTCGCGCGCCGCGCCCCGCATCCGCACGCCGCGGTGCTCTTCTACGACTTCGAGATCGGCGAGGAAGGCCAGAAGATCCTCGCGCAGCGCGACTTCGTGCCGACGAACAGGAAAATCGACACGCCGCTCAACAAGCTGCCGCTCAAGTTCGTCG
>WNFF01015580.1_pt1 | contig 11187 bp, 12 predicted proteins | sample 5400441 | NCBI WGS metagenome assembly WNFF01 (sample SAMN13153345, study PRJNA577476) | soil metagenome | isolation source: 120 cm saprolite under Douglas fir tree site 2 hole 3 replicate 1 | place: USA:California | collected 2015-04-18
ATTGAATCCAGACAATTGACACGCTTACTGTGAGTACAATTGCTTCAATGGCGGCGGTGCCCCAAATGCCGATTTCAAACCGGCGGATGGCCACAACCAGCGGAAATGCTGTTAGACGGATCGCCTATACAGTAATGGGCGAACCGGTTGCGGGCGCTCTCGTCGGCTTTGTCTCGCGGCAATAATGAGGAAACTCGGCACCGTGCCGGCCAGATAGCCGAGTTGAAGGCAGGCTGAGCCAACAAAATTCATCACGATGATCGACCAAACGGTTTGATTCTGAGCCAGCCCCCAGGCTATAACCACAATCAAACAAAGGAAGATCAGGGGGAACAAGACAAACACCCGAAGCCGCACCCCAGCCGCAGCGCCGACGCAGAGGCTCGCTAAAATGAGTGTTTCCATTGTCATCAGGTCCTACCGGCAACAGATTGACGGCACATCTCGAAAAAAAATCGTAAATCAGCGACTCCGTAAGCTACTCCGCTACGCTTTTCCGGCGCGCCAGAGGCCAAACCAAAAGTGTCTTTGAGGCAACATACGGGAAATTTACGCATGATTTCAGTGATTCGCTCCATCTTTTTTAGCCGGGTCAGATAAGGTAAAGGCCAAGTGGGGTGGGCTTGGTTGTTTAATTATGGGCATTAAATGGCGTGTTTGGGCGGACCGCTGAGGAGGCTGTGTGGAGTGGTAGGTGCGACCTTCTTGGGCGCATGCTCAATGATGCCCACGAGTGGACCAGCCAGCTACGACGTCAAAAGCGAACGCGCGTACGAGCCAGACAGTCTTCCCTACGCCGTGGTTCGTATCACACCGCAAGCTGAAGGCGTCATAGCCGAGTATAACCCCCGCATTTCAGGCACGTTTCCGGACCGCCGGACTCCCAAAGAACTTCGGTTCGGAATAGGCGACATCGTTGCCGTCAGCATATTTGAATCATCGTCCGGCGGTCTATTCATTCCGCCTGAGGCGAGCGTTCGCCCTGGAAACTTTATTGCTCTGCCAAATCAGCCCGTGAACACCAAGGGCTATATCAGCGTCCCTTATGCGGGCCAGCCGATTTTGGCCAAAGACAAGACGCCCGATGAGGTGGAAGCTGAAATTATCAATGCGTTGAAAAATCGTGCGATCGATCCTCAGGCAGTTGTCACGTTGGTCGAGCAGAGAACCTCGCTGATTAGCGTTCTCGGCGACGTCAATAATCCGTCCCGGTTTCCTGCGACTCCCGAGGGCGAAAAATTACTTGACGTTTTGACGCGAGCTGGCGGCCCGAAGTCACAAGGCTACGATTCGTGGGTGATCGTGGAGCGCAACAACAAGAGAGGCTTGGCGCCGTTCGGCGCACTGATCTATGAGCCGTCCAACAATATCTGGATTCATCCCCACGATACGATCTACCTCTATCGGGAACCGCAGACCTTTGTCGTATTCGGCGCCTCCGGGACGCAAGGACTTTTCAACTTCGACGCTTGGCGGTTGTCGTTGGCCGAAGCTTTGGCCAAGGCTGGCGGACTGCAGGACTTCCAGGCCGATCCGGCCTCAGTCTTTGTCTATCGTGGTGAGACCCGCGAGCTTGCTGCGCGCCTCGGAGTCAATTGCGATCGCTTCACAGGGCCAATCGTTCCAATCGTATACAATATAAATCTGCGGGACCCCGCCGGTTATTTCCTGACGACTAGGTTCCAGATGAGGAACAAGGATGTGATTTTCGCCTCGAACAACCCGACGGTCGACGCGGCAAAAGCAATGAATTTCTTCCGGCTGACAGTCGCAACTGCTAACGATCCGATCTCGGCCGCGGTCAATGTGTACGCCCTTAAATTCGCAATCGCCGGTGTCCCACCAAGCGTCGTTACGGGAGCCGTCACGGCACCGGTTGCTACGACGCGCTGAAGCCAAGAATCCCCCGAAGGGGGCAACGTTCCATGGCTCTTTTATTCCGCGTGGCAGATCGCGGGTCTTGCGCCTTGTTTTATCTCGTGGTGGCGCTTGCTCCGCTGCCCCTCGGTTCGACAGAACCTGCCATGGTTGCCATTTGGTGCGTTGTCCTTGGTGTGACCGTGATCCTGGCTTCGGTGCTTGAGATTCGCACACCCCAGCTCGTCTTCATCGGATTGGCGGCTGTACTCGCATCGGTGTACGGTGTCGTCTTGCACGAGCAGCTCTCTGTGCATCCATGGTTTGCTTCCCCGCACCCAATCTGGAAAGAGACTGCAGAGACGCTGCAGATTCCGATCGAACCATCGGTGTCGATCGCGCGAAACCAATCATTGTTTGCAATCGGCGCTCCCCTTGCAGCATTGCTGTCCTTTCTGTCCGGGCTTCTGGTAGGTGCGAACCGTAGCCGCGCCCATCAACTTCTCAACGTGATTGCTTGGTCGGGCGTAGCCTACGCGATTTATGGGGTAGCTTTGGCGTTCGTTAATCCCGCAACAGGGATTTTCCGTGTGAGGCCAATCCCGCTGACGTCAACGTTTGTGAACCGCAATACGGCCGCCGTCTACTTCGGCGCCTGTTCGGTAATATGGCTCCTGCTCCTTTGTGAACGGATGCGGCGACAGGTCCTGAACCAATATAGCAGCAAGGATTCAATACGGATGAAGGATCCGCGCTTATTGCTAGGTCAACTGATATTGCTGCTGACAATGATGTTCATTTGTCTCTTGGCGACGTTTATGAGCAGTTCGAGGGCGGGAGTGAGCGTTTCCTTGATCAGTTTTGTCGTAGCTGTGGTGGCATTTTTCTACCGTGATCTCGCTGGACGACGAGTCTTCTTTGCCGTTGCAGCTGGCTGCAGCGTGGCGTTGCTCACTCTTTATGTCCTCGCGGGCAACGTCGTTGCGCGGTATTACGAAGAGGGTTTGATGGATCATACTCGTCTTTCGCTTTACCGCGCGACTTTGCGAATGATTGCGGATCATCCATGGTTTGGAACTGGCCTTGGGACGTTTAATTTGGCTTTCCCCGCCTACCGCACTGATGACATTTCGATGTACGGCATCTACGACCGCGCACACGGCACTCTGTTCGAGCTCGCCGCGGAAGCGGGCTTGCCGCTAGCCGGCATCGTTGTGATCGGTTGGATGATTGCGTTTGGCGCGCTTGCGCACGGCGCCAGGACCCGACGCCGGGATCGCATTATTCCGGCTGCAGCTTTATCTGTGGGGCTATTGGCGGTTTTTCATTCCCTGGTCGACTTCTCGCTTCAAATCCCGGGTTTTGCTATCGTGGTTTTTGGACTCCTGGGCGTAGGTGTAGCCCAATCGTTCGCAAGCCCGGAGAGTCTTGTTATTTCAAAGGGTTAGGAAAAAAACTTTCAGATCCGATTGATTGACATCCCTAGTTCGCTTAAGGTCATGCTGTTAGCAATAATCCGCTCGGTTTCTGACGGCCAATGCCAGGTGAATTGGGAAAGTTGGCAATTTCGCTTCACTGAGTTCTGTGCTTCATTCCGTGCAGTAGACGGTGCCGCTTCCTCGGACGAGGGAAAACCTGAAACGATCTTGCACGGCGAGTCCCGCCTTTAAAGGTAGCGGGCTGCCCCTCTCTTCGGGGCGGTCAGGCTGGCATTTGGGACAATCTCGCGCACTAAGTGCACGGTGACATTGAAGCAATCGAAACAAGAGTATTTTCTAGCTTCCGCAGGTGGCCATGCTTCAAGTCAACAGAAATTTGGGACAGGTCGAACAGGTCGAACATCCGTCTGCTGCAACTGAACCTTCTCATGTTCTACATTTCGCCATCAATTTTTTTCGACGGCAGTATGTTGTCATTGCGGTTGCAGTCGCTCTGACGACCCTGCTTGGCGTCGTATATCTCATGACCACGCCACCAAGCTTCACCGCTTACGCCAGGATGTTGATTGACACCCGTAAGCAGCAGGTGATGTTCGCGCAGCAACCAATGACGTGGGATTTTATGGAATCTGCCATGGTGGCAAGCCAGGTCGAAGTCTTAAAGTCGGAGAACATTGCGCGGGGCGTTGTTAAGGAAAACCACCTTACAGAAGATCCGGATATTGTAGGCCCGGGAAACGACCCGTGGGGAACCGTGACTGCAGCGATTTTTGGTGCGCCACCGCCTAAAGTCCGCTCGGAAACTGAGTTGACCAAACGCGCTATTGGTGCGGTCATGGGTGGGGTCACAGCTAAACGCGTCGGCTTGACTTATGTCATCGAAGTCGGATTCCAGTCAAAGTCGCCCGGTGGCGCGGCGCAAATCGCGAATGCGGTCGTCGCGCTGAATTGAAGGAGCAATCGGCGATCGCTGATCGTGCCGTGGAGGATTTCAAGGACAAGAACAACATGGTTTCCGCAGACGGCAGGTTGGTCAACGAGCAGCAAGTTGGGGAGCTCAGTAGTCAGCTTGTCCTGGCTAAAAAACGTACCGCGGATGCTCAGTCGCGGTTTGACCGAATACAGGCCATTTTGCGGGGCGATGCGGGCGATACGGTGAATGCAACGGTCGCTGATAGCTTGAGTAACAACGTCGTAAGCAAGCTACGAGAAAAATACCTCGATGACGCCAACAAGGAGGCGGATTGGTCGGCGCGATTTGGCCCAAATCATCTGGCGGCCGTCAATTTGCGCAATCAGATGAAAGGCATACTGGCATCCATCCGAGAGGAGTTGGTGCGACTGGGTGAAACCTACAAAAGTGATCTCGAGATTGCTAAACTCAATCAGGAGGCCGCCGAGAAAGAGCTTGCTGGGGCCGTGGCGCAGTCGCAGGGGGCCAACCAAGTCAAGGTGACGCTTCGTCAGCTCGAGAGCTCGGCTAAAACATATCGGTCGCAATACGACAGCCTTCTCCAAAAGTATAGCGAAACGCAACAACAACAGTCCTTTCCAATCACCGAAGCACGTATGATAACCGCCGCTGAGTCCGGCTTTAAAAGTTCTCCGGTCACAGGCAGCGTTCTCTCGTTTGCCATTTTTGGCGGCCTATTGTTGGGCGCCGGTATCGGCTGGCTCCGCGAGTTTTGGTACCGTGTTTTCCGGACCAACAAACAGGTCGAGGCTATCCTCGGAAAAGACTCGATCGCTCTCCTACCTCGGCTGCCAAAAACGAAAAAACCGCGACGTGATCAACCTACGGGTTCTGAGTCAGACGATCCGAGAATGGTCGCCCGTGGCCATGATCTCTCCTGGACCGTGATAGAGGCACCGTTCTCGCGCTACGCGGAAGAGGTGCGCTCGATTAAGTTGGCAATCGACGTCAACCGTGGAGTTGAAACTAACAAGGTTGTCGGGTTTACGTCGTCGATGCCAGAAGAGGGCAAGTCCACGACCTCGACGGCCGTCGCGCTTCTTGCTGCGCAAGCCAACGCGCGCGTCATCCTGATTGACTGCGATCTGCGCAATCCTGCCTTGAGCCGACATCTGGTTCCACGGGCTACGGTTGGGCTTCTCGAGGTGCTCTCAGGAAATGCCTCTTTGGACGACGCGATCTGCAGGGATCCCGTGACCAACCTGGCCTTTATGCCAGCCATCTTGAAGTCGCCTTTGGCGAATTCCAGCGAACTCCTCGCTTCAGATGCCATGAAGAACTTGTTTGAACAGCTGCGCGAGCAGTTCGACTACATTGTTGTAGATTTGTCGCCGCTTGTCCCCATCGTTGACGTTCGTTCTGCTCTTTCGTTTGTGGATGCTTATGTTTTGATCATCGAATGGGGGACGACAAGCGTTGATACGGTGCAACGCGCGGTTCATTCAGCCAGAGCCGTATCCGATAAGGTCATTGGTGTCGTGCTGAACAAAGTTGATTTTAAGTCGCTCGGTCGCTTCGATGGAGAGCCTGGAAAGTATTATTACAAAAATAAGCTCTACGCACGATACGGCTATGTCGAATGATTTCCGCTATAAGGCTGTCGCTGCGAGCTTCCGCCATGTTCGTTGGCTTGGTTGGAATAGCGTGGGGGGTCTTGGAATTTCCCGCGCTGCGACAGGAATCCATAATCAAAAAAATTGCCGACCGGATTCTTGTTGGCGACGTATACAAATACGAAATTTTGCTGAAACAAGCGTCGCTTGTCGAACCCACACAAAGGCCGGAGCTTTGCCGCCCGTTGACGGTCCGAAGCGCCGCCGTGATTCGGCTTCGGCTTGCAGAGATATCGGACAATGCCGCTCCTGGGCCGGCACAGGTTCGGACAAATTTGGCGGTCGACGCAATTCGCGAGTCACTTGCCTGCTCGCCCGCTGACCCTTTTTTCTGGCTGGCGTTGTACGCACTCGAGCCGTCCGCGCCGTTGAATTACTTGACCACGTCCTATCGGCTCGGCCCAAACGAGGGTTGGATTGCGCTTAAGCGAAATCCGGTGGCTTTTGCAAACTTCGACGAGCTACCGGACGATCTGCGCCGCATCGTCGTGCAAGAATTCGTGAGAATAGTGGAGATGGAGACTATTGATGACGCTATGAAAATCTTTGTCGGACCGGCTTGGGACAACAGAGAGCTCATTTTGTCACAGATGGATCAGGTTCCGCTGCGTCAACGGCAAAAGTTCCAAGAAGCTTTGACCGTAGCGGGCTATGACGTGCTCGTACCCGGAGCGAGGTTCGACGGGCCGCTCTAGCTGTCTCCTACTCCGAATTGATCAATCACTTCCGCATGAGTTTACAAAACGCAGCCGCCTTGAGCACGGAAAAGAACTCAACAACGACTGAAGGCAAATGGGCCCCGCTGAAACCAGTCCTCTATGGCTCAGCTTCGCACAGCCAACCTCCCCCGGTCGGGTCCGCAAGTTTCCCATTCGAGACGTGACAGTGGTCAGGCTGCGTCGTTAAGCGTTTTCTCACCGACCCCCAACTTTGCGTTGGCGCTGGGAGGAGCGCCCGCTCGGTTACCGACTAAAACGTACCGACAGGTCAGTAGGAGGATGCGCAAGTCCAGCCACGGCGAGGCGTTGCGGATATACCATTCGTCGAGGTCTCCCTTTTCTTCGTTCGTTATCTGCTTGCCGCCATTGACTTGAGCCCACCCGGTAATGCCAGGGCGGACCATTAAGCGTATTGCTGGATTGGCGGGCTGATCCTCGGGCATCAGAGGTCGGGGTCCAACCAGCGACATTTCGCCAACAAGGACATTCAGCAGCTGCGGTAGCTCATCCAGCCCTGTCTTGCGTAGCAGATGGCCAATTGCCGACAGCCGTCGTCTTTCCGAAAAAGGCTCTCCTAGGCGATCGAACGGGCTCTGCATGGTTCGAAATTTGTAAATCTGAAAGCCTCGGCCCCCTTGCCCCAACCTTCGCTGCCAAAAGACCAAAGGAGTTCCAACATCGAGAGCCACCAAAACACTGACGCATATGAAAGCGGGTGACAGCAAAGCAGTAAAGAGCAACGCGAAGACGAAATCCAAAACTCGCTTCACTTCGAAATAGGAGGATATCGGAAATGTTGCCGCTTGCTGCAATCCCGCAGGTTCATTGTTCGAATCAGCAACTTGTCTAAACGTCGAATGAAAAAGCTGTGGCAAAAACGTCAGTTCGATTTCCTTTTGGCGGCAGATCCTCTGCAACTCGGCAAGTACTGGCTTCGTCAATTGATTTTCGCCATTGCTTACGATCACCTCGTCGACTTTGACGCCATGGACACTAAATTCCTCGACCGTTTGCTTTAACTGCAACGGGTTTCCAAGAACTTGGACACCCGAGATTTTTTGCCCCATCACTTCCTTGCGGTCATCTAGAATGGCCATGACCTGTTTGGGTTCGATTTCATTGGTCTCCAGCCATTTGATGAATGCGGATGAGAGATAGTTGGAGCCAATGACCACCACATATTTGGTTTTCGACGGATGGCGAATGGCTCCTTCCTGCGCGTGTTCAAAGTTAGCGATGGTCCGTGCGGCCACGAGCGCAGTTGCAAGGATCAAGGCATGAATAAAAAGGGTCGAACGTGGAATCCCGTCGAGTCGGGTGAATAGAAAGAGTGTAGCCGCTGTCAGTAACTCGGCTACAACGACAGCTTTCGCGATATCGAAGATGTCATCGACCGAGAAGTAACGCAGACCTTTGTGTTCGAGTCGAAAAATTGAGAATGCGAGAAGGGAAAAAATCGTGCAGTAGGCCCAATAAAGAAAAAGCGAGAACGATACCGCAGACAATACCGGTGCATCGCGAACCCATAGAGCCAACAAGGGCGATAGGAGAGCGAAGCAGGCGTCGAGAGCCGATACTCTGACGCGAAAATAAGCCCGCGAAGATGGTAAAAGGGTCATGAAAAAAACCCGTGCTACCGAACTTTTACAATAGGTCTGTCGCGTAAAGTGACGTAAAGGTTCAATTTTTTCGGTTATTTTGAAGATCAAAAGCGGGTTCGGGTCAATAGCAATTATCGGCCGAGGCCGGCCTAAGCTTTAGGCAGAAAACGTACCCAGATGGTGGGTCGACGACAGGCAGTCCGCGACTTGCCGCAGCCAACAAAAAGGGCTTTCTTTCCTGGGAATTGATCCAGGCGAGACCCGTCAAATGTGCGGAATTGCGGGCGGATTCAGTTTTGGCGCCGGGCTGCCGGTTGCGAACACGATCGTCATGCGCCTCAATGAATTTCAGCGTCACCGTGGACCAGATGGGGAGGGGGTATGGGCTTCCGACGACCAACGGGTTGTCCTCGGGCATCGCCGCCTAGCGATCATTGAAACGGGGCGTTTGGGCGACCAACCGATGAGGGAAGTGAGCCACCGCTGGGTTATTACCTTTAACGGCGAAATTTACAACCATGCGGAGTTGCGCGCCGAACTGGAAGCTCTCGGGTGCAATTTTGCGACCCGGAGCGATACCGAAGTCCTCATCACGTAGTCGCTCGGGTGGGGCGAGGCGGGTCTCTCTCGGCTGCGCGGAATGTACTCATTTGCGCTGTGGTCGCTTTGGCCGGCAATTGCCGCGAGGGATCGTCATAAAGCTGCTGGCTGGTAATGACATGCACGTCCACGCCTGACGCCACGAAGTGCAGCCTCAGGTCGGTCAGGATCTGGCTGGTCGCGGAATGATCGGGATAGAAAAAGCGGTTGAGGACAATGAGACGGTTCATCGAGGGCCGCCCGGTCACTCGGAACTGGACCTTAATCAGAGAATGGCGTCAATCAGAGAATGGCGTCATGCCGCCTCGATCACTTGACTGTCGAGTACCACGCGAACCTTGCGGCCCAGCAGATCGAGCAAAATCGCAGACCGATGATGGCCGCTGATCCCCTCATACAGACCCAGGCAGTCGCAGAATGCCCCGTCGCTGATTCGTACCTGATCGCCTGGGCTAAAGCGCGGCCGCTGTTCGAGCAAAACGAAACCGTCGGCGTCCTCGCGATCCCTCAATCCCTCGATGATCTCCGGTGAAACCATGCCGGGTTCATCGCCATTGCCAACCAGCCGGGTAATGCCAATGGTTGACTGGATGGAGTGCCATCGCTGCGCCCCGAGATCGATGGAGACAAACAGGTAACGGGGAAACAGCGGTGCAGCGACAACATCGATGCGTCGGGCGTGGCGGCGCTGTTTGCGGTAGCGCGGCAGATAGACCTCAAAGCCCTGGCGGCCAAGATGCATGGCGGCTTTTGATTCGGCGTGCACGTGGCTTTGCGCGACGAACCAGCGTCGAGACGGCGCGGCATTGAGCCTGGATCTGGCGTTCATCAGGGTAACGGGGTCAGCCATTGGGTTTTCCCAGTACTCTTATCGAGTTCTCAACGGCGGACGGGAGACGAACTCCGCGCAAAGCGTTGGAAGGTAATTCGTGTTCGCGGATGCGGGTCTTGCCAAGACATTCCGTGGGGCGAGGAAACAAAAACCGAAAAAGCTATTAAATGTCAGGTACCTGACAAAGTACAGGGGAATCAAGATCTGTGCCCCGAGACGTCGCGGAACCCTTCGCCGAGCCGGCCGGCAGTATTCGTTCGCGCGCTTGGACGGAAGGGTTGCGCGGCTCGTGAGCCGGAGTTGTGGCGGACCTGCCTCGGTAGCCTCAAGTCCGATCAGGTGGCTGAGGACGATAAGTGTTGCAGATTTGCAACATGTCATTTGGAATGATCTGTTCGACACTAGGTTCGCTGGCTGACGATCCGCATTGTCAGGGCCGCCTCGGGAAGGGGGCATTCTGAGTGTGGGGCGCACCAGCGTAACGAGCGTTGCGGGGCATTTTTCATCACAAGGACGGTTAGGCGAGGTGAGATCCCATTTTAGCTTAACGTCAACTCTCTGCATTTGTTGGCGCAATTACCGCAAATTGCATTACAGTAGAGATTACGTTGGGATCATATTTGGCTGCGCCATCGAAACGACGGCATTTGTTAAGACCGCCATTTGCCTCTTTGGAACGGCTGAACCGAACGAGCCAAGAGTGAAACAGACGTTTCACCGAGACCGTCGGAAAGCCGTTACTGCAAGCCCCAGCGTCAACCGCGATTTGACACACTGGCGCTAGTGCTTAGCGAGCGTCTTCTGGACAGTGCTCAGCTTGTCGGTGTCGCCCTTGTTGTGAGCGTTTATGTCTGAAAAGACACCCCTCGATATACGGCTAGCGTCGTGCTTGCCGGATCTGCCGAACGCCGGTGCGATCGCCGCCATACGAGTGCAGAGAGCTGGCATTTCGCAGAAGAGAAGCTACCTGCCAAACCGGTGCCGATGATCGGACCGCGATCACTTGCGTCGAACGAACAGCAAACTTGGCTGCAGCAAGACGAGCGGCTGCACCAGCGCCGACGCGTGCCCTCGTTTACTGTCGCCGGTTATCCGTGGGCGAGGCGGTGGGCCTGCCAGGTGGCGACGGGTAAGTCATGTCTCTTGCCCAACCGAGCCTTCCCCGAACTGGCGCGCCGGTCGGCCATGCCGACGACCGCAGTGCAATCGACATTTCTGACGAGCACGGGCTGGTTATTGAACTCGGTCGTGCCGGGCGACACTACTGGCGCGATCTCTGGCGCTACCGTGAACTGTTTCAGGTACTGGCGTGGCGGGACATTTCCGTGCGCTACAAAGAGACAGTGATCGGAGCGGCTTGGGCCATCATACGCCCGTTCCTGACCATGATCGTTTTCACCATCGTTTTCGGCAAACTGGCCCGGCTGCTTCAAGATGATGTCCGACGTCGCCATTTCAGTTGAAAATCTTTGCAAGAGTTATCTAATCGGCCACCAGGCGGGTCAGCGTGAGCGCTACACTTCGCTACGTGACGTCATCGCCCGTGAGGCCCA
>WNFF01008272.1_pt1 | contig 11186 bp, 8 predicted proteins | sample 5400441 | NCBI WGS metagenome assembly WNFF01 (sample SAMN13153345, study PRJNA577476) | soil metagenome | isolation source: 120 cm saprolite under Douglas fir tree site 2 hole 3 replicate 1 | place: USA:California | collected 2015-04-18
CACCGATGTGCTGATCCGAGTACAGACTCATCCTGCATCACGGATCGACGAACTCTTGCCACACCGCTGGCACTCATCGCCGCCAAACACCTCCTGAGCAGCTGACCGGAAAACAAGACGCCCGGCGTCGGTCGGTTACCGTCCAATGATCCTTTAAGGGACTGGTTAAGTATTGGGACGGGAATTCCACCGCGGGAAACCCTGGGCCGTAGGAGTGGCGCCGGGGCCTCTACCTGGCGCGAGTGCATCACCCCCGATCTGATGCATTTGCTGATGCATTTTTGCTGCTCGCCCTGCTCGTGTGGCTCGTATAGCTCGCCCTGCTCGTCGCAAAATCGCCAAGATGCTAGAAGCATTGACCGCGTGAGAACCTTGCCAAGGCGAGGGTCGAGGGTTCAAATCCCTCTTCCGCTCAGCTTTCCTTCCCATTCTCCGCGCCACGCATGGCTTAAGAACCGGGGATTTTGTCCCCCACCTGTCCCCCACTTTTCCCCCGTCTTGGGACCATCCGGAACCACTTCTCCCTCTGAGAAATATCTCGCGCTCTGGCCGAAATGTGACTGTTAATCACCATGTCCGTGGTTCGAGTCCACGTCGGGGAGCAATCTGGACGGCTCACGAACTGCGTTGCTGGAGCGTGAGCTGCTCCTATTCCGGGCCAAATGGATACCGGCTCCAAACTTGCTGTTTTCGTCGTTGGCGGCAGTGCCCTCGTCGGCGCATGTTACTGGCTGTTCCGGAAGCTGTTTCCTCCTCCGCCCCATGACCCCACTGCTCCCAAGGGGATCCACGAGACTGAGGGGGATTACACGCCGACCGACGACCACCACCATTGAATCGCTGGAGCCGGTTCATCTGCTGTCAATCTTGGGGAGCTATTCTGCAACTTCCTCGGCTTTACATCGCACCCGCCTTCTGAGCGTCGCCCAGAAGACGTGCCAACTTGCGGTAGCTAACCTCTGCGATGGCCGCCGAATCGAGCATCTTCTGCGTAAGGACCCGACGCGTTGTCCTTCTTGCAGTGTTTGTACTCCCAACGCCAACGTCGCCGCCGGGGCTTCGTGCATCGGTGTCTTCGGTACGCACGCGCACTGCGCACCAGTCTGCAACAAGTGGCCCGAGGGCACGCATTGGCGAGGTGTTGGTGGCTTTTGCGACTCGGCGACCAGCACCCATTGTGCGTGTCTCCCTTGACATAATCTTGCCGCATCAGATCATCGGTCGCCCAGACAACAAGCGCGGTGTAAAGTTTGGGTCAGGACCGACATGGTCACTCCAACCCGATTGGGTAACACGCGAAAGGATCGGTAGGCTCTGCTATGAAACTGATCGATCCGACCCTTTCTCCGTTGGCTTCCGATCTGGCCAACGTGTCCAGCGAGGTGATCAAGCTAAACGAGCCCTCCAAGCCGAACATGGTCCTCTGGGTGCCACGGTCGGGCGATGCAATGGCGCACCTTCGCGGGCTTCTGCTCCAGACGGGGGAGCTTCCAAACGCTGCGGCCTTTGACCTGGTTGAGAGAAGCGCGTCAGAAATCCTGGCGCGATGCCTCCCACCGACACAATCGGAAATCCCACGGCGCACTGGGCTCGTTGTCGGATACGTGCAGAGCGGCAAAACGATCTCAATAACCTCTGTTGCGTCGCTCGGACGAGATAACGGCTTTGGCCTAGTGATCGTGCTTGCGGGAACCACAGACAATCTGCTCGATCAGTCATGGAAGCGCTTCAAGACGTACCTACAGGTAGACAGGGGGCCGCGGCGTCTCTGGTACATGCTCACGTCAGCTGGTCACGAACTCGAAGCAAACGTAGATGGGCTACGCGGGTCGCTCGAGAGCTGGAAAGCAACTCGGCAACAAGAGCGGCGAGCTTCGGCTTTCATTGTTGTTATGAAAAACCATGCACATCTTGACCAGCTAGCTGAGGTTCTTCGCCGCGCTGGAGTGAAGGATGTGCCGACTCTGGTCATCGACGATGAGGCTGATCAGGCTGGACTAAACACCAATCCAAACGGTGTTCCGTCGACAACGTACACGCAGATTCGAAATGTCCGCAGCGCCCTGGGACCGCATACGTATCTTCAATACACGGCGACTCCACAGGCACCTCTCTTGATCAGCATTGCGGAGCACCTTTCACCGGACTTCAGCGTCGTTCTGGATGCGGGTGGAGGATACACAGGAGGTCGGGTCTTCTTTGTACAACGCAGAGGCGAGCTCGTTCACGTTATTCCCACCACGGACATATTCAGCACGGGAAGTCCGCCCCCAGAGCCTCCCGAGTCATTGCTTGCTGCTCTCCGAGTTTTCTTCGTTGGAGTGGCCCTCGGTCACCATCGTCCTGAGCACGCCGAGAAGAACCGTTCGATGTTGGTCCACCCGTCCCCTCAGCGTACGGACCATGACGAGTATTACAAGTGGGTACTCAGCGTTTGCGATCGATGGAAGCAGACTCTCCGTTTGTCCCCAACTGAACCTGACTTCGCCGACCTGCGCGTGGAATTTGAGCAGGCGATTGCGGACTTACGGCGTACGGGCGCCGATGTCCCGGCGTTTGATGATCTCTCTGCCGACCTTGTCGAGGCGCTAGACCGCACCCTTGTCCATAAAGTTAACAGCGAGACGGGCACTGAAGTGGATTGGAGCAATGCATATGCACACATCCTCGTGGGCGGTCAGAAGCTAAATCGCGGCTACACGATCGAGGGCCTAACAGTAACGTATATGCCACGGTCAGCTGGCACGTGGACGGCAGATACAATTCAACAGCTCGCTCGCTTCTTTGGATACAAACAACGGTATCTGGCTCTGTGTAGAACATATCTCAATGTAGACCTCCTGGACGTCTTCGAAGCCTATATAGACCACGAGGAGGATCTTCGGGCCCAGCTGCGGGCACATCCGGGACCGCTTCAGGAATGGAGTCGCGCGCTTTACCTAAACCCTCGGATGCGACCAACGCGACAGCAGGTGCTCACAGATCCTTACTACCGCGTCGACCCGACTCAATGGATCATCCAAGGCGCTTCTTTTGACGACGCAATTCTCAGTGCAAACCGCGATTTAGTCAGGAAATTGAAAGAAAGAACCTCGAACGCGCTCTTGCCCCATCCGAAAGCACCAGATAGGCACCGCGTCGCCGAAGTAAGGTTACAGGATCTCATGGAGTGGCTCCTGTTTCGATATCGTGTGGTGGGCGATCATGACGAGGCAGGTTTCTACGCGGCGCGCTACATACTCGCTAAGTTGTTGCAGCAAGAGCCTGATGCGCTCGCTTCGCTCATGTTTATGGGGAAAGCGAGTCGGCAAGCACGTGGGGCGCAAATTGTGAAGCTTCACCAGGGTTATGACCGAAAAACAAAGGGTAAGGTTTATCCCGGCGCCGGTAACATCTACGACCCGGATCTCGCCACAGTCCAGGTTCACGAGCTTGATGTCACTTTCGATGGCGCAAACAAGTCCCCGGTGCCCGACGTACCGACGCTCGCAATCCGACTGCCGAAAAATGCATTGGTGCGGGCGATGATCTATCAACCTAACGCAACCCCGAATGCGCAGACGTAGACTTGCAGAGCTGTTTCGTTCGCTTAATTTACCGAGAGACACTGGCGCTCTCAACGCTGTACGTTTATTTCCGACGAGTCGCTATCGGATTGCTCGTGACGAAAGCGATAATGCCCTTGTGTTGTTCGAGTTGGAAAAATCTCACCCGGAATCCTCACAATTGGGCCCGATCCGTTTGCGACACTTCGAATATGAGCCGCAGTTATCAGCGACCGTGCTCGATATCGGAACGCTCAAACCTCAGACAAGCAATTTCTTGGTATTGCGTTGCCGTGAGGCTGATGCTGACCTTCAAGCCCAGTTTCTGGAGCTAGTTGAGGGCCTGGTGGAATATCTAGGCGAGCAGCCTTCGCCCAATGAAGTGGATGAGGCTGTCCGCGATCTTGTCGAGCTCTTTCGATCCATGTCCGGTCCTTCTCGTCGCACGATCTCTGGACTTTGGGCCGAGCTTCTTGTTCTTTTGGACGCAGCGGATTGCGAGATCGCAGGAGCTGCTTGGCATTCGGACCCAAATGAACAGCACGACTTTGTGGTTGGTAATGAGCAAGTAGAGGTGAAGAGCACAACTGCAGCCGTGCGGGAGCATGAAGTCACCCTCTCTCAACTGAGTGTGCCAACAGGGGGCATCGGATTCATGGTTTCAGTGATGCTCGAGCCGCATGATGCGGGAGCGTCTACTAATGACCTCCTTGCGGAGGCACTGACGCGCTTATCGGCGCGCGGCGAGCAGCGGCGCCGACTACGTGCGATCGTGGCAGCAACAATTGGAGAGGATTGGCGGGAGGCTGATCAGGTTCGTTTTAATATTTCTCGCGCGCGGTCATCACGACTTGTTTACGACATGAGCGCGATACCCACGGTCGATCCCCGAGTGCCACCACAAGTCAGCTCTGTTCGCTTCGTCGTTGATCTCTCGGACACTGTTTCGCTTGAGCCCGACGTAGCAGCTAGGCGTGGTGTGTTACCGGCAGCACTCTTTGGTCGCTGGAGTCACGCAGTGTGAGTTAGGCGAGCGGAGTCGAGGGCGGCCTAAGAGGGTGAGTCAGAGCCAAACGCATGAACCTCGATGAAAAGAGTGACGCGATGTGGGCCGATATCAACGAGCGATCGGCGCGAGAGGGCCGTCTTCCCGAATTTCCTGTGCGCTTCAATGGCGATTCGCAAGGCATTGCCCCCGCAACACTGATTGTGACTCCTGATGGCCCCCGTATCCAACTCTCCAACGAATCTCGCAAACTGTTCAGCGAGATCGATGCCGCTACTATCGCAGCTAATCTCGATGACCCTCGTGATCGGGAGGCGTGGCTTGCCATGTATGCGGCGACGCACAGAATGGAGCGAGCGCTAACCTTGAACGAAGCGTGTCGCGTCTTTTTCGGCCCATTCTTCCGAAAAGACAGGAGGACGCAAAGCTACAACGCATATGTAGAGTTCCGAATTGACGCAACCAGCGTAATAGAGCGATTTCCCGGCATCGACTTGCAGGCAGGTGATTGGCCAACTCTCGCTGAGCTTCGAACCCGTTGGTCGGAGGGGAACTTGCCAATGGTAGCCGATTCGAGCAGTCGTCAGATAACAGAGGTTGCTGGCATTCTTGAGCAGAGGTTGTCATCCTCAAGCGCGCTAAGCTCGGCGAAGAAGCGGAGCGCCCTAGAGGTACTCAAGGCTGAACGTCTCCGAGAGCTCATTCGCGTCTTTGGTATTGAGGCCAGAGACTATCGAGATAGACAGGCCCTGATTGGAGCACTAGCTGATGGCAGGAAGATCGGTTTCGCGGAAATTCTAAGGCAGCTTTCCCGCGACGAGCTTAAGGGGATGTGCGCGGCGCTCGGATTGGTCACGATTGGCAAGGACAAGAGTGTTCTGATTGAACGCATTCTAGCGAGCGAGCCCCGATCCGCTCAGGACCCTGAGGTCGATGACGATCGGCCGTCAAGCCCGATGCAAGAGCCCGCCTCATCAAATACGAGGCTCGGTGCCGCAAAGAAACGCGCTGCTCTCGATGTATTGCAGGCTGAGCGACTTCGGGAACTAGCCCGGAGTTTTGACATCGGTGTAGAAAGCTATCGAGACAGGGATGCTCTGATTGACGGCCTCGCGGATGGTCGACGACTGAGTTTCGAGCACATTTTGGAGCAATTGTCGCGCGATGAGCTCAAATCCATGTGTGCGACCCTCGGGCTTGACGATACCGGCAGGGAAAAGGATTCTTTGATCAACAGGCTTCTCCGGGGACAATCGCCGTCTGAAGAAGATGCTGCTGAAATAGACTCGGCTGAGAATGTTGAACCGAGACAGGGGTCAGCCATAGCGGCTATCGCACGGTTGTCTAGCTCGGTTTTGACCATCACTCGACCTGAACGCGGCTGGCCTTCGGAAGGGTCCGTGCTTCTTCCAACTGGCCCGGTACCGGTTTCGATCTACGCTCGCGCAATCAGCCGATCAGGGCGCAGTCGCCCGATGGAGAGACGCTTCCAAAATCCTGCCGAGAAGGATGGACGAATCATCCGCGAGCCCAAAGAAGGCTACGCACTGTTACTGGGGCTCTGGGACGAGCAAGGTGACGAGCGAGCAGTCGTTGTCGCGATGGATGCATACAGGCGTCTGGCTCAGGAGACCCGGGTCTCTCTCTTCATGCCGCTTGCGTTACTCGAGGAGGCGGCGGACACTGGATACGCAGAACACCGCAGCACTTCCGGCGAGACGATCTATGCATTCCGGCCGGAGAATCTGGCGACCTATGTTGAACGCCTGATGCTGGAGGCGGGATTGCGCCCATCATCGCGTGAAGTCACCGGGGCAGCGGTCAGCGTCGACAGTGTCTTAATCGCCCCACTGCAGAGGCTGGACGAGAAGCTCACTGAAAGTGGTCGAGTTCAGATTCGGCCGAGAGTGGGAATGTATGCTGCCTTCGCTCGACTGAACTACAAACCTTGGTTTGCTATTGCAGAATTCGTCGACAATTCCATTCAGAGCTATCTAACATCAGTTCGAGAGCCACGGGCTGACCCTCTTCTGATTGACGTCCGGATTGATGAAGACGAGATCGTGATTACGGACCGGGCCGGGGGAATTGCGGAGGCGGATTTTCCACGTGCGTTCAGTCCATCCCAGCCACCGCCCGATCCGATGGGGCTTTCAGAATTTGGGCTTGGGATGAAGGCCGCTGCGTGTTGGTTCGCAAAGCGCTGGTCTGTACGAACATCAGCCCTCGGAGAACCCGTCGAGCGCACGATCGAGTTCGACATCCCAAAAATTACCCAGGAAGGGATCGAATCGCTGCCGGTGGCAGAACGACCAGCTTCCGCTACGGACCACTATACGGTGGTCACACTAAGCAGTCTCCGTGTTCGTCCCAAGGGGCGCACACTCGGCAAAGTTAAGGAGCACCTCTCAAGCATTTACCGTGTCCTGATGCGCGACAAGGTTGTCCGGATTCGATTGACCATTGGAAGCACGACAGAGGAGCTCGAATACGAGTTACCTAAGTTGCTCGTTGCTCCGCACTTCCGTGAGCCCGACGGGCCGCCACGAGAGTGGAGGCGCGAGTTCGACTTTACCCTCGACAGAAGTCGAAGGGTTTGGGGTTGGGCTGGGCTTCTCGCAACCGGAAGCGTGTCGCGCGCCGGGTTTAGCGTTTTCAGAAGAAATCGACTAATTCAAGGGAGCGCCGACGAGACGTACCGGCCTGCTGAGCTCTTCAAGACGCCGAACAGTTACACGTACCAGCGCCTCGTGGGCGAGATATTTGTCGACGGGTTTGATGTCAGTCACACAAAGGACGGTATCCAGTGGGATGGTTTGGAAGAGGCTGTGATCTCGCGATTAAAGATAGAGCTAAATAGCTTTGATCTGCCCCTACTACAGCAAGCAGAGGGATATCGCGCGCGGCGCAGAGCACAAGACTTGGAGGCCGGATTCGGTTTGTCGGCTGTTACCAGCACCGGCGCGGTTCTCGCTAGCTCTTCTACTGCTGAAGTGCTTGGGGCCCAGCTGCAGAAAGTAGAACCGGATGATCCTCGAGAACCCCTGAAAGCCTCAGAGAAGACGCTCACCAAGAGAACCTTTACCGTGAATGTTCCTCGCGATCAGCTTCCATGGTCCGTGACGATTGAGCTCGTCTCGGATCGCGCCGCAGAATGGTTCCAACGTGGGTCGGCAACCAACATTGAGGAGCGAAGTATCCATATCCTCCTGAACTTGGCTCATCCGTTCAGCGAGCAGTTCATCAACGATGCGGAGGCAACCCTAGCTCCACTTCTCCGGATTGTATGTGGGCTCGCGCTTGCGGAGGAGACCGCTAGGGAGAGCGGAGTGAAGCACGCCGGCGAGATCCGACGGCGACTCAACCAACTCCTCCGGGAGGGGCTCGGTACGCTCGCGCGGGAGCAGGAAGCCTGAGAGGACCATCTGTCGGTGAGCGGTATGTGTGACTTCCTCGTGTCTCCCTGGATCCACCCAGACGCGAGGCCGGACTTTGCCCAAATCCGTGACCTATGTCTGCTCGTTTACTAGAATTTGCCTAGGCAGCCGATTCCTCGCGAGTGCGAGCGTTGTAGCCTTTGCCCGTACCCGGATGCGCCTCATGATTGCCGACGAGCTTCCTGAAACTCCTGGGCACCGGCTTTGGCTGCGAAGGGGGAGGGAGCGTTGAAGACCGATCTTTCGGCAACAGCAACGGTGCCTGCTTCAGTGGGCGGAGCTCCAATAGTTGAGTGCGAATCTCCCGACCAATGATCTCAGCCAGAAGAGGTGGAACAGCGTTACCAACCTGGCGCTGTGCTGAAGAGCGGCCACCCTGGATGCTCACGTTATCGGGGAAGGTTTGCAACCTGCACAATTCACGCAGGCTGAGACGGCGATTACTCCAATGAAAGGGACCAACCGCTGGTCCCGGCTGCGCCTGAATGGTCCATGACGGACGGTTCCTGGCCAGCTTTAGTAAGAATGTCCAGTAGCGTCGTCGCCAACCGAATAGAGGGAGCCCTCCTCCTCGATCTGTGTGCCAAAGATAATTTTGGCCTTCGGGAATTGAAGGAAGGAGTTCAGCCCACTTCCCTCGCACGGCGAGGTCTTCGTCCGAGGCAGGCTCAACGTCCGCCAGAGCGTCCCAAGCGGTGCGGAAGGGCTGCAACCCAAGTTCGAGCCATGCTGACTTTCTCGAGAAGTCCCCGTGCGTCGGCGGTGGGAACCGGAACGGTTTGCCGTCACGTGAGGCCACCATAACAAAGCGCTCCCGAAGTTGGGGAACTCCGTAGGCCGCCGCATTCGGCAGCTTAGAATAGGGCTTGTAGTTGCTCTTGGTAGCTCTGTTGATGCGCTGTATCTTTTCCAGGAGAAACTTCAGTCCTTCGTCTTTGCCCGAGAAAGCTAGTCCCGTAACGTTTTCCAATACGAAGACTTGAGGTAAGGCCTCTTCTACAACACGCATGTAAGCGCTCAGAGTGTTAGCGCGTGGATCGTCCAAGCGCTTCGAGTCACCTCGAGCCCAGTAACCGGACTTCGAGAAGGGCTGGCAAGGCGGACCACCAATCAGCAGCCCGGCATCCCCTCGCTTCAGCTTTCCCCGCTCTAATATCTCGCCCGTTGGGACTTCGAAGATGCTCCGCTCTATGACCGTCCACTTTCGGTTGTGACGCGGTGTAAAGACTGATCACCTTCGCCATGTGGTGCTCTTCCTCTACTGTGGAAGACTGACGCGCAGCGCCTCACGGCACTCATACAAGAAGAGGGCCGACCACTCTCTTGTCCAGATTTCGGACGCCGCGATTCCCTCCAGGGGAGCCATCAATCGAGTAGGAAAGAGTTTTGAGCGGGGTCGAAAGTCTTTGACGGGCGAACCGAACTCGGCCGGAGAGCGGTTAATAGGTCAGCCCCCTTAGACGTGGCCAGTTAAAAGGGGTCGGACTGGCATCCCTTTGTGCGAGTAGAATGAGGGCCTAAATGAAACGGCAGCGCACCACGCCTTCTTTTGTTGGGCTGCGCCCATCGTCGGACTGTGCCTCCGCGGCCGCACGCGGATCCAGCGTGAAGACGAACACACGCTGCGAGCTCGTCTTGCGGCGCGAGCTCTGGCGGCGAGGCATGCGCTATCGACTCCATCATCCCGGGCTGCTGGGCCGCCCGGATATCGTCTTCTCTAAACAACGCATCGCCATCTTTTGCGACGGCAACTTCTGGCACGGCCACGATCTTGAGGCCCGCCTTGCAAAACTCGCCCGGGGTCACAACGCCTCATACTGGGTTGCGAAGATCCGACGGAACGTCGAGCGCGATCATCGGGAGACGCGAGTGCTAGAAGAATCGGGCTGGATGGTATTGCGTTTCTGGGAGACCGATGTGCTCCGTGAGACGAGCGAGGTTGCCGACCGCGTCGCCGCTGTGGTGGCCAAGCGTTCTGTCGAGGTGAGTGCCCGAAGGTCCACGACTAGTCGCAAGAACGAGGCCGTGAAAATGGGCGCGATCGGACAATGATAGTCCGCCCTGTTTGCGTATATTGTGGCCTCGCCGAGGGTATTGAGAACGAACATGTGTTCCCGCTCAGTTGGTATCCAGACACCACGCCGTCCAATCTGCAGCGGCTGACCGTACCTGCTTGCAAGGCATGTAATATGCGGTTCAAACTCGTCGAGGAGCAGTTCGCCGCGGCGATCATGATGGGTCTAGACTCCAAGCGGCCGGAAGCGGCTGGGCTTTACGAGCGCTTTTCGAGGCGCTGGAAGCCGAGCAGCGGCAGAGACAGTAAGGATAGGCAGCACCGATTACTCAAGTTCCAAAGCATCATGCGTAACACAGTGTGGACCGATCCTCATCCAGGCGAGACAACCCTGCTGGTCCGCACGCCGATAGGTCTGGTGGTTCGTGCTGCTCCGGTCTCACCACTAGATCACGAGGTGCTCAAGTTGGTCGTGGAGAAGCTCGTCCGAGGGCTTCATTATGCTGAGACCGGCTTAGTCCTCGGTCGACTCCGGCTGGAGGCCTCCATAGTGACCCACCAGTTCATTGTTCAGGGTGGCAAGGATCTTCAAGACTTCTTCGCCCAACCGGCAAGGCTGCCGGTTGACAAGAGGCTGGGGCCTGGTCTGTGGTACCGGCGGCACCACGATCTGGACTCATCGATGTGGTTGTTTCGATTCTGGGGGCAGCTGCCCATCGTGGCGAGGGTCGATCACTTAGGACCCACGAATGCCAAAGGCGTTCCCCTTCCCGGCGCCTAGAACTCTTTCTTGAGTATGAAGCCGCTAAAATAGAATGGCCGGAGGTAAGGCATAAATGTCCAAACTTCTACTGGATCAGGTCGCGAAACATCGCAAAGAGATAAAGCACGAAGTCATCACTTATGGGCTTTCTGAGCTCATCAACATGAGAACATGAAAAAGTCGGGCGCGAGCCAAGGCCAGTCGGCATCGGAGCTCATCTCGAAAAGAATCGCCGAACTCGGGGACTGGCGCGGCGAAACCCTCAGCAGAATGCGCAAGCTGATCAAGGAAGCAGACCCGGACGTCGTCGAGGAGTGGAAGTGGATGGGCACTCCGATTTGGTCGCACGACGGCATCATCTGCACTGGCGAATCCTACAAGAATGTCGTGAAGCTTACCTTCTCCAAGGGCGCGTCTCTGA
>WNFF01026502.1_pt1 | contig 11186 bp, 7 predicted proteins | sample 5400441 | NCBI WGS metagenome assembly WNFF01 (sample SAMN13153345, study PRJNA577476) | soil metagenome | isolation source: 120 cm saprolite under Douglas fir tree site 2 hole 3 replicate 1 | place: USA:California | collected 2015-04-18
AACGGTCCGATGTTGGGACGGCCCTTCTCATCGAGGGCGAGATTCCAACCCGTCAGCGACCGGCACCAGTTGCGCAGGGCCTCGGTAAACGTGTGTCCCCACTTGGCCCAATCTGTGGCGTAGTCAGGGCTGGTATAGTCCGGGCCGCCCTCTGTCCAATACATCTCTGCATCGGGGTGGGCGTCATGGACCTTGAACATCATGCTCGCATTGCCGGCATATCCGTGCCACGCGACTGCGTTCGCATACTTGCGCACGTCTGGGTCATCCAGTTCACAAATCACCCGGCCCCAAAGGTTGTAATTGTGATCAAGCAGCCAGATCTTTGTAGAAATCTTGTTAGCTCTTAGCAACGGTCCTACGTGTTGTTTCACGAATTCGATTTCATACTCCTGTCCCCACAGGCATGCGGGCATTCGACCGTCCTGATCCGTGTCCACTTCGTTTTGCGAGGTGACGGCCTGGATGGGGACCCCCTCGGCGGCGTAAGCTTCGAGGAACTTCAGAAAGTATTCTGCGTAACTGCTGAAATATCTCTTCCGCATGGAGCCGCCCAACATGGACCCATTTGCCTTCATCCAGCCGGGCGGACTCCAGGGCGTAGAAAACAGGAACAGGTCTGGATTCGCTTGCCGCGCCTGCCGTAACGATGGCAGAAGGTAGGCACGATCGTGATCGATCGAGAAGCGCTTCAACTCAGGATCGGGCTCGCCCTCGTCAAAGCTGTACAGCTCAGTCGAATAGTCACTTGCGCCAATACAGGTGCGGCACACGTTGAGTGCCATCTCGGAAGGGTGAAAGAGTTCGTGGAACAATTGCTGTCGCGCGTCTGCGGGCAACTGGTCGAACATGTAGCAGGACGCGTCCGTAAAGGCAGCGCCGAAGCCGAGAATTTCCTGAAATCTCTTTTCCGGATTGAGTGCGATGATCTCTGCCGAGGGCTTGCTGGAGGCTTGCCGCCACGCGATAGCGGGGACATGCTGAAAACGCCGCTTCTCATCGGTCACCCGAACTGTGATTTCACCCGCACCAGGGTTGCCTGGGCGTCGTGAGCCCCAGGCTGGCAGTGCTTCTGCGGCAGCGCTGGCGGCCAGTCCTGCGGCTGAAAATCTCAGAAAATCGCGTCGCGTGTGTTCGGTTGACATTTTACCTCCCAACAACGAACCAGAATCTCATGCCTGTCAAATCGTCCTTGAGTGACTCGCTAGCGAAAAGGCGGAAGTGCCCGCTTTTCCCCGGCGCTGATTTCGGCTACCCTAGGGCGACCGCGCAATTCAAGCGCATCATGAGCGTTACCGACAATCAGCCGCGGCGGCCTAAGTTGCATCCATGTTGAAGTACGGAACAGCACGAGTGAGGAACATTTGCGCGCGAGCGCTGCGTATTTTCTGGATAACCATCGCATCTGCGTGGCTCATGTATTCGCCAAGCCCGGGCGCGTGGTCCCAGACACCGGCTAAGCCACTCCCCACGCTCGTCCATGCCGGTCAGATCCGCCGCCTGAGTGCGGAGCAAGCCGCGCTAGGCTATCCGGTACGAGTTCGCGGCGTGATTACTATGGATGCTCCGGCGCCGGACTTCTTCATCCAAGACACGACGGCTGGCATTTACGTGGAGGGGAGTGTCTCGCCGAATTATCCTCACCTGCTCGGCCAGTTCGTCGAAGTTGAAGGAGTGACTGGGCCAGGCAGGTTCGCTCCCGTAATTCGCGAGCAAAAGTTACGTGTCCTGGGAAAAGGAGCCTTACCCAGAGCAACACTCTCTCCTTTCTCGGAACTCGCAAATGGGCAGCAAGACAGTCAATGGGCGCGAGTGCGAGGCATCGTTCGTGCTGCGGCTGTGGACCGCGGCTCGTGGCGGGAGACAACGCTCGCTATGCGTGTCGCGTCTGAAGGCGGCGAATTCATTGTCCGAGTGCCGATTACCCGCGAGCAGGATTTTTCTCCCTGGGTGGACAGCGAAGTCCTGATCGAGGGCGTGTGCGGCAGTCTGTACAACGCCAATCGGCAACTTACAGGAATCCTGTTCTACGTTCCCCGTTTGAGTTTCATTAAAGTGGAAGCGTCGGTTACAGAAGTTCCACTGTCTGAGTTGTTGCGATTTTCGGCGGAAGAGGTCTCTCGGCACCGGGTGCGAGTGCGCGGCATCGTCGGATATCAGCAGCAGGGCAATGCACTGTTTCTCCAGAGCCAGGGCAAGGGACTTCGCGTGCTCACCCAGCAGGCCACGCCGCCCCTCCAGATCGGTGATCTCGTGGAGGTGCTCGGTTTCCCCGCGATGGGCGAATCGGCGCCGATGTTAGAGGACGCCGTCTTTCATCGTTTAAGACACGAGCAAGCGCCCAAACCAGTGTTGCTGAACCTCGATGCTCTCTGGGAGGACTTCGACGGCGCCCTAGTGACCATCGATGCGAAGTTGCTGAATCGGCAGGCGCGGCAGGATGGCCTTCGCGTTCTGCTGCAACGCGGTGAAGTGGTTTTCGATGCGACCCTGCCGTCCGAAGTTTCTGCGGATGCCGTCCTGTCGATCCCGCTGAATAGCGAAGTGCGGCTCACCGGTATTTTGTTTGGTTCGCAGCGGAGGGCTGTGGCGAGTTCCGCAGTCGTTTCGAATGTTGCTGCGCTTGCCCCAGGATGTCACGGTGCTCACAACTCCCTCGTGGTGGAATTTACGTCACACGCTCTGGCTGTTGGCCATCACGGGGGGCATTCTTTTGGCTGTGATGACGTGGGTCGTCGTGCTCGGGCGGCGCCTGAAAGAGCAGATGGCCGTCATCCGCCAGAAGTTAAGAAGCAGCGCCGTGCTCGAAGAGCGTAATCGGATTGCTCGCGAGCTTCACGACACGCTGGAGCAGGAACTGGCCGGCATCACCATGCAACTGGATCTGGCCGTCGATTGCTTCCAGCAGGCGCCGGTGGTTGCCCAGCACGCGCTGGAAACGGCGCGCAGCATGAGCCGCCACAGCATGATTGAAGCACGGCGTTCAGTGTGGGATCTTCGTTGCCAACTCCTGGAAGATGGGGATCTCATCTCAGCACTATAGAGATGAACCTGCTGCGCATCGCGCAGGAAGCCGTGGCCAATGCTGTGAAGCACGGGCGCGCACAGCAGGTCTCCATCGAATTGCACTATGCAGCTACTTCCGTATGCCTGACTGTGACGGATGATGGGCAGGGATTTATGGCAAACCAGGCGTCGCCCACGGGGCATTTCGGACTCCTCGATATGCGCGAGCGCGCGCTGTCGATGGGCAGCCAGTTGAAGGTCGAGAGCGAGCGCGGACGCGGTACGCGCCTGGCCGTAGAGGTTCCCCGGCACTCGAGTCAAGCGATCGATGAGGAATCCAAAACCAATTCGTATTCTGGTGGTTGACGATCACTTCATGGTCCGGATGGGTCTGTCGGCGTCCTTGAACGTCGAGCCGGACATGGAGGTAGTGGCCGAAGCCGGTAACGGCGAGGCCGCACTTGAGGCCTACCGCAAACACCATCCCAGCCTGGTGATGATGGACCTTCGGCTGCCGGGAATGAGCGGCACCGACTGCACCGTCGCCATCCTTCACGAATTCCCGGACGCACGCGTCCTAATGCTCTCAACCCACTCGGGCGAGGAGGAGATCTATCGTGCGATGCAGGCCGGTGCGCGGGGATACATTGTGAAGAGCATCATCCGTGAAGAACTCCTGCGCGCCGTCCGTGAGGTTCATCAAGGACGAGGGTATCTGGATCCAATTGTGGCTTCGCACCTCGCCGAGCGCAGCTCCCATCGTCCCTTGAGCGGCCGCGAAGTGGAAGTGCTGCGGATGGTGGCCAAAGGCCTGGGAAACAAGGAGATCGCAAGTGCACTGAACATCGCAGAGGTGACGGTGAAGATGCACGTAAGCCACGTGCTTGAGAAACTCAGCGTGAAGGATCGAACCGAGGCGGCCACAGCTGCACTGCAACGAGGGATCATCTCGCTCGAGTGATCGTTTGAATCATCACGAAATCCGGAAGGTGCGCGGCGGCGAGCAACCATTCTTGAAGCTTTTCGCGAAAGCGACCCTGAGGCTGTACGAAAGTATAGTTGACATCGCTTTCTAGTTGTTTTCTATTAGGACGTTTGTTTTTGCTTCCTCTGGGCGCATACGCGACTAGGGAACCGAGCGGTACGGTTTTGCGAAGCCAACGAAGTGTTTTGAGGATTCCAGGGGGCGTGAATATGAAGCACGATTGGCGGATGGGGCTAGGGGTTGGAATTCTGTGCCTGCTGATGCTTTCGACTGCAGCAGCGCAATCAGACCGCGGTACGATCGCAGGCTCAATCCTGGACAGCACCGGTGCGGCAGTTAGCGGAGCCGCGGTAACGGTCAAAGGCACCGATACCGGCAGCGTTTATAAGACGGTGTCGACGCCCGATGGGACCTACCGCATCTCCGACATTGCCATCGGTCGCTACGACGTTACCGTTGAAGCTCCGGGCTTCAAGCTCTCGCTGCAAACGGGTGTGCCGGTTCAGATCAACACGGTTGCGGCACTGAACGTCACTCTCCAACCCGGCGACGTCAAGGAAGAAGTGTCGGTTGTGGCGGATGCTCCAACTCTGCAGACGGAGAGCTCCGACATCGGCACGGTGGTGGGTGACAAGCAGATTCACGAGCTGCCTTTATCGTTGAACTCTACTGGGCAAAGCTTCGTGCGTTCCCCTGAGACATTCATATTTCTGACGCCGGGAGCCACCGGCCAGGGAACCGTGGGCGATCACGGGAATGCGGGCGTTTTTGAAACGAAGTTGTCCGGAGGTCAGAACTTTGGGTCGGAAATCCTGCTGGACGGCGCTAGCGTGCAGCGCTCCGACTCCGGTACCGCGTTTGACCAGACCGCGCCATCGGTTGAGGCGCTGACAGAATTCAAGGTCACGACCGCCACCCCCTCCGCGCAGTTCGGGCACACCTCGGGCGGCGTCGAAAGCTTCACCACCAAGTCTGGAACTAACCGCTACCACGGAAGTATCTTCGAACTGTTCCGGAATGAAGCCCTGGACGCAATGCCGTGGAATATCGACTACCAGAACGCGCTTGCCAGGTATGACAACCAGCAGATCGCGGCGTGGAATCAGGCCAATCCTACTAACCAAGCGACACTGGAGGCGATTGCGCGGAAGCCGCGAGACCGGCAGAACGATTTTGGCGGATCGTTGGGCGGGCCGGTGCGCATTCCATGGCTTTACAACGGACACGACAAGACGTTTTTCTTTTTCGCCTGGGAACAGTATCGGAATCGACGAGGCTTGACGAACGACTTGGTCACGTTGCCCACAGCGGCTGAGCGCAGCGGAGATTTCTCTGCCTTGCTGGGAGCCGATACCGGCGTCGCCAATCCATGTACGCCCGGGCAAGATGTGCTTATCGGGCAGATATTCGACCCCTCGACGACGCAAGTTGTCGGCGGGCAAATCTGCCGGAAGCCTTTCAACGGGAACAAGATCACCAACCTGAGTGGAGTGGCGCAGAACGTCTTGAAATATCTGCCGCAGCCCAACCGTGCCGGATCAGGTGTAGGTGGAATACAAAACAACTATCTGAACCCAGCCGTCTTGGACCATGTCATTACCACTCAGACCAGTTTTCGAATTGACGAAAACCTTACCGAGAAGAACAAGATGTTCTTTTCCTACCACAGTCGTGAGCAGAACTTTCTAAACGGAAATGCCTTCGATTTGCCGGCGCCTCTCACACCGGGCAACTACTTTAACTACTATTTCACCCACTATCTTCGCTTTGGGTGGGACTACCTCGCCAGCCCGTCGGTGCTGAATCACCTGACGGTGGGCTTTAATCGAGTCTATACGGCCACCAAAACACCAGGTCAAAATGGATCAGACTGGGTGAAGGCTATCGGCATCTCGGGCGCAAGCGGTCAGACATTTCCCCAATTCCGGTTCGATGGCGGCCAGTACGGAATCGGCTACAGTAGCTACGGCGACAACGCTTTCAGCCTGCAGGTTCCGAATTCGCTGGTCGTGGCCGACAGCGTTTCCTGGACCAAGGGTCGTCACTCTTTGAGGTTTGGTTTTGACTGGCGCAGCTATCAGTATTCAAAGGAAAGTCCAGGGGCTTCATCACCTTCGTATGTGTTCAATGGCAGGGAAACTGCGTTTGCCCCCGTTAGTCAGCAGCCCATTGCCAGCAACACAGGAGACCCGATTGCCAGTTTCCTGATCGGTCAACCTGACCAGGAATCTTTGCAAGTGTTTTCTCATTTTTCGCGGTGGATTCAGAATTATTACGCCGCCTACGTGCAGGACGATTTCAAGGCGCGGCGGGATCTTACGTTGAACTTGGGCCTGCGCTGGGACATTGAAACCCCGCGTCATGAGGCGACCGGCGCCCAATCCGTTGGCCCGCGTATTGGTTTTGCCTGGTCGCCGGACTTCATGCCAAATACGGTCTGGCGCGGAGGATACAGCATCTACTATGCTCCGCTCACTTATTCAGACTTCGGAGGCAACCTGAGCAGCGGTACCACGGCCAGCCCGAACTTCCAGAATTCCGACAACTTTACGCCCGTGCAGTCGCTAGATGCCGGTTTCCCCTCCTATCCACCTCCGAGCAACACCAAGGACCCGACGCTGAACACATTCACTCAGAATACCGTGAATTATGTCGCGCCAGACTACGGGCGCGCGGGCATGGTCCAGAATTGGGACCTGGAAGTGCAGCATCAGATCACCTCCGATCTGATCTTCAGCATTGGGTATGTGGGACAGCATGGGACTCGTTTGCGCTCGAATCTGGCCCAAGTCAACACTCCGAATCCAAAATACAACTTCCTGGGTTCGAATCTGTTGGTGCATGTGAACGATCCTGCTGCAGCTCCTATTTTGGCGAGCCTCGGGGTTACCGTGCCCTCATGGTTCGAGCCGGGCTGGAATCCAGCAGGTCTCACCGGGTCCGCGAATAATACCAACGACACAATCGGCCAATTACTGCGGCCCATCCCGCAATACGGCAGCATCACGACGAATTGCTGTCTGGAGAATCTCGGTCAGTCCACCTATCACGCTCTCCAGACCACAATAGAGCGTCGTTTCCGAAATGGCTTGAACCTGTTGGCTTCTTACACATTCTCCAAGACTCTCACGGACGCCGATTCCTCTTTCTCTACTTTGACCGGCTTCAACTCGAACGTTTTCGGAGCCCAGAACCCGTACAACCTGAAGGGTGAGAAGGCAGTCAGCTATCAGGACATCCCGCATACCTTCGTGCTCAGCTATCTCTACGAGCTTCCGTTTGGACCCGGGAAAAAATATCTAAACCACGGAGTCGCGAGCAAAATTGCCGGCGGGTGGCAGGTCAGCGCGGTCCACCGTTATCAGGCTGGTTCACCCGCGATCATCAACGAATACGCAACCTCGAATCCCTACAGCGGCGGGAACTACCGGTTCAGCCTCATTCCTGGGCAGGCTGTATTTGGCTCGGGAGCTTGGTCACCCACCACGCAAGTAACGGCAAACGGCGGGCGACAGATAGTGGGTGTCGACGGCAACGGGAATGCCCAATTCGTTGGTGGCTGGGATAGCAGTTGCCACGAGAATGGCGCGGGAGTTTTTCAGCCTAATACCAATGGCCCTGCGCCTACAAACTGCACAACCTTCCTGGATCCCAGCGCTGGCTCGCTCGCGGCGGGTGGCGGCTATGTCTTCGGGAACTTGCCGACGGCTGTCGGATGGTGGCGAAGTCCGGGCTACAAGAATGAGGATTTTGCGGTTATCAAGCGAACCCAAATTACCGAAGGGAAGGTAATCCTATTCAAACTCGACATCCCCAACGCCTTCAACCGCCGCACATACGGCGGCATAGATGGGAACCCCTTCGACAGCCACTTTGGCGTGGCCGGATCAGGTGGCGGTGTGATTAACGGACCAAGAGATATTCAGGCCACTTTGCGCTTCGAGTTCTGAGGGCCCTGGGCCAATGCGCTTCCCTAAAACGGAATCCTCCTGTCATTCTCGTGGGCAAGAGGATTTTTCCAGCCCTCTTCTTTGAGTTTCGTTGAGTATAAAATTTAGTGGTGCGCGTGATTACCCATCCTTTCACTCTGGGCAAGCGGGACACTGCCATTCACCATCGCCGCTCGCGCCAACTTGGCGCATACTTAGTCTGCGCCATCCTTCTTATTTCACCTAGTCTCATCTGGTCGCAAGCACCCGAGATCACCGCCGAGTTCACTCAGGCCACGCAGGCCATGCGCCAAGGCGATCTTGACGGAGCTGGCGCCGGCTTTGCCGCGATCGTCAAGCAGTCTCCTTCGTTCGCTGAAGCCCACTTCAACCTGGCGTTGGTCCGGGAGGAGCAAGGCCGCCACGACGAGGCCATTGCCAGCTTTCAAAAGGCGCTGGCGCTCAAGCCGCGGCTCCACGGCGCAAACCTGTTTCTCGGCATTGCGGAGTTCCGGCTGAACCGACTGGACGAGGCCTCGACGGCAGTGGAGAAGGAAACCGCCAGCTATCCCAAAGATGCAGCAGCCTGGATGTGGCTTGGCGTGGTGCGTCTGGCGCAAGACCGACCCGAAGATGCAGCCGAAGCTCTGGATAAGGCGGCCAGGCTGAGCCCGGGCGATCAGGACATTTTGTACCACCGCGGGCGGGCACATCTGCTGGTTTCTAAAAACAGCTACGCCCGGATGTTCAAAGTGAACTCAAATTCCTGGCTGGTTCACCGCGTACTCGCGCAGGCGAATGCCGAGGCCGAACGGCACGTGGATGCCATCGCGGAGTATGAAGCCGCCATCAAGCTTGCCCCGACACAGCCCGGCCTTCACGAAGAGCTTGGTTCGGAATATCGCAGCGTGAACAAAATCCCGGAAGCGGAGGTCGCGTTCCGTCGGGAGCTTGAGATTGATCCCCACAATGTGCTGGCGACGTACAAGCTGGGCGCAATCGAGGTCGAAAAAGGCGATGGAGCCAAAGGCAAAGAACTGATTGAGGCGGCGCAGCGCGAGAAGCCTGGTTTGGTGCATGTGGATTACAACCTGGGACGCGCTGAAATGCTGCTCGGCAACGACGCTGCCGCGGCAGATCACTTCGAACGCGTTGTCAAGACCGACACAGATTCCGAAGTCATCGAACAGGCCTGGTTCCAACTGGGAACCGCCTATCGCCGCTTGCACCGCATGGACGAGGCCCGCAACGCCATGGCCACCTACCAGCAGCTGAAGGATGAAGGGGCGAGGAAATCGCAGAAGGCGTTGGAGAACTACAAGGCGGAGCATCCGGATGCGCCTCCACCCTCGCAGAACTCACCGTAGGGAATGATCGCGAAACCAGGGATTTGGGAAAGACTGACGTCGCCGCGCAGCTTTGGAGTGCCGTCGAGTGATCACTGGCCGCGCCTGCGGCCCGCGCGCAAGCTAGCGCCTAAGCCTAAGGTAAAGCCCAACAGCCGCAGCGGTCACGAGGACCGCCAAGATCCAAAACCCTGGACTGTAGAGCGCAGAAATGCCGATGGCCGTACCCCGTGGCAGCCTTGCGAAAGAGACAACTGTCCGCAAAAGCGCAAACGACAGGAAGACGAAAGCAGCGAGCGCCCACGGTCTTGACCCACCTTGAGAATATGCATGGGACGTAATACCGGCCTTGTTCGGGCAGTGGGCTAACACAAGTAGCCCACTACCTACGTTGGTCATGAATTGTGAGGGAGGCCCCGGGCTAATGATTCGGCGTAGCTGATTGTGAGCCAGCTGCACGGCTTTGCAACTCGGCGGTGCGGTCAAACTCCGCCTGGGCACGATCCAACGCGTGAATCTCTTTGTACAATCGCCCTAACTGATAATGGGCCACGGCGTTATCCGGCTCAAGCTGCGTTGCCCGCTCGAGTTCCCGTTGCGCGCCCTCCATCTGGCCGACCTTTCGATAGTACACTCCGAGTGTGAGGCGGCAAAAGGCGTTGTTTGGCGCGAGCGCTACTGCTTTCTCCAGGGGGCCAATCGCTTCTTTAGTCTGACCTTGCTCCATCAAGAGATTTCCGAGATTCACATAAGGTTGTTCGCTGGGGCGAAGGGTTTGTTCTTGCCAGATGATCGCCCTACGATAAACTTCGATTGCGGCCGCGGGCTCGCCGTTTGACTCTAAGATCAGTCCTAGATTGTTCTCCGCCCGGACGTTGCGTGGGTCGAGTTCTAAAATCTTCAGGAACGCCTTACGCGCCTCGAGGAAGCGGGCCTTTGTGTAATAAGCGCGGCCCAGATAGTACCAAACGTCCTGGTTCGTTTCGTCGAGTGTCGCCGCTTTTTCCAGCCATTTGAAGGCGTCGGCATAGTCAGCCAGAAGGACGTAATCAAGGCCGACAATTTTCAGATCATCGGCCGTGGGGCGCGTGATGGCCGCAGCTTGCGTATAGGACGCAAGCGACTCAGCGGGCCGGTTCTCACGATTCAGAACGAAACCCAGCATATACAGCGCGTCCGCAGAATCACGATGCGAGAGAACATAGCTGCGCAGTGCCCGCTCTGCTCCGGCAAAATCCTGAAGGTGCACGAGCGATTTTGCCTGGTAAAGAAGGGCATCGGTGGCGCCGGGAGATGCAGTCTCGGCATCGGCAAACAGAGCTGCAGCTGACGAATAGTTTCCCGCGCGGAATTCAGCCACACCACGATCAAAGTCGCTGCTGGATTGTGCGGAACCCCGAAGTCCACAAAAAGACCAGACCATCACCAAGGACAGGAAAAAGCCCGTGTTGGCGCGGCGCGTGCTCATGGTTTCTGTGGCGTGGATGGCGCGGCGGGCTCGTCGATCTGAAGGATCTGATCGGCTGGGATATCTTTGAGCGTCTGCCTGATCCCACTGGGCCAGCGAATCTCGATTCTTTGCGCGACGTTTTCCTGCCCCAGCCCGAAATGTACGCGCTTGTCGCTGGCGGAGAGATAGCTGCTGGCGGTCGAAACCGTCGCATACTGCGGGCCGGAGCCCGTCACCAGCGTCACCTCTGCGCCCATCCCGTCGCGGTTGCTCTTGTGCCCAACCAGTTTCAGAAGAATCCAGTGGTTCCGCGTTACCGTTTCGTTGTGCAGAACGTGAACCGAGCCGTCGTTGGTGGTCACAACCGCGTCGAGCCGGCCATCGTTATCCAGGTCGCCAATCGCCATTCCACGCGAAACCCAAGCTTGACGGAATACGCTGCCCGATTGCGCGGAAACGTCCACAAAGCC
>WNFF01004663.1_pt1 | contig 11184 bp, 6 predicted proteins | sample 5400441 | NCBI WGS metagenome assembly WNFF01 (sample SAMN13153345, study PRJNA577476) | soil metagenome | isolation source: 120 cm saprolite under Douglas fir tree site 2 hole 3 replicate 1 | place: USA:California | collected 2015-04-18
ATCGGCGTCGAGATATCTGCCCAGTAGAGCGGAATCGAGTAGCCTTGGATATTGACGTCGAGGTGGACGCCCCAGGGCGAGCTGTACATGAAGTCTTCGATCAATCCGGCGCTGTCGGGCTCCAGTTCCGGATTGGGGGGGATCCTCGTGTTCCATGGACTGTCACTGCTGAACGGACGCCACGTCAGGCTGCCTGCCGTTTCGCCACCAGGCGCCATGTTGGCTCCAAGCGCCCTGTCCCAGCTATCCTCCACCGGCATGCCCGACTGAGCGAGAGCGTGCTTTGAGAGGAGAACGAAAACGAGAGCAGTGACGGGGGCCTTTAAGCGACACACGTCGCACGTCCTTTCGACGAATCACGGAATTCCGGAATTGAGGCGACCTGGCCGCTACACGAGGGGTCGATCATCCTCGCGGAGACCAGCAGTTTTGATGTTTGAGATGTAACAAAACGATTGTCTGGTTGTCAAAACTGGCTTGCTCGCCAGGCTGCTCATACAGCTCAGGGGCTTCCTGATGATTGTCGAACGACCGAAATGGCGGCTCGCCGGCGCAGCAATTGCTGCTCTGCTGCTTGTCGTCGCTCTCCACCTCGGGCTGAACAGCGGCCACGTTCGAGCTTGGGCCCTTGGGAGAGTCAAGAAGAACCTTGTCGCCCAATTCGGCGACCTCGAGCTCGGCGACCGTTTTTCGGTCGACTGGATTGGCCGAGTCACCGCCGGGCCGTTGACTCTCCGCGACGAGCGAGGGACGATTTTCAGCGCAGCGTCGATAACGGTCAGACTGGCATATTTGCCCCTGCTCACCGGTCGAGTAGTACCTGCGGCGATCACACTGGACAAACCGGAGCTGGACCTCGATCTCGCCAGAGAGGTTTTCAAGCATCTTCTCGAGAATCGCCGTGCAACGCCACCCGAGCCGGCTCACGCCGAGCAGCGCACTTTCCCCGAGATCAGCATTTGGGCAAATGATGTTCGTCTGAAAACGGCTCGGGCGGGGTTGCAGAGATTCTTGCAAGGCTTCGACCCTCTGTCCGGCAAATTGACGCTCAGGAAGTCGGCCACCGATTGGAGGATTGAAGGGGATCTCCGATTCAGCGACGACGGGCGCTCCAGGCTTGACGCTCAAACGACGAGCGATGGAAGGGTCAAGCTCAACCTGAGCTGGCGAGCACCTCACGCCGCGCGAATGTTCGACCAGCACCATGACTTGCCCTTGACCGTCAAAGAGGGAGAGTTGCTCGTCGACCTCGAGGTGGGGGCCGAACAGAATTTTCGCCGCGGGACGGCTTCGTGCGTTGCACGAGTGCAGAAGCTGCAGCTCGGCGGAGAACGACTGGACTCTCAGACCATCGGGCCGCTGGACTTAAGCGGTGGAGCGGCAGTGAATTGGGACGGCGCCGCCGGAAATATTCACCTCGCCAAGACCGAGGTTGGAATTTCCGGATACGCGCCTCTTCCATTGGAGATGACTGGACGGCTGGACGGGTGGCCCGAACCGCGCATCGACATCGAAGCCGCCATTCACAAGTTGGACTTCCCGCGGTTGCTCCGCGCTCTGCCTCCGCAGCTCTCACCCGGCGGCGAGGTGCCGGTGATGACGGGAGTCGTCAACGGGCAATTCGCGCTCAACGGGCCTGTGTTTCAGCCTGACGAATTGGATCTGGCCGCCAAGCTCGACCTGACCAGCTTGCATCCCACGCAGGGGTCGTCGATCCCGTTGCTGAATTCATTCGAATACCGTCCCACCGGTGAACATGGCTCCGGCCCCGCGATTCTCGTCGGGGAGAAGAACCCGAATTTCGTCTCCCTGGCGGGAATCCCTCCCTTCCTCGTCGACGCCGTGACGCTGAGCGAGGATGCAGGCTTCTGGGCACATCGCGGATTCGACTTCCAGGAAATCAAGGAGAGCCTGGTCGACGCAGCCGAAGAGAAACGATTTCGGGGAGCTTCCACCATCACTCAGCAACTCGCGAAGAACCTGTATTTTTCTCGAGAGAAAACCTATGCGCGGAAGATTCGTGAGGCCATTGCCACTCTCACTCTGGAAGCATCTCTTCCCAAATCGCGCATTCTGGAAATCTATTTGAACATCATCGAATGGGGACCCGAAATTTATGGCGTAGCCCAAGCCGCCCAACATTATTTTGGTTGTGAAGTGAGCCGGCTCACTCTAAAGCAAGCAGCATTCTTGGCGACCGTCATTCCCAACCCGATCAAGTACCACGTCTATTATCGACAGGGCGCCCTCAGCGAGGTTTGGGAAAAACGGGTTCACGAATTGCTGTCAAAGATGAGAGATCGAGGCGTCGTGACCGAGGAGGAGTTTATCCAGGCAGATGAAACACCGATTGTTTTCGCTTCTCCGCCGCAAGCGGAGAGTCGATAGAAAGCCGGTCCAAGCGCTCGTCCCTTGGGCTTTCCCAACAGGGAGGCCGAGGCCGCCGCTCGAGCACTGTTGCGCTCGCTTCCGCGCCTGAGCACTCGAATCGCAGCCTCGGCTTGGTGTAGTAGTGCCAGACAGCGATGCTATCCCGTTCCTCGGCGCACGGTTTCCACGCGGCGCGCTGTCGCCTGACGAGCTTGGCGGCGTGCTTGCCGGTAGCGCTCGCTTTCCCATCCTCTTTCGCTGCCCCGGCCTCGTCTGACGCGGCACCCAGCCAGAGCAACGCTCCGCTCCGACTCAAAGAGGCGCGGGCCCTGGTGGACAAGGGCCTCAGTCGAGAGGGGCGCCAGGTCTACGAGTCACTGCTCCCCGAGCTCCGGGCCCAGAAGAATGAAGCCGGCTTGGCAGAAGTGCTGAATGCCTTGAGCGTGATCGCCAGAGGGCAGGGCGAGTACGACCGGGCGATCGCCTGGGCGCGCGAATCCGCGGACCTGTATCGGAAATTGGCAAACCCCAAAAGAGTGGCGCAGGCGCTCAATAACCAGGGAGCCGGTGAGCTCGGTCGCGCCGACTACCCCGAGGCCAGGGCGCACTTCGAACAGGCCCGTACGCTCTATCAAGGGATCAACGATCGGGAGGGAGAAGCCGAGGTCCTGGATAACCTCGGCAATGTCTTCTATTTCCAGAGCTGGTACTTGAACGCGCTCGAGGCCTACGAATCGTCGATGGCGCTGGTGGACCGAGCCGCCGGTGATCGGTGGACCGCTCGGCGGCGCCTGATTACGACGTTCAACCTCGGCACCCTCTTCCAGAGGCTGGGGCGAGATGACAAAGCGCTCGAATTGTACCGGCAAGTGCAAAAGGCTCCCCAGGCGCTCCGGCCCAACGAAGAGGCACAGCTGTACGCCAATCTCGGGGTGATGTATCGCCGCCTGGGTGACCCGGTGAAGGCGCTGGAAACCTACCGCCAGGCGAAGGACATCTTCGATCGCCGAGGACAGAAGGATGGTCAAATCGGCGTGCTGATCAACATCGGCATCGCGCTGGCGCTGGATCTGGACGACCTTCCAGGCGCTCTCGTGTCCTTTACCCGAGCGCTTGCCCTCGCGGAGCAAACACAGAATCGGCGGGAAGCAATCCAAGCCCACTTGTACCGGGGTGAATCGTTCTATCGCCTGAACCAGATGGATTCGGCGCGGGAGGAATTCGAAGCGGCGCTCGCCCCAGCTCGGCAACTGGGCGCTTCCGAGGAAGAGTGGAAAGCCCTCCATGGCCTTGGCCGCACCGCCAAACTCGTCGGTCAAACGGAGGTCGCCGCGGCCTATTTCCGGCAAGCGATCGCCCGCATCGAATCGATCCGATCGCGATTGCAGCTTGCGCCGTTGAAGACGGATTTCCTCGGCGACAAGCGCGATGTCTATGATTCGTTGATCGAGCTCTCCTTGAACAATCCGGATGTCGCCGAGCTTTTCAATTTGATGGAGAGAAGCCGCGCCCGCGCATTTCAGGACCGACTTCAAGAATCCGCCCGGGCAACCACCGCCTCTGCGCGGACCGCCAGTCTGGAGGAAGCCCGGAGTCGGCTGGACGGCTCGACCTTGCTTCTCGAGTTCTGGTCCGGCCCGAGGAGCGCGGCGGTGATTTGGCTCACCCGCCAGGGCTTCGGGGTCGTCAATTATAGGCTTTCGCCTGCCGATCTCGATGAAATCTCGGGTTTGGCGCGAGAGCTGCCGACCAGCTCCGGAGATGCCTGGAGAAGCTACTCTCGACATCTGGGCCAGGTCCTGCTCTCGGGGATCGAGCCGCTCGCCGTGGCCGGCCTTCAGCATTTGCTCATCGTGCCCGACGGCATCTTCAGCACCGTGCCTTTCGAAGTGCTTGAACCGGGAGCCGACGGGCGACTCCTGATCGAGCGGGTTGACGTCTCCTATCTTCCGGCCGTTTCGATCCTCGGGCGGGCCGCGCCGGCGCACGCCGGCTCGTGGCTCTTTCCGTGGAATCGCCGACTGCTGGCTTTTGGTGACCCGCTCGTTTCCAGTTCCGCCGGTCGAAGCTGGTCGGACGTATTTGCGGAAAACGAGCTGCAAGAGCGACTACCGGGTTCTGCGCAAGAGGTTCAGGCGATCGCGCGCATCAGCCGCGGCCGATCGGAAATTCATCTGGGAGCGGATGACTTGAAGGAATACTTGATTCAGGGCAACGCCCGGGGGGTGCCGCTGCTTCACTTGAGCACCCACGCTACTGCCGATCTCGACAGCCCAGAACGCTCTCGCATCCTCTTTACCACCGGAAACAAAGATGCCCGGCCGGACTATCTCTTTTTGCGAGAAGTGTATGATCTCGACCTGCGAGGCGTGGAGCTGGCAACCCTATCTGCCTGCGACACGGAGCGGGCAAAAATGCTTCGCGCCGAAGGCATCCAAGGATTCAGCCGCGCCTTGCTCTCGGCAGGCGCTCGCGCCGCGCTGACCACGCTCTGGCGCGTGGCGGATCAGCCGACCAACGAGCTGATGAAACAGTTCTACTACGCAGTCGACCAGGGCAAGACCAAGGCGGAAGCGCTGAGGTGGGCCAAGCTCAAATTCCTGCGATCCGGCGGCGACCTCGCGCATCCTCGACATTGGGGAGCGTTCGTGCTGAACGGAGACGGGCGACAGCCGGTCACCAATGCATTTCCTTGGAGCATCTTCATCGTGCCGATCGCTTCGGCTCTGGTCTTGGGCATCGCGGCGCACTGGCGTGTCAATGCTCAACGAGCAGAGCGGCGGGAATCCAATGCCGTGTCACAGCTTCGGCATTGAAGGCGGTCACCTGCCAGAGGCAGAATCTTGCCGGAACAAGGGGTTCGCCTGCCGTTCGTTTGGCTGGAACCAAAGCAGACAACCCGTCGAGCCTCGGGCAGCCAGGAGCCCTTTCTTGTTCTTGTTCCGGCAAGGTGCGACTGGCTGTCTCAACGGTGATGGAGTTCTTGATGTCCGGGTCGCATCGACGGCGGACTGGCGAATCGACCATCGGGAAACGAATTGGCGCGCGGATCCGAGAGTTCCGGCTCCAGCAGACCCAACAGACTCAAGAAGACTTGGCCCGCAGCATCGGTATCAGCGTCTCGTATTTGTCGGTGATCGAGCGAGGGCTGCGGGTACCGGCGATGCACACGCTCGGAGCCATTGCGCACGCCCTGGACGTTCCCGTTACCGCCCTCCTCTCCGGCCCGGAGCCGTCGGACAGTCAAGACCCTGGCCTCGCGGTGATGCGCCGGATCTCTGCCTTCATTCAACGGCGCCAGCTCAAAGGTCAGGACGTGGACCGCCTGCTGCGGGTGGCCCACTTGATGTTCGACTCCGACAAGCCTTGACCCCCTCGCGTTCGCTGGCTGGGTGCGAACGACAAGGTCGTCGTCTAGTCCGCCAACTGGATCGGATCCACCGGTACGACGGTGCCCCCAAGCTCGTCTCCCACCAGCCCGACTTCCTGCACTGGTACGGTCGAGCTGACGAGCAAATAACTTGCCAGGTCCAGCCCGAAACCTGAGAGGTACTCCGAGATTTCGCGCGAGATCTTGGTTTGGGGAGGCAGGGTGAAACTGAATGAGCCAATCAGCTGATCCAGCAGTGAGAACAGCTCGATTGTAATCACCGCCGAATCTGCACTGGGATTCTGAAATGCCAATCCCAGGAACAGCGGGCCGCCGACCGGAACGAAAGACGTTCGAGTGAACGTCTGGGTACTGAAAATTGGAAAAGTTGCAGCGAGCAGCGGGCGGCTGCTTACGCCGAGCATCGTCGCTCGCAGGTACGAATAGTAGACGGCGGAGGAGCCGTCCTGGTTTGTTACGCGAACTCGCTTTCCGTGCATCTGGGTGTCGGCGGCCAGCACCACCTCCAACTGCGTCGGGTCAACGTACACCGTCGAAGCAAGCTCGACGTCTTGGATCTCCACGCTCGCTCCGGGCTGGAATCCGATGCCACTCACAGTGACGGTCGAGCCTGCGGGCACCAGACCTCCTCCCGGAAGGACATTGCCGATCGAAATAGTTCCGCCGACGGTGAATTGACCGGCTTGCACTTGCTCCAGATACGGTCGTCCAGATGGGGCGATCCAAAGTGACCTGCTCGGGTCGAGATTGAGACCGGCAGTCTCCCCAGGAGTTGCATCGGGCCGCACCGGAATGTTTACCGCAAGAATTGGGGACTCCCGGCGCGTCCCGAATGTCCCATCTCTCGACGAAAAGCGAATGCTCAGCTGGTGTCCACCGACCACCGCCGCCCCGCTGACCAGCCCCTCTGGATCGAACAGCGCCACATCTTCGGCAAGGCCCAGCGGCCCCTCTCCCCCGTCGTCCCCGACGGTGGCGTTTCCGGTTGTAATGGGTCGCGGCTCGGTGAGCTGCACCTTGAGTTGTAATGTTCCTCCGGGCGGCGCCTGGTCATCCAAGACCCTCGGGTAGATCTCCTGAAGGATCTGTGCCACCGAGGATAAGGGCTGCAGCAAACAAAAAGCCCCTATCAGCCCGAGGCGCGTCACAACAGATGGGGAACGGCCCGTTCCGGTGAGCGATGAGAAAGTCCGGCGGTCGATCATGAGAGCCTCCAAGCAACCCGTCCTCGGTCTGATCGTCTGGGGACAACTGGATTGAGCGCACCTTGATGGTTTGCATTGCCATTGGAACGACTAGGTTCACACCGTGGGATTTCTCGCGGCGAGCAATCGATGTGTCGATTGGTGGACGGACAATTAGTCTAGCTGGCTGCGCGCCGAAAGCGCCGGCGAGGTCAGGGACCTGCTCCACATCGGCCTCGCAGGGGTCACCTGCCTTGGCGGATGGGTACACTGCACCCAGATGCGGTCCTCCTCATGCTACGTTTCATCTTTTAGAGGAGAGAGAACCGCGTGACGGCGACGATCGACGCATTCTTCGAGGCAATCGATCAGGGAAATGTTGATCTGGTGCAAGCCATGCTGGCTGAACGCCCGGCATGGATCAAGCAAACCAATGAAGATGGCCTCACGCCGTTGATGCTGGCCGTTCGCTGCGTGGAACGCACCCCACAATTGGTTCAAGCCCTGATCGGAGTCGGGGCAGATGTGAACACCAGCACTCACGAGGGATACACGCCCCTGCACATGATGGTCGACGTCAATGGCCCAACCGGGACAGGTGAGATTCCCGGTCAAATTGCGCGGCTTCTTGTCAATGCGGGCGCCGACGTTGAGGCGCGCCAGCATTGGGGGTGGACACCCTTGATGCACGCGGCAATCGAGGGCACCGACGATGCGTTGAAGGCCCTGGTGGATGCCGGCGGCAAACTCAACGAAGTATTTCCCCCCTTCACGTTGCCGGTCTTCTTACGTGGCCGGACAGTGCTGATGGCGACTGTTGGCCGTCCCCAAAAGACCCAGATTCTGATCGATGCCGGCGTGGACGTCCGGGCTGTTGATGCGCACGGACTAACTGCCCTTGAGCTCGCCCGAATTTGCCTTGCCGAAGCTGGGAACAATCGGACCGATTGCCAAGGGACGGACGCGATGATCGAAGCATCTCTGGTAGCCACGCTGAAGGGATTGAAGGCTGCAGGCATCGATCCTGACTCTCCCATGGTTGGCGCCGGCATGACCTACCGAGAGTCCGTCGAAGCGTCGGTGAAGGAGCTCTTCGCCAAGGTCGGGAAGTACGATTACGCCGAACAGGTCAGGAGGTCGATCGCGATCATCGAGAAGGGGATGGCCAAACAGTGAGCTCCATCCACTTCTCGTCAGGGCACCTGGAAGCTCCCTCCCAAGCGCTCTGGGCGCGGCCTTTTCTCGGGGTACAGGAGAGGACGACACTGGACGGCCGCGCCGCTGCTGGTCGCGCAGCGCATCCTCCGGCACAGCGACCCGCACCCGACGGTGAACGTCTACCGCCCCAGCCGGCTGAACATCAACAAGTCACCAGCGGGTTTCATCGATTCATGACGGCTCCGCCCGCGACCACAGACGGGCCATTGCCGTCACCCGTGAGGCCTACCTTTTGATGTCTGCATAAGACACGGTGGAGGCGATCGTTGCCCAACGCTGCGCGCCCTGGGCAGCGGCGGTTTGGGATGATAGCTTCCGGCGCCGCGTGAGAGGCAGATGAGCCAGTTCGCCCCGGAACAGTGGCAAGCCCTGAGCCCGTATCTGGACGAGGCTCTCGAGATTTCACCCGAGGATCGCCCCGCGTGGCTGCAATCCATCCGCGAGCAGAATCCATCGCTCGCCAAGGACTTGCAGACGCTGCTCAAAGAACATCAGGCTCTCGATGACGAGGGCTTTCTGCAGGCGGACGCCGGAGTCCTCCCGGGCGCCTCGCCGATGGCGGGACAGGCGGTCGGCGCTTACACGCTGGAGTCGCCGATCGGCCAGGGCGGAATGGGCACGGTCTGGCTGGCGCGGCGCAGCGATGGCCGCTTCGTCGGGCGCGCTGCGGTGAAATTCTTGAGCGTGGCGTTCATCGGTGGCGCCGGCGAGGAGCGATTCCAACGAGAAGGCAGCTTCCTCGCCCGGCTGGCGCACCCGAACATCGCGCACTTGATCGACGCCGGCGTCTTTGCCAACGGTCAGCCATATCTGATTCTCGAATACATCGAGGGAAAGCACATCGATGTGTATTGCAATGAGCGCGTGCTGGACGTCGACGCGCGCCTCCGGCTGTTTGTCGATGTGTTGGCGGCGGTGGCGCACGCGCATGCCAACCTGATTGTCCACCGCGACATCAAGCCTTCCAACGTGCTCGTCACCGGCAATGGTCAGGTCAAGTTGCTCGACTTTGGAATTGCCAAGCTGTTGGAAGACGACGCGCCGGTGCCGCTCACGCGCGAAGGCGAAAGAGCGCTGACGCTCGCATACGCCTCCCCGGAGCAGGTCACCGGCGGTCCAATCAGCACCGCCACCGACGTCTACGCCCTCGGCGTTTTGCTTTACCTGTTGCTCGCCGGGAAGCATCCGTCGGAATCCGCTCTCCAGTCTCCCGCGGACTTAATCAAGGCAATTGTCGACACACAGCCGCTGCGGCCGTCCGAAACGGCAGCCGCGACCACCAAGCTCAGCCGCGCGCTGCGAGGGGATCTCGACACCATCGTCTCCAAGGCGCTGAAGAAGAATCCCGCCGAGCGCTACCCCTCGGTCACCGCCTTCGCCGACGATCTTCGGCGCTACCTTGCGCACCAGCCGATCTCCGCCCGGCCGGATACGATCGCCTACCGGGCAAGAAAATTCGTCCGCCGCAACTACCTGGCGGTCGGCCTGGCGGCAGCGGCGTTCATCGCCACCCTCGCCGGCATCATCGGCATTGCGTTCCAGGCGCGCGCCGCTCGCATCGAGCGCGACTTCGCCCTGCGACAGTTGTCGCGCGCCGAGGCGATCAACGACCTCGACAATTTCGTCCTCTCCGACGCGCCGCCCACGCCGATGAACGACTTGCTCGAGCGCGCGGAGCGGCTGGTGGCCCGCCGAAAGACCGGCGATGACGCGGACCGGATTGAGCGCCTGATCGCCATCGCCGCGCGATACCTGGACCATTCCGAATACGTGAAAGCTCGTCGAGTGCTCGAACAGGCTTATGCGCTTGCCCGGGGGCTGACCGATCCCTCCGCCCGCGCGCGCACCTCGTGTGATTTAGCAGTAACGTTGACCTACGAGGGCGACTTCGAGCGCGCGGAGAGGCTGATTAAGGAGGGCTTGAACGAGCTTCGCGACGACCCGCCGTCGGCAATCGATCGAGTGTTTTGCCTGTCCCGCGGGCGCGTGATTGCCCTTAAACGCGGCAGCGCCAAGGATGCGGTGGCTCGCGCAGAGGCCGCGGTGCGCGCTCTGCGCCAATCGCCCTTCAAGTCGGAGGTGCTCGAGATGGACAACTTGATCAGCCTGGCCACCGTTTACCGCGCCGCCGGACGACTGCGCGAAGCAAACGCCACCTTCGAGGAGGCGTCGGGGCGCCTCACCGCGCTTGGCTACGACGAGACGCGCCGAAGCCAAATCCTCTTCACCAATTGGGGAACCGCGCTCAGCTCCTGGGGGAAGCCGCGCGAGGCGGAGCGGGTGCTTCGCCGAGCGTTTCCACCGGGCGAGGACAATCGGGTGGCGGACGTAAGTCCGGAGCTGCTCATCGATTACGCGCGCTCGCTGAAGGAACTGGGAAGGCTGGAGGAAGCGGACCAATACGGCGAACGGGCGTACCAGCGATCAAAAGCGGTCGGGCAACAGGCGGGGATCCGGGCGGCGCTGTTGGTTCGGTCGAGCATCCATCGCATGCTGGGGAATCTCGACCGCGCCACCGAGCTGCTCTCCGAGTTGGAACGAGCGGTGCGGGCGGGCCTGAAGGCCGGGCACTACGGATACGCCGCCCTGCATCTGGAGCAGGCGCTCAACGCGGAAGCGCGGGGCAACGCGACGGCAGCTCTCGAGCTGGCCAATCAAGCGATGGCGATCGCCGAGGAGGCGCCCAAGGAAAACAGAGACAGGATCGATGCTCTGGCCAACGTGCTGATCGGCCGCTCGGAGATCGAGCTGAAGCTCCACCAGGCCGACAGCGCAGTAGACGACGCCCGGCGGGCATTGACGCTGTTGATCGAAGGGATAGAGCCCGGAGACCTTTCGTCCAAGGTTGGCCGAGCCCACGTGGCGCTGGGCCGTGCCCTTCAGACGGCAGGTAACCCAGGCCAAGCCGGCGAGGCGTTTCGATCCGCGGTCGATCATTTGCAGAGCGCGCTCGGCGTCGATCATCCGCAGGCGCTGGCTGCCCGACAGCTCGCCAAGCCGGAGATCCCCCTGAGATAAAAA
>WNFF01004665.1_pt1 | contig 11181 bp, 9 predicted proteins | sample 5400441 | NCBI WGS metagenome assembly WNFF01 (sample SAMN13153345, study PRJNA577476) | soil metagenome | isolation source: 120 cm saprolite under Douglas fir tree site 2 hole 3 replicate 1 | place: USA:California | collected 2015-04-18
GACCGCATCCAGATGATCGACGGGCTGCTGCACATCAACGGCGCGCCGGTCAAGCGCGAGCGTATCGCTGATTTCATCGATGACGAGAACGGCGGCGCCGAGCGCGTCCGGCGCTGGCGCGAAACGTTGCCAAACGGGGTGAGTTACGAGTCGCTCGATCTCCAGGACAATGGTTTTCTCGACAACACCGAGGAATATCTCGTTCCGACCGGCCACTATTTCATGATGGGCGACAATCGCGACAATTCAGCCGACAGCCGCGTGCCGTCGGCGGTGGGTTACGTGCCGTTCGAGAACCTCATCGGCAAAGCCCAGATCATTTTCTTCTCAATCGGCAACGGCGAACCCGCCTGGCACATCTGGAGCTGGCCGTGGTCGGTGCGCTGGAGCCGGCTCTTTACGGTCGTCAGGTGAAGCAGTAGCGCGCGCTACCCCTGGCATGTGGTCACACGTGGATTGGCGGATTAAGCTGAGTGCGGGCTTGTTCGGAAGGCCCGGCTACGGGTCAACGGGGACGCGGCGATGCCCTTTGGCGAGCCTTGCTCCACTGGATCACGGCTCGGCCCTTGGCGAGGCGGAATCGCAGGTAGTGCCGGGGGCCGATTGGAGGCCTATCCGTACCACAGCGTCACTTGCAGGCAGGCGCATCCTTCAAGTCGAGTTGCGACATGGTTCCGGACACGACGAAATCGCCGTAATCGAGGCTGAGCGCGCGCGAAACCCCGTTCTCGTAGAGCTCGAAGCCGATGGCGTAGGCCGGGGTTTGTTCGCCGGTCTTGGCGCCGCCCTGCTCGAAATAGCTGATGGTGACGGGCCAGCGCTTGAGACCGGCCAGCGTTGCGTTGCCGGCTGCAGCATCGTCCGGCAATTTCTCGCCCGGCGCGATCGCATTGCCGATCACCGCAAGGGTCGAGAACACCTTGTCGCCGGATTCCGAGCCGTCAAACACCGACAGCTCCAGCAGGGTCTTGCCGGCCTCCGCTGCCTCGATAACGCGCCTGACATGTTCGGTCGGGAACACGACCTTGGCTTCGAGATCGAAGTTCTTCGGCTGCGGCTTCGCGAGCCTGACCGACACCCCGGAGCCGTCGCGACCGGCGCTGCCGTCGACGGTATCGACGACGTGCTCATTGACCTTGTTTTCGGAGTTGAAGCGAAACGATTTGGCGTCGCCGTCTTCCCAGGTGGCGGCCCGCAGGTCGCTGAGAGCCACCTTGCCCTCGCCGCTGTCGATCTCCGACACCTGGCGGAACTGCAGAGCGTAGCCTTCACAGGCGCTGCCGGCGAAATCGTAAAGAATGCGTCCACGCACCGCCTCGACGGACCGCTTGCCATGCGACTTCAAAAGCTTGAGGTCGTAGACGGCGCGATGCGGCGCGAGCGCTACCCCTGCTGCAGCCGCCGGTGCGGCGGCGAAGCACGCCCCCGCCATCAAAGAGGCTGCAACCACCTGCGAAGCGATTTGAACACGCATCCTTAAAAACCTCCTGACATCGCCAGCCCAACAGCCCGGCAATTCGTGGCCGCCCAACCATCCAACATAAGATTCGCAAGATAGCAGCGCAACCCGGATCGGCGCAGAGTCTCGCGGGCACGGACGCATTTATCGAGCGGCCCCCATCACCTGTTACCGAAACACCTGTTACCGAAACACCTGTTACCGAAACACCTGGCACCGAAACACCTGGAACACCTGGCACCGAAACGTCGCAAAGTCGCGTATTTACCATAGCCGGGATTGGCAGACCGTCGCCGTAATTATCGGCATGAGACACCCCCCTACCGCTTGCAAGGCGTGCCACGATGAGCCAAGGTTCGCCGGGGTTGCGATTGATTTGACGGGTGGGCGGGCGATGTCTGGAGCCTTCGACAAGAAGCTTGAGGAATTGGGGATCGAGCTGCCTGTTCCGGCGGCGCCCATTGCCAATTATGTGGGCTTCGTGCGCAGCGGGCGCCTGTTGTTCGTATCCGGACAAATTTGCCTGGCTGATGGCGCCCTGGTTGCCACCGGCAAGCTCGGCTCGCAGGTCACGGTCGAGCAGGGTCAGACCGCCGCCCGCGCCTGTGCGGTTAACCTGTTGGCGCAGGTAAGGGCCGCGCTCGGCGATCTCGACAAGGTGGTCCGCGTGGTGCGGCTCGGCGGCTTCATCAATTCGGCGCCGGATTTCCTTGACGGCCCCAAGGTGATGAACGGCGCGTCAGACCTCATGGTGGCAGTGTTCGGCGAAAGAGGCCGCCATGCCCGTACCACCGTGGGCGTTGCCGTGCTCCCAGCCGATGCGGCGGTCGAAGTCGAGGGAACGTTCGAAGTCTCGTGAGCTATGACGCCCGAGAGGGGATTAAAGAGCCGGGGTGTGACACCGTCTCGAGGGTCGAAATCCGCCCTCGCGTGGCTGACGGATCGCCCGATCGCCCATCGCGGGCTCCATGATCCTACGCAGGGAATAATCGAGAACACGCCATCCGCCGCGGCGGCGGCCGTCGCGGGTCGATACGGCATCGAGGCCGACCTGCAGATCAGCGCCGACGGCGAGGCCATGGTGCATCACGACGATACCCTCGGCCGCCTGACCGACGGCAGCGGTGCGCTCAGCGACCTATCTGCCGCGGCCCTCCGGCGCGTGCCGTTCCGGGCGACCGCCGACCGCATGATGACGCTCGGAGATCTGCTTGATCTCGTGGCCGGCCGCGTCACCCTCCTCATCGAGATCAAGAGCCGGTTGGACGGCGACCTGCGGCTCGCGACGCGAACCGCCGCCGTGCTTGCTCATTACCGCGGGCCGGTCGCCGTCATGTCGTTCGACCCGGCGCCCATCGCCTTGTTGCGGCATCTCGCTCCCCGCGTTGTCCGCGGCATCGTCGCCGGACGCGGTCATCCGCCGCTGGTTTGGAAATTTCTCAATCCGGCGCAACGCTTCGAGCTGACATTTCTGCTGCACGCACCGATGAGCCGCCCCGCCTTCCTCGCCCATCGGGTGGACGATCTCGCCGCCATCACGCCGCGGGCGGCGCGGCTTCTCTTCAGATTGCCGCTGCTTGCCTGGACTGTGCGCAGCGCGCAAGACCGCATGATGGCGGCACGCTTCGCAGATCAAGCGATATTCGAGGGGTATCGGGCGTAGGTGTAGGTTGACAACGGTAGGGTGGGCAAAGGCGCAATCGACGCGCCGTGCAATTTTGCACAGCCTCTCATGCGCCTTTGCCCACGTTGTTCCACCTCGCCGCATGACCGCGTGGGCAAAGTCGCGCGAGGCAGGTGCGCCAAATCTTCGGCCGCGGCAGGCGACTTTGCCCACCCTACGCCACCGCCCTCACTCCACCTGCTTCAATCGCTCCAGCGCCTCCACAATCTTCGCCCGCCGGGCCACCGCCTCTTCCCGCTTCTCGCGATCGGCCTCGACCACTTCCTCGGGAGCGCGGGCGATGAAATCGGGGTTTGCGAGCTTGGCATCGACGCGGTTGATCTCGGCCTCGGCCTTGGCCTTTTCCCGCTCCAGGCGCGCCTTCTCGGCGCCGAGGTCGATGATGCCTTTGAGCGGCAGCGCCACCGTGTCACCGCGCACCAGAAGCTGCACGGCGCCGGCGGGCGGGGCATCAGCGGTCGACATATCGGCGATCTTCGCCATCCGCTTGACCACGTCGCTCCAACGTTGCGCACGGTCACGGGTTTCGGCCGAAACTGCGGCCAGCACCATGGGGATCTGCATGGACGGCGTGAGATTCATCTCGGTACGCACCGAACGGATCGCGGTGATGACATCGACCACCCAGCCGATCTCGGCTTCGGCGGCTTCATCCTCAAGCCCGGCGAGCAACGGCCATGGCGCCAGCGCCAACAGGCTCTCGCGGGCGACGCCGCCTTCAGCCGTCACGCTCCACAGCTCCTCGGTGACGAACGGCATGAACGGATGCAGCAACGCCAGAATCTGGTCGCGCACGAACGCCACCATGGCCTGAGTTTCGGTCTTGGCGGGGCGGTCCGGACCCATGAGCACGGGCTTTGAAAGCTCCAGGTACCAGTCGCAATAGACGTTCCAGACGAAGCGGTAGACGGCGCTGGCGGCGTCGTTGAATCGGAAGGCCTCGATCGCCTCGGTGACCTCGCCCACCGCACGGGCGGTCTCGTGGCCGATCCAGCGATTGAGCGTCTCTTCCACCTCGTCCGGCTCGAACCCCGGCAGGGTGGCGCAGCCGTTCATCTCCGCAAAGCGGCAGGCGTTCCACAGCTTGGTCGCAAAATTGCGATAGCCCTCGACCCGCGACGTGGCGAGCTTGATGTCGCGGCCCTGCGCTGCCATGGCGGCGAGCGTGAACCGCAGGGCGTCGGCGCCGTAGCGGTCGATCAGCTCCAAGGGATCGATGACGTTGCCCATGGTCTTCGACATCTTGGCGCCCTTCTCGTCGCGGACCAGGGCGTGGATGTAGACCGTGTGGAACGGCACCTCCTTCATGAAGTGCAGGCCCATCATCATCATGCGGGCGACCCAGAAGAAGATGATGTCGAAGCCGGTGACCAGCACATCGGTCGGATAGTAGCGCTCAAGCTCGGGCGTCTCGTCGGGCCAGCCCAGCGTCGAGAACGGCCACAGCGCCGAGGAGAACCAGGTGTCGAGCACCGCCTCGTCGCGAATAAGGAAAGGCGCGCGGCTGGCCGGATCAAGCGCCATGTCGTGACCCTGCATCGGCGTGATGGCCTCGGTCTCCGCATAGTAGGCGAGCGCGCGCGACACCGCCTCTTCCTCGGTCTCGGCGACGAACACCTTGCCGTCCGGCCCGTACCAGGCGGGAATCTGGTGGCCCCAGAACAGCGGACGCGAAATGCACCAGGGTTGGATGTTTTCTAGCCAGTCGAAATAGGTCTTCTCCCAATTCCTCGGCACGAACGCAGTGCGGCCGTGTTCGACCGCTGCCATCGCCTGGACAGCCAGCGCCTTGGCGTTGACAAACCATTCATCGGACAGGAACGGCTCGATCACCGCAGCGGAGCGGTCGCCATGCGGCACCATGTGAGTGTGCGGCTCGACCTTGGCGAGAAGCCCTGCCGCCTCCAGCCGATCCACGATCTTTTTGCGCGCGGCGAAACGATCGACGCCATGCAGCCTGAGCGTTTCGTCGAGCTCCATGGAAGGCGGCACGCCGTCCAGGAACGCGATGCTGCCGTCGAGGTCGAGCTTTCCCTCCACGTCGAGCACGTTGACCATCGGCAGGTGATGCCGCTTGCCAACTTCGAAGTCGTTGAAGTCGTGGGCCGGCGTGATCTTCACCGCGCCGCTGCCTTTCTGGGGGTCGGCGTAGTCGTCGCCGATGATCGCGATGCGCCGGCCGACCAGCGGAAGAATCGCGGTCTTGCCGATCAGGTGCTTGAGGCGCGGGTTTTCCGGATGTACGGCCACCGCGGTGTCGCCCAGCATGGTCTCCGGCCGCGTCGTCGCCACCGTGATGAATTCTTGCGCTCCCTCGATCGGATAGCGGATGTGCCAGAGATGGCCCTTCGTCTCGACCTGTTCGACTTCGAGGTCGGAAATCGGCGTTTGAAATTTCGGGTCCCAGTTGACAAGGCGTTTGTCCTTGTAGATCAGCCCGTCATTGTAGAGGTCGACGAACACCTTGAGCACCGCGCGCGCCATTCCTTCGTCCAAGGTGAAGCGCTCGCGGGACCAGTCGCAGGAGGCGCCGAGCCTCCTCAGTTGATTGACGATCGTGCTGCCGGATTGCGCCTTCCACTCCCACACCCGCTTGACGAAAGCCTCCCGCCCGAGAGCACGCTTGCCCGGTTCCTGCCGCTCCATGAGCTGGCGCTCGACCACCATTTCGGTGGCGATGCCCGCATGGTCGGTACCGGGCTGCCACAGCACGTCGCGCCCGCGCATGCGCCAGAACCGGCACAGCACGTCCTGCAAGGTGTTGTTGAGCGCGTGCCCCATGTGGAGCGAGCCGGTAACGTTCGGCGGCGGGATGACGATCGCAAAGGGCTTGGCGTCGCGCCGTTCCGGCCGGCCGGCGGCAAATGCCTGCGCATCCTCCCACGCCGCCGACATGCGGCGCTCAATATCGGCGGGGTCGTAGGTCTTTTCGATCATCAAAGGCATCCGGCAGGAGGTGCGCCAAAAAGCGCCGCAGGGCGCCGGTTGTCAACGGGCGGAAGCGCAAGGCGTTGCAAACGCGATGGCCATGTCGGCGAGAGAGAAGCCATATGGCTTCGCGATGCGGCGAACTTCATCCTCCACATGATCGTCAAGCAAGTGCAGACCTTGCAGCCCGGATCGATGGAGATCGGCGGTAGAGCGGGTCATGGGCGCCGCGGCCGCACAGAGATGTATGTTCGCTTGAAAGTCAGACCAGACTGCCTATATTCATGGTCGGACAGGACGGAACACATGGCGACGTGGCAGGTCCAGGAGGCCAAGACGCGATTGAGCGAGGTGATCGAGCGTGCCCGCACCGAGGGACCGCAGACGATTACGCGTCACGGCGCCGCGCGCGCGGTCGTGCTCTCGATCGAGGACTACAGTGCGCTGACGGCGCATAAGCCGGACTTCAAGACACATCTGCTTGGTGGTCCAAAGTTTGACGAATTCTCCGTCGCCCGTGACAGCGATACCGGTCGTGACATTGAGATTTGATCGTGGCGGTCGGGTACCTTCTCGATACGAATGTCGTGTCGGAAACGCGCAAGAAACGCCCCGATCGCGGCGTCACCGCCTTTCTCGCGGCGGCGGATTCGGCGACATTGTTCTTGAGCGTTCTTACTATCGGAGAGTTGCGCAAAGGTGTTGAGGCCAGGCGCAACACCGATCCCATTGCCACCGACCGGCTCAGCGCATGGGTCGATACCATCGAGACAGAATTCGCGGATCGCCTGCTCTGTGTCGATGCTGCCACCGCAAGGCTGTGGGGCGAACTGTCAGTTGGCCGCAGCCTTCCGGTAATCGATACGTTGATCGCAGCCACAGCAATCCGGCACGGCGTCACACTGGTGACGCGCAACACCGGCGACTTTGATTCTACGGACGTGCCGCTCGTGGACCCGTGGCAGATTCGATGAGCGATCGCGGCGCGGTCCCAGGCGGCCGGCGCTCCCTACCCGCGCCCGCGCGAGACCCGTTCGATCTCGGCGCGGACCAAGCGTTCCACGATAATGGGCAGGTTGTCGTCGAGCCACGCCTTGAGCATCGGCTTGAGCATTTCGCGCACCAGGTCTTCAAGGGTGCGGGAGTGCTGCATCAGCACGGTGTGGGTCAGAGAATTGAATGCGGTGTCGACGGCCACCGTCGTGCGCGGCGACAGCAGCGGACGATCCGGCACAGGCATATCCTGTGGGGCGCGCCGGCGCTCAGGTTCCGGCGTTCCACCGAGGCCAGCGTCGGTTGAGTGATCCATCCCGTTGAAAGCCGACGCCTTGGCTTGCATAGCCTCGGCAAGCGCGATCACATCGGCTGTGACCTGGGCGTCAGCCGGATCGCCGGGCTGTTGGTCCCCGGCTGCACCGAAACCTCCCGGCATGGCATCGCTGTCATTTTGGCGGTTCTTTGGATCAGCCCTGGCGGTCGCCGCTATCGGCGCGGGTGCCGGCTTTGAGGAATTGGGCTTGCCTGCATCGTCGTCTGAAATGATGCGGCGTATGGAGGCCAAAATCTCCTCCATGGACGGCTCTTGAGCCTTTACGGGTTGAGACATCGGCACTTTCCTACCGAGACCCCCCTCCCTACCCTCCCCCGCACGCGGGGGAGGGTAGGGAGGGGGCGGCACTGTGGGCGCGCCCAGCGTGCAACAGATCGCATCAGCAAGTATCCCGCTCTTGCGGTCGAACGAATCGCGATCGAATGCTCCCACGCAAGCAATGCGCAAAACTTATGCCGAATCTGCGGCGAATTGATGAATTCTCCGCAAGCGGAGGCTGATCAGCGCCCGTCAGGGGTGCGCACGCCGATCCACGCGTCACGCACCTGCTGATAGTGCACCATCGGGTCGTAGAGCGGGATGTTTATCCCGAGCTTCGGCAAATTCAATTCACCGACCGCGCCCAGGAGCGAATACGACGCTACGACCCGATCGTGCTGGGCGGTGACCGACGCGGTGCGGGCATTCACCAGTTCCTGCTGGGCATTGAGCACGTCAAGCGTGGTGCGCTGGCCGACGCGGGCCTCCTCGCGCACGCCGTTGAGCGCGATCTCGGCCGATGCGACCTGGGCGTTGGTTGCGAGAATCTGCGCCTTCGCTGCTTCCAGTTGCCCCCACGCCGTCACCACGTTGGCCTGCACCTGGTCGCGCGCGGTGTCGAGGTCCATGCGCTTTTGCCCCACCGTCTCCTTGGCGGCGCGGATCGACGAATATGTGTCGGCCGCCCCTGTCGGGCCTGCATTAAAGATCGGGATCGTAACTTGCGCCGCCACAAAGGCGTTGAATTGCTGCAGCTGGGTGGTGACGTTGGTTTCCCAGTTTTGCTGGGCGGTGCCGATGAGACGGGCCTGGGGATAGAGCGAGCCCTCGGTGATCTTGACCTGGAGGACAGCCGTATCGATGCCGAACATGGCGACGCCCACGCTCGGGTGGCGCGCCCGGGCAATCTCGATCGACTCTATCAGGCGCCGCGGCGTCAGGCGATCGACTGGGGCCCCTGGCTGCAAGACACCGGCCTCCACGCCGACGAATTGCCGGTAGTTGGCGCGCGACCTGGCATATTGAGATTCGGCCGACAGCACCGTGGCGCGTCCTTGGGACAAACGGGATTCGGACTGCGCCACGTCCGTGCGCGTCACCTCGCCGACATTGAAGCGATCGCGGGTTTGCCGCAATTGCTCCTGCAACACTTCGACATTGCGGCGCTGCAACTCGAGCAACGCGCTGTCGCGCAGCAAATCCATGTAAGCGGTTGCAGCGTTCTGCAGAATGGTTTGCTCGGCCACCCGCAGCGTCTCCCGCGCCGCCGACGTATTGGATTCGGCCTGACGGACCCGATTCGCAGTCTGAAAGCCGTTGAAGAGGGTCTGCGAGATAGTCAGGTTGGCGCTGCTCGGCGACGAGCCGAAACCTACGCGCGGATAGCAAGGGCTGACATTGCAAGGAGAACCCGTAGTCGTCTTCGACACCGTGCTGGTGTACGCCTGCCCGGTCTGTAACGTCGCCGTCGCGGTCGGCTTGTAGCCGGAGAGCGCCTGGGGCACCGATTCATCGGTCGATCGTACCACCGCGCGCTGGGAATTAAGCTGCGGGTTGTTCTGATAGGCGTTGATCAACGCGCCATTGAGCGTGTCCGCCCGCGCCGGCAGCGCCACTGTGAACCAGATCACCAGTCCTATGCCGCCCGACGCCATCCCCCAAGCAACATCGCCGGCACTTCGCGCCATAATCGCGCACCCCAATTCACACCACGCTACAGGAAGCACAATACGCAACTCCACCTCTCGGCAAAACCCTATTCCGACACCTCTGTCGGAAATTTCACAATTGGGTCAAAAGGGCAACACCGTCGGGCAACGTCAGGCCGCCGCTTTCTAAAGCACGCGCAGCCGCTTTCTGCAGCGTGTAGCCCGGATTGAGCGCAAGCGAAATCCGGGACCGCCTTACCAAGGTGGCACGGCCGCCCCCGGGTTTCGCTAACCGCTCAACCCGGGCTACACGCCCGCGAAACTGTCCTCTGGAACGCACAAGTGGCGGAACCGACGGAATCAAAAAACGAAGGTTGGCGCCAAGCTGAAGCCGGGCAACACGGGTGCATTTGCGTCGAACAACTCCCTGCCGCTGCATTTCCCGTTCACCGGCTGAAATAGCTTTGCTTTTCCGAGCGGCCCGGAACTCACGACAGCGACCAGCCGGCCGCCGAACGTGAGCTGCCCGCAAAGCAGGTCCGGCACGATTTCGACGCCTCCGTCGATCAGAATCACGTCGTATGGGCCCGAGACCGGCGCCCCGTCCGCGAGCGGGCCGTGGATGACCGTGACATTGTGGCTTCCGAGCGAAGGAAGGACCGACCGGGCCTGTTGAAGAAGCGACTCATTCTCTTCAAGGGCGACCACTTTGCCGACCAGCCGGGACATCACTGCCGCGGCATAGCCGGCGCCGGCGCCGATCACCAACACGCTATCGCGCGCACTTGGATCGGCCGCCTGGATGAGGCGGGCCAGCACCATGGGCTTCATGAGATATCGTGCCGGTCCTGTCGCGGTGGCGTCGGCAATCACGACATCGCGATCAAGATAGGCGAGAGCCGCTTGAGCTTGCGGCACGAAAGCCTCCCGCGGGATCTCCAGCATCGCGGCAATAAGACTGAGATCGGTGACGTCGCTGGTGCGCACCTGGCCGTCGACCATCGCGCGGCGGGCCTGCTCAAAATCCACCATCACCACCTCACGCAACCCGCCTGCTGACACTCGAACCTGCCGTCCTGCCCTCCCGGCTTGCGCAGAGGACAGGGCGAGGACGACCGCGTTTTGCGGCAAGGTGTCGAAAAAGGCAAGGCACCCTCGTTTGTCGCCACCTAGCCATCTGGCTAGTTGTCCGGGACCGGAACGATCCCACCTCTGGACCAACCACGGAGGTATCTATGACAGACGCCGTTTCGCCCAATCCATCCCAACGCCAACCCCAACTTCAATCCCCCTTGCAGCTTTCCAATGAGCTCGCCGCGTTAGTCGCCGCCGCCGCCCAATCGGTCGTCGCCGTGCATGGCGGCGGTCGCCGGCCATCGAGCGGCATCATCTGGCAACCCGGTATCGTGGTAACGGCCGAGGAAACGATCGTACGCGATGCCGATCTTGCCCTTACGCTGCCTGGCGGCAACCAGGTCCCGGCCACGCTCGCCGGACGCGATCCTTCCACCGATATAGCGGTGCTCCGCTACCAAGCGACGCCGGCGCCCAAAGCGTTTGCCACAACCCCATTCGCCACCGACCTGCGGGCGGGCCATTTTGCTGTGGCGATCGGCAGCGCCGAAGGCGAGGCCGTTGCAACCCTAGGCATCGTAGCTTTGGCAGGCGGCGCGTGGCGCAGCCGCCTTGGCGGGCAGCTCGATGCCAGGCTCGTCATCGACGCGCGCCTTCCGACTATTGCGGAAGGCGGTGCGCTGGTCAGTGCCGATGGCAGCTTGATAGGTATCCCGGTGTTTGGGCCGCGACGGCGCGTCCTCGCCATCCCGGCGGCGACCATCGCCCGCGTGGTGCCGATCATCGAGGACCGCGGCCA
>WNFF01005873.1_pt1 | contig 11181 bp, 11 predicted proteins | sample 5400441 | NCBI WGS metagenome assembly WNFF01 (sample SAMN13153345, study PRJNA577476) | soil metagenome | isolation source: 120 cm saprolite under Douglas fir tree site 2 hole 3 replicate 1 | place: USA:California | collected 2015-04-18
CCCACCAGGGCCAGGGTCATGCTCGTCGGGATGCCGAATCGCCAGGAAAGCAAAACGACAGTCAGGGGCGACACGACGATCAAGACGTAGCCCAGCTCGCCCTGGCCGCGCAGGTCGATGACGTTCGTGCCGATCGTCTGGGCCACCGCGGTCCCGAGCACAAGCGGTCCCGCGATGCACGCGAGCAGCAGGACCGCCGCCATCGGCGGCGTGATCACGCGGCCGGAGGTGAATGACGCGAGCAGGTTGCCGCCGTCGTTGAATCCGGAGATCAGGCCGAACAAGCACGGAGCGATGAGCGGAATCGCCGCATCGAGACTCAAGTCGGGCTGCATCGTATAGGCGCGGTTGCACAATGGGCGGCATGGCATACACCATGGACCTCAGAAGCGTGCAAGCCCTGCTCAATACAGGTACCGGTCAGATCCAACCTCCGCGGTGGTGGTCACCGCGGCCCACAGCGCACCGAGTGACCTCGCGGACCCCAGGCATTGCGGCGTCGTGCCCACCGAGTTTCCCGATGTGACGATCCGCTCGGGCCTCCATCCGGCGGCGGGCGGCTTCGGGGACACGCCGTGCTCGGGCGACATCCTGGCGAGCGCCCTCGCGATCTGCGAGGAGAGCACACTGCGATCGGTCGCCGCGAACATGGGCGTCGAGCTCGAGTCGGTTCGCGGCGAAGTACGCATCCATTGGGACTTCCGCGGCACTATGGGCGTCGATCGCGACGTCCCGGTCGGCGCCACTGGCATCGAGATGCGCACGCAGGTGAAGGTCAAAGACGGCGTCGACGCGGAGCGCGCGAAGCGCCTATTGTCGAGCGCCGAGCGCTACTGCCCGACCTTGCAGACGCTGCGCCATGGAGTTGAGGTGAAGACTGAGTTCGCGCTCGAGTAGAAAGAAGCTGGCGCCCTTCGAGCAGCTCGACTACCTCTACACACCGAGCAGCGATGTCGCGGCCGACGCGCGGTATTTCGTCGACGTCCTCGGCGGCCGGCTGGGGTTCGCCGTCGAAGGCATGGGAGCCCGCGTGGCCATGATCGAGCTGGCGAGCGGCCCGCCGCACGTCCTGCTGGCGGACCACCTCGAAGGGGATCGCCCGATCCTCGTCTACCGCGTCGAAGACCTGCGCAAGGCGACCGCCGAGCTCAAGAAGCGAGGCCTGAAGAAGCAGCATGCGGTCGAGCTCCCGATGGGATCCGCTTCATCGTTCGCCACGCCCGGCGGCCATCGCGTCGCGCTCTACGAGCTCTCCAGGCCAGGCGTGCTCGAGCATTTCAAGGGCCGCCAGGACTTCTAGAGTTGCCAGCATGACGAAGAAGCGCTGGATCCTGGTCGCCGCCGTCCTGGGGTCCGGCATCGTGTTCCTCGATTCGACGGTCGTCAACGTCGCCCTGCCACGGATGGGTCGCGACCTCTCGCGCTCCTTCCTCGGCGTGCTGGAAGGCCAGTCGTACGTCTACAACGCCTATCTGTTGACCCTCAGCTCGCTCATCATCCTTGCGGGCGCCCTCAGCGATTTCTACGGCCGGCGCCGCATGTTTCTGTACGGCCTCGCCGGCTTCGGCGCGACCTCGGTTTTGTGCGGCCTGGCCCCGAGCATGGAGTTGCTCGTCCTGTTTCGCATCCTTCAGGGGGTCGCCGGCGCCATGCTCGTTCCGGGGTCGCTGGCCCTGCTGACGGCCAACTTCTCGGGCGAAGAGCAGGGGCGCGCATTCGGCACCTGGGCGGGCGCGTCAGGCGCGACGACGATCCTCGGCCCGGTGCTCGGCGGGTTTCTGGTCGACACGATCTCGTGGCGGGCGGCCTTCTTCATCAACGTCCCTCTTGTGGCCATCGCTCTTTGGGCGACCTGGAAGCACGTGCCGGAGAGCCGGGACGAACAGGCGACCGCGCATTTCGACTGGATCGGCGCCGTCATCGTCGCGCTTGCGGTCGGCGGCCTCGCGTTCGGCGCGATCTACGGTCAGCAGAGGGCCTGGCGCGACCCGATCGGATACATCGCCCTGGCCGTAGGCGTGCTGGGGATGATCGCGCTGCCCATCTGGATGACGCGGGCGGCGCATCCGCTGATCCCGCCGGAGCTCTTCCGCTCCCGCAACTTCACTGTGACCAACATCTCGACTCTATTGATCTACGGCGCCTTCGCCACCTTCTATTACCTGACCCTGTTTCAGCAAGGCACGCTCGGGTACACGGCCGCCGCCGCCGGGGCCGGGTCGGTTCCAGGGTCCCTGTTCCTGATCTTCTTGTCGCGCCGCTTTGGAACCCTCGCCGCGCGCTACGGCCCGCGATGGTTCATGGCGCTCGGACCCGCGATCATGGCGGTCGGGGTCCTGTGGTACTCGCGCGTGCCGGCAACCAGCACCCCCTGGAAGCTGCAGCCCGGCGACCCGAGCACCTATCTCCCGCCGCTTTCCTACCTGGTCGATTTCCTGCCCGGCTCAGTGATCTTCGGACTCGGCATCTGCATGATGGTGGCTCCGCTGACCACGGCGCTCATGACGTCGGTGCCGGTGCACAACTCGGGTGTCGGATCGGCGATCAACAACGCGATCTCGCGCGTCGGCCCCCAGCTCGCGGGCGCGTTGATCTTCATCTTTCTCACGGCGAACTTCTATGCGGCGCTGGCTTCGAAGCTGCCCGGGGTCGACGTGTCCTCCACCAGCTTTCGCAACCAGGTCAGCCCGCTCAACATCCCTCTAGACCCACACCTCATAGCCGCGGTGCGCGATGCGTCGACCTCCTCGTTTCACCTGGCGATGATCGTGGGAGCCGTAATCATCGTGCTGGGCGGTCTCGTGAACGCCGTCGGCATTCGCAACGCCGACAGCCTGGCGCGCCAGCAGCCGGCATCCGAGAGCGAACAGGTCCCGCAAGCCGGGGCCTAGACTCTGAGGGTGATCTTCAAGAGCCCCCATCTGGACGTCGTGATCCCCGACACGTCTCTCACCGAGTTCGTGCTCGGCAAAGCGGAAAGGCTCGGCGACAAGGTCGCGATCGTCGAGGCGGGAAGCGGTCGTTCCTACACGTACGGGCAGATCGCCGGCGGCGTCCGCCGCCTCGCCGCAGGGCTGCACGCGCGCGGATTTCGAAAAGGCGACGTGCTGGCGATCATGTCTCCGAACCTACCCGAATACCCGATCGCGTTCCACGGCGTCGCGACCGCGGGCGGGGTGAACACCACCCTCAACCCGACCTACACCGCCGACGAGATCGCGTTCCAGCTGAACGACTCGCGGGCCCGTTTTCTGATCACGATTCCGCCCCTTGTGGGCAAGGCGCAGGAGGCTGCGGCAAAGTCGAAAATCGAGGAGATCATCGTGTTTGGGGAGGCCGAGGGTGCGATTCCCTTCGCGTCATTGCTGATCGACGGCAAAGCCCCAGACGTGCGCATCGAGCCGGCCGAAGACCTGGTCGCGCTGCCGTATTCGAGCGGTACGACCGGCTTCTCCAAGGGCGTCATGCTCACCCACCGCAACCTGGTGGCCAACCTGGTGCAGACGACCGCATGCATCAACATCGCGGAAGACGAGCACATCATGGCTTTCCTCCCGTTCTTCCATATCTACGGGATGACCGTGATCATGAACCAGGGCCTGTATCAGGGAGCAACGCTCGTGACCATGCCTCGGTTTGAGCTGGAGCCCTGCCTTCAAGCGGTGCAGGACTACCGGGTGACGCGCTTCTTCCTCGTCCCGCCGATCGTTGTATTGCTGGCGAAACATCCGGCGGTCGACAAGTACGACCTCTCGTCGGTGAAGCGCGCATTCTCCGGCGCAGCTCCGCTTGATGCAGACACGGCGCGTGCGGTGAGTGAGCGGATCGGATGCCGCCTCAGCCAGGGCTACGGCCTGACCGAAACAAGCCCTGTCTCCCACATCGTGCCTGACAGCGTGGAGGTGGTCATCCCGGGCTCGGTGGGATCAGCGGTGCCCAATACGGAATGCAAGATCGTCGACGCGGCCACGGGCCAAGAGCTTGGTCGCAACGAGGACGGCGAGATCTGGATCCGCGGCCCGCAGGTGATGAAGGGCTACCTGAACAACGAGGGCGCGACGAAGGGCTCAATCGATGATGACGGCTTCTTCCACACGGGCGACATCGGCCACATTGACGGCCACGACCAGTACTTCGTCGTCGACCGCTTGAAGGAGCTCATCAAGTACAAGGGTTTTCAGGTGGCGCCCGCCGAGCTGGAAGCTCTGCTGCTGTCGCACCCGAACATCGCCGACGCTGCTGTGATCGGCGTGCGGGATGAGGAGGGCGAGGAGGTGCCGAAAGCGTTCGTCGTGCTGAAGGAGCCGATGCCCCCTGAAGAGATCATGGAGTTCGTGGCGGCGCGAGTCGCTCCTCACAAGAAGATCCGGCGCGTCGAGGTGGTCGACCAGATCCCGAAGTCGCCGACGGGCAAGATTCTGCGCCGCATCCTGAGAGACCGCGAGAAAGCCGCCACGCACTAAGCCTCGAAAATGAGTCGCTTTCGTGAAGAGATCGGCGAACAGCCGCTCCTCGCGTCGCGCATGCTGGCCGAGAGCCGGGCAGCCGTCGCGGCAATCGCCGCGCGAGTCCGCGATTCGAAATCTCGTGGGTTCGTCATCGCCGCCCGCGGCAGCTCCGACCACGCGGCCCTTTACGCGAAGTACCTCTTCGGCGTTCGCAATCGCATGATGGTGACGCTCGCCGCGCCGTCGATGTTCACGAGCTATGGCGGGGCTCCCAACCTCGAAGGCCAGTGCGTGATCGGCATCTCGCAATCGGGCTCGGCGCCCGACGTCCTCGCGGTGATCGAGGAGGCCTCGCGGCAGGGCCTGGTGACGATCGCCATGACCAACGACCCCGCCTCGCGGCTGGCGCAGGCCGCCGAGCTCCACCTTCCGCTCGGAGCCGGACCTGAGCGCAGCGTGCCCGCGTCCAAGACGTACACCGCGAGCCTCCTCGCCCTGGCGCTGGTGTCGCAAGCCCTCGACCCCGATCCCTCCTTCGAGGCCGCCCTCGGCCAGGTTCCACCGGCGCTTGCGGCGGCACTGGAGCAGGACGACGAGCTGGATCGGCTCGTCCCCGCGCTCCTGGGTCCGCGGGCCATCGTCCTCGGCCGGGGCTTCAACTTCTCAACGGCTGAGGAGATCGCGCTCAAGCTCACCGAGACGAGTTACGTGCTGGCTCGCGCGTGGTCGGTCGCGGATTTCGTTCATGGACCGATCGCCGTGGTCGAGCCGGGCTTCCCTGTCGTCCTGGTGGACGGCCGCGGCCGGGTGTCGGCGGATCTGGAGTCGATTTCAGGACGTCTGGCCGGTCACGGCTGCCGGGTCGTCCGGCTGCTGGACGGAGTGGGTGACCAGGAAGCAGCCGGTACGACGGTGAGCGTCGACTCGGGACTGCCGGAGGAGCTCACCCCGTTGACGCTCGCGGTGCTTGGCCAGCTGCTCGCGCACCGAGTCGCCCTCGCCCGCGGAATCGACCCGGACCGCCCCAGGACCCTCAACAAGGTCACACGCACGTGGTAATGACGACGCCGTGGCACGCATTCGAAAGATCATCACCACTGACCCAGTGAAAGAGCTCTAACTCGCCAGCTTCCCTGAGTTCCGATCGGCTCCTTAGCTAATGTGTGGTCATGGCTGAGCACGAGATCGGAGTCGTCGGGCTGGCGACGATGGGCGAGAACCTGGCGCGCAACCTGGCGTCGCACGGGGCTCGGGTCGCGGTTTACAACCGCACGCGCAAGCGCACCGACGACTTCATGTCGGCTCACTCCAAAGAGGGTGACTTCAAGCCGGCGGGCTCGCTCGAGGAGTTGGCGCGCAGCCTCCAACCGCCGCGCGCGATCCTACTCATGGTCAAGGCGGGATCGGCCGTCGACGACGCGATCGATGCGCTCTCGACCGTGCTCGAGCCGGGCGACACGATCATCGACGGCGGCAACTCGCTGTTCCACGACACGCGCCGGCGCGCCGCAGCCGTCGAGAAGACAGGCCTCGGGTTCATTGGGGCCGGCGTCTCAGGTGGGGAAGAGGGCGCGCTGCGCGGCCCCAGCATCATGCCCGGCGGCACACGGGCGTCCTATGAACGGGTGGCGGAGATGCTCACGGGGATTTCGGCCAAGGTCGACGGAACTCCCTGCTGCACCTACATCGGACCTGACGGGGCAGGCCACTTCGTCAAGATGGTCCACAACGGCATCGAGTACGCCGACATCCAGCTGATCGCCGAGACTTACGACTTTCTTCGCCGCGCTCTTGGGCTTTCGCCAACCGAGCTGGCGGCCGTGTTCCGCGAGTGGAACCAGGGCGAGCTCCAGTCCTACCTGATCGAGATCACTGGCAACGTGCTCGCCAAGACCGACGGCGCTGGCGGTTCAGCTCTCGTGGACTCGATAGTCGACGAGGCTGAGCAGAAGGGCACCGGGCGCTGGACCAGCGAGTCGGCGCTCGAGCTCGGAGTTCCGCTGACAGGCATCACCGAAGCGGTGTTCGCCCGCATCCTGTCGAGCCAGAAGGAGCAGCGTGTCAAGGCGGCCGAGCTCCTCGGCGGACCTCGGCCTCATGTGTCAGGCAAACCCAACGCGGCTCTGCTGGATGACGTGCGCGACGCTCTGTACGCATCGAAGATCGTGGCGTATGCGCAGGGTTTCGAGCAGCTGCGCGCGGGATCGCGAGAGTACGGCTGGGACCTGGATCTCGGCGCGCTCGCGACGATCTGGCGCGGTGGCTGCATCATCCGGGCTCAATTTCTCGATCGCATCAAGGACGCGTACGCCGAATCGAACGAACTGCCGAACCTGATGCTTGCGCCTTTCTTTCAAGAGGCGCTCGGATCGTCGCAACGGGCCTGGCGCTCGGTCGTCACGCAGGCGGTCGACCAGGGCGTGCCGATCCCGGCCTTTGCCTCCTCTCTCGCGTATTACGACGGCTACCGCAGCGCGCGAGGACCGGCCAACCTGATCCAGGGGCTGCGCGACTATTTCGGCTCTCATGGCTACCACCGCATCGATAAGGAGGGCGCCTTCCACACGCGCTGGGCGCAGGACGGTTCGGAGGTACGCGTCGATTGATTGAGCGGCCTTCGGCCGACTAGGCGGCCTTGGCCGGCACCTTGCGCTTCAGCAAGGCGAGGACGGCCACCTCGTCCGCCTTGAGGTTTCGGTACGCCTTGCTCGACACGACGCTGAGGATGGTCTCGAGCGACCCATCCATATAGGTGTCGATCACGCGCGGGTGAACGTAGGATCGGCGGCACACGGCACGCGTGTGTCCGAGCCTTCGCGCAACACTGTCAATCGCCGCCACCACGTTGTGCCTTGCCTCCGCGTCGGACTCGAAGCTCGCCACGTCGCGCAGGGCGCCGATGGCCAGGACTGTGGCTGACCACGTGCGGTAGTCCTTCGCGGTGAAATCCTCACCGCTTACCTCCTGCAGGTACTGGTTGACATCGTCCGAATGGACCTTGTGGCGTGCGCCGTCGGGGCCGATGTACTGGAACAGCATCTGGCCCGGAAGCTCCTCGCATCGTTTGACCACCCTCGCAACACGCCGGTTCGTGACGCCCACTTCGATTTCGCGCCCGCTCTTGCCCTGGAAAAGGAATCGCACGCTCGACCCGCTGACGGTTACGTGCCGGTCGCGAAGCGTGGTGAGGCCGAATGAACGGTTTTCGCGCGCGTACTCCTCGTTGCCGATCCTCGCAAATGTCATCTCGAGCAATCTCACTATCGTGGCGATCACCTTCTCACGGGGCAGGCCCGGCTGCCCCAGGTCACGAGCGACGCGGCGCCTGATTCGCGGCAGCGCGCGAGCAAAGCCGACCATGCGGGAGAATTTGTCTGCGTCCCGAATCGCGCGCCAGGTCGCGTGGTAGAGAGGCTGTTTGCGGCCCCGTGCATCACGGCCGGTGGCCTGAAGGTGACCCCGTGGTCGTGTGGAGATCCAAACGTCCTTCCAGGCCGGCGGAATGACCAGGCCGCGAATCCTCTCCAGGGTGGCTGGATCGGTGACCCGTTTGCCGTCGGGGCCGAAGTAGGTGAAACCCTTGCCCTTGCGCACCCGACGGATTCCGGGTTCGTCGTCAGAGGCGTAGACGAGCCCGGCCCGAGCCCCTTTGGGCTGCCGGGCTTTCAGGCCGCGTTCGGTGGTTTTGCTCCCGTACCGTCCCGTGCGGGGCGCGGGCCGCACTACTTGACTAATTTCCGATCTCTTTTCCGATCTCTTGGCGGGTCTCGACAAAGGCTTTGACCGCCCGCTCGAGGTCGGCTTTCGAATGCGCCGCCGAGACCTGCGTCCTGATCCGCGCTTTGCCCTGCGGCACGACCGGGTACGAAAAGCTGACCACGTAAACGCCCTTTTCGAGCATGACCTGCGCCATCCGCGCGGCCACCGTCGCGTCGCCCACCATCACAGGGACGATGGGGTGCTCCCCGGGAAGGATGTCGAAGCCGGCCGTCGTCATCTGGCTGCGGAAGAAGGTGGTGTTCTCGCGCAGCCGCTGTCTCAGCTGTCCCGCCGACCGGATCAGCTCCAGCACCTTCAGGCTCGCGGCCGCGACCGAGGGCGGGATGGAGTTGGAGAACAGATAGGGACGCGAGCGCTGCCGGAGCATGGCGACCAGCTCCTTGCGCCCCGAGACGTATCCGCCGCTTGCGCCGCCCAGGGCCTTTCCGAGCGTGCCGCTGATCGCGTCGATCCGGCCCATCACGCCGTGGTGCTCGTGCGTGCCGCGGCCGTGCTCGCCCATGAAGCCGACGGCGTGGGAGTCGTCCACCATGACGAGCGCGTCGTGGCGCTCGGCCAGCTCACAGATCTCAGGCAGGGGTGCGAGGTATCCGTCCATGGAGAAGACTCCGTCCGTGACCACCATCCGGAAACGCGCGCCGGTGCTGTCCTTCAGATGCCGCTCAAGCTCGTCCATGTCTCGATTGGCGTAGCGCAGCCGCTGCGCCTTGCACAGCCGGATGCCGTCGATGATGCTCGCGTGGTTCAGCGCATCCGAGATGACAGCATCGCGCTCGTCGAGAAGGGCCTCGAAGATGCCGCCGTTGGCGTCGTAGCAAGACGAGTAGAGAATCGTGTCCTCGGTGCCCAAGAAATCCGTGAGCGCAGCCTCCAGCTCTTTGTGGACCTCCTGCGTCCCGCAGATGAATCGGACCGAGGCCATGCCGTAGCCCCAGCGGTCGAGCGCTTCCTTCGCCGCCGACACGATGTCGGGATCGTCGGCCAGCCCGAGATAGTTGTTGGCGCACAGGTTCAATACATCTCGGTCCAACACGCTCACGACCGCACCCTGCGGACCCATCAGCACGCGCTCCTGTTTCTCGAGGCCCGCGTTGCGGATCTCTGCGAGCTGGTTCACGAGGTGCGATCGCATGCTGTCGAACATCTAATTTCCTTTATCAGCGGTCCAGTCGAGGACGACCTTGCCGCATTTGCCGGAGTGGGCGACGGCGAAAGCCTCCTCGAACTGGAGATACGGGAAGCGATGTGTGATCACCGGTGAGATGTCGAGCCCGGTCTGTGTGAAGACCGACATCTGGTACCAGGTCTCAAAGATCTGCCGGCCGTAGACGCCTTTGACGGTGAGCATCTTGAAGACCACCTGCGACCAATCGATGGGGAACTCGTGATCGGGCAGCCCGAGCATGGCGACCCGTCCCCCGTGCGCCATGTTCGCGATCATGTCCCGCAGCGCGCTCGCCTGTCCGGACATCTCGAACCCGACGTCGAATCCCTCTTTCATGCCGAGCTCCTCCTGGACCTGGGCAAGTGTGGTGGTGCGCACGTCGACAGCGCGCGTCACGCCGACCTTGCGGGCGAGCTCGAGCCTGTAGTCGCTGACGTCCGTGATGACCACGAAGCGCGCTCCGTTGTGGCGCGCGACCAGCGCCGCCATGATCCCGATCGGTCCCGCACCGGTGACCAGCACGTCCTCGGCGACGACGCGAAACTGGGTCGCGGTGTGCACGGCATTGCCAAACGGGTCGAAGATCGCCGCGACGTCGAGGTCGATCCTGGTCAGATGCGGCCACAGGTTGATCGCGGGCATGACGATGAATTCGGCGAACGACGAACTCGTGTCCGACGACGAGCGGCGGATGGATGGTCGCCTGGGCCCATTCGTTCCAGGCCTCGATGTGGAGGTCGGTGCCGCAGATGCCCGTGCGCAGGACGCGAATCAGCACCTCGCCAGGACCGGGCTCGGGATCGGGTACGTCCTGCAGCCACAGGCCCGGCGCCGCCTTCGCTTTGACGAGCGCCTTCACTCCGGGCAGGATAGCCGGGACCTGGAAACCGCTGGCTTCTTTGCTACTCGCCGTCCTCTTCCAAGACCAGGTTTGGGTTCTGAGCCCAGCCTACGACCGTGATCACGGTGCGGATTCGGGCAGGTATGCCTCGCAGAACCAGGCGCCTGCCGTTGCCGCTCTCAGCGAGGTGTACGAGCGCCCGGATGCCGGAGACGTCGCTGAACTCGAGACGGCTCACGTCGATGTGAAGGTCTCCATTGCCCGTGATCGCGTCGGACAGTCCGTCCGCACCTGTTGCCGGGGACTGAAGCTCATGCGCCAGAGCCGCGGCCGCCGCTTCCGCGTTGTAGTAGTCGATCGAGCCGCTGACGGTCAGTCCAGGCGGCGATCCTGTCCGGGTGATGACCAGCTGCTTGTCCAAATAGACCTCGTCCCCTTCCATGCGCAGTTGCAACGAACCCCCTTCCCCATGATCACCCCGCCGCCAAGGCCGGTGGATCGGGAGCCGCCTCGGGCGCGGCATCCGGCTCCAGAGCCGGACCCGCGCCGTTGGCTGTCCCTCCCATTCCTTGGTCGATGTGTTGAACCCAGCGGTCGATCACGTGGACCCAGTGGTCGACCAGGTCCTTGAGCTCCGTAGATTCCGAACCCCCGCCCTCCGCATCGCGCACGATTTCTTCACCCAAGCTCAGATGTCCTGGATCGGCCCGTATGGAATCCCTATGGCCAACATTATTACCACCACTACATTACCTCTGCAATACCTCAAAATTCGCACCAAGATCCGCATAAATATTGCAGAGGTCGCGCATTAGTTCCTCAGAAGGTAAAGTAGGCAGGGGAGCATGAGTCGCCAGGAAGACCAGGCCGTCTACAGCATCGGGGCGGTGGCCCGGATGCTGGACATTCCAACCTCGACGCTGCGAGCCTGGGAGGAGCGCTACTCG
>WNFF01004669.1_pt1 | contig 11173 bp, 11 predicted proteins | sample 5400441 | NCBI WGS metagenome assembly WNFF01 (sample SAMN13153345, study PRJNA577476) | soil metagenome | isolation source: 120 cm saprolite under Douglas fir tree site 2 hole 3 replicate 1 | place: USA:California | collected 2015-04-18
CACCCGCTGGACAGAGGGCACGAGATTTCCCCCGCCGTGGCGCTCACGGACACGGCGGTCACGCTCGGCCCCGTGCCGCCCGTGTTCGGGGAGGAGCCGCGCATGGGGCCGTGCCCGATGTGCGGAAGCCGCCTTCACGATCGAGGCCGGCACGCGAGCGGTGAGGTCGCAGCCTGCGACAATCACGGCTTCCTCTTCGTCGTGTCTCGCACAGCTGGTCGCCGAGCGACGGGAACACGTGTCGCCGGTTCCCCTTTGGCACGCGCCGCGGTTCTTTCCTGCTCGGGACGCTTTGCGGAAGCGGCTCCGGGAGACGGCTGCCGTGGTGGTAGCTGCCCTGGCACTGCCCGTCCGAACGCCGGCCGGCCGCCCTGCGAGGCGGGGCCGGGGCTCGCTGGAGCGAAGACCTTCGTCAACCCTCTCGCCTTGCTCCTGCTGCTGGCTGGGCCGGTGTCGTTCACTCCAGGAGAAGACCCACAAGGTCCCGAACCGGTATCCGACGAGCTCGCCGATCCGCCTCCACTGCAAGGGCCTCCGCCGGTATCCCTGACGCCACCGCTTGCCGCAGGCTGCGCGCCACCGCGGCCAGCACTCGTTCGCCAGTCGGGCGACGGAGCGCTCCTGGAAGGCTGCGAATTTGACGCAGGCGCTGTCGACGCGGGCTGAGGGGGTGAGCTCGATCCTTGCGGCTCCTGGCCGCCGGCTGGCGCCGGCGCGCCAAAGCCCCAGTCCGGCCTCGCACCAGCGGGCTGCGACTTACCTCCTCGATTGTTCGGATCCCGCCGAGCGTTGTCGGCGCGGGGCGCGTCGGGCGTTGGAGACGGGGGCTGGGCAGGCGAGGGCGCCTCCACGGGGCCTGCTGCGGGCGCGCCGCCGTCCGGCGAAGAAGACGTCAACGGGCCCAGCTCGGAGTCGATGACGCCACCGCGTTTGCTCACGGCTCGGCCACGTGGCGCATGACGTGCGACGGCCGTGTCCTGCGACGGAAGGGCCGCAGCGACGGACCCATTCTGCGTAGAGTCCCCATTGCTAGCCGGTCCGCACGTGACGCTCACCGCCGCGAAGACGACGAGAGCGATGCCGTGCCCCCGCACTGTCAATCGAGGCCGCATACGAACCTCCTCACTGAAACAAGCGACGCCCTCCATAGCCGAACCCTCTCGCCGTGACTCCGGGCCCGGATCATCGGGCCCCGCCACTGCTCGCGTCCGCGGCAGGCGATCTCAAGTACACATTGCCGTCTCTGACGTCGGTCGGCGGGTTCACCACCACGGTCGCGATCATCAAAATGGTGCCGAGGAGAGCGAGAATGAGTCCCGGAGAGACTGTGGCGATCGTGAACTTGCCGAAGGCTCCCTCCGCCCCGAGCTTCGACGTCGCCTCCGTGAGGCGGCCAAGGACGAAGACCGCGCCCATGAGACTCATGAGCATACCGGTGAGAAAGCCGAGGTACTTCACCGACACGCGAACGAGGAGAGCGACGTTGGCCTGATGGTAGCGACGGTTGATCGTTTGCTGCTCGAGCAGCACTGCCACTTTCCACTGAAGACATGATCCTCGCTCGGGAGGAGTGGACGTCGCGGCGCTGCAGTTCACGCCGCCGAGCACGCTCGTGAGGTCGAGTTGGGGCGCCGCCTCGATGCCGCGGCGGACGGACCACGTGTCGAGCAGGCTGAATACGAGAAAGGCTACGGTGGCAAGGATGACTGTGCCGATCATCACCGGCAGCAGCAGCCGTTGCCACTGCGCTTTGGAGAGCGGTCGGGCGCGATCGGCCTCAAATTGCTCGCCGGACGCTGACGACGGGGCGGATGAGACGTCGACGACGTGAGCGGTCACTGTTTCTCCTGACCGTCTGACGATTCCAACATGGGATCAGCGTGCGACGACGTCAACCATGGCGATGTGGGCGGTCCTCGCCTTCAGATGATCCTCCAGCTACCGGCGCGTTCCCGCGATCAAGCCCACAAACAACAAGGTCCCCGTCTTCCAATGCCGCAGTGCAAACAGGAAGGGACGGTCCACGAAAAACTTGCCGCCTCCGTCTGCGCATCCGACTGGGTGGGGAGGCGGCTCCCCATCAGCTGGACCAGCGCCCCACCCACCGCCTTAGTCACCAACCTTCCAACTGGACACTAGGTCTGCGTCCAGGTTTTCGCGGACCGGCGCCGCTTCGGGGCCTGCATCAATAACTCGCGGTGTACTCGCCCGCCTAAAGTAGCAGAATTGCCGCCACAACGAGCTTCGGAAGGCCCCTCCCCTCATACCTCTACCGGAGGTGACGCCACCACTGGTATCCTGATGATGGAGACCCTCGCCTCAGCAACGCGATCACCGCACCAGGTCTTGAAGATCACGAATGCTTGTCAACCCCTGGCCATCCGGTCCCCGCTTCTTGGACGCCCCGTGCCTTCCGGCCGAGGGCCCTATCCACACCGAGGTCGGGGACCTGCGCACCGAGGCGGCGTGGATTTCGGGGGCAGCGGACTAGCGATACGCGGCGCTGTTTGGGGATTGCCTTGCCTGCCTCCGACACGACTGAAATCAGAACACGCCTACGATAATCATCTCGTAGGGGAGCTGAGCATTGAATTGACGCGTCCCGTTGTTCTCGACAAGGGAGATAACCTTGTTGAGGCTTATGCGCGGGACACCGAGAACACGGAGACGAGCGCCCGCAGATGCGTTTTGAACAGCCAGCGCCGCCTTGGTTCCCTGAACGAAGATCATCCGTCTCGGTCCGTTGGCCGCCTCCTCCCCGTCGTCCGCGAGCACTCTGGCCGATACGATGTAACCGTCTTGAACGGTTGTCGGGGCACTGGCAAGCTCTATTCCGAACTCGACGTAGTTGTACTTAAGTTTCTTCGAGCGGATCGAGATTCCTGAGCTTGAAGCCTTGATAGTGACCACGCAGCCGTCGAAATACGGGAAGGCGACATCTGCCTTGTAGGCCTGATAGCCCGCGATCGGGACGAACGACCCACCGAGATTCTGTTTGTCGACGCGGCTTGCCGGGTGGATTTCAAACGAATGGTCAGGGTTGGTGTTGTCCGGATTGAACGCGTTGCTGCCTCCTTGGGTTTGGCGCAGCGACGGATGTTCAAACCACAATCTCCAAGCACCCGTTACGGGCAACCGTTGACCGCTCGCCTGTTTTTGGATGATCGTTGCGACTGCTGCCGCTTGCGCCGATAACCCTGCGTTGACCACTTCCGCGACAAATGGCAGCCCGATGTCGGATGAGACCCCAGAGAAGTGCATGTCACCATCGTCCCCCCCGCTCCGGACACGGTTCGCCTTTGTATGGGTGTGGCGGATCTCCATCGATGCGTCTACGGAGGTTCGGTCGGCGAACGCCACAGCCCAGGCACGCTTCAACCTGATCTCGTAGTTCCCCGCTTGGGCTTGGAGCGGCGCGCCCCCAAAGAGGAGGACAACGGCCAAGGCCGACGACAGGCCGGACAACCTCGTGGCTATCATCGGCCGCCCGCCTTTGTCGTCTCCCCGGTCTTGGGTGGCACGCGACCAGACGCTCGGAGGCTCATGAAGCGATTCAACGTGTCGAACCAAAACGGTGCGCCGAGAGAGACCGCAAGAGCCGTCAACGACCACCCAATCAGGTGACGAAGCAACCAGAGCAGCGGACCCTGGTGCTCAAACGAGGCACGTTCACTACTCCAGCCGAAGAGCTGTCCCAGCAAGGCTTGCTCTTCAGGTAGCAAGGCGTCGGGAGTTCTGGTCGTATCCTTCGTGATTGGCGGGGTAGGCGTAGGGGCGGTCGGCTCGGTGTACTCCACCGTCTCTAATGGAGGCCCCTGCTCCAGCCGGACTCTCGCAAGGTCTACGACGTAGGCCCGCAGCGTAGGGCTCTGCCACAGATTTCCGGCGAGAGTCACGGTATCCGCATTCATGAGAATCGTTACGCCGACCGCCAACGCCAAAACCCAGACCCTCGTCTGGCGCTTGTAGGTCCCGGAGACCCGATCCATGAGTTGGTCGTACCAACCACCGAGGGCGTTCTCGTCTGGCAGTGTACCCTCGCCAACTTGTTGATCGCCGGCGGCCCCGAGGGCCTGAAGGGAGCCACGCAAACGGGACGAGGCCGGTGACGATCCCTCGGATGGTGCATGCTTTGCCAGCACGTCGCGCAATGCCTTGGCGAAGACCGGCCCCGGGATGTAAGACGGCCGCCGCTTGCCATCGCCGAGGGTTTGGATCAGCGGGTGCTCAAAGTAGGCATTAGTGATGACTGGGTTCTCCGCGGCCTCCTCGCCGAGCAGCCGTCGCGTACCGAGCTCCAACATCTTTCCGCGCATGTTGCGGAGTTGAGCAATCCATTCCATGACCGTCGTGCAGATAAGTGCGAGCAGTAGGTACACGAAGGCCAAGCCGATCACGACGTCCAGAATCGGGAAGCCAGTCATGATTTGCTACCTCCCAAGGCTGGTAATGAGTCAAGAGTCAATGTTCGCGTCAGACAACTGAGACGTTAGGGCGTTTTTGCGGCACGAAGGGACGGAAATGCGACATGGGGACTTGCTCCACAGGCCTGACCCTGCGGTCGACGACTTCATTATTGATCGCTCTGGGCGCCTTGCCGTGATGTTTGCCGGCGAACGCGTTCTTGGAACCCCTAGCACGCGCACCTAACACAAATCCTTAGGGGTAACTCGGGTCTTCGACGGGAACTCGAGCAGGAGCTGCCCTTGCACCCACTCCGAGCCCCGGGCCACGACACCTTTCCACGGCAACCCGGTGACTTCCTTCACCAGCCGGTAGCACGCGCTGGGATGGCGGTGCGACCGCAAGGCGAGTCGACAGAGCGAGGTGCCGTCCCGTTCAGCCCGCCGCACCCAGGAGAGTATCAAGACCCATGATGAGAAGCGCCGCAGCGATGGGAGGTCTTCTCTAACCAAGTGTCGCTGTAGGGCAAACCGGTCCTGCAGGCCAAGAAGTCGCGCGACTGTATCTGTGGAGCCAATGGGCCCTTCCACCAACACGACAGCCTCGAGAACCGACCGGGAGAACAGAGTGAGGCTTGGTCGTCGGTAGCGAATCGCAGCGAGCAGTTCGTGCAGCATCCTTGAGCCTGCGAACCCAGGAAATTCCAAATTCACTTTGCGCTCTGAGACGCGTCATCGCAATCCCTCACGCGCCTTCGCTCAAACTGTCACAACTCGCCCGCACGAAGTGTGATAGCGGAGTCGCGGCCAGGCAACGCATCATCTGAAAGGATACGCCAACCCAGAGCTAGCACTATTTGTGGCCGGCTCGTGAGGGATCGTATCGGCGTTCGTAAGGTTCCGAGAGAGGATCGCGGAGCCCATAACCCTCACAGAAGGGAGCATGACTATGAGCGCCTTGACTCACCAGGTGTCGCTGCCGCAAGACCCTATACCCGTTCGCGTGAACATCTACGTGACGCGCGATGTCGCGTTCAGCTTGGACAAGATGATTCAGATCACCAAGAACGTGCTGGGACGGCTCGGCTGCGATGGGTGCCATTCAGGCCGCATCCTCGACTACCACATCATGGAGAACTTCGTGGTGAATCCGAAGTCGCTCGAGATCAACGAGCTGCCCGGGGCTGTCCGGTTCTGAATCATGCGTCCGCTCGGAGTGGGCCTGATCTATCTCGAAGAGCTGGATTCCCTGTTTCGTGAAAACAATCCGGCCCTCTCCGTGTTGGAGCTCGAACCCGAGGGCTTCTGGCAGAAGATTCTGCCAGAGGGCTCCAACGGCGGCGCAACTTACCTCCCAAACTCCGAGGCCATGGCGCGCATCGCGACCCTGCCGCAACACAAGCTGATTCACAGCGTCGGGTTCCCGGTGGGAGGATCAATGACCTATCGCGACTCCTACGTGGGGCCGCTCGATGCCGCTATTCGCAAGCTAGGCGCCTCCTGGGTTAGTGAGCATCTGAGCTTCAACGCCATCGAGACGGGTCGTGCCGTCGAGCAGGTGGGGTTCCTACTGCCGCCCCGTCAGACCCCCGCCGGCGTGGACACCGCCGTCCGAGGTATCCGGCGCCTTGCTTCCCAGCTGCCGGTGCCATTCGCCTTTGAGACCGGGGTCAACTATTTGCAGCCTGGTGCCGACGAGATGACCGACGGGGAGTTTTTCGCGTCCGTCGCGGAGGTGGCAGACTGTGGGATCCTCCTCGATCTCCACAATCTCTGGGCCAACGAGCGAAACGGCCGGCAACCGGTGGCGGAGGTGATCGACGCCTTGCCGCTGGACCGGGTCTGGGAGATCCACTTGGCGGGCGGCATGATGCTGGGCGAGTACTACCTTGACGCCCACTCTGAGGCGATTCCGCGGCCCCTGCTGGAGATCGCCTCAAGCGTCCTCCCCAGGTTGCCGAACCTGGGGGCGGTGGTCTTCGAGATCATGCCGGGTTATGTGTCGCAGGTCGGCTTGGACAGGGTACGGGACCAGATCGCGCTTCTGAACGCCCTCTGGCGCCTCCGGCCAGCACAATGCGTACACGTGGAGCGACGACCGGCCGGCCCCGCGGCCGTCCCGGATCAGGCTAGCGACGTGGTCGAATGGGAGCGGATTCTTGGGACGCTCGCCGTCGGACACCTGTACGGTCCACTTGACGGCGCGGCTGATCGATTGGCGCAGGACGGCGGCGTCGCGGTCTGGCGGACCCTGATCAACGAGGGCCGCGATGGACGGATTGCGCGCGCGATGCGGTTCACCATGACGTTGCTGCTCCGGCACCTGGGATCCGCCGTCGTGCACCAACTGCTTCGCGACTATCACGCGAGCACGTTTCCCGACCTCTTCACGAGCGGCGAGGCCGATCGTTTCGCCGACTACCTAGGCGGACGTCTGGCGACACTCCCCCACGTGCCGTTCCTGGCGGAGGTCCTCCGCTTCGAGCACGCGCTCGTTCGCGCCGCGCTTTATGGCGCGAGAAGCCGGGTCGAGTGGGAGGTCGACCCGACGGAGCTTTTCGGGGCGCTCGAAGAGGGGCGCGTCGTCTCCCCGAAGCGCATCCCCAGGTTCGCGATGGAGGTTATCCCGGAGGGATAAGGGGCACGTCGGAGCGCTCTGTGCCCCGCATGAGGTTTAGGACGGAGCCCTGTTCATGTCCATTGCTCTGGATAAGGTAGGGAGCCTGCATGTCTTCCGTGGCACCGCGACACTCAGTACGGAAGTCGGCGTCGCAGTAAGCGAAGACGACAGAGGAGCGTACAGACGGCAACGTTCGCAGACAGGCGCAGTCAGCGCGTGTTGCAGCTCAAGTAGGCCTTTTAGGTCGAGCGGGGAGGGCCCAATGCGTCGGAGCCGTCTAGCGCGGTTCGCGTTCGTCGGGATGTTTGCGGCAGTCATCGGCTGCGGCTCCCCGACCCTCACCTCGACCGTCCCGGGCACCGGCTACCCACGCCAGCTTCTCGGCGTCGACGGTACCACGCTGTTCGCGTTCGTGGTGTGGGACGCCGGCCTGCCGTCGGAGACCCATCTCTACAACGGCCTGTTCGGGACCCAGTACTTCCAGATTCCTGCTGGTGCCACCCCGGGCGTGCACCCGGTCGCGCTGGGAAACAGCTGGGGCACCTCGTCCGCCGTGAACGTCACGGTGCTGGCCGCCTCCGGCGTCTTTCCGGCACCGCGCATCGAGGACGTCAGCCTGCTGGGGCTGAGCGGCACCGGGCCGGTGGACGCCGATGTCGTGGTGACCGGTGCGAACCTCGATGTCAACGCGACGGTGACGATCAACGGTGTCGCCCCGGACATCACCGTCCGGTGGGGCGCTCTGCCCGTCGATTTCCTCCAGGCCCACACGCCCGCGACCTTCGGCTACCCGGTCTACCACTACGTCCAGCTGCTGAGCGTCGCCAAGAATCTCGCGCTGGGCTCCACGCTCACGATCGTCGTTACCAACACCGACGGACTCTCAGCGAGGACGACCTACACGTTGCCGGCTACGGTGGGCGAGCTGGACTCGGACGGCGACGGCCTGCTCGACGACTGGGAGCAGGGCTCCTACACCGCGCCGTCGGGCGGGACCGTCGCCCTGTCGACGATGGGCACAAACTACTTGCACAAGGACATCCTCGTTGAGGTGGACTGGATCGCGGCAGCGACGCCGAATGCTGGCATCTGGGCGACGATCGAAGCGGCCTTTGCGGATGCGCCCGTACTGAACCCGGACGGCTCGCGCGGGGTGAACATCATCATCGATCGCGGGCAGGGCGGCGCCTTCACCGGAGGGGGCACGGTGCTGGCCGACCACACGACGATGGACTTCGGGCCCAGCACGGCCGTGGGTTACACCGACTTCTTTACCTACAAGACGAACAACTTCAACAACGATCGCCTCAACGTGTTTCACTACGCGGTGTTCGGCCGCGCCAGGCCGAGTGGTAGCTCCGGCCGCGGCGAGATCTGGGGCAACGATTTCATGGTCACGTTCGTGAACTTCGGGGTCTGGGCTCAGGCGCGCGCGCAGGTCGGTACCTTCGTCCACGAGCTCGGCCACAACCTCGGCCTCACCCACGGCGACCTCAACAACACGCCGGCCCAGTGGAACGAGACGCAAAAGCCGAACTTCGCCACGACAATGAGCTATCGCTGGCAGTTCCCGGGCGTGTCCATCGACTGCAATTGGGTTTCCGAGGGCATCCATACTTACAGCCAGGGGTACTACGCCCGCATCACCGAGAACAACGTCAACGAGAACACCGGGATCTGCGACAATACGCCGCTGGACATGAACGGCGACGGCGTGCTCGGCACCGTCGCGATCGACTTCAGTGGGAACGGGAATACGACGGGCGTCCACGACGATTTCGATCAGTGGGGGAACCTGCTTCTCAAGTTCCGCGCGACCGGATCGGGCTGGAACAACAACTAGGAGATTCGCGATGCGGAGATACATGATCGTGGCCGCGGGGCTCGCCTGCACTATGGCCGCATGCCGGCGTGAGCCCGCGCCTCCCGTCAATCATCCGAAGGACCGTCTTCTGACGGGCCTGAGGCCGCCGCCCTTGAACCGCCCGATCCATCAGACCGCCGATTCACAGCACGCCGCGTCGGTGCAGGTCCCGGCGGGCCCAGCTTCGGCGCTCATCGTCATTCGGGACGGCCGGTCCTTCTTGGGCGTCGCCAACTTGACCGGCCGGTTGAGCATCAGCGCCGACCGGATCCGGATCGAGCCGAATCAGGGGAGCCCACTTGAGCTGATGTACCGCCTGCCCGCCGGCGTGCCGGCGCTCAAGGCCGACAGCGGCACCGGCGCGCTGTCGGTCGTCGAGCGGACCGGCCCGGGGGGAGCGGATCGGCAGGTCATCGTGCGCCTCGCCTCAGGGCCGTTGCTCGCCGAGATGTGGCGGGGCTCGCCGCGGCCGCTCCAGCTCGATCTGGGCAACGGCGTCCGGCTGGTGCAGCAGGCCGCGTACGCGCGAGCCGGGGCGGGCTACACCGAGGTGCCGCTTGAGGTCACGGAGGCCGGCCGTGTCGTCGCACGCGTGCCGTTGGGCCGTCCGACGGCGATCCAGGCTGTCTCGGGCCGGTATGTGGCCTTTGCCGAGGTCAGTCACGTGTTCAGGCCTCGCGAAGCGGACGCGGGTCAGGTGGAGGGAGGGTACATCCTGCGCGCCTGGGTCGTTGGGGCTCCCTGAGCGCGCGCGCGCCTGCTTTTCCAGGCTGACACGGCGAGCATGGCGCTGCCGTGCCGTCGCACTAGCAGTTAGTGCGGCATTGAGATTAACGCGCGCACGCACTGGACTGCTCACCCCGCACGCAAGTAAGCGCACGGACAGCGGATTCCAAGTCCGGTGCTCATCTCTAGACCGCGGATCGCTAGTCCGCAGCGCCTGGCGATATGCTCTGGTTCGTCAGTGAGACCGTGGTCAAGCGCGGCCGCGCCTCCGCTTACGTCGTAGTGGTCCTAACTGGGGGGACTCGCCACAGCGTAGCACGCTCGGAGACGCGAGAGCGCGCATGTTACTGCGCAGTGGTCATGTTGTAACCATAGATGGTCGACCAGTAAGGCACGAGGCATTGCGCGGTGATGTTCAGCGGATAGAGACTCCGGCCAATGGGATTGGTGAAGTTGAGTTGTCCGATCCCCGTGAACCCCGGGTTGGCGTCATAACTGCACCCGCCGTAGTCGCTGCAAGAAGATAGCGTCGGGCTCCAATACAGGCTGCCATCCCAGTTCGTCATCTCCCACGTGCATGACACCGATTGTGTCGAAGCGCCATCATAGTAGACGACGGTGCTGGAGTTGATCGTCACCAGGTTGCTATTCACGTATCCGTCGGCAGGGCAGTAGGCGCCTCTCCAGCCAGTGCTGTTCATATTCACGAGCCCATAGGCCGAATACTGTAGCTTCGGGACGCTACCGTCATACCACTGGCACTGGTGTCCCGAGTAGTAATAGGTCGTCTGAGCCTGGGCCACTCCTGAAATGAGAACCAGTGCAGCCGTAATCAGAGACTGAATTCGTCCAGATGCCATGACTACCTCCCCTGAATCCTTCCGTCGGAGAACAGGACCAACGAGCTGGCGATACTGCTATCGGGACGGGACTCTGGGCCTGAGAGGAAGACTCGACCCGTCCAGCGGTCCTTCACGGACTGCCCGAGCGCCTCGTGCTTCTGGAGGAAGCTCTTCGCATCTCGGAAGCGGACGTCCGCAACACAACCACCGGCGTAGCAGTCCGCTTCCGACAGCCGCACATCTCCATCTCTCTCCATTTGTTTTCTGACTTCGCCAATTACCCTGAGCGCCTCAACGATGCGCGGCGAGGATGTGTCTTTTCCCTTGCTCTTGAGCTCGGCCAGTATCCTGTCTCGATTGATGCGGGGGTCCTGGACACGCATTACGCGATCTGGTTCGCGGCCACGCGTGGAGTCCTCCTGGTTACGGGGGGAGCAACCGACTATGGACACCAACGTCGCGCAGGTTGCACCGAGCAGGGCTCTTGTCACGACCGCTTGTCCAAACTGGCTATGTCGGAACTTCCGATAGGGACCCATCTCCTCCCTCCGCCTTATGGAGAGTAGTTCGCTACAACTCTTCCAAGATTGCCCACTGCGCCGCAGAAGCTAGGGTGCTTTTGCGGCATGATAGGTCAGAACGCGACACGAATTCCGAAGGAAAAGCGAAGAAGCGCCCCCGGCACGGGCCGAACACTCGAGACGTCCCGTCCCGGAAC
>WNFF01016173.1_pt1 | contig 11172 bp, 10 predicted proteins | sample 5400441 | NCBI WGS metagenome assembly WNFF01 (sample SAMN13153345, study PRJNA577476) | soil metagenome | isolation source: 120 cm saprolite under Douglas fir tree site 2 hole 3 replicate 1 | place: USA:California | collected 2015-04-18
CCTTGCCATGCTCCATCTGGCGTGGGGTCATCTGCAAGCCACTACAGGGAGTGACTATCAACCCCTCTTCACCGTGTTGATACAGAAGGAGGATCCTGTGGTAAAGCAAGCACTGATGAGGGTGTTGGAGCAACGCTTTGGCTTATCAGAGCAAGAGTCTCTTGTTTGTCTCAAGCAAGGACACATAGAATAGGGAGCTGGTGTTCGAGAGGCTGTGATCAAGCCTGGTCGGCAGGACTATGACGTTCGTGAGGTATTCCCAACAAGTTGGGATGGGCGCACGCTCCTTTGAGCAAAAGAGCGTGGTGGCATACTCTCAGTTCCTCCAGGCAATGATGCATCAGGCAAAAGAGAAAAGAGCGCGATGGGTATTGCGCAACACCAGAGAAAGACGTAAGAAATGCTCGGAAGAGAGAAGAAAAAGATGAAGCGGTCATTTCGCTTGTGCATCTACCGTGGTCATAGCCAACGGGTGCGAACCCTGGCGTGGTCGCCCAACAGTACCTGTATTGCTTCGGCAGGCAGTGATAAGACCGTACAGGTCTGGAGCGCGGCGAGCGGCGCATTACTCACCACCTATCACGGTCATCGTGACAGCGTGACTGCAGTGGCCTGGTCCCCCTTGGGAACATCCATTGCTTCTGGGGGAGACGATCGCACAGTGCAGGTGTGGAACGCTTCTACGGGGCAGCATCTGTTGACCTATCAAGGACATGCGTACTGGATTCGCCAGGGGTTGGCGTGGTCGCCCGATGGCACGCGCATTGCGTCAGGCTCGTGGGATAAGACGGTGCAGGTATGGGAAGCCACCACGGGAAAGCATCTGGTCACCTACCAGGGCCATGAAGGCATCGTTTACGCCGTGGCGTGGGCGCCAGGTGGAGCATGGATTGCTTCTGGGGGAGGCGCTCCTGATAGGACCGTGCAGATCTGGGATGCAGCCACCGGGGAGCGTCTGTTGACCTATCGAGGACACGAGCGCAGTGTGCATGGACTGACCTGGGCCCCTGACGGCACGCGCATTGCGTCAGCAGCGTGGAATGGGGAGGCACGAGTGTGGGAGGTTGCCACCGGTCAGGATCTGCTCATCTATCCGAGCAGTGATGGGCCGATTGCGTGGTCGCCTGATGGAAAGTATCTGCTCTCGGATCAGGGGAATGGAGAGGTGATCGTGTGGGATGCAAGCAGTGGAGAGGTGCTTTCCAGCTATAGTCATGGCATGGCTGCTCCTGTCGCATGGTCCCCTGATGGCAAGTGTATTGCCTTTGGGAAAGGATTGGGGAAGACGGTAGAGGTCTGGGATATCTAAACATCTGATGCGGGAAAAGGGAGGGGTAGGAGAGAGTAGCTTTTCCAATCGTTAAGATGACTCCTGGGGCAACGTCTCCACCGGCAGCATCTATCTCACCGATGCCTTGGGCAGTGTCCTCTCTACCTTCAGCAACACCACGGGGAGTGCGGCGGTGCTGGGCAACCAGGTCTATGGGCCGTATGGCACTCAACGTTACTCCAAGGGAGCGATAGGGACCAACAAGGGCTTCACCGGGCAATACAACGACTCGGTGACGGGCTTGGACTATTACAATGCTCGGTATTATGACCCGGTGGTGGGGGTGTTCCTCTCGGCAGATACGGCGCAGGGGATATGCAAGGTGTGAACCCGTATGCCTATGTGGGTGCAATCCGGAGACCAGGAATGATCAGGCGGGACAGAGATTTGCGCTTCCACCCCTGCCATCCTGACGCTTTCCTGCCCGCGTGAAACTGTTGAGGAGAAGGTCTCTCTATATCCAGTCAGTTTCACGCGGGCGGCAATTGTCCTCAAGAAGGAGGCCCTGGCTCGCTGTGTGGATATGAAGCTTCCAATCGCTCCCGCATCTGCTCGAACTTGTCGGCATTGATCTCTCCGGCAGCATAGCGCTGGCGCAGAATCTCTAACGCGGAAGGACCTGGCGGTGTCATGCCAAAAATGTCTGCGATCATCGGCATTAAGTATGGGATGATCCACCTCAGCAATACCCAGGTGAGTCCTATGACCAACGCTATCCAGAACAGGGTGTTCAGCGTCGATAAAAGCATTCCTGGCCAGGAGCTGAACTCATGGCCCCACGGATGCCCATATGCCCACTGGTGTTGATCTCTGTCCATCGTAAATGTCCTTTCTTTCATTTCTTTCGAGCAACTTCTGCCCGTTGCTTGTCTTTTACACTTTCACCGTTTGCCATCATGATAGATGTTCTCAAAGTCGTGTCCCGGACATCTTTTCCATGAACATAAGCATAGATCATGCGTATTGTTTTTCCATTGGAAAAACATGAGAATTTTCTCATACACTTCACATCAAAATTCAATGAAGAGATGCTACGCTAGATCATAACAGAACGAGACATATTTGATGAGATGACACACCTGTATGAACGCAGCGCGACTGCGGAAAGAGGAGTGATGCTCATGGCGGAGCAGATAGCAGATGCTGCCCTTCGACGGCAGATAGCACAATGGACAAGAGCAGCACTGGGGCAATTGGTGGAAGATGATGGCGCGCTGAGCCAGGCTGTAGCAGAGCCAATCGTTATGCGGTATAGTACAAGAAGAGGTGTTGCCCGGACTGGCGGCACCCAGATCAGAAAAAAGGAATGGAGTCATGCATATTCTTGTGGTAGAGGACGAGCAACGCCTGGCGTTTTTGCTGCGCCGCGTTCTGCTAGAAGAGCGTCACACCGTCGATCTCGCGCACGACGGGCACGCCGGTCTTAATCTTGCTCTGAGTGATACTTATGACGTGGTGATTCTTGATGTGATGTTGCCTGGACTTGATGGGCTTGAGATCTGCCGCCAGATGCGTGCTGAGCGCATCATGTCGCCGGTGCTCATGCTCACAGCGCGTGGCGCAGTCGAGGACCGTGTGACGGGCCTCAATGTGGGGGCCGATGACTACCTGACCAAGCCCTTCGCCATGGAGGAATTGCTGGCGCGCATCAACGCCCTGCTGCGCCGTCGCGACCGCCGTTTCGATGAGACCCTCCAACTCTCCGTGGGCGATCTGATGCTCGACCTGGTTCGCCACGAAGCGCGTCGCGCCGGGCGCGTCATCGAGCTGACGGCCAAAGAGTTTGCCCTGCTGGAGTACCTGATGCGCCATCCTGGCCGGGTGCTCACGCGCACGCAAATCGTTGACGCGGTCTGGCGCTATGACCTGGAAGCACTCTCGAATGTAGTGGATATTTACGTTCACTATCTGCGTGACAAGATCGATCAGGGCTTCTCGCGTCCATTAATTAAGACGGTGCGCGGCGTGGGCTACAAGATTGAAGCATAGGCGTAGGGGCCCGATTTATCGCGCCCAAGGAGCAGCAGCATGAAGGATATGTTTCCTTTTTTTGCATGGCTGAGGCAAGCGCAGCCACTACTATACAACGAGGTGCGAACCCTGCGTAGTATAGTAGTGGCTGCGCTTGCCTCAGCCATGCACCCCCTGCGCCGCAGGGAGGGTCGCCTTTCACGAGAGCCAGGAGCGGCCATGTTTCATGGACTTCGCGTTCGCTTAACCCTCTGGTACTGCGGAGTGTTGGGCGCGGCCCTGGTGCTGTTTGGTGTGTTCCTTTACGTTGGCGTTCGATATCTCCTGCTCTCCCCGGTCCAGGACTACCTCACAACGCACGCTCAATTTCACACGACGCAATTGTTGGTATCCCCCTACGATGCTTGCTCGTCTACCACCTTTGCTCCCCAACCTGGTTCTCCAGATCAGCCTTCATTTGATTCCGGGCAAACACCCATGCCTGAACTGGTGGCCTGCTTCGATCAGAATGCTACCTTGCTGCCAGCAGGGCATACCACACAGCTCCCCAACGCATTTCTGAGCAATACCTTAGCAAAAGCGGCCTTGCAACAACAAGGAACAGTAACCGATACCGTTGATGGTGGGAGTACGATTGGACCAATTTATCGCTATGCAGTACTCGTATCATCTCCGGATGGAGGAGTGCGCGTCATGCAATTTGGCGCGTATGTCAATATCCAGGAAACGGCACTATCCGTGCTGCTCACGCTCTTGCTCGCCATTGGAGGGCTGGCACTGCTTGGAGCGGGAGCAGGTGGGCTGTTCCTGGCTAATCGGGCGCTGGTACCGGCTCGACTGGCCTGGGCAAACCAGCAGCGTTTTATCGCCGATGCTGCGCACGAACTCCGCACGCCGCTGACTCTGTTGCGTGCGGATGCTGAAGTCCTGCTGCGGGGCCGTGAGCAGCTGGCAGCGGAGGACGCGGCGTTGTTGGAGGACATCGTTGCGGAAGCGAACCACATGGCAACCCTGGCGACCAACATGCTGACGCTTGCCCGCCTGGACAATAGTTCCTCCCACCAGGAGCACGAGGTGGTGAACCTCGCTGATGTGGCCCGCGCGGGCATGCGTCGTATCCAGGCCCTGGCAGACCAGGCGGGGATCAATACTCAAGTAGAAGCCAACGATACGGCATTGGTGATTGGCGATCCGGCACTGCTCGAACAAGCCGTACTGGCACTGCTCGATAACGCCATCAAATACAATCGCCGCGGCGGTCATGTTGCGGTGCATACAACGGTACAACAAGGACAGGCTATTCTGGAGGTTAGCGATACAGGGGTCGGTATTGCTGGCGAACACCTGCCACACCTGGGCGAACGCTTCTATCGTGTGGACAAGGCCCGCTCGCGTGAGGCGGGAGGCACGGGCCTCGGACTCTCCATTGCTCAGAGCATCGCCGTTGCTCATGGAGGCATGCTGACTCTGACCAGCATCCTCGATCAGGGAACCACGGTTGTTCTCACACTGCCACTGGCGCACGGCGCGCTATCTGATCGTGTACTCGACGCGCCGGAAAGCGATTCATCTTTGCCAGGAAGAACTGTGTGAAGCAGAACTCCTTGCCGCCTGCGGCGGCTCGTCTCTTCAGTTTTATTGCTGTATTGTTGCTATAGAGCTTCTTGCTGCCTTAGGCAGCAAGAAGCTCTATAGCAACAATGCAGCAATAAAACAAAATCTTTTGCGAACTGCCGTAGGCAGTGAGGAGTCAAGAAGAAATGAGACCTGAATAGTTACAAAAGTTGTATTGATCTTGGGCAGAATGTGTAAAGATTTGAAGACGACCACATTTCCATATTTTGTGACTCATCTCATAGCCCACACTTAGACAATCAGGTACCATTTATTGTAAGCTATATGTAGCGGGATGAGATCACGAACAAAGAGAGGGACGCCAATGCGCTTCTGCTTTATCCTGGAAGAGAAATATGTCCATAAACCCATGCCAATGGTGGTGGCAGACCAGTTACAGCAGTGGGGACATCAGATCGATATCATACAGCCGTATGCCGCCGTTACCAGCTTGACCGACCTCTCCTTGACAAACTATGACGCCTACGTGCTGAAAACCGTCTCGGACGGTCCCGGTTTAACCATACTGGAGGCGGCTGAAGCCGTTGGTATCCCCACCATCAATAACTCCCGTGCCATCCGACTGATACGCGATAAAGCGGTAGCCGTGGCCTTTGCCCAGGCTCGCGGACTGCCCGTGCCGCTCACTTACTTTGTGGGTCATCCCCGTGCCCTCATCAAAGTGCCGCATGATGCCTATCCGCTGGTTGTCAAGCCCAGCAACGGTGCCTCTTTGCAGGACATACACCTGGTGCGGACCCCAGAAGCCATGGCCCAACTTGAGCTTGACGATGGCTTACATTACCTGGCCATGCGCTACGTCGAGAATACGGGCTATGACATCAAGCTCTATGTCACAGGCCAGGAGGTACATGCCATCACCAAAAGCTCTCCGCTGCACGACTCTATTCCCGAACGGGAAATACCCGTTTCTCGTGAAATGCTCAAGCTGGCAAAGCGCGTAGGGCAGGTATTTGGCCTTGACCTCTACGGCGTCGATGTGTTAGAGACGCCGGAGGGATTGATGCTGGTTGACATCAACGACTTCCCCAGCTTCTACGGCGTACCGCGTAAGGTCGCCTGTATCGCCGAATATATCCTCCACGCCGCCTATCGTTCGCGCCGCGTGTATGAAAAGCGCGTTGCACGCTCCCTTATCACCCCACGAAAAAGCCTGCACCGGCAGGATGCAAAGCTTGTCCCAGCCGAATTGATGAGCTATAACCCAACCGTCAAACGGGTGAAGATGAGTTGAAAAAGCCGTTCAGATTGGCTTGAGAAGTGATACCGGGCCGCACCAGGGCGACTGGCTTTTTTCTGCATAATGAAACCTCATAAGCTGCTGATCCGTGTTAAAATAGAACATACAATGAAGCTCATCAGTATGGCGAAAGGAAAGTGAGGATTATCATGTCAAAAAATAATGGCTATGCTCAAAGTAATGGATACACCGCCCAGGACGTAAAGGATCGAGCTAAAAATGTTGCGCAAGCAACAGTATCTACCGTGCAAGATGCAGGCAGTAAGGCCAAAGATGTTGCGCAATCGACCGCCTCAACTGTGCAAGATAGCGTGCAATCTGGCCTATCAAAAACCCAGGATATGCTGCTCGTAGGGCTTGACCTGGCCCAGGAACTGGTCAAGCGCGGTCAAAAGCAGAGCGACAAGAGCATGAAAAAGGCGCAGAAGAACCTGAAAGAGACCCAAGATAGCGTCCAGGATAGCATGCAGTCCGGCTGGTCACAGGCTCAAGACACCCTGCAAAGCGGGTTAGGAGCGGCGCAAGATATTCTGAACAAGAACGTGAAACAGGCCAACAAGAACCTTAAAAAAGCTCAGAAAAAGGCGCAGAAGAACCTGAAAAAGGCCCAGGGTACCGTACAGGATAGCGTGCAATCCGGCTTAGGCGTGGCACAGGATGTTTTGGGCAAGAGCACAAAAACTGCTGGAAAGAGCATGAAAAAGGTCAGTGACAATGTCAAAGACATGCAAGATTCCTGGCAAGACCGGGTTGAGAGTTACCAGCGCAAGCGGGCGAGAGCAAAATTCCTCTTCCGTTTAGGTCTCGTAGCTGGTCTTGTCTTTATCCTGCTCTATGCTCCATGGCCTGGCTCTGAAACGCGCCGCCAGCTCGGAGATCTCTGGCAGCAGCTTTCCCAGCGTTCCCGGGAGCTGCTGGAAAGCTTTACCTCATAACAATCCAGTTGGTTCATGGGGACCCGATGTATCGCGTCTCTGAGAAGGTAAATATGCACCAAGAAAGCGCAACAATTTGGGCATTTGACACTGTCAAATGCCCAAATTGTTGCGCTTTCTTGGTGCATATCCACAAGTTATATGTGTCTAACAATATGGGCTAAATCATTCAAAACGTAAAGCACGCGGTGTTTGCCGACCACTCTCACTACAGTAATCGAGGTATTGGCGGCGGGGAAAAAGAAATCTCTTGCCAGTCCAAGCACCTCGGCAACATAGGCATTGACCACGCCACCGTGGGCGAACGCCGCTACACGCCCCCCGACGTGGCTGCCAGCAATCTCATCCAGGGCGTTTACCACGCGCTTGCGAAACTCTTTGGAGGGTTCGCTATCCTGGATAGTATCCCAACTGCCGGTTTCACCGGCGATGCGCACAATATCCATTTGTCGTTCTTTCAGGGCCTGGGTCAACACCGCCAGGTTTTCACCATGCTCCGGCAAGGGGCGTATGTCACCAAGCCTGATTTCTTTCAGATCTTGTACGATCACCGGTGTCATGCCTGAGCGTTCAGCCAGGGGGGCCGCCGTCTCCAGGCATCTTCGCAGCGGGCTGCTATACAAAGCGTCAAAATGTGTCTTGCTCAGCCGCTCGGCAAGTCCCTGTGCCTGTTCGCGCCCCAGCCGACTCAGTGGCAGGTCGTCATAGATACCGCTGGGAATAATTTCATCTTCGCCTGGAATGGCATCTCCATGCCGGATAATAAACAACTCTGTAGCATCACTGCGTCTTATTAAAAATGGATCTTCCATATGTCTTCGTGTTTCTAGAAAAAGCATGTGATTGGGCCCCTACGCCCTCTTGCAAACGGAAAGTGCCCTGCGTGCCAGCGCGGGAACCCCTTCACCAAGTTGTGCAAAGAAAGGATCATCGGTCGTGCCTGAGCGATGGCGTGAATAACTTCCCTCTAGCAGGATGGCCAGCTTCCAGATCGCTAAAGCTTCATAGAACGCCATATCGCGTACTGGACGACCGGTGCGCTCGGCATAATACCGGGTGATCTCCGCTCGCGAGAAGAAACCCGGCTGTTCCATCATCCTCCATACATCGGAGGCAAACTCCGGCTCCGGGTCATCCGGTTCGCGCCAGAATGACAGCAGGTAGCCCACATCGGCCAATGGATCACCAATCGTAGCCATTTCCCAATCAACGATAGCCACCACGCGGGCCTCATCTTTTGCCAGCATCACATTATCCAGGCGGTAGTCACCATGCACAATCGTGGCTGGCCCGGAGACCGGCATATGTTCAACCAGCCAGCGCGTCACTGCATCCAGGTCGGGCAAGGGACGTTGACGAGACTTCTCAAGCTGCCCGCTCCAGCGGCGCAATTGCCGTTCCAGGTAGCCCTCGGGCTTGCCAAAATCTCCCAGGCCAATGGCACGCCAATCCGCTCCATGCAGCTCAACCAGCGCGTCTATCAACGCCTTACTGACAGCACGTCGTCCTGCCACCGCATTGGCGAAGCCGGGTAGCTCCTGACGCACCACGATACCCCCAACACGTTCCATCAGATAGAAAGGGGCTCCAATGATACTGCTGTCATCACATGCCAGCAAGACTCGTGGCGTCGGCACGCTGGTGGTATTCAATGCCTTAAGTACCCTATACTCGCGCAGCACGTCATGCGCTGTCGGCAGCAAAGGACCACGCGGCGGGCGTCGCAACACCCATTCCTGCGAACCGCGCCGGATGAAGAACGTCTCGTTCGAGTGTCCCCCACTGATGCGCTCAACTGCAAGCGGGGCCATATTCTCCTCCTCGCCCGCCATATGTTGAGCCAGGTAGCGGCGGAGTTTTTCTTCATGAATCAATGGAGGAAGTGTTGACATACCCTCTGACTCCTATCCCTGACGTGTCAACTCACGAATTACCTGCCGCGCCACCGAACGTTTATGCACCTCGTCAGGCCCGTCGGCCAGATGTAATGTGCGACCATGTGCCCACATCGAGGCCAGTGGGAAGTCATCGCTCATACCCGCGCCGCCGAAAACCTGTATGGCCCGGTTGACCACATTTGTGAACACCTCCGGTGCCGCGATTTTAATCATCGCGATCTCTTTCTGTGCCGCCTTTTTCCCCAGCGTATCGATCATCCAGGCCGTTTTGAGCGTCAAAAGCCGTGCCTGCTCAATCTCTAAATACGATTGAGCAATCCAGTCCTGGATCACGCCCTGCTCTGCAAGCGGCTTGCCAAATGCCACCCGCGTCGCGGCACGCCGGCACATCAGCTCTAAGGCGTACTGCGCCCCTCCAATAGCACGCATGCAGTGGTGGATACGTCCAGGTCCCAGCCGCGCCTGTGCAATCGCAAAGCCGCCTCCTTCCTCGCCCAACAGGTTGCTCACCGGCACGCGCACATTCTCGAAGTACAACTCACAGTGGCTCTCGTTATCCACGTACCCCATCACCGGAAGATTGCGTTCAATGGTCAAGCCAGGGGTGTTTTTCGCTACAAGTACCATGCTCTGCTGCCGGTGCCTATCCGCATTATGCGGATCGGTCTTGCCCATCACAATGAAAATCTTACAGCGTTCGCGTGCCGCCCCAGAGATCCACCACTTGCGGCCATTCAGCACGTACTCATCGCCCTCACGCTGAATGGAGAACTGAATGTTGGTGGCATCTGAACTGGCGACATCCGGTTCGGTCATGGCAAAAGCCGAACGAATCTCGCCGTTGAGCAAGGGCACCAGCCATTGCCTCTTCTGTTCCCCTGTGCCAAACTGGGCCAATATCTCCATATTGCCCGTATCGGGCGCGGCACAGTTGAACACTTCCGAGGCCCACGAGACGCGCCCCATCATTTCCGCCATCGGCGCGTACTCCAGGTTCGTTAGACCTGCTCCATACTCTTTATCTGGTAAAAAGAGGTTCCACAGGCCTTCTGCCCTGGCCTTTTCTTTCAACTCATCCACGATTTCAGCTTGATGATGAGGATTGCCCGAAGTAGCAATCTGTTTCTTAACTGTTTGTTCGTTGGGGTAAATGTAGCGATCCATAAAATCGCCCAACTGCTTTAGCAGCCCCCTGACCTTATCTGAATAGGCAAAATCCATCAATGTTCGTCCCTTCGTTGTACGCGATCACATCTACCTCTTGAATATATCACATCTCATCAGGAAAATGGGGGGTGCGACGATTCGCGTAGGGGCGGGAGAGGCGCGGGGTTGGGTGGGGGCCCTTGTGGCCGCCCGCGTCCTGTTCCCATGACTGAAACACCCTTCCCATCCACGGGCGGCTACAAGATCCCCTCCCCCACTGAACCATCATGCTGAAAGCCACCTCAGTGGCATTTGACTGGTCGTCGGCAAATACTCCGATCTCGCCAGAGGTGTACGAGCCATCGTTGACGCTGGCAACGTACTGCTGGTTGACATAAAAGTAGAGATTGCTCCCACGAAAAACTACTGCAACCTTGTTTGTCTGATTCAGGCCGGTTTGAATGGCTGAAGAAGAACCCTGGAACAGTGTTTTAGCGTCATTCCCATTCGTATCCACGTAACGGAAGAGGGTATACGACCCATCTTGACCAATGCGCAAGAGAAAAAACTTGGTGTTGTTGCTATTGGCGCGGAAGATAATTCCACCCCTATCGCCTTTCAGGATGGTCATCTGCACCTGCAAGGCGAAGTTACTGAAGTTGCTTCCTTGCGCATAACACGATGCGAAAAAACCGGCCTGCGGCATACTTGCGTGATACGCGCCACCTGTGAACGCACAGCCTCCGCCGCCAGTCTTCGTATCCACTTCCCAGTTGTTCGCATCCTGCTGGCTCAAAGGATCACTTAACGCGGGACTACCACTGGTTGCCTGTGTATAAATGTTCTGCAGCGCAGTTGTCGTAGCGGTGGCCTGGGCAAAAGCAAGGGCATGGGCGGTGGCGGTAGCATTTGTTTGAGCCTGCGCAGTCGCTTGCACCTGGGCGGTGGCAGTAGCATTTGCTTGTGCTGTCCCCGTCGTCCTTGCTACAGTAGTAGCCGTGGCTGCCGCGTGTAGTT
>WNFF01021628.1_pt1 | contig 11166 bp, 11 predicted proteins | sample 5400441 | NCBI WGS metagenome assembly WNFF01 (sample SAMN13153345, study PRJNA577476) | soil metagenome | isolation source: 120 cm saprolite under Douglas fir tree site 2 hole 3 replicate 1 | place: USA:California | collected 2015-04-18
GCAGGGCTTGTGAATTATTGCTGAGAGAGGCTTCTCACAAGAGATAAGATAGCGATAGCAATCCAAATCTTTTCTCAAGGAGCAGCCTCACATGTATTCTATCGCACACCGAAGTGTCCTCCCTCCCCTCAGCAAAGAGCAAGTGGATGTCTTGCTGACAAAAGTTGCCTTGTCTAGTCTGGCCGACCTGTTCGAAGCGGTGCCTGATCCACGCGGGGCGCATGGCTTACGCTATGATCTGCCCTTCTCGACTTCCCTGTTTGGTCACAGCGCTCTTGTGCAACTGCGATGGGACCGAGGCGGTCGCGCAATGGTGTCGCGATCACGTGGCCTTGCTACGGGGCGTGTTTGGTTCCCGGCTCTGTCTGACCCCCAGTGGCTCGCTGTATCGCTGGCTGTTGCCACAGTTGGATGCCTGCGCCATTGAGCGCGTGCTGGGAAGTTGGGTGCAAGCCACCGCGACGGCTCCTAGCGACGAGCCGCTCGCGCTCGATGGCAAGACCCTGCGGGGAGCGAGATCGGGCGAGCAGACCGCTCCGCATCTGCTGGCCTTCGTTACCCATCACAGCCAGGAAACGTTCTGGCAAGTGCGCGTGGACGAGAAAACCAATGAGATCCCGGTCGCTAAGCAGGTGCTGCCGACGTTGCCCATCCGGCAGCGCGTGTGTACGGCTGATGCCTTGCACACCCACGCCGCGTTCCTGCGCCTCATGCATGAGTTGCAGGCCGAGACCGTCTTGACCGTCAAAGGCAATCAGCCCACGCTCTACGCCGACCTGGCGACTTATTTTGCTGATCCGCAGGCACGCTACTTGCAGGCCGAGACCGTTGACCGCCGACGAGGACGCGTTGAGGTGCGCACCATCAAGGTCAGTACCGAGATGAATGCCTATCTCGCACCCTACTGGCCGTTTGTCGCGCAAGTCGCTCAACTCACTCGCACCGTGACCAAGGCGGGCAAAACCACCACCAAGGTCGTTTATCTCATCACCACCCTCTCCTCCTGCAAGGCGAGTCCCGAGCGCTTGCTGGACCTCAATCGTGGGCATTGGAGTATCGAAAATCGCTCCCATTATGTGCGTGATGTCAGCTTTGGGGAAGACCGTTCCCGCTTGCGCACCGGCAACGCCCCACAGATTCTGGCCGCCTTCCGCAATCTCGCGATCACGCTGATCCACCGCTTCGGCTCCTCCCACATCAAGGCTACCCGGCGCCATTTCGCCTCCTGTCCCCAGGAAGCTCTTGCCCTCCTCTCTTCTCCCAAAGGAGGCCAGCAATAATTCACAGACCCTGTGCTTATAAGATAGGTTCTTGTCAATTTGATGCGTGGAGCCTATAATAAGCCCATTAATTTCAGGCTGGGAAAAAAGAACACCTATGAGTTGGGAAGACACATTCGGAAGCTGGTCACAGCCTCCAAGTCAAACTGAGCAAGAAAAATGTGAAAATGCGGAACGCGCCATTAAACGGGCTATCCGTGACGATAAAGCACTCTCGAAACTTGACATAAGGATATTCGCTCAGGGCTCCTATCGGGCGCGAACAAATATCCAGCTCGATAGCGATGTTGATATCTGTGTGTGCCTACAGGAGCATTTTTTTTGCCAATACCCCCCAGGCAAGACGCGGGAAGATGTAGGGCTTGTTGCCGGGTCGCTGACATTTCAGGAATTTAGAAAACTTGTAGAAACTGCGCTGATTAATGAATTTGGCAAGAGTAGCGTTATGAGAGGCAATAAAGCATTTGATGTGCATGAAAACACGTACCGAATTGATGCTGATGTTGTCGCGGCATATGCACATAGACGATATACAGGTGATGTTAACAGGGATGGAACGTATCAGTATATTCAACCTACGGGCATAGAATTTCATCCTGATGACGGCGGCAGCGTCATTAACTGGCCTGAGCAGACCTACACAAGCGGTGTGGAGAGAAACGACAGGACAGGAAAACGATATAAAGGGATTATCCGCATTCTCAAACGCCTTCGGAACAAGATGCAGGATGAAAAGATCAAAGAAGCCGCTGATATAGCCTCATTTCTCATAGAGTCTTTAGTGTGGAACATGCCAGATCAGGCATTTGGACATGATAGACTCACCGACGATGTAAGATATGTTCTTGCCCATTGTTACACCCACACCCAGGATGATGAGAAATGCAAAGGGTGGGGAGAGGTGAACGAATTAAAATATCTATTCAGAACAAGCCAACCCTGGACAAGACAACAGGCTAACAGCTTCTTGTTAGCTGCGTGGCAGTATATCGGGTTTAAGTGATTATGAAGAATATCAGACACGAAGCAGTTATATGGATTAATTTACTAACATTTATCATCATCTGGATCGTTCTGATTATGCTGTTCACGGGAGGACTAAAATTCAGTGTTGAGGCGTTTAAGCTAATTCCCGAAGTTGTTACCATCTATACTGTCCTGTATTTTTTATTCACAACGTGGATATGGCGTTTTCCATTCTTGCAAAGTTGGCTCGTTCCGTTCCCTGATTTACAAGGCACATGGCAAGGGACACTTCAAACCACCTGGCAAGATCCCGATACAAGCAAGCCCTTGCCGCCGATCCCGGTCATTCTGGTTATCAAGCAATCATTTGACGCTATTAGCTGTGTGATGTACACACAAGAATCGATCAGCTATAGCGATGCCGCGATTCTGATCCAGGAAGATGATAGCGGTTTAAAAAAATTAAGCTATGTCTATACAAATACACCTGGATTAGCCGCTCGTGGTCGCAGTCCCATTCATCATGGCGCGGCGATCCTGCGTATTATCACCACACAAGAACGATCACTTCAGGGTGAATACTGGACGAATCGCAAGACGACAGGAGAACTAACGCTTACTTTCAGGGCAAGAACCCTTTTAGAAAATTTCCCGGCGGATTTAGTTCCAGGTTCGTAACGGCAGGATCGGTTATCAAACTCTTAGGGTATGATAAAGGTGAAAAGTGGGGAGAAGAGTTAATGAAGTTTGCGCAGGAGCACCCATTTAAGCAAAGCCTTAAGCGACAGATAAACGAAGCGATAGACTTAGCTATATATTGGGAGAATACGACTTATTTGGAACGGTATGAGATTGCAAAGAAGACGTATATGGTCAATCCTCAAACAGGGAGATTAGTTAAACGCTCTTTCTAACTCTGGAAAGTATATAACGACCAGACGACGCAATAACAACGACCTCCAACTATAATGGTACCGGTTTCCTGGGACCACCATACCGAGGCCAAGGCATTGGAAAAAATAAAGGTGTTTAGAATTGACGGAATCATCAGTGATGATGAATGGTCAAGATTGATAGGGTTATTTTTCCAAGAGAACTCAATGGTTGCCGAGTATTTGAATCCGAACTACCTCACAGAAGGATGAGGGATTATTTATAATTTTAGAAAATCGATGAATGTTTCAAGCTCGTGGTGATTGGTTGCGCCGTCTGAAACATCAACCCGTATATGCGTACCGTTTTTCAATAGAAACGAAACCCACAGAGGTTTGGGTGATTGCGATGTAAGATAAAATGTCTCAACAAAGCTTGTTACTTTCTCAGGCGCTGCCAACCATGACTCAAACTGTACGGAGGTACCATCACTCATCCTAACCCGAATTTCCTTGACCTCATCCCATAGATGCTTTCCCTCCTGTTTCGCTTTCTTTCCTTCTTTCCCTTTCGCTTTTCTCGACCACATTTCAGCGACCATAAGTATTGCCTGTGTTACGGAAGCGATACTACCTAATATAGCAATGACCTCAACAGGGTCTATAGGAGTCCCCCGGATACCGCTTTCACTCAGTGGCGCGTTTTCATGTTCAAGTGCGGGATTAAAACTGAGTACCTGGAAGCGCTGTTTTAACTCTCCGAGTTCATTATCTGATAATGGAAGAGGTTCACACCAGCCGATGGGATCACCCCAGCGGCCTATATGTGGGAGGCGCTGTTTCCAATACGGGAGGAATGCACGTCGGACTCCCTCTACAAACACTACCTGTGCAGCATATTCTTCTTTGAGCCTGTGTCCTGGCATAAGCGGAGGATTGGGAGAACGCCAGTAGTGTTCATGCTCATCTTGCCATTGTTCTTGCGGAATGTCTTCATTAACTTCTAATATGTTTGCGTCATGTGACGTACGCTCTGATGCGTGAGAAGATCGGCGGCGTACCGGTACCAATCGAAAAGCGAAATGCGGTGCATCTGATTTGTTAATAAACTGTTCCACTACAAGTACCTGGATAAGCTGTTCAGTTGTCAGATCGTCATCAAGGCTGGCCTCCATTGCATATGAACGTCTGTAACGGTTTTGATCAAGTCCAAATGGATTCCCTGTCACTACGCGAGGGTGATTGGCAATGACATACGAAGACATGCATTCTCATCCGGCTTTCATACCAACCAGAACAGTAATATAACAAGATGATACCTGTTCAGTTTACTGCGTTCTTCACACCAACACTGCGTTTTTTTCTCTTCTTCGGACCCGCAATCTGTGGCGTATCACTTCCCAAAGCAGGATTTTCCTCAAATACGTTGTCTATCACTGCATCAAGGATTTTTGAATGGTTTATCTGATAGCATAATTTCTTGCCGGTTAACGTGCGGGCAAGACGTTTTTGGTCTGGGTCATCGGGTAATCCATTTTGTTCGGGTATCTCAGATGCTATGTCTATCATCCGTTTCGCCCCGGAGGGCCAATCTTGCCCAAGACCTCTGACAATTCGTGACAGGAGATTTCTGTCATGAATAAGGCATGAGATAATCGTCACTCCCCGTCTTTTAAGAAGGTTTGCCGATACCATGACCTCTGCCTCTTCTCGAAATTCTCCATCTGAAATGATGAGGAGTACTTTTTTGTGATCTTTGTATGCCTCGTCAATGAAGCGGATGGCCGCACGGTCTATGGCCTGCCGGAGAGGAGTAGCGCCAAACATCACTTCCTCAGAGTATATATGTTCTTCAATGATGTTTGGTAGCATATGTGATACTGCGGTTAGCGGCCTTACGATTTCGCGTGCAGATGCTAAACGAATCCAATGGGGAAAACTCTTTTTGGCTTGACTCTCAAAATGCTGTGAGACCATATCATAGACGGTATGCTCTATGAGCGGTTTTAAAATATCCCACCCATACTTTTGGACGAGGCGTCTCGTCAATCGGTTCAACTCTTTCTTATCAAGAGAAGCCGAAATGCTCCGTTTTGCTAACAGCAGTTTCTCTTGATACAATTTTATAGTCAACTCTATATGTTTTTTCACCTCACTATCCAGTTTTACGTAAATGCGCCCGGCAATCGAAAGCGCTTGTTTCTCATCAAGATCATCGACAATCTCCGACGGCGTAAATCCTAGCGTGAAAGCCTGAAGCGTTGAGGCGGTATACATTTGGACAAATGTATCCAGATACCCCTGGAGTATACATTTGGACAAATGTATCCAGATACCCCTGGATGATAGCCGCGTATTTCTCGGCGTTGTTGGTGAAATCATTAGTTGTTTTTCTGACAACGTCATCAGCATATTGGTTTGCTGCAGATTGTGCAGTCGTCGTAATTTTCTCATCCTTGTACTTGGCATATTCTTCGAGAAGGCCGGAAACCCACCGAAACCCACGGGGAAGCTTACGATGGGAAAATCGGTACCGGAGACTTCGCTGATGTTTTTGCATTGCCGTATCGTATAGTGCAGCGTGTACGTAATCCACGAGGTCGGCATGCACATCTTCAACAATCACTGATTGATCGAGAACATCTTTGGTACACTGCTGCCATTTCTGATTCAGACGCTCTTTAAAGTCTCCGAGCTTTTCTTTACTTGGCAATATTTCGCACAGCGCTAGAAGATCACAGATGAGGTCGATTAGCATTGTCTTTTCCTGCTTTTTTAGCGGCTGCTCTTGTTCGCACGTGAGTATGTCATGCTCTATATACATAGGAAATCTGAAGCCCATGCCAAGACAAAAGACATCAATATTGTCCAGATTATTTTGTTGCGTCCTTCTCCGCATTTGCTCTTCTTTTAATTTTCTATTCAGCGTATCTCTTACCACCTCTATACGCGGTAGTTCTTTTCCATTTTTATTATGCCAGTTATTACTCATCGAATGTGAAACATCGACTAATACGCCAAGAAGTGTACGAGATGGCTTTTCTTCGGAAAGCGGTATGTCGGGCATCATTGTCATTGGCTACCATCCTTTCGGCAAGGTGTATGCAGCTTCGGAATCTTCAAGAATACTGAGTGTGACCTGGATAAACTCGTGCAGCACCTCAGAGTGGTTCAGTTGGACGAACAACTTCGGGTGGGGGTAAATCGTCCAATTATGCTCAAGCAAATACCGGCGCACTTCCGGGAGATCGCCCATTGGTGAAGAGAGTTCAAACATCAATGTTGCTTCTGGTCCCCAGCGCGGATCTGCTGTATTCAAGAGCACCCGTGGATTTGCTGTATCTTCGTCATTAATGAAGCATGAAATAATCGTCACTCCCATTTTTCGCAGCTTCTCCACCAAAGGCCGAGGGTCAACATCAGTGAATTTCCCGTCTGACACGAGAAACAGAATGGATTGCGTTTCTGCACTTCTTTTTCGCAGCTCACGAGCAAAGCGATTGGTTATTGCCGTGAGTACTTCTTTCACCGGCGTATTGCCGAAAATCAGATCTTTGACATTATTCAGTGTGATCTGGCTCGTCTCCCACATCTGGGCTACTTCTTCAAAAGAGAGTGTTGTATTGCCAATCCGTTTCAACCGTGCTTCAATTTGCGGTCTTTTATCGCGTATGATACGCTTGATAATCTTATCTTTTGCTTGTCTCTTAAAGAAATCTTCCCCAACTGCCCATAGTCCCCCTAATCCTAAGCTCTTCGCAAGATCACCTGTTCCCTCATATGCTTTATGTTCAGCTTGGTAGTGTCGTTTGTAGTTTTCGGTGTACTCGTCGATAACCGCGTCAGTTATAATCGCGCGGCCTGCTTTTATCAGCGAGAATAAGTCACACACGGGAAGGGTACGAAGCCCAAAGCCATAGGCAAACAGATCAAGGGATGTTTCTATATTCCTGGCTTTGCTTTCCCGAAGGCTCTCACGAGCATTTTTGATTAAGTCATCAAGCGATTGATCGAGGCTTTTGAGGCGAGTCATATCTGCATCCGTTCGGTTACGGATACTCTGATCCATAGAGCCAGATAGATCAATGGCAAATGCCACAAGAAACTTCCCTTGCTTAAAATGAATTCTATCAGAGGATTCTCTGCTTTCATCTTCATCGCTAGTTGTGGAAACGGTTTCCCCTTTTCGTATGAGTCTTGGAAGCCGAGCATACGGAGATACCTCAGACTTGATGCTAAAGATACCCTCTTCAAAAGCAAATTCAAGAGGGTGTCCTGCGCCTAGCGCATCATAAAATCCACTTGAAAAAGCGATAGCCACATCATCAGTAATGGGGGTATCCATAGCAATAGTAAACGGGATGGCGGAAGCAAGGAGTCTTCCTTGCACCGTCGAATAACAGGCATTGAGAAGTACACATGCAATAGATGGATAACGCTGAAACAACTCTACAAAAGTGGGTGGATCGACAACGTATTGTCCTCCACGGTCATTGGCAAGCAATAATCCGTTTCTGCTTCCATGTCCGGAGATATGAATTACTTGGAAGGTCTCTTCGAGTAACACTCTCCGAAAATCCTTAATCGTCGTCGCCTGTCGTGTGACCAAGTTTATGCTGCCGCGATATTTACTTCGTTCAATAGATTGCTGTATCTCGCGTGCCTCTGTATCTAACCGGAGTCTGCCTGTATTTATTGGATTTGCAAAGACTAAAAGAACATTCGTCTTTGCTTTGCCTTCCATATATATTGATCCTTTCCAGAGTAGTCCTCATCCATCAACTACGTGTATAGCATATTCTGTACCGTTTTTGAGAAGTATAATAAACTGTTGCACAGCATAAGTCAATAAATATGCCGCTTGTTTCCTTTATTTCTACTTCTCATATACATGAAGGAAGGCTATTACTTTCTTTGTCCTCGTGCCTATCGCAAAAGGCTCTAAGACCATGCTCGATAGTATTAGCATTACCAGCCCAATCACTAGATATTTAAGGAACTTCTGTTCTGATTAGTAAAACGCAGAATGACTGCTAACATCAAATAGTGCATCGCTTTTGTTATTATGAGGAAGCGGGTTATGCCGTTAGTTTAACTTTCCCAAGTCTGTACTAAATTTTGTGATTCTTTCTGTTCAGCTTATATCATATTGGTAGTCTAGCGCGAAAAATTAGATAGACTTCGCACTTGCAACCATTTCTCAACGAATTTCTCAGCCTAAGCTGGATTGTGTTACCAGTTATAGTGACATATATACGTTCCCTGAGATATTAACTAACTAAGCCAGATAGTGTTTCTGATTGTTCTACACCATTCACTGCTCATGCTTTACGTAAAGTTTGATATTACGTATGCATCAATACCTGCCCATCGTTGTATTGAGCAGTATTCCAATCCAGCACATCACTTAACGCCTGCTTGAATTCGCCGAGCCATTGGTTGCAGGTTGCTTCATCCGGCATTGTTGAACAACAATAAACACCGGCTGATTGCGAGGACTAGAATCGCCGATGTTTACACTTCGGTGGCCTTTTGTTAGGGTCTGACAAATTGTTTATGTTAGAACCAGCGAACATTATAAGCCCAACAGCACAGAACGGCTTTACAGGGAACCAACAAATCTATACCTTCGCTCTCGATCCCACCTACCACCAATTTTAGGACATACTCTTCTAGCTTTTCAGGATTGGCGACGTCCTATGTCTTGCCACGTTTGAAATTGCTGGCGCAGGTCTCTGAGGAGATGGCCTAGCGATACTTCTGTGGAGCGTTCAAGTTTATCTAAATCCATAGCATTCACGATATCCTCTCCATACTCAATACCTCCAAGAGGAGGATTCACACCTGTTGCACGTACAGCCTCTCGCAGAAGTCGCTTGTAGAAATCACGTTCGCATTTCTGAGGTGGAGCAGGGCACCCTTTACCCAGCACCTTCTTAAACGCAGCCGAGTCGAGGAGTAACCACTTTTCAATGTGTGGATCAGGAATGGCGTAGATGACATTTCCACTATAGCCTTTCAAGGAACGTTCGATTTGCTGCTTACGTTTCGAAAGTCCCTGGCAATTACTATCAGTTGCAGCGATGAGAAGATCTGGTAGTTCCTCCTGATCAGTTAAAAGATCTTTGATAAATTCTTTCAACTCGCTCACCATTTTACCGTATCCGCCCTCTGCATTGCCGAATCTCGGATCTATAGATATGCTGTACATACTAGCAAAGCGCTGAATTAGTGCGCCAAGAAAGATCTCATGTCCATTATCTTCCACAAAAAGACGGATATTATACACTGAAATCACCTCTCAAAATGCGTTTGGAGGTGCGTGTTTCTTCGAAATCACTTTTACTGCTTCTCTTATGTCTTTGCGCTTCCAAATGGGACAGGGAATCAATTGCGGTTTTCCCATTCACTTTGCGAAATGCGTACAAAGACTTTTTAGGGATGAGATCTACAAGAACAGGAGAATGGGTTGTCGCAATCACCTGTGTATCGTCACTGGCTCGAGCCTGTAATAGCGAGGCGATCAGATCGAGGCGATGTGGATCAATGCCAGTTTCAGGCTCTTCAATCCCAATGAGGTAAGGAGGCTCTTTCATACTTGCCAAAGCCAGTAATCCCAAAATGCGAAGTGTGCCTTCCGATAAAGCACCTACAGAAATGGGTGTCTGGCCTTGCATGAGACTCAATTCGACCTCGCCAAGTGTATTGACTCTTACATCTATCCCTGTGAAGGATGGCACAATGACATGCAGTGCCTTTTCTATCGCTTTGAACTGCGGCTCATCAAGGTTACGTAACGTATTTAAGAAGGCATCCACTTCTTCTCCCCTCAGCCCAATGAGGCGAACCTCCCTAACAGGGCTGGGTATCCGCATAAGTTCACGTGGTTCTGGGTAGTAGATAAACCAGTTTGACAATTCTTGACGGATGGTTAGTAACAGCCAATATGGTTTCAGCGCGGAAAAAGGAATATAGTTAGGTGTCAAGAACATGCTATAATTCATTTTCGAATCGAAACGGGTCCCACCACCTTCCCATTGCAATTCCATACGATCTCTTCCCATCCATATGCGTCTTGTAGTGGGTTCACCTTCATGGTTCAATTCGTCAAGAGATTCGTCCAATATGTTTAACATGCCACTCCTGGGCTGAACTTCAATAGTGATACGATAACGCCAGATCGTTTGACGTAAGTTTTTGACGTCCCCCAGAGCATCACGGTACGCTGTATCTGTTCTAGTTAGCTTACTCACTGTGTCTATCGCTCTTTGAGAAACTTCTACGTCAACTTCAAAGGTGAAAGACACGTACTCTTTTGCCAAGAGCCCTTGTATGCCGTTTGCTCCGAATGTAAAAGATTCTAGGAGCGTTCCACGGTATGGATGGCGAAAAGCATCATTGAGATTATTACTTGTTGTTATTCTAGATAATAGTTGTAATGCGTCAAGGAAATTACTCTTTCCAGAGGCGTTTGGTCCGAAGAAAACAGATAATGGCTGGAGATGTACTTCAACATCTTCCAGTGATTTGTAGCCCTGGATCTTGACTCGCTTCAGCATGAGATTCCTGTCCTGCTTTGTCTTTTTTGCCGCTGTCCAAAGAAATAGTTTTGGCCGTGCTTCGTACAGTGGAGATGTGTATGTGATATGCTGGCTCCTGATGATGTTATTTTGTGAGGCTGCTGTCTTACACGATACAAACACCTATTGCAGAATGGAGGATACGATGCCATCTCTTGACCAGGCGCGCCTGCACCTGATGCATCGCTACTGGAACGCGGCCAACTATTTAACGGTGGGCCAGATCTATTTACAGGCGAATCCTCTTCTGAAAGAGCCGCTGCGACCTGAACATATCAAGCCACGCTTGCTGGGACACTGGGGCACATCTCCTGGTCTCAGTTTCATTTATGTGCATCTGAACAGGCTCATCCAGGATCATGATGTGAATATGATCTACCTGGCCGGCCCAGGACATGGCGGGCCCGCGCTTCTGGCGAATGTCTATCTGGAAGGCACCTACTCGGAAGTGTATCCAAAGGTGACGCA
>WNFF01006964.1_pt1 | contig 11163 bp, 12 predicted proteins | sample 5400441 | NCBI WGS metagenome assembly WNFF01 (sample SAMN13153345, study PRJNA577476) | soil metagenome | isolation source: 120 cm saprolite under Douglas fir tree site 2 hole 3 replicate 1 | place: USA:California | collected 2015-04-18
GCTTGTCGATGCCGCCACGACGGCAAATCATCGGCAACAGCCAGCGCGCCTCCGCATTCTTCTTGCGTCCGATGGCGGCGCGAAACCACACGCTGCCCTCCGCCATGCCGTGACGCGGCGACGATTTGCCCGGCTTCGGTCGCGATCCGCTGGCGCGATCGTCGCCGCGCGACGTTCGGCCGTCTTTTTCCCGGCCGCGATCGTCACGCGATCGGCCGGCGCCCTGGCCGGGATCGAGAATGTCCTCGGGCGAAGGCAGCCGCGCCCGATAGAGCCGCGCCAGCGCCGCGGCGATATCCTCGGGCGACCGCTCGGCGAGCAACGCCCGCGCCACGATCAGATCGTCCGACGTCGTCTCCTCCGCAAACAGCGCATCGCGCAGCATGCGCTCCTGATCGAGCTTGCGAATTTCATCCGCTGTCGGCGCCGTGCCCCAGATGACATCGATGCCTGCCAGATTCAGCAGCAATTCCGCGCGCCGCTTTTTCGCTGCAGGCACCAGCAGGACGCTCACGCCCTTGCGGCCGGCACGGCCGGTGCGGCCGGAGCGATGCTGCATGACCTCCGCGTCATTCGGCAGATCGGCGTGAATGACGAGATCAAGGTTCGGCAGATCAATGCCGCGCGCTGCCACGTCGGTGGCCACACAGACGCGAGCACGTCCATCGCGCAAGGCTTGCAGCGCCTGGGTTCGCTCGTTCTGCGTCAATTCCCCTGATAGCGCGACCACGGAGAAGCCGCGCTCCAGAAGCGTCGCCTGCAAATGCCGCACCGCGTTTCGCGTGTTGCAGAAAACCAGCGCGCTCGGCGATTCAAAGAATCGCAGCACGTTGACGACCGCGTGCTCGACATCGGCGGCGGCGATCCGGATGGCCCGGTATTCGATGTCGGCGTGGCCACCTTCGTCGCCTGCGACCTCGACGCGAAAGGCCTGTTGCTGATACTGCTTGGCCAGCGCGACGATGCCGCGCGGCAAGGTCGCCGAGAACAACAACGTGCGGCGGGTGTCGGGCGTGGTCTTGAGGATGAATTCCATATCCTCGCGAAAGCCGAGATCGAGCATTTCGTCGGCCTCGTCGAGCACGACAGCCTTCAATTCCGAGACGTCGAGACGGCCGCGCCGCAAGTGATCGCACAGCCGCCCCGGCGTGCCGACCACGATGTGAGCGCCCGCGGCAAGCTCGCGCTGTTCGCGGCGCGGATCCATGCCGCCGACGCAGGAAACCACGCGCGCATCGGCATATTGATAGAGCCAGGCCAGTTCGCGCTGCACCTGCAAGGCAAGCTCCCGCGTTGGCGCGACGATCAAGGCAAGCGGTGCGGCAGCCCGCTCGAACCGCTCGGCACTCCCAACAAGATTCTTCGCAATCGCCAGTCCATAGGCGACGGTTTTGCCTGAACCGGTTTGCGCCGAAACCAGCAGGTCGCGGCCGGCAACAGCAATCGCAAGCACGGCGGTCTGGACCGGCGTCGGAGAATCGTAGTTGCGCTCCGCCAAGGCTCGGGCGAGCGGCGGACTTGTGGTCAAGAATGTCACGGGATGGCAAACCTTTGTTGGCGCTCGGCGCGGGACTTCAGATATGCCTCGAACCTAACGGGTCGAAGCTGCGTGCCCGGCAGATGCACGTTCGCGCGGACGGCGGATTTGAGTGGGTTGGAGGTGCTTTAGGCCAAGCGAGGCCAAAGCGCCATTCATTGCTGGCGGTTTCGTCGAAAATCGGCAGGACTCGGCCGCTTTCATGTTTTGGCGCGTTGGGGACGTGATTTTGTTCTTATTTTGTCCTAGTCTGGGAGGGGCATCGTCATGCCTATCCCATGGGAGCTGAGCTAAGGATCGAGCATGGTTGCAAGCCACGACTTTGCCGAGTTCCTGCGCGAGCAGTTGGCTCCGCTCGGCCGCGTCACGATGCGGCGCATGTTCGGCAAGACCGGCGTGTTCTGCGACGGGCTGATGCTCGGGATGGTGAGGGACAACACGCTCTACTTCCGGGTTGATGACGGCAACCGGGCGGTCTTCAAGGAAGCCGAGTCGTTTCCGCCCCTCAACTACGAGAAGAAGGGCGGCACCATAGACCTCGCCTTTTGGCGCGCGCCGGAGCGATTGTTCGACGAACCCGATGAGCTTGTCACGTGGGCGCAAGCAGCGCTGGCAGCGGCGCGTCGGGTCGCCGCCAAGAAAGCACCGATGACAGGCTCCGCGAAGCATTCCATCGCCCCGGCCGTCATTGCGAGCGCAGCGAAGCAATCTATCTTGCCGCGCAAAGAAAGAATGGATTGCTTCGCGGAGCCTGTCATCGGGCGGCGCTTCGCGCCGACCCGTTGGCTCGCAATGACGACTAAACGCACGTTTACGACCTCGCCGCGCCATGCGCCCGAGGCGTTACTTGAATCTCTCGCCCAAAGAGGGCGTGGGAAACGGTGCACCTTCGCGTGGGCGGCTGCGAAGCTGCCGAAGGTGCCCGGAAGCCAGAAGCGGTTGAGCGAAGATTTTTCATCCCTACGGCTGACGCGCGCAAGCGTGCCGGCTGCAATAGTCGCGACACAATCAGTGCGCCATCGATCGCCAGAAGCGGAAGAAAGACCAAATTTTTCTCCATGGGTTCGAGAGGCAATCGCGGCATAGCCGGTCAGCCGAACCGCGATGCGTCTTAACAAGATCGATAACGGAAGCATGTTCAGCGCTACCGCCCAAGGCGCGGAAGGAGGCAGACGTGACGCTGCGCGACGAGCTCTTGAATTACATGGCGCGAAATGGACGAGACGCGATAGCGCTCGAAAAGCCCGAAGTGGTGATTGTCGGAGAATTTCACGGCTACCTAACGTCGGATGAAGCTGCGGTTCGCACCGCGGCGACGGTGCGCCTTTTGCGCGAACTGCTGACCGATCCGCGCTTTCGGTATTTCGCCAGCGAGTTGTTTCAGAATGCGGGCCCGGTAAGACATGGCGTCCGTGATTATTGGCTGCACGCCGCATTGGCGTCGCGGTTCGTCGACAACACGGCTCCCGGTGCCGCCCCCATGGATGTGCAGGAGATCGGCCGGCGGGTAACGCCGCGTTGGTTCCAACCTGTGCTCGACGATCTGCGGGCCAGGCCGCGCCCCGTGCTCTCCATCGGCTCGCGGATGGACGGACTGGATGTCCGCGATCGCCGCATAGCGCAGCACTTCTTCGAAGAGGTCTCGGACCGGGGCATAGCCCGCGGTACACCGGGCGTGATGCTGGTCGGCGCCGCTCACGCGGCGGCGACACCCTTCGGCTGGCGACCGGCCTCGCTACAGCCGACGACGCGAATGATCCTTGAGCGCCGCGGTTACCGCTGCACGTCAATCCGCGTCATCACCGACTTCGTCAGCCCCTACGGCGGCGACGATACAGTCGTTCCGTTAGCTACTTTGCGGAGAGTAGACGGCAAGCTACCAGAAATACGCCTGGGGAGTCTGACCCTCCCGAGCCGCATCTACTTTAGCACCCGCGCGTCGCGGGATAGCCCGTTCTTCCGCGTACGCGATAAATTTAGCTTTAGCGGCCAATCTCTCGCCGAACAGTACGAATTCATGGTATTGCAGCGAGGGTAGAATTTCTTGCGGCGCATCGCCCTATTCTGGCCAGCCGCAAGCTGATGCGCCAACTCACTTGCGAGGGCATTGGGCAATCACGTGGATTTCCGGATCTGGTGCCAAAGGCGGAAGTGAACCCGGCCCCGCAATCATTGACTGCCAGGCGACGCGTGGGGAACACCGGATGCCCGTGGCACCCGCGAGCGGAGCGCAGCTCGCTGCTTGCACAATAGACGGGAAACTCTGCCGAACCGACGTTATTGCCGTTCCGCGAATCAACCGCTCGCTTTAAAGAGGACATGAAAGCGTTACGGTACCTGCGTCGCCGCCCGGTGACAAAGCTTTGGAGGTTTCATGGCCATTGCTCTGCGCAAACACAGCACCCTCGTCAACGATAACGCGCCGCCAAGCCGCGACCAGGTGCTTGCCCGCTATCGTACCTTAAGAGAAATCAGCAAGCGACATCACCACGAAGTCCTGAAGCTGATATCGGGCGATGCGCTTCTGCGTCAGGCACGCCGATTGGGTCTGGCTCAAGGGAAGACCCTGATCCTCGATGATGTGGACCAGATGAACTACATCTATGATCTCGCCATTCACACGGCTTCGCCGGAGCGTTCGCGGGCGATCGACCGTTACGCCAAGTCGGCCCGGCTTGCGGAGGGGTCCGATGAGGCTCTCGTCCTCGAGGCGATGCGCAAGAGCCAGTTCTCAATTCTGCTCATCGAGCGGCGCCACGAAACGGCCGGGCTGATCGCCACCGACCTTTTCCGCGGCTGCGAGACATGGCTGGTCGATATCGGGTTGGAAAGCTCCATGACCGAGGGAAACATAATGGCCACCAGGCTTTTCACCCCTGAGCGTTTCTCCATGACGGCCGGCATCAATGTGCCGCTCGACCTCGGCATGTTCAAGGACGTCCTTGCCGCGCTGCCGCGCCGCCTGGGCGAAATCCCACCCGCTACCGTGATCGACAACCGGCATTTCGCGGAAAAAATGTATAGCATCGCCCTTGCGAACGGGATCATGGATCGCGTTAAGTACATCGACCTGCCCGACGAAGGCTGATCGGGCAGCATTTCCACGGGGCGCGGCTTAAGTGCCCATTGACATTCCACCTGCAGGCCGATGCCCACCAGCTTCAAAGACATACTCGAGGCCTTTGAATTCGTCGGGGTGAGCGGTAGCCTCGGCGAAAATCTGGCCTTTCTCTGCAGGCGGACCGGCAAGATCTACTGGCACTCCGAATTTTCCGACGTGGCCGAACTGGATGACGAGCTGCCCGATGACGTCGACGATGAAGAGAAATACATTGCAATTCCCGACAAACTCGAGCTCGACCTGGGTAAGCCGCTAGCGCTGAACTTTGCGCGCGAATGGTTGCCGGGCGACTTCGACGAGATTCGGTACATCTTCAGCAGGAAGGGCGCTTACCGGAAATTCCGGGCCCTGCTGATACGAAGAAAAGCCCTTGATCGCTGGTACGAGTTCGAATCGAAAGCGACAGAGCGAGCGTTGCGCGACTGGTGTGCGCTCAATTCGATAGCGGTCGTCGATTGATTCTTCGCGGACGCCCTGGATACCGCAGGCCGCGTGCCAAGTTGAGCAGCGCCTGCAAAGGCATCGGTAAGCGGATGGCCTCGCGACGCTATTGCGGAACCTCGATTAAGGCTTCGGGCCAGTTTCGCTCTTTCACTCTGCCCAAAATGGCGCGCCACGGTCGACGAAGATGGGCAATATTGTTTCGCCGTGGCGCCATGATTTCACCTGCGATTCGACGCCGGTCTATCCGATGCTCTGCTAGCGCTTAGCCTCGCACTCCACGGCCGGGTACATGCGCTATTCCCCTTCAAGGTCCTCCAGTCTCACCCCGCGTCCTGCGCGCAGGTTGTTCCGCGCTTGTTCGATGCGACGCAGGAAGCGCGGATCATGCTCAAGACGGTATTCGAACCAGTCTTCTTCCGATTCGAAACCGATCAGCACGCCCGCCGGCTTGCCGTGACGGGTGATAACGATCTCCTGCGTCTCTGCCTCTCGAAGAAACCAAGACAGGTCGTCCTTGATTTCGGACAGCGGAACTTCCTTCATTCCGGATCTGCGAACTGTGCGAGCCATGACTCGGCCTCCGATTTGGCAACGATCGCCAAAATCTCGACGGTCCCCGAACTTCGCCTACGCGCAGCCGATATTGCGGACGGAGCAGTCCTCGCAACCGCTTGATGCGACTACGGCTCGTTTTCTCGGGCTGGTGTCGCAGGTGCGTTTCGAGCGCAGTCCGCACGGCCGCCCGAACGTGAGCGGTCAGCCTCCTGAGGTCTTCGACGGCTTCGGGCGCGAGAACAACGACGAGGGGCATTCTGGCCAGATTATAGCCAGATCTGGAGGAGCGTAAACCGCAGACAAGGCTGCCTCGAACGCGAACGATTGCGCAGCAGCGGTTACGCTGAAGTTGCCATTAGCGTGGTCTGGCGTAAATGGCGCGCCACGGCCGATGAAGATGGGCACTACTGCTTCGCCGTAGCGCTACGATGCGGCGACCCGCCACGCGCTCCAATCGGTAAATCCGCGACGGCCTGCGATTTTGCACTACGCCTCGATAAACGCTGGCCGGTCTCAGAGCGACCCAACGGATGGACCTGGAAGAGAGAACAGACCTGGCGAGCCGCCCGATCACGCGGCTGTCTGGACTTCGCGCTCCACAAGCCGGCCAACATCGCGCATGGCGACGGCGAGATCGTAGTGAGCCTGCAGGTTGATCCAGAATTGCGGAGCGTTGCCGAAATAACGGCCGAGCCGCAGCGCGGTCTCAGCCGTGACCGAGCGTTTGCCGTTTAATATATCGACGATACGGCCTGATGGCACACGCAACGCCCGCGCCAATGCATTGGCCGAGAGCCGCCGTGCGTTCAGCTCGCGTCTCAGGATACGGCCGGGATGGATCGGAACCATTGCTGCTCCTCAGTGATAATCTACAATTTCTACCTCATAGGCATCGCCGCCTTTGAAGCGAAAGCAAATTCGCCACGGCCCATTGACCGCGATCGCCCATTGGCCTCTACGGTTGCCCTTGAGCTGGTGCAGCCCGACGCTCTTAAGCAGGCTGATGTGATCCAGTCGTTCGGCCGCGTTCAAGATTGCCAACAGCTCCAGCGCCGATTCGGTATCGAGACCGCGAAATCGGGACTTGCCGGACTCGACTAGTCGACGCGTTGTCGAATTGCCCCACGAGCGGATCACTCAGTGAGTCTACAACGCTTCACGTGGTACGTCAAGCGGATCGGCGGCCCTGGCCGCGAGCAAACGCTGACGCAGCAGCGGTTACGCTGTGGTGCCGTAGCGTGCTCTGGCGTAGCTGGCGCGCCACGGCCGATGAAGATGGGCAAATATTGCTTCGCCGTGGCGCTATGATGCCGCAACCTGCCGCGCGCACCAGTCGGTCATGCTCGACAGCCTTCGATTTCGCGCGACCTTCGCGGCGGTCTCGCGATATCGCAACACCGTCCGCTCCCTTCGATAACCACTGTACCGATCCATCCCAAGGCGACGAGATGCGCCAGGAGTGGACGCACGCTTCACCACGCGGAACCGCTCCACCAATTCGGACTTTCGTGGTCGGGTTGCGCCGCGTGAATATCAATGTAGGTTCGCCGCGATCTTGGTTTGGGCGTTGCAACAACCAAGCCGATGTAATTCTATCTTACCCTTCTTGACGGCCACCTGTCGCAATCCGCTTGGTTGGGCGATGAATCAGTATCTTTCCCTCGTCAGTCTCGTGGTCGCTGACTATGACGAAGCGATCACCTTCTTCACCCGCGCTCTGAATTTCGAGCTCTGCGAAGACGCACCGCTCGGCGGCGGCAAGCGCTGGGTGGTCGTGCGCCCGCCGGGCCGCAGCGGCTCCGGCTTGCTATTGGCGCGAGCGGACGGTCCGGCCCAAGCGGCGCGCATCGGTGACCAGACCGGAGGGCGGGTCTTCTTGTTCCTGGAAACGGATAATTTCGAGCGCGATCATGCGCGCATGACCGCCGCCGGCGTGCGGTTCGTTCAGGAGCCACGGCATGAGGCCTATGGCGTCGTGGCGGTTTTCGAGGATCTCTGTGGCAACCGCTGGGACCTGATCCAGCCTAAGTCGACACACGACTAAGAAATGAGGTCTTAGCCGATGACGCCGCGCCAAGTCGTAGAAGAATGGGTGCGCCGGTTTAACTCCGGTGACGCTGATAGGCTGGCCGAACCATACCACGAGGACGCCGTAAACCATCAGGTCGTTCAAGAGCCGATTGCGGGCAAGGTCGCCATCCGCGAGATGTTCCGGCGCGAGTTCGCGACAGCGGACATGACCTTGCATTCCCGAGTTCATTCATGAAGCGGGCGACGTAGCTATCCTTGAATGCATAGACCCGTTGGGGCTCAGAGGCTGCGGTTTTTTCACAGTGAAGGACAATCGCATCGTCTTCCGGCGCGGTTACTGCGAACTCTTATGTTATTGAAATTTCAATGTGATTCGACGCAGCCCAAAATCGGGCGCAGTTCAGCCTGGCTGACATAGCCTACGATAAAGAGGATGCTCGCATCCTCGCTCATTCTTTGGTCGAACTCACGATGCGGTGAAAGACCAACATCATCCGCCCAGCGCCGACACATGCTCCAAATCCTGCCGGCGCTGCTTCGAGCGCCGTTCGTAGCTGGCCTGGTTCTTGGTGGCCACCAGCGTGTGGGGGCTGCCGCGCCTTTCCGTCATGATGTCAAGGTCGCACGCCGCGCTCCGGACGCTTTGCTCGACATGGGTCCTCCGATCCTGGACCGCCTTCAGGCGCCATTGCTGTTGATCCGGCGCAACCAAGAACGCGCCCAGCCCACGTCAGTCGCCGCATGTGCATTTGAGAAGGTTAGTCCTGGTCCAGTCCCGTGGCGCCTGCAGCGGCAGGGCGATGCGCCTGCGCAGGTGGTCGAGAGACGCCTCTCGGAGACGCCCCACCGCCGGCCACGCCGTGCTTTCCACCTGCTTGGCAAACGCACGAGCGGCGGGGATCAGCACGTCGTCCGGCTCGTATGTCTTCGGCCAGGCCAGCAGGTGCTCGATCCCACGCGCCGCGAGCCCCGCATCGATCCGACTCGTCGCCGTCAGAAGATCGACAACGAAGCCCGGCGTCACGGGCGTTGGCCGAGTCCAAATGCCGACCTCCTCTCGCCTCGTCGGGTCGCCCGGTAAGGCGTCTATCAAGGCTGCGGCGATCTGCTCCAGGTCGCCGGTCGCCGCCATCGGCGCCACGACGCAGCGCAGCAGCAGATCGCCGCAGGCGCCAAGATGGGCCGGAGCGTTACGCCTGACAATCCGGACCAGCAACTCCGTTGCGCGCGGGGCCGCAAGAAGGGCAGCGGCGCGCACGATCGCCCCGTTGTCGGACGCGGCATAATGGCCTTCGGCGGACAGTTCGGCGAGAAACGCATCGATGCGCTTCCCGTTCCCCAGCCGGACCTGCAAATCGAGCATCCGTCCGGCTTCGGCATCGTCGTCCGCCCGCCAAGACGAGCGCGACCAGGAGCGCAGCATATGCCCCGAAAGCTCATCGGCCTCACGCCACAACGGCGACTGGATCGATGCGTTGCTCGTCTCCCAGCGCGCCGTCAGTTGTTCGAGATGCGGCAGTGTCGCGCGGAGGCCAGCCTGGTTCAGCACCGCAAGACGCCGCACGCGCGGCCACAAGACAAGGCCGGCGCGGCGATAGGAGCGCTCGAAGGACGCGCCTTCGTTGCCCGTTGCCTCGTGAAAGTGCTGCTCGTCCGGCGTTAGATCCTCGAAGGCATCGGGCGGGCACAGTTCGTCCTCGGCGAATGGAAAATCGTCAAACCCGGCCTCGCCGCCATCCGGACGCCGCCACTCGGACAGGATCAGCGCCCGGTCGATGACCTCGGCAACCTCGAATTCTTCGCTATCCTCATCGTCGTCTCGACTCCAGCGGCGACGGCCGTAATAGCCGGTATGTTCGGCGCTGCCGCTCTCCTCGATCGACACGAGAGCGAGGTGGAGATCGCAATCCGCCTCTGCGGCGGCCTTCACCAGCACGGACCCCACGCCCGCATCGGCACCCTTGAGGGCGCTGAACGACAGCTCCGCCGGCGTATAGGCATGCTCCGACGGCAGGATCAGCTTATCAGGCTCGTCCTCAGCGCTCGCCCAGCTCCGCAGCAACTGCACCACCCGCCCGTGCTCTGCGCGATAGTCGGGCGCCTTCAGCGAGCGCCTCTTGCCGACGAAACGCAAATTATAGACAAGGGTCAGGCGACATCCCGTCTTAACAGGACGCACTTCATGCACGCAGTCGGCATAGAAGGCCGCGAAGCCGATCTCCGACGGTTCCTCCGGACGCGGGTCGAGCACCTCCTCCCGGCCAAGATGCTTTATGACCAATTCGCCGCCGCTATGGGTCGAGGGCAACACGAGCACCATCGTCGCGAACATACCCGGGGCCTTCTCGGTATCGCGGTGATCGACGAAGAAGCTGCCGGTATCGTAGGCAAGAAGCTTATAGAAGTCGGCCGCGACCGGCTCGCTCACGCCGAGCCCACGGGCTATGTCGGCGACGAGTCCGGCCAGGGTCTTCTCCCAGTGACGCCCTCCGATCCGAACCTTGGCGGAATCGATCTGCCAGGTTCTTCGGACCGCGCGATCAACCACCGTCTCCTCGCCCCGCCCATAGGGTGCTGCCTCGGCGATTTCGACGAGCCGCTCGGTCTGGACAGGCAGGATCGGAAAGGCGATCCTGCCCACGCCGTCGACATCGATCGTCGGCATGAAGATCTCCCGAGTTCCGCCGACGCAAAAGTCGCCCGGACGCTCAACCGAACGAAGACCGTTGAGCAACGTGGTACCGATCGACGACATGGTAACTCCCGCTAAGCTGGACAGGGTTTAATGAACGATCGTCAAGTCGATGCGCTGGGCCTTCAAGAAATGATACGCAGCGAACGCACGCGCGAGAAATCACGGTCATGGGTCACCACGGCGGCCGCGTTGATTGCCAACGCGCTAGCCGCTTGAACAGCGTCTGTCAGCTTGAGGCGGAGCGACACCCGCAGTCTTGCAGCGCCTTCCGCGATGTCGACGTCAAGCGGGATCGGCTGCCACGATTCGAGGATCGCACGATAACGCCGCGCGAGTGCGTCATCAGCCGCCTGCAGGGGCCCGGTCAGCACCTCGGCGATGGTGATGGTCGTTACGGCGAAACGCAAGTGCCCAGTTCCATGAGCTTCGAAGAGCGGCTTGAAGCGCGGTCCGAATTTCGGGTGCCCCTCGAGGAAGTAGATGATGGGCGCCGAATCGATGAGCAACAGCGCATCCTCCGGAAGATCCGCGAAATCTAGCGGTTCCATTCGTCACGCAGCTTTCGAAGCGTGCGGGTACTATTTTTTCCCCATAGCCCACGACCGGATCCTGCGACGGGCATCAGCGGCTGCTGGCGAATGGCGGCGCCATACGCCTCGATCGGCACCAACGCTGCAACTGGACGGCCGTGCCTGGTAATGATCGTCGAACGGCCCTTCTCGGCCGCCTCGAGAAGATCCGGAAGCTGATTGCGAGCTTCTTCCGCGCCTTTGCGCAAGA
>WNFF01015134.1_pt1 | contig 11163 bp, 10 predicted proteins | sample 5400441 | NCBI WGS metagenome assembly WNFF01 (sample SAMN13153345, study PRJNA577476) | soil metagenome | isolation source: 120 cm saprolite under Douglas fir tree site 2 hole 3 replicate 1 | place: USA:California | collected 2015-04-18
CACCCAATCGGAAAGTCTGCGGAAACATGCGCTCGCAGTCGAGGCCTGCATGCGCGCTTACGCCCGCAAAGCCGGGAGCGACGAAGAATTATGGGGTACGGTCGGGCTTCTCCATGACTTCGATTACGAGAAATATCCGAGCGCCGACGACCATCCCTACAAGGGCTCGGAGATTCTGAAGGAACGAGGTTACTCCGAAGAAGTCCGGCGCGCCATTATGTCGCACGCCCAGTACAGCGGCGTGGCGCGCCTATCGCCGATGGAAAAGACGCTGTTTGCTTGCGATGAACTCGCTGGATTCATCACCGCCTGTGCGCTTGTGAAACCGGGAAAATCGCTGGCCGAGGTGGAAGCCCCATCCGTTCGGAAGAAAATGAAGGACAAAGCGTTTGCCCGCAGCGTCCACCGCGAAGACATCATAGAAGGCGCCGCCGATCTCGGCTTGGATCTGGAAGAGCACATCGCATTCTGCATCGCAGCGATGAAGGGGATTGCGGGGGAACTGGGGTTGGACGGGTCGGCGGCCTGACCGCGAAACAATGTGGCGCCATCACTCGACCCGTCAGAAGCAGAATAGTGCGGGCGAAAAGCAGGTCCTTCGCTTCGCTCAGGATGACAAGTAATGGGGGGAGGAAAAGTAATTACTTGGAGGATGGCAGATTCGGCAAAGTTATCGCACCACCTCGGCAACCTTGCCGCTGGCAATCAACGCCGCGATGCGGGCGAAATCCTGGTACATTACGCGGTCCTTCTCCATCGTCGCGCACACTGCGCGGATGGCCGCGTGCGCCTGCTGCAATGGCTTGGACGTCTTTAACGGGGCGAGGAAGTCGATCGCCTGCGCCGCCGCCATGGCCTCGATGGCCAGCGTGTTGCGCGTGTTCTCAACCACTTTCTTCAGTTTGTTCGCCGCGGTCATGCCCATGGAGACGTAGTCTTCTTTATTCCCCGACGTGGTAATCGAATCGACCGACGCGGGATGCGCCAAGACTTTGTTCTCACTCACCAGCGCAGCGGCGGTCACCTGCGGCATCATGAAGCCGGAGTTCATTCCCGCACCGGGCGCGAGAAATGGCGGCAGGCCTTCGCTGAGCGCGGGGTTTACCATGCGCTCCAGGCGCCGCTCGCTGATGCCGGCGAGCGCGCTCAAAGCTATCGCAAGAAAGTCGAGCGCGAATGCGAGCGGCTCGCCGTGAAAGTTTCCGCCGGAGAGCACGTCGCCCTCGCCGTCCATCGCCTTCGGATTCTTTACGAATACCAGCGGGTTATCGACGGCCGAGTTCGTTTCGGTCTCAAATACCGCGCGGCAATGGGCGAGCGTGTCGCGCACCGCGCCATGGACCTGTGGGATGCAGCGCAGCGAATAGGCATCCTGCACGCGGCCGCAATCGCGATGCGACTCGCGGATCTGGCTCTGGTCGAGCAGACGGCGCAGGTTGGCCGCGGTCTTGATTTGTCCGGCATGGGGGCGGGCCTTTTGAATGCGCTCATCGAAGGCAACGTTGGTTCCCTTGAGGGCATCGCACGCCATTGCGCCGATGACGTCGGCGGTGTCGACCAGCGTCTCCGCGGCGAGCACCATCAGAGCGCCAATGGCCAGCATGGCTTGGGTGCCATTGACGAGCGACACGGCTTCCTTCGCTTCGAGCACCAGCGGCTTGATTTGGGCGCGCTTCAGCGCTTCGGCGCTGGCCATGCGCGCGCCTTTTTCGTCTTCATTAAAGCATTCGCCTTCACCGATCAATGCCAGCGCCAGGTGCGCCAGCGGAGCAAGATCGCCGCTCGCTCCCACGCTTCCCTGCGATGGGACCATCGGAGTGACACCGCGATTGAGCATCTCGCAGATGGTGTCGATGATAATGGCGCGGACGCCCGAGTTGCCCTTCGCCAGCGAGTTGGCGCGCAGGAGCATCATGGCACGCGTGTCGGGAATCGAAAGCGGTTCGCCCACGCCGACAGCGTGCGAGCGCACAAGGTTGACTTGCAGCTCGCGGACCTGATCGCCGACGATATGCACGTCGCTCAGCTTGCCTACGCCAGTCGTGATCGCGTAAGAAATTTTATTATTGGCGACGAGCGCGTCGACGACGGCGCGCGCGCGGTTGACGGCCTCGCGGGCGTCGGGATCGAGGAGGACGGGCTGGCGGATGTCGGTGCGCGCTACTTCGCGCACGGCTTCTAGCGTGAGATCGTTTCCGTTGATGTGCAGGGCTTTCAAGGCAGTTCTCAGTTCCCGGTTCTCAGTTCTCAGTTAAGCGCTTTTGTTTCCCGCTGCGGCGCGAAACGCCTTTAGATATTTCTCCGGCAGCGCGCGGGGTTTCATTTTCGAATTGGCCACGATGTGCGTGGTCTCGCCTTCGGCCAGCAAGTCACCTGTCTCCGCCCTTCGCAGTTCGTATCCGAAGCGGATCACTTTCTCCCGGACATGTTTCAGGTACGTGCGCACGACAACCTCGTCATCATAGTGTACGGAAGCCTTGTAGCGGCACTGGGCATCAACGACGGCGATGAAGCAGTCGTCCTCGCGCTCCATATCTTTATAGCTTAAGCCGAACTGGCGAAGGAGTTCGACACGGCCCACTTCAAACCAGATGAAATGATTGGCGTGATAGACGATCCCCATCTGGTCGGTTTCGGCATAGCGGACGCGAATGCGGGTCTCATTCACCGATGCATTGCTCCGGTTCATCGGCCCGTCCATTTTGGTTTGCGCTTTTCGAGGAATGCCTCAATCCCTTCGCGGAAATCGGCACTCTCGCGGATGCCGGCATTTTCGCGGATGGCCGCCTCGATTTGCGCATCGAGTTCCGCGCGTGCGTGATCGGTGAGCAGGCGCTTGGTATTGGAAAGGGAGAGCGGACTGTTCTCCGCCAACTGCGCGGCGAGGTCGCGGGCACGGTCGAGCAACTTTTCCGGACGAACGATTTCGTTGATCAGGCCCATCTTCAGGGCTTCGGGCGCGTCGAAGATGCGGCCCGTAAGCAGGAGGTCGCGGGCGATTTTTTCGCCAACCTGGCGCAGGAGAAAAGTCGAGACGATGGCGGGCACGAATCCGATCCGGACCTCGGTGTAACCAAACTTGGCTTCGGGCACGGCAAGCGTGAAATCGCAGAGCAGGGCCAGGCCGGTGCCGCCGGCGATAGCCGCGCCGTTTACCGCGGCAATTGTCGGCTTGGGAAATTCATAGAGCGCCCGGAACAGGTTGACCATGGTTCGCGAGTCTTCGAGATTTTGCTCGGGTGTACGGCCGATCAGAGCTTTCAGATTGTCGAGGTCCATGCCGGAGCAGAAGGCCTTCCCCGCCCCGGTCAAAATCAGGATTTGGGCGGGGGAGTTTATCACTTCTTCCAGAGCGCGGATCAGATCGTCAATCAGTTCGTAGCTGATGGCGTTGCGCTTGTCGGGGCGGTTAAGGGTGAGGGTGGCGATGCCGGAGTCGAAGGTGAGTTGGAGCGTTTTGTAGGTCATGCGTAAGCCAGTAATGGGTGTGTAAGCACTGCTTTTTAGTCGTTCGTCCTGAACAAAAGCTTTGTCATCCTGAGCGAAGCGAAGGACCTGCTTTCCATTGAACCATGGCGCGCTTAGGTCTTCCCACGTCGGGTTCTCTGCTTCAATCAGCGCAATTTTCCTTCGCCGCAGCCAGCCCTTGATCGTTTTTTCGCGGACGATGGCATTGTTCACATACTTGAACGTTTCATAGTAAACGAGACGGTGAACTTTGTAATCGCGAGTGAATCCGGGACTGACATCGTTCTTGTGCTCCCAGGTGCGGCGATAGATGTCGTCAGTGATGCCAGTGTAAAGCACTCGCGATTTGCTGGACAGAATGTACACGTAGAAATTACGCATGGGGAAAGCAGATGCTTCGCTTCGCTCAGGATGACAATTTTGTTGGGAGGTTGGCTGTGCTAGGGATCACAAGAGGTTTGTGCGATTTTCGGTAGTGGTCAACGGAGAACGCTACGACCCACGCCACAGACGTAGCGCGGGCGAAAAGCAGGTCCTTCTTGCGGCAACTGCGCACCGCGGCCGCGAAGAACTTCGATCACGGTTTCCGTCGGAATATTCCCAACTAGGTCATCCTGTGCGAAAGGGCATCCGCCTAGACCGCCGATGGCGGAATCGAAACGGCGACAGCCGGCTTCGTAGGCTGCGATGATTTTGGCGGAGGCTTGGTCGGGGCGGCTGTGCAGGTGAACTCCGATTTCGAGATAGCCATACTCGGCCATCACGGCGGAGACGACTTGCTGAATTTTCTCGGGCGGCGCAACGCCTACGGTGTCGGCGAGCGAGATCATACGAATCTCTTCGGCCTCGAGCAATCCCACGGCAGCAACTACTTCGTCCACGTTCCAGGTGTCGCCGTAGGGATTACCGAAGGCCATCGAGATGTAGACGACGGTTTCTAGCCCAGCCTCGCCGGCTTTCTTCTCAATCTTTTCCAGTTCTTCGATGGCTTCTTCGAGAGTCTGGCGTTGATTGTTCTGCAGAAATGTTGGCGAGATCGAGTACGGGAAACCCAGGGTGCGCACGGATTCTGTCGCGATCGCTCGCTGCGCGCCTTTTTCGTTGACCACGATGCCGATGATTTCCACGTCGTCGGGCGGGTCGAGTACTTTCAGAACTTCTTCGGAATCGGCCATCTGCGGGACGGCGTTGGGAGAGACGAAGCTGACGGCGTCAATGTGCTTGAAGCCAGCGGAGATCAGGGCCTGGAGATAGTTGGTCTTTAGGTCGGCGGGGATTTGGCCCTTGAGGCCTTGCCAGGCATCGCGGGGGCATTCGATGAGCTTGACGGAATCAGCAGTTGGCATTTAGCACTTGGCACTTAGCACTGGCTGATCGCTCCCGGCCAATGATCATGAGAGCGATGACGAAAAGCAGGTCCTTCGCTTCGCTCAGGATGACAAAAGATGATGATGCGTCAATCATGTTTGCAGCACCCCCACTTTGAACTCAGGCACGTCGGGGTTCAGCGATGCCGCTTCTAAGGCCTGCGTGATGGCTTGGCGCGTTTCCATGGGGTCGATGATCTTGTCGATCCACAAGCGGGCGGCGCCGTAGCGGGGGTCCGTTTGCTCTTCGTATGTCTTCTTCGTTGAGTCGAAAAGTTCTTTTTGTTCTTCTTCGCTCAAGTTCTTGCCGCTGCGCTCGAGTTGTTTCACTTTGATTTCTACCAGCGTGCCGGCGGCGGCATCTCCGCTCATGACCGCGTATTTCGCGGTGGGCCAGGCGAAGACAAAGCGTGGATCGTAGGCTTTACCGCACATGGCATAGTGTCCTGCGCCGAAAGAACCGCCGACGATCACGGTGATTTTTGGCACGACGGAGTTCGACACCGCATTCACCATTTTTGCTCCCGCCTTGATGATGCCGCTCCACTCGGCATCGCGTCCTACCATGAAGCCGTTGACGTCGTGGAAAAAGACCAGCGGGATCAGGCTCTGGTTGCAGTCCATGATGAAGCGGGCGGCTTTTTCGGCGGACTCGGTGTAGATGACGCCGCCGAACTCGACGCGTTTGTGGCCTTCATGATCGGTCTGCTGCGCGTGGAGTTTCTGGTTGGCGACGATACCAACGGCGAAGCCTCCAATGCGCGCGTAGCCGCAGATCAGCGTTTTGCCGTACTCGGGCCTGTACTCGTCGAAGCGGCTCTCATCTACGATGCGGGCCAGAATCTCTTTCATATCGTAGGGGCGCGCGGACGAAGCGTCGTAGGCGCCGTAAATCTCTTCCGCCGACATCGCGGGATCGGCGGGCTTTTTGCGATCCCAGAGGGACTGGCGACGGTATCCCCATTTCTGGATAAGCGACTGAATGCGGGCGAGGCAGGCTTCGTCGTTGGGCTCGCGGAAGTCCACGGTGCCGCTGATGGCGGAGTGCATGGCGGCGCCGCCTAATTCTTCGGCGGAAATTTTCTGTCCGATGGCGGCTTGCACCAGCGCGGGGCCGGCGAGGAACAGGCCGCTGCCGTCGGTCATGAGGACGTGGTCGCACATCACGGGGAGATATCCGCCGCCAGCGACGCACATGCCCATGATGGCGGCGATTTGCGGGATACCCATGGCCGACATGACTGCGTTGTTGCGAAAGACGCGGCCGAAATCGTCGGTATCGGGGAAAACGTCTTCTTGCAGCGGGAGGAAGACCCCGGCGGAGTCGACCAGGTAAACCGTCGGGATGCGATTCTCTATGGCGATGTTTTGCGCGCGGATGACTTTCTTCGCGGTCATGGGAAAGAAGGCGCCGGCTTTGACGGTGGCGTCGTTCACGATAAGCATGACCATCCGGGTGTCGATGCGGGCAAGTCCGGTGATGACGCCGGCTGCGGGGGCGCCACCCCATTCTTCGTACATGTTGTTCGCAGCATAGAGGCCGAGCTCGAAGAAAGAGCCGGGGTCGACGAGAAGGTGGATGCGCTCGCGAGCGGTGAGGCGCGCTTTGGCGTGCTGGCTTTCGATGGCTTTCGGGCCTCCGCCTTCGCGGATTTTTTCCTCTTCGTTGCGGACCTGGGCGACAAGCTCGGCGAGCGCCCGCATGTTGGATTCGAAGCGGAGAGAGGTGGGGTCAAGTTTGGTGGGGAGAACGTTGTTGATGAAGATGGCGGTGGATTCGGTACGTTCGCGCATGAGGGCAGAGTTCAAAACTACTTTCGAAACTACTTACGAAACTACTTACTATACCAGCGTGCGAAGCGCGGAGCGGAGGGATTTGACTGGTAGACTCAGCTGCGGAGTTCGCTGTTGGGGGGTAGATCAAGAATGTGGCGCAAGTCGGAGCCGCGACCGGATTGGCAGATCGCTTTCGCGATCACGGCGGCGTTGCGCGTGGTTTATACGGGCGTCGCGGCAGTTGCGGCGGCGGTTCTGCATCCGGATATGCGTCTGGTTCAAAGCAATGCGTTCACCGGGAACCTGCCTGTAGCGGGTGGTTGGCATTATGCGTTGCTTGGGGTTTGGGAGCGCTTCGATACGTCCTGGTATTTGCGGATTGCGGAGCGCGGATATGACTTGCCTGCAGCGGTGGTTTTCTATCCTCTTTATCCGTGGCTGATTTGGGAGTTGAGCGGACTGGCGGGGCCGATGGCGGCGGCTTTGCTGATTTCAACGGTGGCGGCGTTTTTCTATTTTTGGGGACTGCTGCGTCTGGCGCGGAGTGAATTTCCGAATGCGCAACCGCTGCGAACAGTGATGCTGGCGGCGGCATGGCCGGCGAGTTTTTTCTTTTTCGCGGGATACACGGAGGCTTTGGCGGTCGCGTTGATCGTCTGGTGCGTCGGTTGGGCGCGGGACGAGCGTTGGATGTTGGCGGCGGCGTGCGCTTTTGCCGCCGGGTTTACGCGATCGGCGGGAACGTTGGCGATTGTGCCATTGGCGATCATGGCGTGGCGGGCGCCACGGCGGGCACGATGGCCGGTCGCGATCGCTCCGCTCGGAACGCTGGGATATTGGTTCTGGTTACACCGGACCGGACGCCTGAGTGTGGCGACGGCCTATCGGACGTATTGGAACACGGAGGTGGCAAGTCCGTGGACGACGCTGTGGCGGGCGATTCGTTCGCTGGCGGAGCGCTTCGAGCCACTGGTGGCGATCAGCCTGGTGGCGCTGATTTTTTTCTTCGTTGCGGGAGTGGCGGCGCGGCGACGGATGCGAATCGAAGACAGGTGTTTTTCGGCAGCGGTGATGGTGCATCTTCTCTTACGGCTGTCTTGGCCTCCGCTGCTGGGCGCTCCGCGGTATCTGTTGCCGGTTTATCCGGCTTACTTGACGATGGGAAAATGGGTGGAAAAGATGGAGCAGAGGCGCTTCGCATTTTTGTGCGCAGCGCTGTTTGCGTTCAATCTGGCTTGGATGTGGGCATTTCTGAGCTGGTCGCTGGCGCTGTAGTGCGGGGCGCGTGCAGCTGTCAGCGAGACGGTTGCAGTTGACGCGGGGCCTCGGCGCACGCCAAAAAAAGCAGGTCCTTCCCCTTCGACTGCGCTCAGGCTCAGGATGACAAATTATGTTTGGGGTTTCCAGCACCGATCACACATAACGGATCGCGGATTAAACTGCGGGCACGCCGTGGGTCTTTACATGTTCGCGGATGAACTTCACGATGTCGTCCATGGGAGTGCCGGGCTGGAAGATGCCGGCCACGCCGATTTTCTTAAGGCCTTCCACGTCCTGATCGGGGATGATGCCGCCGACCAGCACCAGCACGTCGTCCATTTTGTTTTGCTTCAACAGGTCCATCACTCGCGGAACGATCGCGTTGTGCGCGCCCGAAAGAATCGAGAGTCCGATGACTTGCACGTCTTCCTGGAGCGAGGCGCTGACGACCATCTCCGGCGTCTGGCGCAGGCCGGTGTAGATGACCTCCATGCCGGCGTCGCGCAGGGCGCGTGCGATGACCTTGGCGCCGCGGTCGTGGCCGTCGAGGCCAGGCTTCGCGACCAGAACGCGGATTTTCTGCTCAGAGGACACCGAGATCATTTAACCACAGAGCACGCGGGGCAGCACAGGGGGGCGGGGCGGGGACGCCCGTCTCTCCACGATCACGGCTTCACCCCGAGCTGCCAAAACAGGAACGAGTACATATCCGTTCCCTCTTCGATTTGCTTGGTGACGGGCTTGCCTTGGCCGTGTCCGGCTTTGGTCTCGATGCGCAGCAGGATTGGCCGCTCTTTGCTTGCGCCATTCTTGGCCTCGGCTTGCATGAGCGCGGCCATCTTTTTGGCGTGCATGGGATCGACGCGCGTATCGGTGTCGCCCGTCATAAAGAGGATGGCGGGATACTCCTGACCCGGCTTCACGTGGTGATAGGGCGAGTAAGCATAGAGCCAGTCGAACTGCTTGGCGTCTTCGGCGGAGCCGTACTCCGGGATCCATAGCTTTGCGATCTGGAAGTTCTGATAACGCAGCATGTCGAGCAGCGGGACGGCGCATACTACGGCGCGGAACAGGTCCGGCCGTTGCGTGATCATGGCGCCCATGAGCAGGCCGCCGTTGGAGCCGCCTTGAATGGCAAGGTGATCTTTGTCGGTGTATTTCTGTGCGATGAGATATTCGCCGGCGGCGATGAAGTCGTCGAAAACGTTCTGCTTCTTATCGAGCATGCCGGCGCGATGCCAGTCTTCGCCGAACTCGGAACCGCCGCGAAGGTTCGCGACCGCGTAAATACCGCCATGCTCCATCCAGAGATACATGCTGCGGTTGAAAGTTGGCTTCAGCGAGATGTTGAAACCGCCGTAGCCGGTGAGCAGAGTGGGGTTTTTGCCGTTCTTCTCGATTCCTTTTTTGTTGACGATAAACATTGGAACTTTCGTACCGTCTTTCGACGTGTACCAAACCTGCTGCACGTCATAGGTGGAAGGATCGATGGAAGGCGCGTCAACCTTGGCCCAGAGCGTGCTTTTCACGTCGGTTAAATCAACACGGTAGATCGAGGGTGGCACGGTGAAGGACTGGAATCCGAAGAAGATTTCGTTGCGGTCATACCGGCCGGAGCCGCTGAAAACGTCTCCGATAGCGGGCAGCGGAATGTCGGCAAGCTTCGTGCCATCGAGCCCGAACAGCTTCAGTTCGGAAGTCGCGTTGTGTTCGTACTGCGCCAGGAGCTTGCCGCCAGTTACGGTCGCGTCCTGCAACACAGCATCCGACTGCGGGATTATTTCTTTCCAGTTTTCGCGCTTGGGGTTAGTCGCGTCGGCGACAAAGACCCGATAGTGTGGCGCGTCTTCGTTGGTGGTGATGTAAAGTTTGCCCTTAAAAAACTCGGCGCCGTAAAGAAAATCTTTGCCGGTAGTGATTTCGAGCGGTGGATTTTTCGACTGCAGATCCTGCAAATACATCTCCGTCTTTGTCCAGCCTTCGCCAACATCAATCAGCAACCAGCGGTCATCTTCGGAGAGAGTGACGTTGGGAATGTCCTGCGGGTTGCGGCCTTCGCCGAAGATAAGTGGATCCTTAGCGGGATCGCTTCCGATCTGGTGATAGAAAACCTTAACGTGGTAAACCTCTTCTCCGTCCGGAACTTCGCCTTTTTTCGGATGGCGGGTGTAGTAGAAAGCGGAGCTGTCCTTCATCCATGCGACGCTGGCGAAGCGGGTGCGATCGATGGTATCGGGCAACACTTTGCCCGTAGCGGTCTCGACGAGATGCAGCGTGCTCTCTTCCGATCCGCTGGCGTGCTCTCTTCCGATCCGCTGGATGACGTGCCATAGGCAACGTACCTACCGTCTTCAGCCGCGAACCACCAGTCGAGGGCGACGGTGCCGTCGGCGGACATTTTGTTCACGTCGACCAGTACCCGATCTTCGCTGCTCAGGCTCTCGCGCACATAAAGGATGGGCTGGTTCTGGTCGCCTTCGCGGCGCGTGTGGAAGTAGTACTTACCACCCATCTGCGGAGCTCCGACGGCGCCAATTTCAAGCAGTTGCGAGAGGCGGGCATTGATCTTGTCGCGTCCCGGTAGCGGGTCAAGAATGGTTCGCGTGTAGCCGAGTTCCTGTTCGACGTAGAGCTCGGTATCGGGATCGTTCGGGTTTTCCAGGTAGCGGTAGCGATCGACGATTTTGTGCCCCTGGACAGTGTCCTCAACCGGGGCAACTTTGGCTTTCGGAGGACCGGACGGACTAGGAGGATTGGTGGAATCCCCCGTACGGGAATCCTCTGCATAGACCAGGGCAACCCCACCGATGAGAAGAATCAGGAAAGCAGTCAACAAACGCGAACCTCCCAGCATAAACACCTCACTCCTGTTGTGGACGAAACGCCGAGGAATAGGTTAGCAGAACGACGGCCCGGCGGACGCGCCGTCTGGGCAACCGCGACAACCCACAGTGATGCTGGGTCCGCGATTCGAAAAAATAATCTTGGCTCCTCTCGGGAGCGAATCGGTGGATGACCCGTGCGTTTCCAATCAGCTGCGGCCTCTGATATGATTTTGTTGACAATTAAAGCACGCAAGCCAGCGTGCTCCCACTCCTCAGTAGCTCAATGGCAGAGCATCCGGCTGTTAACCGGAGGGTTGTAGGTTCGAGTCCTACCTGAGGAGCCATTCTTTTATCAGTTTACAGACACTTTCCCTTTTGACTGTCCAGCTATATTCAGCAAAACCCCAGTGGATTTTCGCCGCTGCCGTTTATTGCGCAGCGCGAAAATCGCGTCGGTGCGAGCCTCA
>WNFF01004676.1_pt1 | contig 11162 bp, 8 predicted proteins | sample 5400441 | NCBI WGS metagenome assembly WNFF01 (sample SAMN13153345, study PRJNA577476) | soil metagenome | isolation source: 120 cm saprolite under Douglas fir tree site 2 hole 3 replicate 1 | place: USA:California | collected 2015-04-18
CGGGGCGTCGTCCTCTGGACTCTGGCAAGCGCCGCGGTCGTGGCTCCTGCCGTCATCTGGGGTGCATCTTGGACCGGGGAACAGCGAAGCCGCGTAATGCGATCCATCCGGCGGGCAGCAGTTTTCGTTGCCATAGCTTTAAGCATTCTTGTGGGTATATTCCCAAATGAAGTCAGTAGCAGGGTAGCGATCTACACCGAGACTCTTTCCCCTTACAGTTCCCAAAGTGAGTTCGGTTATCGGTCGCAGGAGTATCCCCTGCAGAATTTTGTCGCAGCGTTTAATTATCCCCGCTGGCCCTATGGATATGGAATTGGAACCGCTTCCTTGGGGGGACAGTACGTAACTCGCATTATGCATGTTCCGCCGATGAATGTTGGTGTGGAAAACGGCTATGGCCAGCTGGTCGTCGAGCTTGGGATTGTAGGCCTTCTTTTGTGGATTTTACTGGCCTATGCAATCACCCGTTCCGCGTGGCGAGCCACCAAGAATCTGAAAGGAACGGTGTGGTTTCCAATTGGGTTTGCGATTTTCTTTTATGTCTTTATGCTGCTCTTCCCAATGAGCTTCTACGGCTTCGTTACCTACCAGGACTTCGTCATGAACGCCTATCTTTGGCTGATGCTTGGCATTCTGTTCCGAGTTTCGGAATTTCCAAGAGATCTTCCTCTCGCGCAAACAACCGCGCGAAACCGTTAAGCACCGGAGGCCTGCTTGCAGATTGTTGTCGTGTCGCCATTTCTAGATCGTCGCCATGGTACTGAGCGTTGCATCATCGAACAGATCGAAAGATTGTCGTCGAAGTACGGCTGGGGGATCCATCTGTTCTCCCAACATGTCGAGAACATCGACGGTCTTCTCACAGAAGCTCCCAAAGGTTCAGGGACCGGGTTCATCTGCTGGCACAAAGTTTCTGACATTCCCAGCCCCCATCTTCTCAAATTCTTGTGGTGGTTTTTTGCGAATCGATCCGCAAGGAAGAGGGCTCTAAAACGACTTGAAGAGCGCTCCTTGCTGGTCTACTCACCCGGAATCAACTGCCTGGATGCCAATGCCATTACCGTCCATATTGTTTTTCACGAATTCTATGCGCGTGTCCGCCATGAACTCGCACTCCTCAAAGCACCGGTCAGCAAGTGGCCTGTTACTCTTCACCGAAAAATGTACTACAAACTGATTATGGCTTTGGAACGTCACATCTACACAAACCCCAAAGTCCATTTGGCGGCCGTATCAAAGCTTGTATCCGCTCAACTCGAAAAACATTTTGGACGAACCGATTCGGTGGTTATTCTCAACGCCGTCGACACCCAGATTTTTAACTCCGAGGCCCGCCTTGCCCGCAGGTCAGTTTCGCGCCAGAGCCTAAAGCTAGATGACAGTGACTTTGTCGTTTTGCTGATTGGCAACGACTGGAAGAAAAAAGGACTCGACCAATTGCTCCGGGCTTTGGCCATCGTCGAGATTCCGATCCAGCTCTTGGTGGTCGGAAAGGATGATCCGGGACTGTACCGGCCCGCCCTCCAGGAGTTACGGCTAGACGACCGCGTGCGCTTCCTGGGGTCCACTGCCGACGTGCTTTCATTTTATGCTGCCGCCGACGTCTACGTTGCGCCGTCTCTCGAAGACGCTTTCGGCCTGCCCATATTGGAAGCCATGGCTTGCGGCTTGCCCGTGATCGCGAGTGTCCAAGCAGGGGCAAGCGAAAACGTCGTTGATGGAACGACAGGATATCTACTGCGAGATCCGATGAACCACGCTGAACTCGCTGATCTCATTCGGCGGCTTGCCAGCGACAAGTCGGTAGCACAGAAGATCGGGGCTGCCGCTGCCCAGTTTGTGAAGTCTTCGGTCAGCTGGGATCACAATGTTTCAGCGACCCGCGAGTTTTTGGAAAACGCGTTAGCTTCGAGGGAGGTTTAGAACTCTGTGCTTCGATGCGACTCGCCGAAAAACCTCTGCATCCTCACCCTTCTCGATGAATTCCCGAGGTGCGCCGCGCGTTGCGTCTTCCCATGACAGGACGATCATTGGATATTCACCCAATTCGTGTTCCTGCCACTGAGGTCCAGCTCAATCTCCAGTGGTGGCTCTCCGCAGACCTTCTCTAGGTGTTTGATCGCGAGCCGGCATTCCGCATCGATCCATTCGTGGCTTGCGCCTGGGCTGCTGGAGGGTAGGCCCAGAAAGAGACCTATGGACGCGTATGGACGCGTCTCTCATTAATAGTTGTAGATACTTGGTCGCTTCTTCGGCGCGCTAGATAGTGGTCGGATCTGCTATGACGTGGTTCTCTGAAATAGATCGTATGATATAGCCGGCGTTCTTAAGCTTTTGAACAGCTGGGTGCAAGTCAGCCGTACCGAAATGGCTATGCAATTCCATTAATACTTTGGGGCGATCCACGTCCAAAATCTTTGTCATTCCCTCTATCGTTTCGACTTCCGCGCCCTCAACATCAAGTTTGACCAAGTCAACTGCAGGAATTTGGAGTTCGGAGGCCAGAGCGTCCAGCGAATAACCCCGGACTTCAATCCAGTCAACTGGGTTTTCGCAATAGAGTCCGGAAGCATAGCTGCTGGAACCCGCACGGCCGAGTCTCACATTGCCGCAAGCCCGGGATGCTGCCCCCTGGACGATCTCGACGTTCTTCATCGAATTGATGTGGGTGTTTCGGCGCAGAATGGCAGCGACTATCGGGTTCGGCTCCAAAGCAACCACTCTCCCTGAGCTTCCAACACATCTTGCCCCTAGCAAAGTGTAATATCCAACATTTGCTCCGATGTCAAAAAAGATCATTCCCTCTTTGAGCTCCGAGGTAATCCATTGTTTAACTTTGACCTCATATATCCCGAGTAGCAGATCGTACTGGCAAGGATCATTCAATTGAATAAAGAACCGATCTCCGCGGATCCGTCCTTCGACAATCGCTGGGCGCATGTGACAAGTGTTGTAAAAGAGAAAGTCTGCCGCCTTTTGAAGCAAAGGTGGAGCTCCGACGCGCTTGAGCCTCAAGCCGAACTTCCGAAGTAGCACCGAGCCCCGGAAAAGGACTGCGTTCGGCAAGCCGCGAGACAAACTCCGAAGGGCAGTGCGATAAATTGATTTTAGAACTCCCTTTGTCCAAGTCTCCAGACGAGCGCGTTTGAACTCGCTTAGGGTATTCATATTCGTCAGGCTCTTCCACGAGTTATCCTAGGTGCAATTGCGGCGTACACCTGCAAGTGATCTTTTGCCATCCGATCAAGCGTGAACAACAAACGCGCGCGCTCGCGCGCGCTATTTCCCAGTTCAAACGCTAATCGAGGCTCCTCAAGCACCCGACGAAGGCAATCAGCGAGCGCCTCATCATCTCCTGCGGGGAACTTGAGCCCAACACCGTCGACCAACTCTCCTAGCCCACCGATGTCCGATGCGATCAGGAGCCGCCCGTTCATCATATGCTCGATAGAGGCTAGAGGGGCTACATCCTGCCAGATGGAAGGCATCACTGCCGCCGTCGCTTCTCTCATTGCTTCATCAAGTGCGTCTCCTTGGAGAAAACCCGTGAAGATAGTTCGCGATCGCAGGCCGAGTTCATCGGTCATACGCTCAAGGTCAGCCCGGACTGGTCCATCCCCTATTAACTTTAGTCGGAATTCATAACCGAGCTTTTGAAGCCGTTGCGCCGCACGTAGCAAAACAGGAACTCCTTTCGCTTGTACCATTCGGCCCACATAGGCAAAGCAGACAGGAGAGTCCACTTTGTACTCAATTTGGGTGGCGCCAGTCGGGCAGGAGATCCCGTGATAGACAATCTGAGTACGGGGCATTTCGACGCGGCGGGCCACATGGTTGCTGGGCCCGATGTGTAAAGTCATTCTGAGACACAACCACCTCCGTGGAAATGTCATAAGAAAAAGTCGGAAACTCCCCCAGCTTCCCAAATTCTCCCGATTGCAGCGCAGACATTCTTTGTAGTTCCGGGCGAGAAAATGCCCCGGACAATCTGTTTTCGTGGGCTCGTAAAAGAGCAATCCATTGGGGCACGCCGAATTATACCCGTCGTGTTCGACGACCGCTGGTTTCCGAAGCACCCAGGCCAACAACATAGGGACAAATGCCGGACTAGCGATGTGAACTACATCCGCTTCACGTACCAAGCCTACCAGCTGCGCCAGCCCTGGCCTCCGGACTACCCGGAAAGGGAGTACCGAATCATCCATGTCCCTCGCCTGTGCTTGGGTTACGACTGTCACCTCGACAGATTCCGTGTCAGTTTGAGCTACTTCGGAGAAACGCCGCGCCAACAGCATTGTGTAGGTCTCGATGCCGCCGACCATAGGGGCGAACGGGTGGGTGTAGATGAGAAGCTTCATAGGTTCATTATCGTATATATGTTCGCACCGCGAATCCATCCGAGAGTGAGTTTGCTCGCTTAAGGTGTCCGAATGAACGCCAATGGATGACAGAGTTCGCAGTTTGCAGCTAATATAGGCTGGCTCGTCTTGTGGATAGGATTGCCTCCGTTATAAGAATGGGCCGCTCAGATGATTCAAGAGAACACCACCTGTCATTTTGTTTCGTCGCGCAGCCCTCGCTGCTATCTCGATGTTCTTTTCGCAGACAGACCAGTGCTAGCTAGAGGGCTGCATCTCTTCAATCAACTTTTTGGTTTCGGTACCGCAGGGAGGGCTTTCGAGCCAGGAGAATCACCGTCGCAGGGCAATGGCTGCCAGTCTTTACTTTGCTCGAATCGAGAAAGTTGTCGATATATCCAATCCATGAAAAAAAGATTGGAGCCGGCATTTGTGTTGCTTGTCGCCACCATCGGATCACCTGAGCGGCGCGTCGAGAGAACTTGAACTCGGCGAAAGCGAAGTCTCGTACGTCAAATCCATTGTCCATAAGCAACGATTTGATTTCTGGCAATTGATAACCTTCTCGCTTGTGACCCCAGGCAGAGTCTTCGTCTACCTCCCCGGGTGGTACAGGTACTGAAAGAACGAGTCTTCCATCAGGGCGCAGCACTCGGTAAATCTCAGCCAGGGCGGCACTGTCGTCTTTCAGGTGTTCGAGTACTTCGAGACACAGGACCGTATCCAGGCAGTTATCAGTCAGAGGTAAAATGTTAGCGGACGCTGTGGCGAAACCAACATTCCTCAGATCACGGTGCCGAAACTGCACTCGCTCTAAAGAGTCATGATCTATATCTATCTCAATGAGATACCTTGAGCGCACGCTCATGTGCCGCACAAAGACTCCCGGTCCGCATCCAATATCTGCAGTAATTCCTAGGTTATCTCCGAGAAAATTCCGCACGAATTTATATTTGGTTGGGCGCTGAATGGCAACCGCGTCAGCCACGATTACGTGATAGAGCCACCATACCCAGTAATGCCTCGCGGACTGTTTCCACGCGCCCTTGATTTTACTCATGATGAGTCTTACTCCGCTGCCCGCGCTCCTTTGCACGCGGCCAAGTCTTGAAAGATTCTCGATATGCCTATTGACCATGCGTTGTTGTGGGAACAACGACAGGACAAGGGCCCTTGCGGCCCCTCGTATTCGATCATGATCCTGGATTATCGACTACCTGTTTCATACAAAGGGCAAGCGAGACTGGATTCCCTGCTAGGCATTTCAATCCACACTCTCCAACCCCTCTCCTAGCCCGTCAATCTGAAGCAATGACAAGGCGACCTCGCATCACCTGCTCGATTGCGGCCAGGCAACCTAAGCACTCTACTGAAAAGCTGATTCAAAAACCACGTGCGAGTCGTCTGTAATTGATAAGCCGGGAGCACTGACGAAGAGTGGCAATGTTCAAATTCATCAAACTTCCCATACTGAAATCTCCGGCCGAGGCTGTCCCAGATTGTCCCCTGCCGGCGCAGATCACCTCGAGGTAGTAACCCCGAGACTTGTCGGTTCCGGGCATCAGGCGGGCCGTCTCGAGGTCTTTTCTCGACCACACGTATATGGCTCTGACAAAGGTCGAAATATATAATTTCCCAAGACTCCGTTTCTCTGGTGGTGAGATGCCGTTGGACCGCGCCCTGTTCTATAATCAAATGGCAAAAAGTTCCAAAGCGATTAGATTGCCAAACATTGAGTATGGCAGGGCGAACGCCGGTAATAAGCGACCCTTTGCCTCTTTCCGAGAAGGGTGCGGCCCTGTCCCAGCGCTTCGGAGCGCCTCTTGAAACAATCTGACGACGCTATCGGATCTGTCCGTTGTTTCAGGGGATCACCGGAGTTTCCATCCTTGAGCATTCACTGCATTGCATTGCTTGGCCGCAAGGACGAACCCACGGACGCCATCGAGGAATACTGTCGCTACCTCGGCAGCGCACTGCAGGCCCATAATTTCCAGTTCGAAATCCGTCGTGTCCCCTGGGAGGTTCACGGCTGGTCGGACGCATTGCACGCCTTGAAGCTCCAGGCCGAGCGATGGCGTGGCACATCCGTTCTTGTCCAATACACTGCTTTGGCCTGGTCTTTGCGAGGCTTTCCTCGGAGAGTCCTGAGGGTCCTGAAGGTCCTGAAGTCCGCGGGTGCCCGCCTGGGAATTGTGTTCCACGACGTGGAACCTTTTCCGGGTTCGCGCCCGATTGATTCAATCCGCCGCACCCTTCAAATTCGCACCATGAGTCGAGTCCTTTCCCTGGCCGACTTTGCCGTATTCACGGTGCCACTCGAAAAAATCTCCTGGCTGGCGGCGGTTCCTCCCAATGCCACATTTATCCCCGTTGGACCAAACCTGCCGATTCCATGGCCACCCTTGGTAGGCTCCGGTCGACAGAATGTTCCCATCATTGGCGTTTTCAGCATTACGGGCGGCCAACAAGGTGCGCGCGAAACAGAGCTGATTCTTGGTGCTGTTCGCCATGCCTCGCAAGCGCTCGGCAAACTTCGCCTCTCCGTCTTCGGCCGCCACGCCGAATTGCGCGAAGCCGACCTCCGGACCGGTCTCAAGAATCTGCCCGTGGAATTGTCGGTGGAAGGCGTTGCCAAACCTGAACAAATCGTCCAAAAGCTCTCTGAGTGCGACGTCCTTCTTTTCGTTCGTGGGGGTATCTCATCCCGCCGCGGCAGCGCGATTGCGGGCATTGCCTGCGGGCTACCCGTCATTGCGTTTTCTGGGTCTGAAACCGCTCCACCCATCACCGATGCTGGCGTCGTCCTTCTCCCGTCCGACCGACCTAATCAGTTGAATGCTGCTCTGGTCCGGGTTCTATCCGATCGCGACTACCGAGATGATCTTGCGGCCCGCAGCCGGGCTGCCTTCCAATCTCACTTCGCCTGGCCAATCATTGCTGCCCGCTTTGCCGATCTCTTCGATAGAGTGGCCTAATCGCGCTCCGCGAGCGTTGGCCAAGCAGTGAAGGCCCTAGCGTGCGCCCCGTTCCTTCGTGGCATCAGTAGAACCCCTTTTCACCATAGAGGAGTGCCAAGAGGCGAGAATGAGTGCTGATTTACCTCAGGATCCTACACTTCCGAGTATATTCCTGCAGAGAAGGAGTGCGCTACAGAAGATCCAATTCCCCAAAGTGGACCACTGGGCGATTGTTGGAAGGGCCCGGTGAGCCCCGCTTATTTATCAAGGGAGGAATCCGCAGCCTTCCGGGCATGGCGTACTCTAGCCACCGCTCGCCGGACAGCCTCGACGGTGCCGGCGATGTTCTCCCTAGGGGACCAGGTTTCCATTCGCTTACGCACGGCCAGTTTTAGGTCAGAAAGATGGCTTCGATCAGACAGAACTTGCTCCAAAATCCGCATAAGGGCTTCAACATTCCCCGAGGGGTAAATCAATCGATTATCAATCGGAGCAATGAGGTCTCGTGCGGCACCGACTCGATCGCTGGCTACCACTGGACAGCCGCATAGACTTGCTTCATTCACGACGACGCCAAATGCCTCATAGGAAGATGGCAGAACGAGCAGATCCGCTGCAGTGTAGATGGAGGGTAACTGAGATTGATTGACGAAGCCCAGATAGCGGACTCGGTCGGAAATTCGCAGGCGCTCAGTTTCGCGTTCGAGTTCCCTCCGAAGAGGTCCTTCCCCGGCCACGATGAGGATGGCATTAGCAATCTGGGCCTTTGCGAAGGCGTGGAGGAGATCCTGGGGACGTTTCCAGGGCTGAAGTTTCCCGCAGTAAAGCACGACAGGGGTATCTGGAGAGGCGCCCCATGCGGCTCGAACACTTGTGCGATCGACTTGTTGGGACTGGGCTAACCACCATTCGTTATCCACCGAATAGGGAGTAAGCGTGACACGCTCAGGAGGAATACCCAACGAAAGCATCAGATCCTGCGTACCGCTCGAAGGGGCAATCACCTGAGTGGCTATCCGATAGAGGAAAGGCCAGAGCAACTTTTTGATCGGCCTTTTCCATGTCCGTCCATCCATGGAGTTCAGAGTTGTGGCATCGGTGCAAAAAATGAAAGCGGTGCGCGAAAGTACGGCGCGCAATCGTGCGATCCAGAAGGAAGCCCTAAGATAACCTGTATGACAAATCACGGCGTCAAAGTTTCCGTCCCGCAGAAGAGGCCAGAGGCCGGGATTGTTAAGGCCGAAGAACGACTCGTCACCCAATCCACGATTGTGAACGTGGACCCACGGGTAGCCATCCAGGAGGGGAATATCCCATTTCACTGTGGCTCCAAACTCAGGGTCGTGTCCGGATTCGGCCCCGCGCAAAGTGCAATACGCCACGAGGAGGTCTAACCGGGGATGTTGTGCCATGCGGCGAAACAACGGAGCCGCATATTGGACGGGATGGGCGCCGATGACGAGAACGCGATAACGCGGCTCAGGCAAGGTATGCCTCTTGGGTAATAGAAACTTTCTTAAGAAAGAATTTGCGCGCGAACTGGATCAGACCAAGCTCCCGAAACAGTATACATCCCCGAGCACTTTCTTCCCTTCGTACGGCATCTCATGCGTGGCCCTAATGTTTGCAGTGGACCGACCTGTGACAGTTGGCGCAGAGCGTAATCAGATTCTGTTCGCTGTCGTTGCCAAGGTGGCTCCTCGCCTCGATTCGCGAAACGTGGGAATCCCTGCGCCCAGAAGAATCGGATGAATGTTCAGGCCGATTCGATCCACCAAGCCCTCTGCTAAGAGCGACTGCGCGAGTTCCCCACCGCCCATTAGTCAGATGAGGTCACACACCGTCTGCTACTTTTGCGAGGAGGAGAAGACCACTCGCGAAGGCGCACGCAATCTACAACTACGTCGACGCCACCATTCGCTACGACAAGTCTGGCGCTGGTTGGGGTAACGGCGATGCGATATGGGCTTGCACCGCCAAGCGTGGTAACTACACCGATTCCCACTCACTGTTTATTGATATGCGGGCGGCCGGAATTCCTGGGCGCTTCGAAATTGGTTTTCCACTGCCCGTTGATCAGCATGCTGGGGCTGTACCGGGACATCACTGCTGGGCGCAGTTCTATGTCGAGACATCCACCTCGACCCATCCCGGCACGAATTCTCTGGGAGCGGCGCCCCACCCGACGGCGTGAACGGTATCGAACTGAATCGCAAGGCCGCGTGCTACGGCGCTTTCTCTGATCTTGCCCGAGGTGACTAACCGTTTCAGTCGAGCGCCAATTGGATGTATACTTCTGCCCCGGGCCAGATTGGTAGTTACAAGCGATGTTTTCCCTAGCTAGATCCGCCGGTTGTCCAAACTGTGGAAGCATGTCGATCCGCCGGGCAAGAAGACATGGTTCTGTCGACTTCCTGCTCCACCACCTCCTCCGCATTAATCCGTATCGCTGCAAGGAGTGCTTCGAGCGCCACTTCCGTTTCCACTCCTCTCAGACTCACCAGGATCCCCACGCCCCCAAACCATCCAACTAAACGGCCGCCGGCCCATTTCCCCTATCAGGCGGGGCTTCGGTCTTTGGAACGACGCGCTTTAAGGAGTCCGCTCATCTATTTTCATACTCAGTTAGAGCTTCTTCACACTTCTCGATGAATTCCCAAGGTGCGCCGCGCATTGAGTCTCCCCACGCCACGACGATTGTGGGATATTCGCCCAATTCGTGTTCCTGCCACTGAACTCCCAGCTCCATCTCCGGTGGTGGCTCTCCGCAGACCTTCTTGAGATGTTTGATCGCGAGCCGGCACTCCGCATCGATCCATTCACGGCTTGCGCCTGGCGTTCCTGCTTCTCCGATGATCTCGACTGGCATTTTCGTACCTCCTAGCAATAACCCTTGTAATTCAATAAAAGACATTTCGGGCGGAGCGCTTGTTGTTTCTACCGGCGCCCTCCGTGACACTTGCTGTGACAACCGGCGCAAAGTGTAATCAAGTTTTCCAGGACATCGTTACCAAGCCGGCTCCGGGGCTTCGTGTGATGGACCTCCAAACTTTCCATGGAACCGCACTCTTGGCACCGCCAACCATCTCTCTCCAGGACCCGGATTCGGAGTTTCGTGTACTCTTCCGGGCTCAGTTTAAGCCTGGGCTGCTTTTGACGTAGAAGCGTCGGATTTATTGAACTTTGCATAATCAAGTCTATTGTTGCGTCTCTCCCAGCTTTACCCCCGCCAGAAAATCAGCGCAAATCATCTCCAAGCAGTAACCGCGAGACTTATCGGTTCCGAGCATCAGGCCGGCAGTCTCGAGGGCTTTCTCGATCACCGGCAACTGGCTCTTATAAAGCTTGAAGTAAACAATCTCCCAAGGCTCGGTGTCCTTTCCCGTAAGATGCCGTTCCACCTCTCCCTTAAACGCTTCCTTCGGTAGTTCTTTGGCTTTGTGCAACCAGGTTGCACAGTCGAAAGCCTCCCGGTCTTTCCTTGCCACTTTGACCAGTTCCGTCGCTTTGCTCCAACCAACCTCGCGAAGCTGCTGTTTCGGAATTTTCGTCAAGTTCTCGTGGATGGCCATCAGGTAGTACGCTTTTCGCCGCGATTCAGGGAAACGCTTTGCCAGAAACTCATCAAAGGACTTCAGTTTCTCTAACCTCCAATACTGCTTCGACCTGACCTCACACAAATACTCCCCAAGTTCGACAAACCGAGTATCCTTTTCTTGCTCTTTGGTCTTCTCCCAGCACAGGATCTCATCGATCCTTCCGAGGACGAAAACTGCCCGCCGACGATTCAATTCCGGTGCCACGGGATTTCGTCCGTTAATCCACAAGCTCGTCAAGCCAATCA
>WNFF01007735.1_pt1 | contig 11162 bp, 9 predicted proteins | sample 5400441 | NCBI WGS metagenome assembly WNFF01 (sample SAMN13153345, study PRJNA577476) | soil metagenome | isolation source: 120 cm saprolite under Douglas fir tree site 2 hole 3 replicate 1 | place: USA:California | collected 2015-04-18
CTGGGCCAGGCCACGACCGCAGCCGGCACCGGAGCAGGCACAGCGGCCGGCCCGGCGGCTGGCCCAGGAGCGGGCACAGCGGCTAGCACTGTGCCGTTCGCCGAGTTCTCCGTTGACGGCGGCGCGACCTGGCAGCAGGTCCCGTTCAGCTCACCCGGATCTGACACGGCCTTCACCGCGCTGACCGCGGACTCCGCCGGCTTCACCGCCGCTGGCCTGTTCGGCCAGCCCGGACAGCAGGACGTGGCCGTGTGGACGTCGGCCACCGGCGCGAGCTGGAAGCCATCGAAGTCCGGCGGTCTCAACGGATCCGAGGCCTGGGAGATCACCGCGCTGGCCCGGTCCGGCTCCATGGTGACCGGCATCGGCTCCATCCTCACCCAGCAAAGCCAGCAGACCGTCACCCTGACCCTCCCCGCCCCTTAGGAAGTTCCCATGTGCCTCACTGACCTGAACCCGGATGTGCACGACGCCGAGGACGAGCAGGCACGCCGCTTCGCGGACCGAAGCCGGACGGGCAGCCAGCGCGCCGGCGTCAACTGGGGCAGGGCCGAGCGCCAGGACGTCAGTCCATCCGATCCAGAATCTGACGCACCAGGTCCATCGGGGTGTGCGGGTGCAGGAACGCGAACCGGGCCACTGTCTCGCCCTCCCACGCTGACGGCGGGATGAAGGCCACCTGGTCTTGCAGCAACTGGTCGGCCCACGCGGTGTACGTCGCGGAGTCCCAGCCGCGGCGGCGGAACAGCACCACCCCGAGCTCCGGCTCGCGGATCAGCTCCAGGTTGTCCCTGGCCCGGATCTCGGCCGCGGCCTGCCTGGCCAGCTCGATCGCCGTCTCGATGGCCTCGGTGTAGGCATCGACCCCGTACACCGACAGCGAGAACCACAACGGCAGGCCCCGGGCCCGCCTGGTGAGGTGGTAGGCGTAGTCGGTCGGGTTCCACTCGCCCGGCCGGTCGTGGATGACGTCCAGGTAGGACGCGTCCTGCTTGTGCACTGACCGGGCTACCGAAGGGTTCCGGTACAGCAGGGCGGCGCAGTCGAACGGGGCGAACAGCCACTTGTGCGGGTCCATGATGAACGAGTCGGCGTGCTCGATGCCGTCGTACCTAGGCCGGACGCTCGGCGCGAACAGGCCGGCCCCGCCGTAAGCGCCGTCCACGTGGAACCACAGGCCGTGCTCGCGCGCGACGGCGGACGCGCCGGCCAGGTCGTCGATGATGCCCGCGTTCGTGGTGCCCGACGTGGCCACGATCGCGGCCAGCGAGCCCGGGTCGCCGTCGGTGCCGATCGCCGCCCGCAGGCCGGCGCCGGTCAGCCGGTGATCCTCGGACCGCACGACCAGCGGGTCCATCTCCAGGATCCGCAGCGCGTTGACGATCGAGGAGTGGGCGTCTTCGCTGACCGCCACCCGCCAGCGGCGCACCGCGGCACCGCTGCCCGCCTTCCGCTTGGCGACCTCGCGGGCGACGACGAGGGCGGACAGGTTCCCGGCCGAGCCGCCGGAGACGAAACAGCCGCCCGCCGTCTCCGGCATCCCGGCCCGGTCGGCGATCAGCCGCAGCACCGTGTTCTCGGCGTGGATCGCCCCCGCCGCCTCCAGCCAGGAAATGCCCTGGATCGACGCGCAGGAGACCAGCATGTCGAACAGCAGCGAGGCCTTGGTCGGAGCGGCCGGGATGAAGCCGAGGAAGCGCGGGCTGTCCGCCGAGATGACCGCCGGCGCTATGACCGACGCGTACACACCCAGTACCTGGTCGGGATTGTGCGGTTCGGCGCCGGGCAGTCCCTTCAGCGCCGCGTCAAGCTCGGCCGGGTCCCGGGAGCCCTTGTCCAGCGGAACCGGGTTCAGCCGCAGCCGGTTCTCCGCGTAGGCGAGCACCGACCTGATCATCGACTCCGTTGTCGGATCCACACTGTGCATGGGCGAAACGTAGATCCTCAGCCGCACGCGCCGCAACAACCAGCCCCCGCCCGGAGGTGGCCTGCCCGCCGATAATCGGCCAAGATTGGCTTGCCTGCGGTCGCGAATAGGTCGATGGGCCGTTGGTCACGCTCTTACCGACCCAATGTGCCATCGACCCGGTGGAATCGACCCGGGAATGGAGGACGACAGTGACCAAGCCAGACGAGCCGGCCGTGAGCGACGCCGGGACGGCGCACCCGCTGGACCCGCTGACGGCCGGGGAGATCCGGCAGGCAGCCGCGATCGTGCGGCGCGACCGCGGGGTCGGCGACACCTGGCGGTTCGCCTCGATCGAGCTCAAGGAGCCGGCCAAGGGAGCCCTGCCCGCCCTCGAGGCCGGCCAGCAGGCCGGCCAGCAACCCCCCCGGGAGGCGATCGTGGTCTGCTGGGACCGCGCCGACGGCCAGGCCTACCGGGCGGTGGCGTCGCCGACCGGAGGCAAAGTCACACAGTGGGAGCACCTGCCCGGCCAGCACCCGAACATGACCGCGGACGAGTGGCACGAGTGCGACGAGATGCTCCGCGCCCACCCCGCGCTGGCCGAGGCGCTGGCGCGGCGCGGGATCACCGACATGTCCCTGGTGCTGACCGACATGTGGGCCTATGGCGCTGCGCTGGTACCTGAGCGTTACAAAGGGCTCAGGCTCGGCTGGTGCGACGTCTGGTACCGGACCAGCGAGCTGAGCAACCCGTACGCCCACCACGTCACCGGCCTGCACCCCATCGTCGACCTGAACACCATGACCCTGCTCGAGCTCGAGGACAGCCACCAAGCCGGCGCCGGTCACGACCACGTAATGGGGGAGTACCTGCCCAGGCTCATCCCCATGCCGCTGCGCGAGGTGACGCCGCTGCAGATCAGCCAGCCCGCCGGGGTCGGCTTCACCCTCGACGGCCACCTGCTGTCCTGGCAGGACTGGGAGCTGCGGCTGGGGTTCAACCACCGGGAGGGCCTGGTGCTGCACCAGGTCGGGTTCCGCGACGCGGGGCGGCTCCGGTCGGTGGCGCACCGGCTCTCGTTCGCCGAGATGGTCGTGCCGTACCGGGACGCCAGCCCCGACCACTACCGCCGGACCGCGTTCGACATCGGCGAGTGGGGCCTGGGCTTCATGACCACCTCGCTGGCCCTGGGCTGCGACTGCCTGGGCGAGATCAGCTACCTGGACGCGGTGGTGCACGACTCCCGCGGCGAGCCCCGCACCATACCGAACGCGATCTGCATCCACGAGGAGGACAGCGGGGTTCTGTGGAAGCACGTCGACGACCGGGCCGGCGCCGAGGTCAGGCGGGCCCGGCGGCTGGTGATCTCCTTCCACGTCACTGTGGCCAACTACGAGTACCTGGTCTACTGGCGGTTCTACCAGGACGGGAACATCGAGTGCGAGGTCCGCGCGACCGGGATCCTGGTCACCTCGCACGCCGACGCGGCGGGCAGCCGGCCCGGCAACGGGACGCTGGTGGACCAGCGCATCTACGCGCCGTTCCACCAGCACTTCATCGTGGCGCGGCTCGACCTCGACGTGGACGGGGCCGACAACACGGTCTACGCCGCAGATTCCCAGGCGGCGGCGGTCGGCGACCCCGAAGACCCGTACGGCCTGGGGCTGGTGATTAGGAACACCCCGCTGCGCACCGAGGCGGAGGGGAAGCAGGACTACGACTGGGGCACGCAGCGCGGCTGGAAGGTGGTGAACGACAATGTACCGAACGGTCTGGGTACCCCCGTCGGCTACAAGCTCGTGCCCTCGGCGGCGTTCCCGCCCCTGCTCGACCCCGCCTCCCCGGCCTTCAAGCGGGCCGAGGTGATCGGGCACACGCTCTGGGTGACTCCCTACCGCGAGGACGAGCGCTGGCCCTGCGGCGACTTCCCGAACCTGAGCGAGCACGACTCGGGCCTGCCGGCCTGGACCGCGGCCGACCGGTCCATCGAGAACACCGACGTCGTGCTGTGGTACGTGTTCGGCATCCACCACATCACCCGGCCGGAGGACTGGCCGGTGATGCCCAGCGACATCGTCTCGTTCTGGCTCAAGCCGTTCGGCTTCTTCGACCGCAACCCGGCCCTGGACGTACCCCCGAGCCACCCCGAATGATTGTGTAACGGAAACCGGCCGGCCTGGACTAACCATCACCATCCGACCTGAGGGGAGCCCCATGACCGGCCCGTCCTACGACGATCTCGGCGCGCTGTACATCAACTGCACCCTGAAGCCGTCACCCGAGCCCAGCCACACCCAGGGCCTGATCGAGGTCAGCGCCGGGATCATGCGCAAGCAGGGCGTCCGGGTGGAGACGATCCGGGCCGCCGACCACGACATCGCCACCGGCGTATGGCCGGACATGACCGAGCATGGCGCCGCCACCGACGCCTGGCCGCAGTTGTACGAGAAGGTGCAGGCCGCCGACGTCCTGGTCATCGCCGGCCCGATCTGGCTCGGCGACAACAGCTCGGTGACCAAGCGAGTGATCGAACGCCTCTACGGCTGCTCGCACCTGCTCAACGAGGCCGGTCAGTACGCCTACTACGGCCGGGTCGCCGGCTGCCTGATCACCGGGAACGAGGACGGCATCAAGCACTGCGCGATGAACGTCCTGTACAGCCTGCAGCACCTGGGGTACACGATCCCCCCGCAGGCCGACGCCGGCTGGATCGGCGAAGCCGGGCCGGGCCCCTCCTACCTCGACCCCGGCTCGGGCGGCCCGGAAAACGACTTCACCAACCGCAACACCACGTTCATGACCTGGAACCTGCTGCACCTGGCCCGGATGCTCAAGGACGCCGGCGGCATCCCGGCGCACGGCAACCAGCGCTCGGAATGGGACGCCGGCTGCCGCTTCGACTTCGAGAACCCCGACTACCGCTGACCATCCCGCGTGACACAAATGCGTCTCAATTTGGCTGGAACCCAGGCGGATGCGCCGCCCATCCTGCCATTTTCGCCGCAGTTGCGTTAAAGTCACGGCGTGCCCACGTTCCGGATCAAGGAAGCCGCAGCGCTGCTCGGGGTCAGCTATGACACCATGCGCCGCTGGGCCGAGGGTGGCCGGATCGAGCAGGCCACGGACGTGTCCGGGCGGCTGGCGGTGGATGGGGCCGCCCTGGCCAAGTTCGCGCGGGAACGCGCCGAGTCGGCCGGATACCCAGATGACGGCGTGGTGACCGCTCAGTCGCTGCGGAACCGGTTCCCCGGCCTGGTCACCCGCGTGGTTCGCGACACCGTGATGGCCCAGGTGGAGATCCAGGCGGGACCGCACAGGTTCGTGTCGCTGCTGAGCCGCGAGGCCGCCGACGAGCTCGGCCTGGAGCCGGGCATGCTGGCCATCGCCGCGGTCAAGTCCACGAACGTGTCCGTCGAGATCCCCAAGGCCCGCTGATTCTCGCCCCGCGAAACCTGAATTGAGGAGTCATAGTGCGCCGTATCGCCGTCACCGTCATCGCCGCCGCGCTGGCGGGGATCACAGCGTCCGCCCTGGCCGGTTGCTCATCAAGCAGCAGTTCCACGGGAAGCGCGTCATCGCCGAGTGCGGGCAGTTCCACTGCGGCTTCCGCTTCCTCTCCCGCGTCGTTGTCGGGATCGATCACCGTGTTCGCCGCGGCCTCGCTGAAGGAGGCCTTCACCACCCTCGGCAAGCAGTTCGAGGCGGCCCACCCGGGGGTGAAGGTGACGTTCAGCTTCGGCGCGAGCTCGGCCCTGGCTACCCAGATCATCAGCGGCGCGCCGGCCGACGTGTTCGCGTCGGCGTCGCCGAAGAACATGCAGCAGGTCGTGACCGCCGGTGACGCGTCGAACCCGGTCAACTTCGTGAAGAACGTGATGGAGGTCGCCGTGCCGCCGTCGAATCCGGCGCATGTGGCCTCGGTCGATGATCTGGCCAAGTCGTCGGTGAAGGTCGCGCTGTGCCAGCCGCAGGTGCCGTGCGGGGCCACGGCCGCGAAGGTGTTCAAGAACGCGAAGATCACCGTCAAGCCGGTGACGCTGCAGCCGGACGTGAAGTCGGTCCTCACCCAGGTCGAACTCGGCAATGTCGACGCCGGCGTGGTCTATGTGACGGACGTCCACGCCGCGGGCGCCAAGGTCAAGGGCGTGCCGATCCTGGCGAGCGTGGACGCGTCCACGGAATACCCGATCGCCCCGATCAGCAAGAGCGGCAATTCGGCGCTTGCCCAGGCGTTCGTCGCCTACGTCTTGTCGCCCGCCGGCCAGAGCGTGCTGACCGCGGACAAGTTCGAAAAGCCGTAACCGCGGCCGGCCCGGGCCGATGCCAATTGACATCCTCGGCGAGCCCGGTCCCTCGCGGCTGAGCGCGCGGGATCGGGCTCGCCGCGCTGCCCGGGGCGGCGGGAGCCCGCGGTCCGTGCCGGGTCCGCTGCTCGGGCCGGCGATCATCGCGGTCGTGTTCCTGGTGCTGCCGCTGGCCGGGCTGGTGGTGCGCGCCCCGTGGGGCCGACTCGGATCGGTCCTTTCCGGGTCGGACGCGGTGCAGGCCCTGGTGTTGTCGCTGTGGACGGCGACGGTGACCACTGGCATCGGCCTGGTCATCGGCGTGCCGCTGGCGTGGGTGCTGGCCCGGACTACGTTCCCCGGGCAGCGGCTGCTGCGGGCGCTGGTGACGCTGCCGCTTGTGCTGCCCCCGGTGGTCGGCGGGGTCGCGCTGCTGCTGGCCTTCGGCCGCACCGGCTTCATTGGCGCTTCCCTGGACTCCTGGTTCGGGCTGACCATCCCTTTCTCGCCGCTGGCGGTGGTGATGGCCGAGACCTTCGTCGCCATGCCGTTCCTGATCATCACCGTCGAAGGGGCGCTGCGGTCGGCCGACCAGGGGTTCGAGGAAGCCGCCGCCACGCTGGGAGCCAGCCGGATGACCGTGTTCCGCCGGGTCACCGTGCCGCTGATCGCTCCCTCGCTCGGCGCGGGCGCGGTGTTGTGCTGGGCCAGGGCGCTTGGCGAGTTCGGGGCGACGATCACCTTCGCCGGCAGCTTTCCCGGGCGCACCGAGACCATGCCCATCGCGGTGTACTACGCCCTGGAGAACGATCCCGACGCCGCGATCGCGCTCAGCCTCGTGCTGCTGCTCGTCTCCGTCGTGGTGCTGGCATCGCTTCGTGACCGCTGGCTGCGCGGCGCGGTCCAGTGACCGATGATCCTGGTCTCGCCGTCGATGCGACGGTCCGGCGCGGCAGCTTCACCCTCACCGTCGCTCTCGCGGTACCGCCGGGTCAGGTGCTCGGCGTCCTCGGGCCCAACGGCGCAGGCAAGACCACCCTGCTCCGCGCGCTGGCCGGCCTGACTCCCGTCGCCGGCGGCCGCATCACGCTCGACGGGCAGGTCGTCGACGACGCGACCGCCGGCACGTTCGTAGACGCCGCGCGGCGGCCGGCCGGGTACGTGTTCCAGGACTACCGGCTCTTCCCGCACTTGAGCGTGGCGGAGAACGTGGCGTTCTCGCCGCGCGCCCGCGGGCTCGGCAAGGCCGCGGCGAGATCGGCCGCCCGTTACTGGCTCGGCCGGCTCGGCCTCACCGACCTGGCCGGCCGCAAGCCCGCCGAGCTGTCCGGGGGCCAGGCGCAGCGGGTCGCGCTGGCCCGGGCGCTGGCCGGGGAGCCTGCGCTGCTGCTGCTCGACGAACCACTGGCCGCCCTCGATGCGCGGACCCGCCTGGACGTGCAGGCCGAACTCAGGCAGCACCTGGCCGACTTCGCCGGGCCGTGCCTGCTGGTTACCCACGACCCGCTCGAAGCGCTCGTGCTCGCCGACCGGCTGCTGGTCCTCGAAGACGGTCGGATCGTCCAGGACGGCACACCCGCCCAGGTCGCCCGCCAGCCCGCCACCGAATACGTCGCCAAGCTGGTCGGGCTGAACCTCTACGCCGGCCGCGCCGACGGCCCCGCGGTCACGCTCGGCGCCGGCGGATCCTTCGTCGTCCCCGGCCGCGGCCGGCATGGTGATGTGCTCGTCGCCGTCCGCCCGTCCGCTGTCGTCGTCAGCACCGAGCCGCCGCACGCCACCAGCGCCCGCAACATCTGGCCCGCCGAGGTCACCGGCCTGACCATGCTCGCCGACCGGGTCCGGCTCGACCTCCGCGGCCAGCCGCCCGCCCTCGCGGACGTCACCGCGGCGGCCGTGGCGGAGCTGTCACTAAGGCCCGGCAGCCAGGTATGGCTCAGCGTCAAAGCCACCGATCTTGAGGTCTACACCCGCGACCACAGCCAGCATGGCTAAGCCAGCGCGCCGCGGTCCGCATTAATACGGTAATCAGAGCGTTTCATACGGCCGGCAGAGTATCGCTGCAGCAAGTCCGCAGACAGCGCGAGTCTCCTGTGCCCAGGACCATCACCCGACCGCGAGGAGGCGGACACGTTGAAGACCAGACTGGGCAAGATCATGATAGGCACCGCAATCGGAGCAGGTGCGCTGGGAGTGGGGTTCGGCGCCAGCATGGCTGTCGCCAGCGCCGCGACCGCGCACACATCCTCGACGACATCGACGTCGTCGGGGACGACCACGACGGCGGCCAACGCCGGGTCTGCGAGCACCGCAGCCACTCCGTCACCGTCCGCAACGCATAAGGCCACGCACAACTGCCAGAACATGAACGGCAGGCGAGGCGGCATGCAGGGCACGCCGGGGAGTGCGAGAACCGGCAGCTAGCGCTGCGGTAACCGGCCGGCCCCTCTTTCCCACGGTCCGGGAGGGGCCGGTCCTAGAGCGAGCTGGTCCTAGAGCGGGCCGGTCCTAGAGCGGGCTGGTCCTAGAGCGGACGACCGCGGATCGAGGCGTCCAGGACCTCGGCGGTGTGCGCGACCGCGATGTGCTCGCCGCGGTCGGCCAGGGCGGAGGCGATCTGCAGCGACCGACTCGGCCTTGCGGGCGCCCAGCTCGCGGGCGGCCTCGGGCTGCAGCAGGTTGTACACGCCGGCCGAACCGCAGCAGGTGCCCGCGTCGGCCACCTCGACCAGCGTCAGCTCGGGGATCGCGCGCAGCAGGTCGCGCGGCTGCCTGGTGATCCGCTGGGCGTGCGCAAGGTGACAGGCGTCGTGGTAGGCGGCGGTGACCGGCAGCGGGTGGCGCGGTGCCACCGGCCCGATCTCGGCCAGGAACTCGGCGAGGTCCCGGACCTTGCCGCTCATCTCGGCCGCGCGCTCGGCCCACCCGCCGTCTTCCCCGCCCAGCAGCCGCTCGTACTCCTTCATCGCCGAACCGCAGCCGGCCGAGTTGACCACGATCGCGTCCACCCCGGCCTGCTCGAAGGTGGCGATCGTGCGCCGGGCGAAGCCAGCCGCCTCGGCCTCCCGGCCCGAGTGCAGCGACAGCGCGCCGCAGCAGCCCTGCCCGCGCGGGATGACCACGTCGCAGCCCTCGGCCGCGAGCACGCGGGCGGTCGCGGCGTTCACCTGCGGGAAGAACACCGACTGCACGCATCCGGTGAGCATGCCGACCACCGCGCGCCGGGTGCCCAGCGCGGGCACGCGCTCGGGCAGCGGCCTCGCCGCCGCCGCGGAAACGCCCGGCGGGGCCAGCCGCAGCGCCGCGCCGAGCACCGGGGAGACCCGCCCCGGCAGGCTGCTGCGGGCCAGCCGGCGGTCAAGCCCGGTCCGCTGCACCGCCCGCAGCGGCGCGGTCAGCGCCCGGAGCCGCCGGGGGTAGGGGAACAACGAGAAGATGACCGCCCGCGCCGCCCGCTCCCGCACTGGCCGGCGCCCGGCGGTCGGCGCCGACGCCACCGCAGACCCGGACGCCACCGCAGACCCGGGCGGCCCCGCAGACCCGGGCGGCCCCGCTGGCCCGGGCTGCCCCACGGGCCCGGAGGATCGCGCCTCCTCGGTCCACACCCGGGCCGCCTCGATGAGCTGGTCATACTGCACGCCGGACGGGCAGGCGGTCATGCAGGCCATGCAGCCCAGGCACCGGTCGAAGTGCTCCGCGGCCGTGTCGGAAAGCGGGGCCCCGTCCAGGATCTGGTTCACCAGGTAGATCCGGCCCCGCGGCGAGTCCATCTCCTCGGCCCACAGCTGGTAGGTCGGACAGGCCGGCAGGCAGAACCCGCAGTGCACGCAGTCCTTCGCCACCTCGCGCAGCGCGTCCTCGTCCTGCATCAACTGCCTTTCCGTCAGGCGGCCGGGAATCGGCCGGGGAACATCCGGTGGTCGGGATCGAACTGGTCCTTGACGGCGCGCATCAAGGCAAAACCCGGGACCGGCCCGTAAGCCCCCGCCGCCGCGAGCACCGGCGGCGGCGCGGCCAGCACGGCCACGCTGCCCCGCGGACCAGCAGAACCGGCCGGGCCGCCGACGCCGACCGGGCCGCCGACGCCAAACACCCGCTCGCGCAGCGCGGTCACGAACCGGGCGGCGGCATCGTGCCCGGTAGCAGGATCAAGGCAGGCATACAGCGCCCCCGCGCCGGCCGGCCCGCTCACCGCGGGCTGCACCCCGGCGTCGGCGCCCGCCGTCGCGAGCGCCTCGAGCACGGAGCCCAGCGCGCTGACCCAGAACGAGACCCGGATCACCATACTGGGCGACGGCAGCTGCCCCCACCGGGCCGGCGGCACATCGGCCACGCCCACCAATGGGGATCCGCCGGAGGCCGCCAGCAGCTCGGACATCTGCTTGGCCCGTTCGGCCACCCCGGACGATGTGCCCTCGAGCAGCACCCCGACCCGCAGCGCCCGCTGGGGCCCGCCCGGCCAGTCGAGTTCCACGGCCGAGGGCACCAGCGCGGAGCCCGCCGCCGACACCACCGCCGCGACCGCGCCAGCACGATCCGACACCCCGAACCCCCCGGTCACCCACGCCACCGCGGCCGGCAAAGGATACAGCCGGAAGGTCGCCTCGGTGATCAGCCCCAGCGTTCCCTGCGAACCGGAGAAGAGCTTGCCGATGTCGTAGCCGGCCACGTTCTTGACCACCTTGCCGCCCGAGTGCGCCACCACCCCGTCGGCGCGCACCACGGTAAGGCCGATCAGCAGGTCACGCGGGGCGCCATAGCGGAACGGCCGCGGCCCGGCCGTGCCGGTGGCGACCACCCCGCCCACGGTGGCGTCCGCCGGGGCGTCGAGCGCCAGCTGCTGGCCGGCCGAGGCGAGCACCGAGGCCAGCTGTCCGATCGTCGCGCCGGCCTGCACCCGCGCCACCAGGTCGCCGGCCGCGTGCTCGATGACCCGATCCATCGAGCGCAGGTCCACCACCAGATCGCAG
>WNFF01004677.1_pt1 | contig 11161 bp, 12 predicted proteins | sample 5400441 | NCBI WGS metagenome assembly WNFF01 (sample SAMN13153345, study PRJNA577476) | soil metagenome | isolation source: 120 cm saprolite under Douglas fir tree site 2 hole 3 replicate 1 | place: USA:California | collected 2015-04-18
CGCGGTGGTGCGGAGGCCGGCGGTCGCGATGCAGTCCTTGATCGCGACCGGCACGCCGTGAAGAGGGCCTCTCCAATCTCCACGGCCGATCTCAACATCTGCCGTGCGGGCGGCCGCGAGCGCAGCCTCGGCCGCCAGAGTGATCGTGCACCTCAATATCGGATCGAGCCTCTGTATGCGCTCGATGAGGAACTCGACGTATGTGACCGAAGTGAGTGAGCCGTCTCGGATCATCCGGCCGGCCTCGGCCACTGTGAGGAGATGGAGCTGGTCCGGCCGGCTCACCCAGGCTGGCGGCTGGAGCGTTCGTCAACTGCGGCACGGAGCCGCCGCGCGACCTCGATGAGGTCGCGCACCATCGGCAGCAGGCGGGTCAGGTCGTCCTCGTCCACGTCGAGCTCGCGGGTGGCTGCCATCTCACGCAGCTTCGCCTTCGACAGTCGATTCATCGACGCGCCTCTTTGAGAAACTCATCCGCGCCCCGCCGAAGCATGACCATGTCGGAGGGGGCCGCCAGCATCGTGTAACCGGCCTTGCGCCAGCGCGCCATGAGGTCAATGCTCCCGCAGGCGATCCCGGCCACCACGCCGTGGGCCTGACACACGGCGGGCACGGTCTCGAGCCGGCGCCGATGCTCGTGCTCGTCGGAGCGGGGAGCGAAGCCCATGGACAGTGCGAAATCGCTCGGCCCGATGAAGACCGCATCGACGCCGGGCACCGATACGATCGCCTCGAGCTGGTCGAGCGCTGGGACCGTCTCGACCATCACTGCGCAAACCACGGAGCCATTGGCAAGTTCCGGTGTGAAGTCTTTGATACCCAGTGAGGCCCGCACCGGCCCCCAGCTCCGATATCCATCGGGCGGATAACGACACGCGCCGGCCGCGGCCGCGGCGTCGGTTGGAGAGTTGACCAGCGGCACGATCACGCCGGCGGCCGCGGCGTCGAGAGCCTTCATAATCCACGAAGGGTCGTTCCACGGAACTCGCACCAGGGCCGGCACGCCGGTCACCCCGACCCCCTGCAGCATGGCGACCATTTCCTGGTAGCCGATGAGGCCATGCTGGAGGTCGATGCAGATCCAGTCGAAACCGGCGCGGGCCATGACCTCCGCCGAGAACGAGCCGGGCATGACGCACCACCCGCCGATGGCGGGCTTGCTCAGGACCTCTCGCACGGCCACGGCGCCAGCGTAGCTCAGCTACTCAGCGCCTCCGCCAACGGCGCGTGATTGAAGCAAGCGACGAGGTGATCGCGCTCCACTTCCTTCAAACGAGGCACCTCTTTCCAGCACATCTCGATTGACCGGAAGCATCGCGTCGCAAAGCGGCACCGGGTCGGAATGTCGATGGCGGTCGGGATCTCGCCGCTCAGCACGATTCGGCGCTTCTTCTCCCGCCGGCTCGAAATCACCGGCACCGCCGACAGGAGAGCCTGCGTGTACGGGTGCCTTGGATTCGAGAAGAGCATCTGCTTGGGCGCGAGCTCGACCAGGTGGCCGAGATAGAGGACGGCGACACGATCGGCAACGTGGCGGACGATGCCCAGGTCGTGCGAGATGAGCACGTACGTGAGCTGCAAGGCGTCCCTCAGATCGGCGAGCAAGTTCAGGATTTTCGACTGCACCGAGACATCGAGCGCGCTGACCGGCTCGTCGAGGATGAGGAATTCGGGATTAACGGCGAGTGCGCGGGCGATGCAGATGCGCTGGCGCTGGCCTCCGCTGAATTCGTGCGGGTAACGGTCGATGACGTTTGGCGAGAGCCCAACCAGCTCGAGCAGCTCTCGAGTCCGGGCGCGCCGAGCCGTTGAGGCCAATCCGTTGATGCCTTCCCCCACGATCTGGGCCACGTTGTGGCGCGGATTGAGCGATGAGTAGGGATCCTGGAAAACGATCTGCACCTTGCGCCGAAACCGCCTCACCCGACCTGGCGACAGCCCGAAAATGTTCTCGCCCTCGTACCGGACCTCGCCGCGGGTCGGTTCGATGAGCTTGATCAGAAGCCTGGCCAGGGTCGACTTGCCACTCCCGCTTTCGCCGACGACCGCGAGGATCTCCCCGCGATTGACGGTCAGGTCGACGTCCTCGAGCGCGCTTAGCCACGACCGCCTTTTGCTCAGCCAGCCGGTGTCAATCGGGTAGAGCTTGGTGAGGCCGCTGATCTCGACCAGGGGTGCGGCGGTGGTTGCCCTCACTGTCGGTTTGCTGAGGGCCGACATCATCGACATGAGAGCTTAAGCTTGCTGGCGCGGTGAGACTGACGGACCGCGTCTACCTTGTGGGCTCGGGTACCCAGGGCTTCGACCTCACCGATCCCTATGACTGCCACGTTTACCTGATCGACGGAGGGCGCGAGCTGGCGCTCATCGATGTAGGTGCGGGCATGGGAGCGCCAGCCATCGTCGAGAACGTGAAACGCGACGGATTCGACCCCGCGCGCATTCGCCACATCGTCCTCACTCATGGGCACGGCGACCATGCCGGAGGAGCCGCGCGAATGAGGAGCTTGCTCGGGGATCCGGCCGTCCACGCCTCCGGAGTGATAGCCGAAAGCCTTCGTCTCGCCGACGAAAAAGCGATCAGTCTTGACGTGGCCAAGCGAGCGGGCATCTACCCGATGGACTATCGGATGGAGCCGTGCGCCGTCGATCACGAGCTCGAGGAGGGGGCCGCAATCACGGTCGGCGACCTCGTGCTCTCGGTGTTCGATACGCCCGGCCATTCTGACGGCCATGTCTCCTTGCTCATGGAGGAGTCGGGCGCGCGAACACTGTTTGCGGGCGATGTGATCTTCTTCGGCGGCAAGGTTCTGCTCCAGAACATTCACGACTGCAGGCTCGACGCGCTGATCGGTTCGCTGCGAAAGCTCCGGGAGCTCGACATCAGCACGCTGCTTCCCGGCCACCTGACGTTGTCGCTGAAGGACGGGCAGCGGCACATCGAACGCGCGAACCAGGTGCTCGACCGCCTGCTGATCCCGGAAGGAATACTCTCGGCCTGGTAGTCACGGGTGGCGTCTGGCGTGCCCGAGCACCGTTTCGCGCGCATGCAGGCCCCACGTCCCTGCGAGCAGATCGGCGCCTTGCGCTTCGACAGGAAATTTTGCGAGCTCGCATGGTCCGATGGCACCACGAAAAAGAGCTTCCGCATCCTCCAGGGCACCAGGCCTGAGCGACCCAACCAGGATCAGCTTCGGAGCCCTCGCTTCCCGAACCGTTTCGAGATCCGTGAGGCTCCCGTTCAGTCGTGGTGAGAAGGCGGCGATCGAAGCTACGTGCGTGCTCGAGTCAGCTGCCGCCGCGAGCGCCGCGACTGCCCCGGTGCCCTCGCCGACGAGGTGCACCTGTCGCGCGCCCTCCGACCTGACGAACTCGATGGCCGCCATGACCGCCGGAAGAGCCAGGTTCGGCTGCCACGGATCGTCCGAAGCGCCGTGACCAGGCAGGTCAAAGGCCAGGACCGAGAAATCGTGTTCGGCGAACCACGACGTCAGCGGGCGCCAACCGTCGAGGTCGCGTCCCTCGTCGTGGACCAGCACTGCCCAGCGGTCCGCCTCACCTGCGCGCTCGCCGCGCAGAACGACGTCCCCGGGGCCTATGAACTCAACGGGCGTCATTGGTGGCCTTCCGATCGGCTGGCAGCGTCTGCTGGAGAGCTTTGACGCTGAGTTCGATGTGTCGCTCGAGAGCTTTGCTCGCCGCACGCAGGTCCCTTGCCTTCAGGGCCGAAAGAATCGGGCCGTGATCCTCTGTCTCAGCGTTGACGTCGTGCGGGAGCGCCATCTTTCGCCAGCGGTCGCTGTGGCTCCAGACGAGGCCGAGCAGACGCATGGTCCACTTGGAGCCGCACCTCGAGTACATGCCGAAATGGAGCTTCTGATGGAGCGCCAGGTACCGGATGCGATCGGTGGGAAAAATCGTTCGCATCTCGCGCTGCAGCTTCTCGAGCGCGGTGATCAGTTCGTCGTCGATGTACGGAAAGGCGAGCTTGATGGCGGTTGTCTCGAGGACGAGCCGCAAACGGTAGACGTCCATGGTCTCGTCCAGAGAGATCGAGGCAACACGCGCGCCTTTGTTTCGGACCGAGTCGACCAGGCCCTCGGCCTGCAGCAGCCGAAGCGCCTCCCGGACCGGGATGAGGCTCATCGAGTAGCGGCCGGCCAGGTTCTGGAGCTTGAGCTGCATCCCAGGCTCGAACTCGCCGCTGAGAATTGAACTCCGGATTCCGTGATAGGCGACGTCGACGGCCGTGATCAGCTCCAGTGGCTCCGATCCATCGAAGCCCGCGGAATCGATCCCGGGGGCCCGGTCGTCGCCACCGGTGCGGCCCGCACGCGTCCGGCGAGACTCCATCATCGGTTCGTTGTGGGCTCCATAAGGCCCGAACTTGACAAGGAAAGAGTCGGTGCTAGGATCCTATAAATTATCAATTTGACACCGGATCGTGGTGGGGGAGTGACGATGAGCGACTTCAAAAGCCAGCCGGCGGTGCAGGGTCTTGTCGCCCAGTACATGGACGGCGGCTTGTCGCGGCGACAGTTCGTGAAAGGCGCCCTGGCGCTCGGCCTGGGCATGACCACCATCGGCACCCTGCTGGCCGCGTGCACCAGCGGCACCAGCGGTGGGTCGACGACGCCCAAGACCGGCGGCACCCTGAAAGAGGGCTACGACCTGGACTTCTCGCGCCTCGACCCGATCAACACCAACTGGTACGACCCGGCCTTCTACGCGGTGTACGAGTCGCTGCTCACCAACGATCCCCAAGGTAACTACGTGGCGCAAATCGCTTCCAGCTGGACGGTGGCATCAGACGGCATGTCGGTCACGTTCAAGATCCGCAGCGGGCTGAAGTTCCATTCCGGGGCCACGCTTGACGCGAGTGCCATCAAAGCCGTCTACGACGGCATCGCAGACCCGAAGAACGGGTCGCCCCTCGGCTCGGTCTGGGTTCCCGTCGCAAGTACGGAGGCCCCCGACCCGACGACGCTCATCATCAAGCTCAAGCATCCGTACTTCGACCTCTTCAATATCGTCAAGACCGGCTACTGGGACATCGTGAACATGGCGTTCCGGGCCCAGCTTGGCGACAAGTATGGTCAGCAGGGCGTGGATGGTTCGGGTCCATTCACGCTCGTCGACTGGGTGCCCGGCAGTCATACATCAGTGAAGCGCTGGGCGAACTACCCCGGCACGGGGTCCCCGTTCATCCAGAACAAGGGCAAGCCTTACCTCGACGGCATCAACTGGATCACGATCCTTGACGCGCCACAGCGGGCGATCCAGATCCAGGACGGCGAGATCGACACGCTTCGCGGGCCGGCTTTCCAGGACATAAGCCGACTGCAGGCGGACAAGACCCTGACCGTGACCCAGCTGAAGGAGTGGTCCGGATATTTCATGACCACGAACTTTGGCCGGACGGACCTGGGGTTCGATGACGTCAATGTCCGGCAGGCGCTGTCACACGCGATCGACCGTCAGGGCATCGTCAAGGCGCTCCTCTTCGGTCACGGCACGCCCCTTTACGGTCCGATCACAACGGCCGATAAGTCGTATACGAAGGACGTCGAGAAGTTCAACCAGTTCGACACCAACAAGGCGAGCAGCCTGCTCGCGGCCGCCGGCTGGAAGGCCGGCGCCGACGGCATCCTGAGGAAGAACGGCGTCCGTTTCGCCTTCGAGATGATCATCCAGTCCGAGAGCTTCAACCAGCAACTGGGTTCCGCTATCCAGGCCCAGATGAAGGCGATCGGGGTCGACCTCAAGGTCACGTCCCTCGACCGGGGCACCTTCTTCAACAGGGCGTTCGCCCTCCCGGATTCGCTGATGTTCTTCTACCTGTGGCCCGTGCCGATCGACGTGGTCACGCTTTTCGTCAACAGCGCCAATGCCAACGGCAAAGGTCCCAACTGGAGCAACGCCGTTCTACCGCAGATGGATCAGGCCGTAGCCGCCTGGCAGAGCGCCGCCAACGAAGGGCAGCTGATCGCAGCAGGCAAGCAGTTTCAGGTTGTGGTGGCTGAGCAGCTTCCATTCATTCCGATCATCAACCGCGACGCCTTCTGGGTGAACCGGCAGAACGTGCATGGCTGGCACCCGGACCAGTGGAATCTGTATCCGTACTACAACGACGTCTGGCTCGGCTAGCATCGCCTTCGCACAACCTTTGAGCTGACCTCAGAAGTTCACACTGGAGCAAGTGGCTTCCTACCTGGCTCGCCGCACGGGCTACACGTTGCTGATCCTCGCGATCTCTTCGGTCGTGATCTTCTACGCGCTGCGGTCGGCTCCAGGTGGCCCAAGCGGCGGCGGAGTGCTTAACCCGCTGGCGTCGCAAGAGATCCGTCAGGCCTACGACCATCGGATGGGCCTGGACCAACCGGTGTACACGCAGTACTTCATCTACCTGAGACACCTTGCCACGGGCGATCTGGGCAGCTCTCTCCTCAACGGCACGCCGATCACCGAGCTGCTCGCTAATCACGCGCGCAACAGCCTGGTTCTCGGCCTTACAGCGCTCGCGATCTCGTACTTGATCGCGATCCCGCTCGGCGTACTGGCCGCAGTGAAACGCAACACCTGGATCGATCAGCTCGCCATGGGCGGAGCCATCCTGGGCGTGGGCATTCCCAACTTCTGGCTTGCACTGATACTCGTCTACTTCTTCTCGCTGCGGCTCGGTCTGCTTCCGTCGGCCGGCTGCTGCGACCCGCCGCAGCTCATCCTGCCGGCACTCGTGCTCGCCGCCGAAGGCACGGCGGTGACGGTAAGAATGACGAGGTCCTCGATGCTCGAGCATCTGCACGAAGACTACGTGCGCGCCCTTCGTGCCAAGGGGCTGCCGGAGTGGCAGGTGGTCATCCGCCACGTGCTCCGCAATGCGCTGGTACCGGTGATCTCGCTAAGCGGCCTTCGCTTGGGGTGGCTGGTCGGATACGCGCTGATCGTCGAAACGATCTTCCGCTGGCCGGGTGTCGGCTACCTGCTGGTCGACTCGGTTCTGCGCCGCGACTATCCGGTGGCGCAGTTCTTCTCGTTGCTGCTGATCTTCTTCGTGCTGCTGGCCAACTGGCTCGCGGACATCGGTTACGGGCTGGCTAACCCGAGGATCAGGGTCGCCTGATGGCAGACCTCACAGTTGCCGACGACAGGGCGATCTGGGAGGCGAAGGTCGAGCGCCTGTGGGCGACGCGGCCTTCACGGTGGCGGGACGCCTTTTACGATCTGTCGCGCAACAAGCTGGCACTGGCGGGGGCGGTGATCGTGGTCTTTTTCACTCTCGCGGCAGTTGTCGGCCCGGCGCTGGCCCCATACGACTATGCCAAGCAGGTGCTGAGCGACAACCTCCTGCCGCCCCTTAGCAAGGGACACCTCCTGGGCACGGACGCACTCGGTCGCGACCTCCTCAGCCGGCTGCTGGTCGGGATCCGCATCTCGATGCTCGTCGGCCTCGGGACCACGGCCATCGCTATCACGATCGGCACCGTCGTCGGGATGCTGGCAGGCTACTACCGAGGCTGGGTGGACAGAGTCCTGAACGGTCTCGTCGAGCTGATCTGGGGATTCCCGCTGATCCTGATCGCCGTGCTCCTCATCGGCGCAATCGGGCCGGGGCTGACTGGAGTGGTGATCGCCGTCGGGTTCGTGAACTGGGCCGGCTTCGCGCGCATCGTGCGCGGCGATGTCTTCGCCCTGCGCGAGAAGGAGTTCGTCGCGGCCGCTCGCGCGCTCGGCAAGAACGACATCGAGATCATGGTCCGCCATCTGCTCCCGAACATCGTCGGCTCGGCGTTGGTGATGGGCTCGTACTACATCGCGATCGCGATAATCGCCGAGGCCGGCCTTTCGTTCATCGGCATGGGTGCGCAACCGCCACTGCCGAGCCTCGGCCAGATGATCAACGAGGGCAGCGGCTACATGCTCTTGAACCACTGGCTCAGCACCATCCCTGGCGTCGTCATCGTGCTCCTGGTGCTCGGCCTGAACGTGCTTGGAGACGGCCTTCGCGATGTGCTCGACCCGCGGCTCAAAGGCACTGGGTGAGCCGCTCCGAGATCGCCCTCGACGTCAAGGACCTCCGGACCACACTGTTCCTCCGCGAGGGACGTGTCGACGTGGTGCGAGGTATCTCCTTCCAGCTCAAAGAGGGAGAGACCCTTGCCCTGGTCGGCGAATCTGGATGCGGCAAGACCATGGCCGCGCTCTCGGTTATGCGGCTGCTGCCGGACCCGCCGGCGCGCGTCACGGGAGGCGAGGTGCTACTCGCCGGCAAAGACATCCGCGCCGTGCCCGAACATGAGATGAGGTCGCTGCGTGGCGACGCGGTCTCCATGGTTTTCCAGGAGCCGCTGACCTCGCTCGACCCGGTGTTCACCGTCGGAGACCAGATCGTCGAAGCGATCACCGCGCACCGCAAGCTCAACAGGCGCGAGGCGCGCGATATGGCTGTCGAGATCCTCAAGGAAGTCCAGATCCCTTCGCCCGAACAGCGACTCGGTGACTACCCGCACCAGCTCTCCGGCGGCATGCGGCAGCGCGTGATGATCGCGATGGCGCTCGTGCTGGACCCCAGGGTCCTGATCGCCGACGAGCCGACGACGGCGCTCGACGTGACGATCCAGGCGCAGATCCTCGACCTTATCCGCTCGGAGCAGGAGCAGCGTCGCCTGGCCGTGCTCCTGATCACTCACAACCTGGCCGTCGTCTCCCAGGTCGCCGACCGGGTCGCCGTGATGTACGCCGGCGAGATCGTCGAAGAGGCACCTGCCTCAGAGATTTTTGTGGACCCGAGACACCCTTACACCCAGGGTCTCCTCAGCTCGATCCCCTCGGCTGCCGGCGACCGCAAGCACCTGTACACGATTCCGGGCCGAGTCCCCGACCCCAGGGTGCTGCCGCCCGCCTGTCTGTTCGCGCCGCGCTGCCCCTACGCGCTGAGACGTTGCTGGCAGGACCACCCTGAGCTGGAGGCAACGGACGGTCGCACTCTCCGCTGCTGGAACCCTCAGCCTTTTATCGCTTTGCGCGCGGTCGAGCCGGCCGACGCCGACCGGCGGGCCGCGACTTCGGAATGACTGCCGCCGGCTGATCGCCCATCCCCAAGTAGCGCAGCGCGGTCAGCGCGTAGATCCGCGCGGCGATGATCACGTCTTCCACCACGACGAACTCGTTCGGGCGGTGGGCGTACAGGAGGCTGCCCGGCCCGAACGCCGGGATGCAAGCCATCCCTGCCTGGCTCCAGTGGCTGCCATCGGTGAACGCGGGCATGGTCCCGAGAGGCACCTCGTGTCCGAGCACTTCCCACGCGGCGCTCGAAGCCGCCACCACCAATGGGTGCGCGGGATCGATCGACGAGGGCGGATGCCAGGCCAAGTCGGACACCGGCTCGACGCTCGCGTCCAGCTCGGGGTCTTCACCCCGCAGCCTCTCGATGAACGCCGTCAGGTCGGTCTGCAAACCCGACAAGGTCATACCCGGCACCGTGCGGACGTCGATGCCGAATTCCGCGTGACCCGGATAGACCCCAAAGAAGACGCCTCCACTCAAGGTCACCCCGAGGTTGACCGTGGGGTGGCTGTGAACATCAGGGTTGTGCGGATATGACGGCCGAAACTCCGCGGCCATCCTCGACAGCACCTGGCCCGCCTTCACGCTGGCGTTGACCGATGGGACCTGGTCGCTCAGGCTCGAGTGCATCTGCGTGCCTCGAACGCTGACGCGAAAGCACGAGATGCCTCGATTGGCGACAGCGAGGTAGGCCCATGGATCCTGCATCCCGGTCGGTTCGCCGACGAGGACCGCGTCGGCAGCGAGCTCGGGCATTCCCGCCAAGAAGCGGGCCCCGAAGCGGCTCCCCGCCTCCTCATCGGCGCTGAGCGCCAGCCTCAGCGTTCCGTGCGGCTCGGACTCCGCGACCGCGGCTCCGGCGTAGACCATCGCGGCGACAGCACCTTTCATGTCCGTCGCGCCAAGCCCATACAGGCGGCCATCGCGGATCACTGGATCGTAGGGGCCCGTCGCCCACTCCGAAAGGTCGCCGGCAGGCTTGGTGTCGAGGTGGCCGTTGAATATCAAGGTCGGTCCGGCACCCCCTCCGACCTCGCCGAGAAGGTTGGGCCGCTCTTGTTCCATGCCGACCGTGCGTACTGCTATGAACCCCAGGCGCGACATCGCATCTCGCGCCACGGCGACGACCTCGCGCTCATCGCCGGGTGGGTTCGGGCTCGGCGTACCGACCAGCTCCCGAGCGAAGTCGATAAGCTCGCGCTCCCGTGCGGCAAGGGCCTGGAGCACCGCGCTCTCGCGGGCGGTTTCGTGGGACCTAGACGGAGGCGTGCGCCTCCTCGTAGCTGGGACCTCCCGTGTCCTCGACCCAGTAGCGGCGAGCCCAACCGACGCCCTGCCAGGTCTCCAAACGAGTGGGCTTGATCTTGAACAGCCACCGGGGCTGTTTCATGGTCGACTCGAGGTACGTTGGTCCATTCTCACCCAGGTACCGGTAGCTCATCCGGGTTGCGATCGGCACCCATTGGCCGCCCACATTCGGACGCTCGACGAGCTCGGCCTTCCCTTGGCCCAGCACCTTGCCGAGGTTCTTCGGCTGTTCGACGACGAACGACACGCGCGGATCTTTGGCGAGGTATTCGGCCCAACGCGAGTGCTGGCGCGGGATCACCCAGAAAGAGCCGTCCTTCCATTCATGCCAGCAAACCGTGACGTACGGGCTTCCGTCGGGCGAGAGGCAGGCCATGTACATATTGACCCCGAGCTTGAGGAATTCCTCGACCTCGTCGGGGGTCATCCCCCGGACCTTGCCCCGCCAGGTTTCTTGCGTCTCTGCCATTGGCACCTCCAGCAAAAAACGAAGCCGATCGCGGATTCAATAGTAGCCGCCGGCTCGTTTAGGGCCGGGCGAAGGACGAGGTGAGCTCTACTTCGCGATTAGGTAGACGAAGCCGCCGACCACAAGCAGGAACACGGCCATGATCAGCGCCACGACCAACGACTCAACTCCGCTCGGCAGCGGGTGAGCCGGCATGCTCGTCTTCGGCCCTTGGGCGAAGCCGGGTGGAAGTTGAATGCGGAACAATCTGACGGCCAGTCTGGCCCGCCAGCCGTAGACATCGAAGAGTCTGCCGACCTTTTCATCGCCATCGGGGGT